>Ga0209235_1001495_pt1 | contig 12696 bp, 12 predicted proteins | sample GraSoi013_1_20cm_4_FD_185817 | JGI IMG/M metagenome (GOLD analysis project Ga0209235, IMG submission 185817) | Grasslands soil microbial communities from the Angelo Coastal Reserve, California, USA - Sample 09_25_2013_1_20cm (SPAdes) (version 2) | ecosystem: Environmental > Terrestrial > Soil >...
CTTCGACGTTTGAGACTGCGAGCTTGGCCAGTTCCTTCCGTTTCAGACTCCAGTAGTAGCCTTCGGGCCTCCATCTACCATCCTCTCGACGTTTCGATTCGACGAGCTCGATTGCTTCCCGAGTCCGGGGGTCTCCCAGTTTTCCCGCTCGATGAAGAATGGTGAGAGCCTGGAGAATGTCGTAGTGCCAGTACAACGGGTAGTGGAGTTCTGTGAACGAGTGAATCGATCGACGAACCTTCGAGTGAAATGTCTCAGGAGGACGCTCCTCGCCTGTTCGACAAGAACGGAAGATGCGATGCTTCAGGAAGAATTCCGCAACTTTCTCCACAGACTCGCGAACAGCAATGTCGCCTGTAACATGATAGTATTCAAACAGTCCCCAGAGGGTCGATAGGCTCTCATTGAACGAGGAGTGCCTCGCCTCCTCCCTACGGTCACAATTCCATCCCCCATCCGGCCACTGCCACTTCACCAGTGACTCTGCGAGCCCTCTAACACGAGGGTCCTGGGCGATTCCTAGACGGCTGCAGACAGCGAGCGCGTTTCCTTCTTGAGAGGCGCACCTTCGATACAACCCGTTGATTAGTGGAACATTTCCAAGGTGAGCCTCGCCGAGCAGCCATTTGAGAACGAGGTCGGTCGCCTTTACTGCCGGTCGAAAACCCTCCGCTACTCCCAGCTCTACTAGTGATACGAGACGCCAGTGGGCTCCCGTCCATTTCTGGTAGGGGTGCACCCCGAAGCCTCCATCCGGCTGCTGATCTTCAAGAAGCGTACGTACATGGGACCCTCTGGGGATGAGTCGTCTCGTCTTCTCGACTTCGGACGAGTCCGGACGGTTATCGACAAATTCTGTCAGTGCCAAATAGCGGACGGAGGGGTCGTGAGATTGAAGGAGCCAGGCAACTCCAGGGTCTTCCTCATCCTTTAGCGCCGCTTCAGACGCAGGAGGCCGGTTCATCCTACAATCTTGAATCGGCTCGACTGTTTTATTCCTTAGCAAAACATGTGAGTTTCCATCGAGGCTCAAAGGCCTGAATTCTAAGGAAGTTGTCCAGCAAACTCCGCTTGTAGTCCTCGCTGAAAATCAGCGCTCTCTCTGGAAAATGGCACACATTAAATATTCGGAAGGAATGCCTGCGGAACATGTTCGCAAAGCTCTGCCGTTTGAGATCAGTTGTTCGTCCCGGCGAAGCGAATTCGCCTCACTGAAAACCCCAGCATTCACGATGTCTGCCTGGATTGTTGCCGAATGAGTACTTACTCGAAGAGTAGCGCGGCCGGGGTTATTCTACTAGTTACGATCATAGAAGACTCCGGGCTAATCGCCTGGCTGGCGTTACTCCATACCTCCATGATCTACATGGGCATACCAATTGCCGCGCTCGTTCTCCTGGTCGTGCTCCTTATCGAGCATTCGATCATGCAACGCGCAGAGAATCCGGATTTTACCGGCAAAGTCTTCCTCGAAATAATCGGGTTTACGACTCTTGAGGTGATCAACTGGAACGTCTGGCTGGCCCTGCTTTCGAACACCTCCTCCTTGTTCTCGATGACTTCCCTCCTCGCTTCAGCCTACTTCTTTGTCGGGTTCTACATTGAACACCAGATTACCGAAAATGTGATCACGCAACAGCCGTTTCTCCACTTCAGAAACGCCAAAGGCGTGATCACTGCCGGCGTTATTCTTGAGACTCTTAGCGAAGGTGTTGGGGCACGACTCTGGATATCCTACGGACTAGCAGGCATGGGACTTGTAGCTATAATATTCCTCGTCATTGGATCCACGATAGAGCATTCCATTCAATACGTCGTTGGAAGAGTGCCCGTGGAGAGTCAAACTACGGCCCGAGTACCAGCATAACCAAGTTTGGGATTTAGACCCGTGGAGTTCGAATGTGCTGGCCATAGATCGCTCACTATCAAAATAAGCACTGGTTGAGGATTTGGCGCTAGCCGAACGCCAGCAAGGTCAGGCAGGGCCGCGGCCCTGGCTCTTCATGTATGTGGCGATGTACCACTGATTACCGAAAGGGTCTTGCACCGCGCCTGACCGCTCCCCATAGTCCATGTCCTTGACCTCATGGAGGCTCTTCCCACCCGCCTTTAGCGCCAGGGCGTAAGCCGCGTCCACGTCGTGGACAAAGAGGTGGATGCCGATCTTGAGAGGCTTCCAAGGGTCGCTGGCACGACCTGTCTCGAGCACGGAGTCTCCGATCCGAAATGCCGTGTGCAGAAGCTTCCCGTCCGGACCGAGTGCACGCTGATCCTGAAGTTCCTCGGCACCAAATACAGTCTTTGCGAACGCTACAAGACGCTCCGGCTCATCGACGATAAAGTAGGGTGTTACAGTCCGAAAGCCGGGCGGAATATGAGAGGCGGGTTCCGTGGTTTGCATCATCATCAATCGCAGATGATGTGCGCGTTAAGGGTTTCGGCCGGTCACATTACGGTCCAACATCGGTCGGGAAACCAATGTCTGAGTTAACATCTTGAGGCATGATTGTGGTGGGGCTGAGTGGCTCCATATCAGGACTGGTTCAATGGCTAATCTCGGCTGTCTCAACTGTCTGTAATGCCTTTAGAACTGGCAGAAACACCAACGTGGGCAATCCTTTGGCGTCTCAGATGTTAGACAGTCAGGTAGAGACTTTATCGAAACAATTCAAGTACTTCTCAGAGAAAGTCTATCCTGGGTCCTCCCCGCTTTACCAAGGGCTTTCAGCACGACTCGCGGAAGACCATGAAATCCTATCCCTCGCCTCAGAGTCGAGGAAGGGAGAGATTGTTCCAAATCTTTTCTTCGCAGCCGTTCATTTCCTCCTTCTTCAAGGAACAGAGCATCCCCTCTCTGCCTTCTTCCCAAGCGTCTCTCGTTCTTCTAGCGGAGCAGGCGGTGATCCATATCCGTATTTCCGTTCCTTCTGTTTAGAAAATAAGAACCGCATTAGGTATCTTGCATCATCAAAGAGGGTCCAGACCAACGAGGTTCAACGTTGTGCCTGCTTACTACCTGCCTTCGCACTAGTAGCTCGAGAATCGCGGGGAGGACCGCTCTCCCTTGTAGACATCGGTGCCAGCGCTGGCCTAAATCTCCAGTGGGATCGATATGGGTATGATTATGGTACCGGTCGAAAGTATGGCAATGTCAACTCTCCTGTCCAGATCTCGTGCACTGTCCGAGGGGACCCAAAACCTCCGATTCCCGAAATCTTTCCCCCAGTCGAATCTCGGCTAGGAATCGATCTCAATCCAATAGAGGTTGGTGATACGGAAGAGATGCTGTGGTTAAGGAGCCTCGTCTGGCCTGAGCACACGAAGAGAGCCGAACTGCTGCAACGGGCGATTGAATTGGCCAGGCAAGATCCTCCTCGAGTAATCTCAGGAGACGTTCTTGACGTCTTGCCGGGCGTGTTGTCGGAGTTGCCTAGGCATTCAACAATCTGCGTCTATCACAGCCATACCGTTTACCAGTTTCCTCAGGAACTACGAGACCGGCTTCTGTCGCAAATCACAGAGCTTTCAAGAAAGAGAGATCTCTTCGAAGTTTCATTCGAATGGTGGCGTGGGAAAGACCAGCCCTCGCTTGAATTGAGTCGAGTGCATGACGGCAAAAGACGAGAAGAGCTCCTAGCGTATTGCAGTCCCCATGGAGAATGGTTGCAATGGGTCCAGAGGACTTAGACATGAGCTGATGGAGATAGGGAGGATTTGAACCAGAGCCGGGCTGGGGCAGTGGTGGGGCTGGCCGGATTTGAACCGGCGATTTCGTGGGCTCCCGGCATGGATGAGCTCCCAAGCCACGCGGCCAGTCCAGGCTTCTTAACATAAGCCTTCTAGACCTGGCTAGCCGACAGCCCCTGAAGCCGCTGTCGAACCGGTGTCGCTTTAGCTCTTACTATTCAGCAGAGTCCAGTGGAAGAAGAAGGCAAAGACAAGCCCGTACTGGTTTGGTTATTGCGGTGTCGGTGCAGTTGGATTTTATACCAGCAGATGGGTATGGTAGGAGGCACTGGGACAACAGAAAAGCAAGGAACAAGCCCTTGGAAACAACTGACCAAAAGGTCCTGAGGACATGCCTCGTCTGCAACCGCAAGTTTCTCGGATGGTTCAGCGAGAAATACTGCAGCGCCGACTGCAGAATGGAGGGCAACCGTCTCAAAGCTCGGTTGCGCAAGCGGAAGAGTAGGAAGTCGGGCGAACTTCGTGAGGGAGTCATATCCCAACAGCTGGTGGAACTCGGCTTGTCCGAGACTCAGTATCCGATGTACAATCACGAGATTGTTCCGACGATGTATGCGAACTTCACACTGTACCACGCCCGAGATGGCAAGCGTCATGTGCGATCCTACTACGATCTGCTACGGGAGATTGCGAAACTTAACGGTACAAACCTCAGCACAATACTTGCAAACATGCGTCCACGGGACGAGTCAAACTAGCCGTCTACTGGTCCAGTTTCCGTAAATCCTCAATCTTCCCGAGGTAAGTTCCGTCGAAGAGGTACGCTTCACCATTTTCGAAATCCACAGCGCCGGATCTCAGCACGGGTCCCATGTACTCCTTGTAGAGGTCGGTCCAGCCTTCTGTAAAGGCTCGATTGATCGGTTGTCCTCCAAGATAGTCGTTGAAGCTGGGCATTATGACGCAGTCAGCATCAACAACCTTGACTCCGTACTTTTTCCCGTACTCCTCCAACGGGTCGCCCTCGTACTTTACAGATTCATGCTTCAAGACTCCCTCAGCAAGCTTATGGCCGCTGCTCTTGGCTCGGACCCAGGCTTGACGGGTGATCCGGAAACCCAGCGGGTCCTTGAAGACGACGACAGGATGGAGATGGCCCATCACCAAGAACTTGCAGCCGAGCAGTGGCGGCGATGGCCAGGCGTGGCCGTGGAAGAGGCCGACGCTGTTCCAGAGAGAGATCCCCTCGGATGTGCTGATCTTAACGCTAGGGGGTGTGAGCGGTTCTAGGTTTCCGTCATGGTTTCCAGGGACCACCTGGACATTTGGGATGATCTCGACTAGACCCTCGAAAAATTCGGGTACATACTTCCACTCTTCCAGCTCGACCTTTGCCACGGCATGTTTCACATCGCCTAGGAGGATGAGCTGTTGGGGATGAACATCGTTGACGATCTTGCGGAGCTTCTCTAGGAGACGAGGTACCTGGGAGGGCACGTGTATCCCCTGGTGCGACAGCGAGACCTCCCAGCCGAGGTGGAGATCAGCAACAACCAGGACCCTCTCAGCATCTCTCTCCAGTAGCAGCGCCGGCTGATCCGCTACCGGTTTCACAATTGTTGTTTCGGACACGGCGTGGCAGATCTCACACGCCCAGCCACAGCGTTTCCCCTTAAAATCAACTGTCCAATGTGCAGCTAGTGAGCTTTAGGTCTGACCAGCAAGGGTCCTTCAAGCCGCCTGTCGACGGAGAGCGGTCTTCTTTTCGAACAAGGATCCGATAACCCATGTGCCGAAATTAATGTAAGTCTTACTCATATCCGTTTAGAAGTCGTGGAGGCTGAGTGGTGTCAAGCAATGAGATTTCGAGAATCAGGGAGAGCTGGTTCAGGGGAAGTCCCAATGAGAAAATCGGGGTCACTGAGAGGTACGTGGTGTTCGGCGAAGCACGACGATGGATGATAGACCAGCTAGACTTGGGAACAGGGGAGACTTTGGACGTAGGCTCTGGGCACGGCTTTCTGACATTCGAGTTAGCGTCGATGACAACGTCTCACATTGTCGGTCTGGACTTTTTGTCTGGTGAGCAGATGAGGATGGCCACAGGTGGTTCCCAACTGGGCGGATTTACTGACAGGGTTTCCTTTCTAGTTGCTGATGCTCGAAGGTTGCCCTTCCCTGGTGGCAAGTTTGACGCAGTGGTCTCATTCAACGCGTTGCAGGACGTTAGCATGACTGTGGGAGAGGAGGCCTCGGGCGAGGTAGTTGAGGAAGCTTGCAGGGTGTTGAAGATAGGAGGAGTTTTTGCGTTTGCCGACAATCTATTCCCGGAATGCTTTCGTACTCCTAGTCAGAAGCTTTACGGAAAGATCCACCAAGAGGATCTTCGAGCGTCATTGCCTTCTCTCGAAACCCTGTTATCACACTTGAATTCACTGAAGAATTTAACGCAGGTCCAATTTGATCCTCGAATCAACTTGAGTGAGGAGGAGGCTAGGGTCGAGTTTATGGATATTGCCGATGCGAGACCCTTCGGCATGGTTGTAGATTTTGAAGCTCTCTGGAAGAAGCATCATTCTTTAATTCGATCCACGGGTCTGTCTTACCCTGATGTTTTGTTGATTTCTGGAACGAAAAATTGAAAGTCTGACACTTGAAGAACGCTGATTAGGTCTTCGGCAGCAGAGGACTAATCGGGACTGAAAGAGACCTGGGGTTTCTGCTCAGCTCTTGCAATTGCTCTCGGACTTTGGCGTCTGGTCGAGGACTCGGAGTCAAGTGGGCTGCTGTCAGCCGTCTAGCTCGTGGGCCTTCTATGGCGTAGAGAGTAGAAGCCGACTGATACGGCAGCTCCCACTGCGGCTATGACCACTCCGATCTGTATCCACAAACCAGTCGTGGCGGTAAAGCCGGATCCTGCAGGAACGTTGTATGTGAAGTAGTTCCCGTTGTTGTCGTTGGTCGCCTTGTTGTTGTTATTGTCGTACGCTACTATGTAGTATGTTACGTTGCCGCCGTTGTACAATGGAGGAATGTGAGCGATGGCCCGCTGGCTTGTGGAGTTGTAGGATGCAACTACCGTCGTGTTGACTGCGTTCCAGTTGTCTGTCGAGTAATGTATAGTCACGTTCTTGACGCCACTACCTGCGGTGACGGTTACGTTTACCGTGACCTGGTCATTTGGTCCGGGCGATGCTGGGGAGATGCTTGGTGTGCTAATGCGCAGTCCTGGGGGGGCGGCAACGGTTGCAATCGCGGGCAGAAATAGCAAGAGTGATAGAGCAAACGCTATTCTCTTTGAGTGTGGTGACAAGGGTTTTCCACTCATACATGGAGGTCCTGAAACATACCCTTCTTGTAACTGTCAACTGGCAATGGATGCTCTTCTTTGCATCTGCAAAGTTCATTCTAGGATGGAGAAAAGTGTGCACAAAATTTGGTCAGAATAGTCTGACCTAGTCAGCCAATTACTATACGACTACCTTTGGAGGGGTCTCACTTTGGCTTGGAGTTCTGCGCTTGGACCTGAATGGGTCCCGAGACCGCGGACTTTAGGAGGTTTCTTCTGGTTCTCTCGAAGTTCAGCCATTCCTCGAACTGCTTGTCGCTCATCGTGAGCAGATTGAGATAGTCGGCGACGTGTTTCTTTCCGATGAAGTCGAGTCCTTCGAGGCTCTGTATTCTCTCCTCCATCTCGGGAGTCAGAGCTAGCTCGTTCATCTGTTTTGAGATCTTCAATAGTCGTTCGATAATCTCGTCGTCGGTTCTGGCGTCGATGCCCAGCTGTTTGAGGGCTTGGAGCGCTTCGCGCGTTCTCTGCTCTCCGTACTTTTCGCTTCCGCCTTCGCCGTGAATGAATTCGAAGACTTCAGCCGTTGCCCGGTAGTATGTCTCTATGAAATGGTCGACCCGTTCCTCCTTGGCTACCTCCACCAGTCCTGCGTCGAGGAGCTTGCGGATATGGTGGTAGATCCCCTGGGGGGTCTTCTGGAGTTCCGATGCTATCTGACTGACGGTCATCTCTTTTGCTCTGAGGAGGTAGATGACCCGTCGTCGAGTGTCATCGGCCATCAGCTCGAACGCGTTGGGGTCTCGGACGAACTTGAACGTCCTCAAGTTCTCAGGTTCTATACAATTTCATGGCTTAACTGACTAATAGCACTTTCTGAATCAGACACATCGATGTTTTACTCGACCAAACTAAGAGTTTAATAGTCGTAGAGACAGATTATGATTTGTGTAATGAAATATGAGCTTGAGTGATGGAACTCTGGATTTGGGAGCCATCAAAGGCACCCGCAGCCGGCAGCCCCCCCTCAAAGGGCTGCTTCAACCCTCACACATGTCAAAGCAAAACTCCGTGTGTGTCCAGTGCATGACCGCCCCAGCGTTCGAGACCCGGAGAAAAGCGGTCAGGAACGCGACTCTCTCAGTCGAGCGCGCAAAAGGCAGCGCACAAGCCGCCAATCTACGCATGCTGCTGAGGTAGGCAAAACCTAACACGAGGAACCAGTCATGAGCCTTCGTGAGAGACCAATGCGATACCGCGTTATGGCTCAACCCAGAATGGGAGAGCTGGCCAGGCTCTGGACCGCTCTCAACAACGGCACTATCGAGAGTCAAGAGCCTGACGGGGAAGAAATCGTCGCCTCTATGAAGAGAGCAATCATGACAGTGAAGGGAGTCGAATGGGATGAGACATGCTACTGCACACCGCCATTACGTCATGAGAGGTTGACTGTCTATGATCAATTCTTCGAGGACGTGAAGGTCGAACCGCTAACATCACCCCTGCATCTCCACGGTGGGCGCTTCTGGGACTATATGCGGGATTATGCGAGTGACAGTAAAGGCGTTAGCCGGGAAGGTTCTGCGGTCACTATGGCTAGGTACGTCCCTATCCGCATCCTGTGAAGGTCGGGCTTTCTGCCTTCAACCAAAGGCAACAAACCCTATCATAATCCCCCATGCCCATTCTCACCAGAGGCTAGTGTCGCCAAAGTCCAACGAAGACAATGTTCTCAAGCACGTATCCGAGGAACTACGCCGCACCCACACACTGACAGATGAACAGAAGCAGACCCTTGCCAAGGTGTTCGACAAGAGACTTCCCCAAGCTCTCGCTCTAGTCGACGCGAGAAGTGTCACAAGCTACGGGTTCAAGCCAAGCGGGCGAACGATATGGATCGTCAAAGGTCGCAAGGGAGAGTACCAAGTTGTGCCTGAAAGCATGTTCTGCACCTGCGACGACTACTACTTCCGCGTCATGGACAACAAGAAACAGTTGTGCTACCACCTGGTTGCGCAGCAGATTGCAGAGGCTCTGGGACAATTTGACGCCAACGTCATGTCCGATTCACATTATTCTGAAGTAACATCCAAGTGGAGTGCACGCACGTCTTCGGGACGTAGCTGAAAGTTTTTGTAGCCGTTTCCCGCCGCGTCCCTTCTCGTATGGTAGAGCTGACGTGTCATACCTTCCCCCAGACACTGAATACTCGCTACTCCAGCTCATACTCTACATTTTCAGCTTCGTAGCACTCGTCCTGATCTTCTTCTACATCGCCAGCGAGAGACCCGGCGAGAAGAAGAAGAAAGAAGAGGAAGAAGACTAAGCTCCCCTTCTAGGGTTTAAGTGTCCCCAGCCGATGAATAGAGCTGTAGATGCCAGACTCGGCCTTTTCAGTCCTAAAACCGCCCGTACTGGAGAGGCTTGAGAAAGAGGGTTTCCTAGAAGCCAGCCCGATACAACAGCTCTCGATTCCAGCCATTCTACGCGGCGAGAACGTACTCCTCATCGCGCCCACCGGGACAGGTAAAACGCTTGCAGCCATCCTCCCAGTCCTCGACGAGTTTCTCGACAAGCGCTCTTCAGAAAAGACGCATGGCATCTCTATCCTCTACATCACCCCTCTACGCGCCCTCAACCGGGACCTATTGCGTAGGCTCGAAGAGATGGGGCGCGATCTAGACGTAAAGATCCAGGTCCGCCACGGGGACACGTCGATGAGCGCCCGGTCCCGGCAGGCAAAGAGTCCCCCGGACATGCTCATCACGACCCCCGAGACCCTCCAGTCAATCCTTGTCGGGAGAAGAATGAAGGAGCATCTCCGGAGGGTCAGATGGATCGTCGTCGATGAAGTACACGAATTGGCAACCGACGAACGTGGCGTCCAGCTCTCCATCGCTCTAGAGCGACTCTTAGAATTGACCGGGGTAGAGTTTCAGAGAATTGGCCTCTCGGCAACGATAGGTGAGCCTGAGAGGATCGCCCAGTTCCTGGCGGGGACGAATCGAAAGATCAGTATCCTTCGCTCTGACGAGGAGAGGGGCCTAGAGATTAGCGTCGGGTCTGTCTCTCCGACGCACAAGGACCAGGAAGAAGCATCCGAGCTTGGTCTGCCTGCATCCACCGTTGCCCGAGCGAGAAAGATACAACAGTTGATAGAGGCCCACAAGTCGACCCTAGTCTTCACCAATACTAGAGAGCACGCCGAGGCTCTCGCGTCCCAGCTCCGCGCCCTAGGCACAACCAGCGTGAGGGTCCACCATGGATCCCTATCGCGGGAGCTCAGAGAGGAGGCGGAAAAGGAGTTTCAGGAAGGCAAGCTCAGAGGGCTCATCTGCACAAGCAGCCTAGAGCTCGGGATCGACATAGGCAGCGTAGATTTCATCATCCAGTATACCTCCCCCCGGGAAACAACGAGGCTAGTCCAGAGAATCGGGCGGAGTGGCCACACGCTCGGCGGAACCAGCCGCGGGATTATACTAACGACGAGCCCGGATGATATTCTAGAGTCTGCCGTGCTCATCTCCCGGGCGAAACAGGGAAGGCTTGAGCGTCCTATAATTCATGAGAAGGCCCTGGATGTTCTCGCTCACCAGATCATCGGAATTCTTCTACAAGAGCGTCGGATGACCGCCGAGCAGATTCTACACCTTGTTCAGCGATCTTATCCTTTCCGCGAGCTACAGCCAGAGGAGCTAGACGATGTAATTCACCAGCTCGACGAACTCCGTCTCATTCGCAAGTTCGGCGACACTTTCTCACCGCGGAACCCGAAGGCGATCCAGTATTATTTCGAGAACCTTTCGGTCATACCAGACGTCCAGAAATATACGGTCTTCGATTTCTTCCGTAAGCGGCGCATCGGGACCTTGGACCAAGACTTCGTTGCGCGGAGGTGTATCAGTGGTGCCGAGTTCATACTTCACGGACAGACTTGGCGAGTAATCTCAGTCGACGAGGAGAAGTTGCACGTAGAGGTCGAGGCGGCTCCTCCAAGCCTCACCGCGATTCCCGGATGGGAGGGAGACATGATCCCAGTACAGATGGATGTGGCCTCGGAGGTAGGTAGAATGCGAAGAACGCTCGCATTGAGCGGTGAGCTGGATGGTGTGCTTGAAGAGCCTGAGAAGGAGAAGGCAATCGCGACTCTGGCGTTGCAAGCGAAGCAGGCGAAGATCCCGTCCGACAAGCTCGTCTTGGTCGAGGGTTTCGAGAACAGCGTCATCGTCCACACTTGCGCCGGTAACCTGGTCAACGAGGCACTGGCGAACGCGATGGCCGCGCTCTTCGGATCTAGGCTGGGGTCCAACATAGCCACACAGGTGGACCAGTACCGGTTTGCACTGATCTTTCCTCGCCCAGTAAGCGCGTACATGGTTGCTGAGGAGTTTGGGAAGCTGACGCCGAACGATCTGGAGACGATGATCAACGACACGGTTGAACATTCGGACCTGTTCGCCTGGAAACACTGGCATGTGCTGCGGAGGATTGGAGCCGTCAGCCGGGACGCAGAGTACAAGGCTCGCCAGGCAAGGTTGCTCGTTGAGATTTTCAAGAATTCGATAGCCAACCGTGAGACCCGGCGAGAACTGTTTGCCGAGAAGCTGGACATTGAAGGTGCAAAGAAACTTCTCTCAATGATCGGATCGGGCGATGTTCTGTTGGAGGCCGTTCAGGACGCCGGACAATGCACGCCGTTAGCTCTTCCGCTATTGGACCGCATCGTCCCTCATGGGCTTCTCCGCCCCGCTGTCGAAGAGACTTCGATTATCGAAGTGATCAAGAGCAGGCTATTGTCAACAAAGTTGCGGCTGCTGTGTATCAACTGTGGAAAGTGGGATGGGATCAGGACCGTCGACAATCTCCAAGAGCAGATACGATGTCCAAAATGCCGATCGACCCTGATCGCGGCGACCTACCTGAGCAACGACCCGTTGCCCAAGATAATTCAGAAGAAGCTCAATGGGGGAAAGCTGCAAGCGGAGGAGGAGAAGGATTGGATGACCGCTTGGCGGTCTGCGGGTCTGTTACAGACTTATGGGAAGAAGGCGGGTCTGGTCATGGCGGCTAGAGGTGTTGGTCCCGCGACCGCAACACGGTTGTTGAGGAATAGGACTGGGGGAGAAGATGACTTATACCTGAGCATCCTCCGGGCTGAGAGAGAGTTCGAGCGTACCCGTATGTTCTGGGACTAGCCCATGCCCGCATCTTTCGACGACCTATTGAACCAGATACTGTCCAGCAATCCAAGCCTTGGTCGAGATCAGCTTATCACGATGGTAGAGCAGAAGAAGCAAGAGTCCCACGGACTATTGTCAGATGAAGGAGCAATCCGCCTCGTAGCACAGCAGCTCTCAATCTCTCCCCTCCCGACCGTTGGATTTGCAGACCAGCGGATCTCCAGCGTTCACGCAGGACTGAACAACTCGACAATCACTGGACAAATAGTAATGATCGGCGACGTTCGAGAGTTTCAACGCTCCGACGGGACCCAAGGGAAGGTATTGAGAATGAAGGTCGGGGACGCATCTGGCCAGATCACCTGCGTCTTCTGGGACGATAAGGCCGACACTGTCGCCAGAGAAACCTTGACACCAGGCTCCTCGGTCAGACTTCTTCACGGTTACACGAAGCAGGGGATGGGCGGGGAGGTCGAGTTCCACCTCGGATCCCGGGCCAGCTTTCAGATCCTGAAGAGGTCCTCTTCAGAGACGTTCACG
>Ga0209235_1001497_pt1 | contig 12694 bp, 10 predicted proteins | sample GraSoi013_1_20cm_4_FD_185817 | JGI IMG/M metagenome (GOLD analysis project Ga0209235, IMG submission 185817) | Grasslands soil microbial communities from the Angelo Coastal Reserve, California, USA - Sample 09_25_2013_1_20cm (SPAdes) (version 2) | ecosystem: Environmental > Terrestrial > Soil >...
TGTTGATACCGAGCCGGTAACCGAGCCGGCACCCGAGGTTAGTGGTGCCGGAATCCCTTCATAACTTCAGCTTCATAGCCGTTCGCGGGGTTGCGACCGGCGCCCAGCAGCTGCTCCACCTTCGCCGGGCCGCGGTTATAGGCGAGTAGCGCCAACGACATGTTGGCCGGATAGCGGTCCAGCAGGTCCCGCAGGTACCGGAACCCGATCCGTAGGTTCGTATCTCGGTCATACAACTGCTGCGTCGTCAATCCGGGCTCGTACAGCCGGGCGGTGCTCGGCAGTACCTGCGTGAGGCCGATGGCGCCGACGTGGCTGATAGCCCGCGCGTTGAAGCCCGACTCGACCTTCACCAGGCGGAACGCGAGGCCAGGATCGATCCCTTCGCTCAGCGCAACATCGTAGACCGCCGTCGCCATGTCGGCCGGCAGCCGGTAGTGCGTCGAGTACTGCATAATCGCGTTGACGCGGTCGAGTTGCAGCCGGGCGACTTCGAGCTCGCCCTGCTTGGCGTCAAGCTGCTGACGCAGCGACCGCAGTTCGCCGAGGAGCTCTGACCCGGAGGCCGGGGCCCGCTCGGCATCAGTGGTCGTGCCACCGGCCCATCCGCCCACGGTACTGACGAGCAGAGCAGCCAGCACGAGTATTCCGCCGCGCACCATCAAACGTTGCGTTTTCGTCTGCATATTCCTCCCTGTTTCACGACTCTCCGTGAGTCCAGCATGCCACACCTGCATCAAGGTCCCGTCAACCATCGCGCGGAGCCTTTTTCTTCTCGACGAGATGCACGTCGCTAATCACCATCCCTGCATCGGCTGCTTTCACCATGTCGTACACAGTCAGCAGTGCGACCGCGACGGCCGTCAATGCTTCCATCTCGACACCGGTCCGGCCAACTGCTCGTACGCTCGCCCGGACCTGCACGCCCGGCAGCGATTCCACCAGGCTCGCCTCGACCTCGACGTGATCGAGGCCCAGGGGGTGGCACAGCGGGATCAGCTCCGCCGTTCGTTTCGCCGCCAGCGTTCCCGCGACCTCGCTCACAGCCAGAACGTCGCCCTTGGCGACGGCCTGCTCAGCAACCTGGCGGAACGCGTCCGGCGACATCCGGATCGTTCCAGTGGCAACCGCGGTCCGATCCATCAACGGCTTGTCGCCGACGTCCACCATCCGGGCGCGGCCGGCCTGATCCACATGTGACAGCTTCATGACCGTCGCATCACCTGCAGGTCCTCGGCCAATACGGCAGCGAGAAGCTGTGGGTTCACATTGCCCTGCGCGAGATCCCGCGCGTCGAGAACGAGGGCAATCGCCTCGACCAGCTTTCCTGTATCGCCGCCACGCTGAGCTTCGCTGCGCAAGCGACTTGCGAGCGAGTCGAGCATGTCGGTGAAGCCCCCGCGCGCCTGAAACGGCACCTGACCCAGCGCGAACAGCCACGGAGCTTCGAGAAAGCGGTCTGCCTGGTCTCCCCCCGCCCCCCCCGGTGGTCCGGAACCGACGCGTGACGTTGCAAAGAGCTTGCCAATGCACCCTTCCGCCGCCGTAACTCGTTGTGCCAGTTCAGCTTTGTTCGCAATTCCGAGCATTTGCTGCGCGAAAGCTGTCACGTCACTGTCGGCGATTCGTGCCACACGAACGAGCACAATACGCGACAAAATCGTCGGAAGCAGGGCGTTGGGATCCGCCGCCGTGATGATGATGACCGAATCGGCCGGCGGTTCCTCGAGCGCCTTCAGGAGCGCGTTCGCGGCGACTTCCGTTCCCAACTGCGGTATGAGCCGCTCCGCATCGCCAACGATGAAGACTTTACGCTGCCCCATCGCCGGCGTCAGGGCCAGGCGCCTCAACAGGAGGCGCACGGCCGCGACCGGATGACTTGCCAATCCGGCCGGCGGTCCATAGAACGCGCCGGGCCGCCATCTCTTCGGCAAGCGCCTCGGCAACGAGTTCGACTTGCTTGTCCGCGTCGATCCCGCCACCGCGTTTTCCCAGCTCCAGCGGCACAAACCAGTGCACGTCTGGATGCTGCAACGACAGCACGAGCCGGCAGGAGCGGCATTCGCCGCACGGCTCCTGGGTAGAGCCCGGTGCCTCGCAATGGATCAGCTGGGCGAGCCAAAGCGCGAGACGCTGCTTTCCGACGCCACGGGGGCCGGCAAGCAGCAGCGCTTGCGGCAGCTTTCCGGAGGCGTGGGCGCCCGCCAGACTGGTCTTCACCCTTTCGTGCCCGATGAGGGGCGGTAAAAGCATGGCGCAATCTAGCTGGGGGGTCAGTGCGCGGCGCCACCACTGAAGGTAAGTCCTTGTAAAGCAAGCTAGTACCACTGTATCGACGTACTTGCGCTGGCTTAATACCATACTACAGGACAGCTTACGATGTTAAGTGAGCGCACACTCGCCAGATAACCGCGATATTATCGATTTTTTTCGGGACTTATTCGGGTCTCGGAGGACCTTGCGCAGGACCTCCCGCACCTTCCGCAGGAGGTTCGCCGGGCGAAATGGCTTTTCGAGATAGGCCAGGCCGGGCTCCAAGCAGGATCTCGACTCCGCGCGGCGGCATCAGCCCTCCCCGCCCGGTAACGTAAAGTAGAACGTAGCCCCTTGATCGACCTTGCCTTCCGCCCAGACGCGGCCCTCGTGTCGCTGCACGATTCGCTTGACGATCGCAAGGCCGACACCCGTGCCGTCGAATTGTTCGGTGCTGTGCAACCGCTGGAATACCCCGAACAGCTTGTCCGCGTACCGCGCGTCAAATCCGGCGCCGTTGTCTTTCACGTAGTACACGGTCTCGCCCCCCTCTGACCGGGCGCCGACCTCGATCCGTGCGTGATCCCTGCCTCGCGTGAACTTGGCCGCGTTTTGCAAGAGATTGCTCATGACCTGCCGCAGCAACGCGCGGTCACCCCGCGTGGCGGGCAACGGGGCGATCTGGATCTCCACGGACCGCTCGCCTTCCGTGCGCCGGACCTCGTCGGCGACGGTGCGGGCGAGCTCTCCCATGTCCACGGGGGCGGCAGTCATCCCCTGGCGGCCCAGCCGGGAAAAAGCGAGCAGATCGTCGATGAGCTGCCCCATGCGCCGAGTGTTCTGATCGATCACGCCAAGCAGCCGCTGGGCTTCAGGCTCGAGCTGCGCCTTATGGTCGTCCAACAGGATGCGCGCGAAGCCGTGAATGGCGCGGAGCGGTGCCCGCAGGTCATGAGAGATGGAATACGAAAACGATTCCAGCTCGGCGTTCGTCCCTTCGAGGGCCTGGGTACGCTGGGCGACCTGCGCTTCGAGATGATATGCGAGCGCGAGACCTGCTCCGCCATGGTATTGAATGAGCGCGCCAGCCGGCCGAGCTCATCGTCGCGCCGCACGGGTACGCGCGGCTCGAGATTGCCCGCCGCAATCGTCTCCGCGGCGTGTGTCACTTCAGCCAGGGGCAGCGTCAGACGGCGGCTGCCCCACCAGGCGACCAGGGCGCCGACCAGCACGATCGCCAGCGCGATCGGCGCCATGGTTGTCAGGTACGCGCGCGCGGGAGCGAGAATCCGCCGGTTCGGCAGCTCGGCGACGACCATCCACGGTGCCCCGGGCACCGGCGCGGCGGCCGCCCGTTTTGTTTCTCCGCGTTCGTACCGGACTGGCGTGCGGCTCGTGAGCACGCTGGCCGGTGGCGCGGGAACGATCGTGGCGAAATCCGTCCAGGGGTCACCCACCGCGTTGCCGAGCAGCAGCGTGACGTCGCCGCCGGCCAACCCCGTCAGCGTGCTCCGCGTGCGCTCGCTCAGATTCAGCCGTGAGACTTGCTGCACAATCCCGCCGGTGCGTTCGACATCGCCGCTCGCGGCGGCGACCGCGGTGTAGAGTGTCGTGTCGTGCCGCATCAACGGGCCGTACCGTGCCGAGTCCTTCCCCGGCGAGACGAGCACGCTATCGGCGACCGAGAATCGGCCGGTGCGCAGCAGCAGCCTGCCGCTGAAATCCCGGAGCTCAAGGCCGGCGTTGCTGGCCGTGTCGGTCGTGATATGGCGCATTGCCGCGAGCGCCGCGTCGCGGCCGCTGTGTCCGCCGGAGCGCAGGAACGCGACAATCGCTGGATCCTTCGCCAACGCCGTGATCCGCGCGCGGCTTTGCCCCGTCTGAAACAGATCGGCGAGGACCTTGGTCGCGAGCGGGAGTCGTTTGTCCGCGAGGGCCCGGGCCGCCTGCCGCACCTCGCCGTATCCGATCGTCAGCTGCGCGATCGCCACCGCGACCAGGAGGATCGTCACCAGCGCCGGCAGCTTGCGCTGGATCGACCAATTCATCGTGTCTGCTCCTCCAGGAGCTCGCGCACCTTGCGGGTGATCGCCTCGGTGGTAAACGGTTTCGCGAGATAGGCGTCACCCGGCTCCACCATGCCATGATTGACGATCGCCCGGTCGGGGTACCCGGACATGTAGAGCACGCGCAGCCCTGGAGCCGGGTGACGCCTATCTCGCGAAACCGTTTACCAGTCCGTATCGGGCATGACGATATCGGTCAGGAGCAGGTCGATCCCGCCCTGGTGGCGCCGGGCGACATCCAGGGCGGCGCGGCCGCGGTCGGCTTCGAGGACCACATACCCCTGATTGGCCAGCGCACGATGCGTCAGCCGCCGCAGCTGCTCGTCGTCCTCGACGAGCAGCACCGTGCCCCTGCCGGGCCGGTCTGCTTCGGCTGGAGCAGCTTTGCCGATGTCCTCGGGCAACGCTTCGATGGCGGGGAGATAGATCTTGAATGTCGTCCCCTTGCCAGGCTCGCTGGACAACCAGATGTTCCCGCCGCTTTGCTTCACGATCCCATAGACCGTCGAGAGCCCCAGGCCGGTGCCGCGACCGGCGGGTTTGGTCGTGAAGAACGGCTCGAAAATCCGCGCTTTGACTTCCTCACTCATCCCACAGCCGGTGTCGGTGACTGCCAGCATCACGTAATCGCCGGGAATCACGGAGACGTGGCGGGAGGCGTAGTCGCTGTCGAGCGCCGCATTGGCGGTCTCGATGGTCAGCGTCCCGCCGTCCGGCATCGCGTCCCGGGCATTGATCGCGAGATTCATGATGACTTGCTCGAGCTGATTCGGGTCGACGCGCGCCGCATCGAGATCGTCCGCCAGCGTCGTCTTGAGGTCGATGTTCTCGGAGATCAAGGAGCGGAGCATCTTATCGAGGTTCGTGACGATGCTGTTGACGTCGATGATCCTCGGCTCCAGGAGCTGCTTGCGGGAGAACGAGAGCAGCTGCCGTGTCAGCGCGGTGGCTCGGCGCGCCGCTTTGCGGATCTCCTCCAGATCCTCGAGCTGCCGTGAGTCGCCGGTGAATTCGGCCGCGAGCAGGTCCGTGTATCCGACTATGGCCGTGAGGATGTTGTTGAAATCGTGTGCCACCCCGCCGGCGAGCTGACCCACGGCCTCCATCTTCTGCGACTGCAACAGCTGCTCTTCGAGCTGCTTGCGCTCCGTGATCTCCGTGGCAACGCCGAGTAGGGTCGGCGTCTCCTCACCGGGCATGCGGAGCGGGATCTTGATCGTTTGAAACCAGCGGGTTTGCTTGGTGACGGGGTTCGTGACGGCTTCTTCGGCGATGAATCTGGGGTTGCCGGAGGACAGCACCTCACGGTCGTCGCGCAGGAAACGCGCGACCTCCTCGGGATTGGGATTGAAGTCGGCATCCGTTTTCCCAACCAGCTCCTCCACGGTCGTGCAGTAGACTTCCGCGCTCGCCTGGTTCACGAGCAGGAAGCGGCCTTCCCAGTTCTTCACGAAAATGAGATTGGGATGCGCATTGATGATCTGATGAAGCAGGCGCTCGTGTCGGACTAACGCCTGGCGCTGGCGCGCGCTCGCGAGCGCGTCGAGCACGGCAGGGCCGAGACGGACGAGTCGATCCTTCAGGATGTAATCGGAAGCCCCTGCTTTCAGATACGAGACGGCGGTCTCTTCATTCAGAGACCCCGTGACGAGAATGAACGGCGTTTCCGGCCGGAGCTGCTGCGTCTTTTGCAGCGCGGCGCGCCCATCGAACGCGGGTATGTTGTGATCGCACAGGATGATGTGCGGGGCGAAATCCTGCAGTGCGGTGACAAACGCGGCTTCACTTCTGACGTGCAGAAGGGTGGGTGGTGGAGTGAGAGGCTGGAGCTCGCGGCGAATCAGCTCGACATCGTTTGGGTCGTCCTCCAGCATGAGGACCCGCAGCTCTTGCATGAACACAGTCTTGGTGATGCGGGAAATCGTGTCTGTCGGCGGTGGGGAAGTCGGTGAGTAGGGTTTTGCCTACGCCTGAATTAGGATGGCGACCGCAACGCCGCCGGACTCACGAGCCCGTGCTGCGTCGCGTAAAACGTGAGCTCGGCGTTGGACCTCATGCGGAGTTTGTGCAGCAACCGCGCGCGATAGGTGGTGACGGTCTTGGGCGAAAGGCCGAGCTGGCGGCTGATTGCGGTAATGGGCCGGCCGGCGGCAAGCAGCCGCAGGACTTCCAGCTCCCGGTCGGACAGCTGCTCGTGCGGCGCGGGGGGTGGGCCGCCGAGGCCGTCCGCAACGGCCTGCGCCATCGCCGGGCTCAAGTACTTGTGTCCCGCCATGACGCGCTCCAGTGCCCGCAGCAGCTCTTCTGGCGCGGATTCCTTGGTCAGGTAGCCTGACGCGCCCAGCTCCAGCATGCGCAGCGCGAGCTGGTCTTCGGGGAACATCGTCAGAATCAGCACCGGCAGCTGCGGTCGCGTGGCGTGCAGCTCGCGGAGCACTTCGAGTCCGTGTCGGTCCGGCAGGCCGAGGTCGAGCAGCACGACATCCCAGCGCTCGCCCGACGCGAGCGACATGGCTTCTGCGGCGGTCCCGGCCTCCCCGAACTCCACGCCGTCCGGAAGTCCCTTCAGGATCTGGATCAGCCCGCGCCGCACCAGCGCATGGTCATCGACGACGAGGATACGAATCATCGGCGGGTTCCTGACGGCGAAGGCGGAAACCAGGCTGCGACGCGCGTCCCGCCTTCCTGGCGGGGCACGACCTCCAGGACGCCGCCGAGCGCGGCGGCGCGCTCGCGCATCCCGAGGATTCCGAGTGAGGCGGGTCCCATCGTGCCCGCTTCGGTGATGCCGGTGCCGTCGTCGTTGATCTCGAGCGTCAGGCATCCGCTCCTCGTGCCCAGCTCGATGTCTACGCGCGTGGCGCCTGCATGACGCAGGACATTCGTGAGGGCTTCCTGAACGATTCGGAACAACGCGGTACCGAGCTCACCATTGATCTCCTCATTCGCCGCGCCGATCGTCGCCCCGGAACGGATGCCGGTGCGCTTGGAGAAATCCTGTGCCAGCCACTCGAGCGCGGCGGGAAGACCCAGTTGATCGAGAATTGGCGGGCGCAGGTCGGTGGCGATGCGGCGCACGCTCTTGACCAGGTCATCGACCATGCGCGCGGTTTCATGCAGCTGGCTGCCGAGCCCCGGTGCCGCCCGGGATGCGGCATCCTGCGCGGCCGAGAGCTGGAGCTTCAGCGCGGTCAGTGCCTGCCCCAGACTGTCGTGAATCTCGCGCGCGATCCGGGTGCGCTCGTCTTCGCGGATATCCTGTTGGCGCGTGGCGAGGCTGCGCAGCGCCGTGCGGGAGGCGCGCAGCTGCTCCTCAGCGCGTTTGGCTTCCGTGATGTCGCGAAATGTGCCGAGCGTGCACTCCTGACCGCCGAGCACCATTCGCACCAGCGAGAGTAATCCGGTACGCGGTGGACCTCCGGCTGGCCGCACTTCCAGCTCGACATCCGTCACCACACCCGTTTTGGTGAGCATGTCGATCACCGTCGTGCGCCGGGCAGCGTCGATGACGCCAAGCGCCACCGTCGTCTGGCCGATAATGGCGTCGCGCGGGCGATTCACCAGTCGGCTGAAGGCTTCATTCGCATCCAGGATCATGCCGTCTGACAAACGCGTAATCATCAGCGGCAGGGCATTCGCGTAGAAGGCTTTGCAGAAGCGTTCTTCCGATTCGACCAATGCCCGCTCGGCGATCTTGCGGCGCGAGATGTCCCGCGTGATGCCCAGCGCCGCATGGACGTTGCCGGCCGCGTCCCGCAGTGGCACGACGTTGGTCGAGAGCCAGCTGCGTTTCCCCTTCAACCCGATGATCTCGAACTCGAGCGTGGCGGATTCGCCGGCAAAGACGCGGCGGTGCAGATCGGTAAATGCGGCACGGTGCTCGGGAGCAACCACGTCCACGATTGGACGACCGCGCAGCGCGTCGAGGCTGTCGGCCTGGACCATCGCCAGCCCCGCCGGATTCATGTCCAGCAATCGGCCCTGGGCATCGAGGAGTTTCACGCATTCGGGCTCGCTCTCGATGATCGTGCGGAGCCGAGCCTCACTCTCCCGCAGCGCGTCTTCCGCGCGACGGCGCTCCGTGATGTCGAACGCGAAGCCGACCACGCCCACGATGGGCCCGCTGCCGTCACGGAGCGGCTCGACCCGCGCGCTGAAGATGCGGCCCTGGAAGCGGGTTTCGTAGGTTGCGGACTCCCCCCGGAGCGCGGCGCGATGGGCCGCGAGCACCGTCTCCCGGTCCGGCGGATCCACAAACGTGCCGATCGCGATGCCATCGACAGTTCCGGGCAAGTGGTCAAACATCGCGAGGACGCCGCCGCAACGCGAGGTGAGCAGGAGGTCCGCGTCGGTCGACCACATGACGGCGGGCATCTGATTCACGAGCTTGATCAGGTGCCCGGTCGCGATCTGCGTCGCGGCGTGCATCATGACGCTACGGTACCCCCTTCGCGGTCACGCGTCCAGCACGTCGCGCACCTTACGCGCGAGGGTGTCGGGCGAGAACGGCTTCTGCAGGAAGGCGCTTCCCTGCGGGAGGCCGCCGTGTTGGACGACGGCATCGCCTGGATAGCCGGACATGTACAGCACGCGGATCCCCGGCCGCTGCGCGACCAATCGGTCCGCGAGCTCTCGGCCGGACAAGCCCGGCATGACCACATCCGTCACGAGCATATGGATGGTGCCGCCGTGGCGCTCGACGACGCGCAGCGCCGCGGCCGCGTCGGAGGCGGCTAGCACGACATAGCCTTGCGCCTCGAGCGCCCGGCGGCTCAGGGTGAGCACCGCGGGCTCGTCTTCGACGACGAGCACGGTCTCCGTGCCGCGGGCGGGACCGCTCCGTTGCGGACTGACCGGCGCATCGGCGGGCTGCGCGATCCGGGGCAGGTAGATCTTGAAGCTCGACCCGTGTCCCACTTCGGAGTACACGGAGATGTACCCGTCGCTCTGTTTGACGATGCCGTACACGGTGGCGAGGCCGAGGCCGGTACCGCGACCAACCTCCTTCGTCGTGAAAAACGGCTCGAACACGTGGGCGCGGACGCTGGCGTCCATCCCCACGCCGCTATCCGTGACGGCGAGCATCGCGTACGGTCCGGGAACCGACCCGAGGTGCGTCTGCGCGAATGCCTCGTCGAGATCGACGTCGGCGGTTTCGATCGTGAGCTTGCCCCCTTCCGGCATGGCATCGCGCGCGTTCACCGCGAGGTTCACAATCACCTGCTCGATCTGATTGGGATCGGCGCGCACGCGCCCTAGATCGGGTGCCAGCACGGTCACCAGCGCGATGTGCTCGCCGATGAGGCGCCGCAACATCTTGTCCATTTCGGCGACGACGACGTTGAGGTCGAGTACCTCGGGCTGGAGCATCTGCCGCCGGCTGTAGGCGAGCAGCTGGCGCGTCAACGAGGCCGCCCGCTCGGACGCCTTGCGGATCTCTTCGACGTCGCCGCGCTTGGAATCCCCCGGCGGCAAATCCCGCAGCAACAGCTGCGTATTGCCCAGGATCGCCGTCAGCAGGTTGTTGAAGTCGTGAGCGATGCCGCCGGCGAGCTGGCCGACGGCCTCCATCTTCTGGGACTGCCGGAATTGCTCCTCGAGATGGCGTTGTTCGGTGACATCCCGCTGCGTGCCCCATACCCGCACCAGGTGGCCCTCTTCGACGAAGCCGACGACGTTATTAAGGAAGACGCGGGGGCGTCCTTCCCGATCGTGCTCGCGCGTTTCAGAATCGGCCACGCGATAGCCGGCACGGATAAAGGCGCGGATCTGCTCCCGGTTGGTGGGATCGGTGACGTTGTGCAAATCGGCAAGGCGGGTCCCCATGAGCTCACGGGCTTCGTTGTAGCCGTACATGCGCGCCATGGCGTCGTTGCACTCGGCGATGCGCGCGCCAGCGTACAACCGATCGATCTGCTCTTCTTCCGAGAGGGTGATCGGGACGGGAGGGTCGATCTCGAGCCGCGAGACGCCTTCGGAGCTCTGGGCGATGAACGAGCGATAGCGCTCCTCGGCCCGACGGCGGTCCGAGACGTCCATCCCGATCGCCAGCCAACCGCCGCCCGTGAGCGGCGCATTGGCCCAGATCGTATCGAGCACCGCGCCGCGCTTGGTACGCGTGCGAAAGTCCGTCCACTGGCCGACCGGTGCACCGATTGAGTCTCGCAGGCGCTGGCGTTCTGCGGGGTCAGGATACAACTCGGCGAAGATGTCGCGCTCGCGTGCCTCGGCGATATCGTAGCCGAGCGTCCGGGTCCACTCGCGATTGCCCCACTGAATGCGACCCTGGTCGCCCAGAAATACCAGCATTACGGGGATATTGTCGACGATCCGTTGCAACACCTCGCTCTGTTCGCGCCAGGCGTCTTCGACGCGTTTGCGCTCGATCGCCATGGCCATCTGCGACGAAACGAACGTCAGGATGTCGAGCTCGCTCGGCCCGTAGCGCACGCCCTGCGAATACGTCTGGGTCACGACGACGCCGATCGTACGGTCCTTCACTTTGAGCGGCACACCGAGCCAGTCGATGGACGGCGCGCCGATCAGCTCCGCTTCTCCGGCAGCGACGAGACGCTCGTACACTTCCGGAGTGGCGAGCAGGGGCTGGCCGGTCCGCAACACGTACTCGGTGAGTCCCTTGCGCAGCTTGCGCGGCGGGATGTCTCGCGCCGTGTCGTACTCGTCCACGAAGTAGGGAAACTCGAGGCGGTCTTTCTCCGCGTCGTACAGCGACACATAGAAATTCTTGGCGGTCATCAGCTCGCCCACGATCGCGTGAATCGCGTGGAGCAGCTCCTGCAGGTTGTCGGCCGTGTGGGCCGTGTGAGAGATGCGGTAGACGGCCTCCTGCACGCATTCCGCGCGGCGCCGCGCGGTGACGTCGCGGAAGCTCCAGACCCGTCCCACGGAGCGGCCGTTCAACCGCAGCGGAATCGAGTAGCGCTCGAGGATCCGGCCGTCTTTGAACGTCAGGATATCGAAGCTATTGGACTGGGGTTCGGCATACCGTTCCTGAATCCCATCCACGAAGAGCTGCGGGTTGACGAGTTGATCCTGCACATGCTGGATCAGCCGCCGGCGACCGGCCGCGTCGTTATTGGCCGCAATAAAAGCTGCCGGCAGGCGCCACATTTCCTCGAAATGGCGATTGTGCGAGACGATCTTCCCGTCGAGGTCGACGACGAGAATGCCGTCGGCGGTGGATTCGAGCGTCGCCTGAAGGACCGAGACGGTCAGGGAGTCGGCGACTCTACGGGGTTTCTTCGCCCTCGATTTTGGCTTGGACCGGCGTGCAGGCATGGCGCGAATCTATAGGGAGCGGCCCCGGTGACCAGCCTCACGGGCTGACGGGCGTCTCGCATCTAGCTTTCGCACCCTTCTCTTCAGCACGGAGCAGGGTTGCGCCCGAAGCGGTTTCGCTGGCTCGGCGTCGCGGAATCGAGCCGCGCCGAGCAGCAACTACGCGCCGCGGCGCGTCAGCAGGAGGCGGTGGCGCACCTCGGTCAGCAGGCGCTTGCCGGGGCACTCCGTGCCGACCTGTTCGACACCGCCGCGAAGCTTCTGGCCCGCGGACTCGACGTCGAATTCAGTGAAATTCTCGAACTGAAGCCCGAGCACCGCAGCCTGCTGTTGCGCGCCGGGGAGGGATGGCGCGAGGGCTGCGTCGGTCGAACGCTGGTCCCGGCCGCCGCCGGAGCGCTCGCCGGCCACACGCTCGGTGCCGCGGGACCGCTGGTCATCCAGGATCTCGGCGCCGAAATCCGCTTCAGCATCCCGTCCCATCTCGAAGAGCATGACATCGTCAGCGGCGTGTGCGTCGTCGTGCAGGGCCGCGAGCGTCCCTGGGGTGTGCTGGGCGCGTACAGCGCGCAGCCGCGGGAGTTCAGCGGCCCCGACGTCCTGTTCGTCCAGGCGCTCGCGCACGTGCTTGCGACCGCGCTCGAGCGCGCGCGCGTCGAGGACGCGCTGCGCAAGAGCGAAGAGCACTTCCGCTCGCTGACGGAAAACGCTTCCGACATCGTCACCATTCTGGGCGACGACGGGATCCTGCGGTACGTCAGCCCGTCGGTGCAGCGGTTGCTCGGGTATGGCGCCAACGAGCTGCTGGGGCGCAACGCCTTCGAATTCATGCACCCCGACGACCTCGGGCCGGTGATGGAAGCGCTCGCGGACGCGATTCAGCGCCCCGGCTCGCCACAAACGGCCACGTTCCGCTTCAAGCATGCCGGTGGCTCGTGGCGGGTGCTGGAGTCGATCGGTCAGGCCAAGCTCGATCAACCGAACGCGTATAGCGTCATCGTCAACTCCCGTGACGTGACGGAGCGCGTGCGCCAGGACGAGGTCCTGCAAACGAGCAAGCAGCGGCTCCGCACGGT
>Ga0209235_1001500_pt1 | contig 12689 bp, 12 predicted proteins | sample GraSoi013_1_20cm_4_FD_185817 | JGI IMG/M metagenome (GOLD analysis project Ga0209235, IMG submission 185817) | Grasslands soil microbial communities from the Angelo Coastal Reserve, California, USA - Sample 09_25_2013_1_20cm (SPAdes) (version 2) | ecosystem: Environmental > Terrestrial > Soil >...
GTCGGATTTGAACCGACGACCGCTCGATTACGAATCGAGAGCTCTACCACTGAGCTACGGTGGCGTAGTTGTGCGGCAAAGACTTACCGCATCGGTCGAGAGGTCTACGCCGTGGTGCCAATGGTGGTGCCAAGACCCGTCCCGCGCAGCGCCTCCAACCGCGCCCCTAACTTAGCGGCGTGCTGCTCCACGCGGTACTCCATGGCCTCGGCGCGGTGGCGCACCTGGCCGAGGTGCCCGTAGACCCTCCGCACCATCGCCTCGCCGCCGTGCCCCATCTCGCGGGCAACCGTGTACGCGCTCACGGGCGCCCCCTGGTCCACGGTCTGGAGGCGAGCAGCGCAGTAGGTGTGCCGAAACATCTTGGAGCGGATCTCCCCGGGCTTCCATCCGGCCCGCACCGCCACCGCGTCGAGCAGCTTGCGGAAGTCAGTGACACCCCGCTCTTGCTGCTTGCGCCACCCGTACGGGGTCAGGCCCTGCGGCTTGTATACGTTGAGCACGGTGATCACGAGCAGCACTAACAGGCCAACACCTGGATGGAAGAGGTCGCCCCCAAGGCCGCCGAGGACCGCGCCGTCTGCCTCGCGCGCCACGTGCGCCAGGGCGCTCACGGTCGGCATGTGCAAGAGCAAGACGATGGTGGAAAAGAGGGTGAGTACGAGGGTGATCAGCACCCAGTAGTGCCGGAACAAGCCCCACGGAGTGCCCAGCGCCATGACAACCCCGGTGAGCAACGATCCGAGGGCCAAGGGGACGATGGCGGACCAGCCCGTCAGCTCCAGCGCGATCCAGGCGGCACGGACCGTCTGTGCATCCTTGCTGGTCACGGCGGAGATGCCGAGCACCACGTATACGACGACCGCACCGATCCAGCCGACCGAGAAAACGAGATGGACGACGAGCGCGAGCTTGCGGATGCCGGGCGCCATGGTCACGGCCGCTGCCCAGCGGACGGCATGTGACGACCGGGACCGTGCTTCCCCCCCACGCCCGTGGCCATCATGACGACGACGAGCAGGACAAGCACCAGGCCCACGATCCCGAACACCTTCACCCAGCGCGGGGTGCCAGGAGGCGATCCACGGTCGGGCCCAAGGTCGGGGTGCGGGTTTGCCATTGTGACCCTCTTGCAGAGGGAAGACGATATTGACCACTATAAGCATTTCGCAGACGTCAAGCATTTCTCAGACGTCGGCGCGATCCTCGTGGCCTGGCACGAATGTCAGGTCAATGGTCACCTCGCCTGGGCTGCGTGTTCCGGTATGTCGGTCACGGGCGCGGGTGGAGACGGTAACAACAGCGCGTTGACCGTGACGGTCACCGTGCTCGCGCTCATCGCGAGCGCCGCCCACGCCGGCTTGAGCAAGATCCCCAACGACGGATACAGCACACCGGCGGCAAGCGGGATCGCGATCAGGTTGTAGATCGCGGCCCAAAAGAGATTCTGCTTGATCTTACGGTGCACACGGCGAGCAAGAACGAGCGCGACCGGAACGTCGGCCGGGTCGTCCTTCATCAGAATGATTCCAGAGAATGATTCCAGCTGTCTCGATCGCCACGTCCGTTCCCGCGCCGATCGCTATTCCGACCGTCGCCGCCGCCAGCGCCGGCGCGTCGTTTACCCCATCCCCAACCATGGCCACCCGGCGGCCTTGTTCTTCGAGGCGCCGGACCTCGGCAGCCTTGTCACCTGGCAACACCTCGGCACGAACGTCATCGATGCCGAGCGTGCGGGCCACTGCCTCGGCAGTGACCCGGCTATCACCCGTGAGGAGCAGAACGCGGATGCCGAGGTCGTGGAGCGCCGCAACGGCACTCTTCGCCGTGTGGCGAATCCGATCGGCGACGGCGATGAGACCAATCGTCCTGCCATCCGCCGCCACGTAGAGCGCGGTCTTGGCCTCCGCTCGCAATCCCTCGGCCTCGCGCTCGAGCCCCGGCGTGACGCCATTTCGCTCAAGCAGCTTGCGATTACCCACCAGCACGGTGCGACCGCCTATGGTCGCCTGTACGCCGTGGCCGGGGATGGCCTCGAAATGGGAGGGCGGATCGACGACCAGCGCTCGCTTCTTGGCAGCTTCGACAACGGCGGTAGCGAGTGGGTGCTCCGACTGCGCATCCGCTGCAGCAGCAAGCCGCAGAATCTCTGCCTCATCCACGCCTACCGCAGGAATGACGTCTGTCACTGACGGCCGGCCTTCGGTGAGCGTGCCGGTCTTGTCGAAGACGACTGCGTCTACTTTGGCAGCCGCCTCGAGAACCGTGGCGTTTCTGAATAGAACGCCGGCCCGTGCTGCCCGCCCCACGCCGACCGTGATCGCAGTCGGAGTCGCGAGCGCGAGCGCGTCGGGACAGGCGATCACGATAGCCGCTACCGCAGCCGACAGCGCGAACGCGACGCCTTGGTGTCCAAACGCAAGCCAGGCCAGGAACGTGACGACCCCGGACGCAAGCGCCACGATGACCAGATACTTGCCGGCAAGGTCCGCCAGGCGCTGCGCCGGGGCCTTCGAGGACTGCGCTTCCCGGACCATCGCGACGATGCGAGCCAGGGCCGTATCGGCTCCGACTTTGGCCGCGCGGAACCGGAACGCGCCCTGCTGGTTTCGCGTCCCGCCCACGACCTCGTCGCCCGGCCCCTTCACGACCGGCACCGGTTCTCCGGTGAGCATCGATTCATCTACGTAGCTCGAGCCCTCGATCACGACGCCGTCCACCGGGATGGTATCGCCCGGCCGAACGGCAAGGATGTCGCCCACCGTGATGGCTTCGAGCGGCACTTCCTCCTCTTGCCCATTCCGCACCCGCCGCGCGGTGGGCGGGGCGAGCTTGAGCAGCGCCTCGACCGCCCGACCGGCGGCGAAGCGGCTCCGCATCTCCAACCAGTGGCCGAGCAGGCTGAAGGCGGTCAGCATCGCCGCGGCATCGTAGAACGGCTCCCCCGGCAAGCCGAAGGTGACCGCCACCGAGTACCCGTAGCTCACGAGGATGCCGGTCGCGATCAGAGTCATCATCGTGAGCTCGCCCTGTCGCAGCGAGCGCGCCGCGGACGACACAAATGGCCACCCGCCCCACCAGACGACGACCGAGCTCAGGACGAAACCCAGGAGCCCGGGCGACAGCCCAAGTGGCGGCGCGAGCTCGCGCCCGAATAGCGAGGTGCCAAGCGGCGAGTAGAGGATGATCGGGAGGGTGAGGATCGCAGACCCGATGAACCGGCGGAGCATGTCCTGCACCATGTGCGCCCCGTGCCCCGCGTGCGCATCTGGCGCGTGGCGGTGCTCGGCTGGCGTTTCGACAACCGCCTCTTGGCAAACGCACCCGTACCCCGCGCGACGCAGGGCCTCGTGGAGAGCCGCCGCATTCGTCGCCTGGGGATCGATGGTGACGTGGGCGACGGCCCGGGTCCGATCGAGGTGTACGCCCTGCACCCCCGGCGCATTTGACAGAAAGCGCTCGATCCCGGTCAGGTCATCAGCGTCGTGACAGTCCTTGAGGCTGATCTCGAGCATCGCGCCGCTCACGCCCCCGGACGTCTGCCCGTGCTGATGGTGGTGATGTTCTTCCATCGCTCAGCCTCCCGGCGTTTTCCGACGTCCCGATGTATGGAGGTGCACCACCAGCCACCGTTTCCCACGCCGCTCGAGGATGGCGGTCCCGCGCCCTTCGACCTCGACATGCCCGCTGGGCGTGTCCGCCGCGAGCTCGTAGCGGAACGGCGCCCAGGCCACGTTGCCTCGCACCTGTGGTGCGATGTCGAAGAACCGGAAGCGTAGGTGCTGCATTTCGGCAAGCTCGGGCTTCAGGTGGTTGCTCCGGTAATCCGTCCAGCCGTGGTTGACCCCTGAGCCTTCGATGATCTCGACCCACGGATTCGGCGCGAACAGCGTGTCGAGGCCTGCGATATCGTTCGCCTCCTGCAACGAGGCTACGGCTTCGACCGCCCGTCGAACCTCCTCCGCCACTTGAGCCCGAAGGGCCGGGACGATCGTGCCCCACCAGACCAGGATTGGTGCTATGAGGAATCTCCGCATCATCGCTTACTTCCTGCGTTGAAAGTGGATTCCACTGCCGGAGACCGGCGCAGCAGCGTGACCCCCATTACGAACGTCAAGGCGATGATCGCGAGCGCTCCACCGGTCACCAAGGGACTCCGTGCGCGAGCGAGGGCTAACGGCCGCGCAGTCGGCGCGTTCTCCTCATGAACGTGGCTCGACATCGGCGCGGACGCTCGCGCCACGACGCTGACATCGACCGAGGCCACCTCGTCGCCGTCCGCCGCAACGACGACGACGCGGTACGACCCGGGTGACAGGTTCGCCGGCACGACCAACGCCCGGCGAAACGCGCCGAGTGAATCCGTGCGGACCTCGTCGAGCCGTGTCCGGCCGGCGATCCCCACGAGCTCGATCGTGAGGGTGGCTCGCCCACTGAAGCGCTGGCCCGTGGCCTCGACCGAGTCCCCCGGCACGAGGCGCCGAGTCGCGAGCTTCAGCACGCCCTTCTCGTGCGCGTCGATCTGCGGAGCCAGCAACGCGAGAAATGCGATCGCAAGCCCCGTGACTACCCTTGTTCGTTTCCAAGAGTGGTTCATATCCTCTCCTCTCCCTACATCTTCATGTTGAGATGTGCCTGGCCAGGGGCGAACGCCGCGTAGATGATCGCGACGATCATCAGGACGAATAGCAGAACGCCGGTCCATCTTGTTACCGCCGCGACCCGGGTTCCTGGGCGGTCGGTCACCGGTACCACGGCCAGAAATCCAAACAGCACCGCCGGCGCGAGCAGCATGCCGGGGAGTCCGAACAGATTCTCCGCCGCGTAGAGCCAGAGGAACGGCCAGAACGGCTTGGTCACCTCTAAGCCCTCAACACCTGGGGCGAGGAGCGGCGCGGGTGCGGCGACGGCAAGCGCTGCGAGGACGGCGACGAGCAGGAGCGCGAACCCGCCGAGCGGCCGCAAATGCGTGCGGAACGGCGTCGATGCATCGCCGGCGGCGCTTACACCGAGGTGACGGACCAGCCAGAGATGAAGGGATAGCAGCACCACGAGCACGATCGGTAGGACGGCTGCATGCAGGCCATACATCCGGGTGAGCAGCGGACTCGCGGGCGTGAAGTTGGGCTGGAAAGGCGCGCCAAGCGGGCCTGCGACCTGCGCGCCGGCCATCGTGTGGGCGAGCGCTTCGACGCCTCCTGGTCAGCCTTGAGCAGCGTTCCCGTGAGCGCCAGACCCAAGAGCAGCGCCAACAGGAGCACGCCGCTCCACCACAATCCCTCCCGGGGTCTCCGGAAGCCACGGCCAGAAGACTGCGGCGAGGTGAGTGAAGACGAGAACGACCGCCCCCGTCGCGCTCCAGACATGGATGTCGCGAACGAGTGACACGAGCGGCAGGCTCGTGATGACGTACCGAACCGACTCGTGGGCGCCGAGGGGCGCAGGGTCATAGAACTGCGTCAGAACGATGCCGGTCACACCGAGGAGCGTGAGTGCCACCAGCGTCAGGGCACCCAGCATGAAGTCCAGCCTGTTCGACCGTGCCGGAATCGGGTACTCCAAGGCTGCCAGGGCGAACCGCTCCCTCACCCATGGGTTAGTCATGAGAACCTCCGTGCATGCCCGGCATCCCGTCCATCTTCATACCGCCCTCTCGGGCGCCCACCGGTTGGAGCCGGAGATAGATTGCCACTCCCGCCGGCGTGCGGCTGCCGTACACCGCATTCAAGCTTGCGGGGACGAAGTTCACCGACCCGCGCACCCCCACGCCGGCGGCGAGCCCCGCCACAGTGCCGACCGTGCGGAGGTACCCGAGGGCCAGCGCGCCGACATTGTAGTAGGTCGTTGGGGGCACTGAGGAGATCACGAGCTCCTCGGCGCTTTTCCGCACGTACTCGACGCGCCCGAACAACGAGTTCGTCCCGTCCAGGTCGAGGGTGCTCTCCACCAGGACGCTCGATGAGAGTCGCCCGGTCCCGATCTGGGCGTTCGCACCGTAGATCAGCGCGCTCGACCACGTCCCCCCCCCGGTGCCGACCGGCTGCGTGGTGAGCGCAGCCGCTCCGATTCGGTGGAGAGACTCGTCGGGGTGGAGCCCCTCCGGACTCTTCAGGTAGGCGTACCAGGTCGACAGACTCCAACGGGGCCCTGGATTCACGGTCAAGCGGGCGCTGTAGGAATCGAGCCGGCGGCCAGTGTAGTCGAAGTTCGTCCGATTCTCGTCCGGCTCCCGGCCGTTGAACCAGGAAGCTTCGAGCTTCGCGTTCCGCGTGAATACCCCTGCAGTCACGACCCCAAAGGTGATGTGGGTGCCGTCCTGCCAGTGGTGGGAGGTCGGCGCCATTGGATCGTCCCCCGCGGACGGCCGGTGTGGGAAAGCCACCGGGCCCACCGCCGGCTCGCCGACCGGCGCGAGGTAGAGCGAGAGCCCAAGATTCCGGGCCACCGGCCGCTCGTAGAGGGCCGAGAGCTCCATGAACAGATCGTGCGGGTGCTGCCGATCGTGCAGCGGGACGCCTTGGTAAGACTCCCCCGTTTGGACCAGCAGCGGGTAGCCCCGGCTGCCGATGGTCCACGGCTCGGCGCTGAGCATCGCCCGGAGCTGGAGTTGACCGCCGCCCAGTGGTCGGCTCGCAGCTGCCATCGCCCAATTGACGATGCCCAGCTGGTTGCTGCCGCGGGAACCGCTCTGCCAGTCGTATTGAAGAAAGCCCTTCCCGTGCAGCATGAGGGTCCAACGCCCGAGCATGTAGTGGGCGGCGTGCATCGGGGAAGCGTCGGGAAGCCACGAGGTGCCGGATCCCATACGCGTCTCAGGGATGCCGAGGGGTCCTGCGTTCATCTCCATGGGGTGTTGCATGTGCATTTGCGCTCGAAGCGGCGACGCCGCGCCGGCGACGAGCGCCAGCGCCGCGGCCACCGAGCCGCCGAGAATCCTTCGCATTTCCAGATCTCCTCAAGCCAAAGTCGAAAGCGCGCGCCGCTCGCGCGACGCGGACGCACTACACCTGGGATGACCGACTTAGGCTTGAGGTGGTGGAGAGAGCGGTGGGGCGAGGTAGGAAACGAACGTGGTGTCTGGTCCCAGAACTCCCGTACGCGATGCGGCACGCAGGCCGACCGACACCTTGGCCCACACCGCCGTCGCGGGACTACCCGTCGGGCACGTGCTCCCGGCGGCGCAGCCGAGGCTAGCTGCATCCTGATGGCACGCCTGCCCCAACCCCTGAGCCACGAGCGCGGCGAGGTGTGCCGCGTGCTCGTGCGTCGCAGCTCCGTTGTGACGCGAGTGCATGTCGCACGGGGCTGCCGCCTGCGCAAGCAGGCTGACGCACATCGGCAGCCCGCTGCCGGCCGTGGCGGCGGACAGTGCGACGGCGAGACAGACGGCTCGCACGGGGGTGGGTGCTCGGGACATGTCAATCACAGTGTTCGGCAAAGATAACACGCCGGACTGCGCGTGTTCCTCTTCGCCCGGGTTAGTACGATCCCCACGGCGCTACTAGGCACCCGAGCCCGCGCCCTGCAGGTTTGGACCATGCAGGGGACTATTTCTGGGCTCGTTGCGTCCTACGGCTACGTCGTCCTCTTTTTCCTCGTTGGCCTGGAGAGCCTCGGGATCCCGCTCCCGGGCGAGACCGCTTTAGTCACGGCCGCGGCCTTGGCCGCGCTCGGACACCTCTCGATCTCCGCGGTCATCGCGACCGCGGTCGCCGCGGCCATCATCGGCGACAACGGCGGCTACTGGATCGGGCGGGAAGGCGGCCTCGCGCTGGTGCGGCGCTACGGGCGCGTCCTTCACCTCAACGAATTGCATCTGGCGCGGGCCCATACCTTCTTTGAACGGCACGGCCCCAAGGCCGTCTTCCTCGGCCGCTTCATCGCGCTGCTGCGCACCTGGGCGGCGGTGCTGGCGGGAGCTGCCCATATGCCGTACGGCACCTTTATGGTCTATAACGCGCTCGGCGCCGTGTGCTGGGCGGTGATCGTTGGTACGCTCGGGTACGTATTCGGCCGCAATCTGCCGCAGCTCGAGCGCTACCTGGGGCAGGCCAGCCTGGCCGGCGTCCTGCTCGTCGCTCTGGTCGTGGGACTCGCGTTCGGGTGGCGCTGGTTTGCGACGAACCGCGATCGGCTGGTCGAGCGTACCCAGCTCGTCTGGCAACGCGTCCTCGCGGCACCGGGGCTCCAGCAGCTCAGGGTACGCTATCCGCGTGCCTGGACGTTCGTGGCCGCCCGGTTTGCACGCACGGAGTACCTGGGGCTCCACCTCACCATCGGGTTCGTCATCAGCCTGGCGGGGCTGTGGTTGTTTGGCGGGATCACGGAAGACGTCATCCACCACGACCCGCTCACCCAGTTCGACGTGACGCTCCTCAACTGGGTGCATGCGCGTGCCACGCCAGCTGGCTATGCCATCTTCAACGCGATCAGCTTGCTCGGCTCGCCTGTGACGATGAGCGTGCTAGCGCTCGGGGTAGCCCTCCTGCTCGCAGTCCGTCGTCAGTGGATCCTGTTCGGCGGCTGGCTCGCGGCCTTCGCGGGCGGCGGCCTGCTCGATGAGGGGCTCAAGCTGGTAATCCGCCGCCCGCGGCCACCTTATGCGGCCGCGTTCCTCCATCACGCTAGTTGGAGCTTTCCGAGCGGCCACGCGATGGGCTCGCTCATCGGCTACGGCATGCTCGCCTACGTACTCGTGGTTCTGTGGATCCACCCCCGGCGCACGCAGATCTCTGTGGTGCTGGGCGCCGCCCTGCTGATCGGGGCCATCGGGCTGAGTCGACTGTACCTCGGGGTGCACTACTTCAGCGACGTGGTGGGTGGCTACGCCGCAGGGCTGTTGTGGCTCTCCGCGTGTATCTCTGGCCTCGAGGTCGCGCGCCGGTGGCGCGCCGGGGCCCCGCCGACTACCGCTCCACCGGCGCCGGCCTGATGCTGCCCTTGGGGCGACCGCAGGCGCCGGGCTCATCGCCTAGGTTCTAGAACGAACTCGGAGGAATCTCTCGCATGTATCGTGGACTTTTCGCTGTGCTCGTCCTGGCCCTGTCTCCGCGGCCAATCGTGGGACAGGAACCCGCGGCCCCGTACCGCGTGACGTGGCTTGACGCGGTATCGGTGGGGACCGCCGGCGCGCTGTATGTACTGCCCGCAGCCCTGGGATTGCCCCACGGCGCGCCGTCGTGCGCGCCATGCGATCCTGCCTCGCTGCCGGGCGTGGACCGCTGGGCGCTCAGGCCCGTCTCGGCGACGGCAGCGACCGCCAGCAACCTGCTCCTCGTTGGGGTCGCGGGGTCCGCGGCTTTCCTCTCAGTGCACGGTCTGGCGGGCGCGCAAGCGCGCGGCAACGCGGCGGTGCTAGCGAACTCGGTGGCCTGGACCGCCGCCACGACCGAGTGGCTGAAGGTGATCGTGCGCCGCAAGCGGCCGGTCCTCTACACGGGCGACGCGACGGCCGCGGCGGCCGACAAGGAAAACCAGGAGTCGCTGCCCTCGGGTCACGCGTCGGTCGCCTTCGCGGCGGCGGCGACCTACTGGGTGCTGGCCCGGCGGGAGCGCCTACGGCACCGGACGCGGAACACGGTCCTCCTCTACGCGGGCGCGGTGGGTGTGGCCGCACTACGGGTCGCGGCCGGTAAGCATTTCCCAACCGACGTGCTGGCCGGCGCTGCCCTCGGCAGCGGGATCGGCTGGGTCGTCCCGACGATTCACGCGACACGGCCCTAACCGGAGGTGCCTTGTCGGGGCGGTGCTGACGCCTTGCAACACACCCCGCCCACCTCAAGCCCGGAACGCAAGCTCCTTGGGAACGGGCTGGGGTATACGCAGATCGAACCGGAAGAGGAAACCCTGCTATGAAACGACCCGGATGGCTACTCCTCGGCGCGTGGCTCGTGGCGTTCGCCGCGTGCCGCGGAGTGGAATCAGTCGGCGCACCGTGTGGCGGCGGAGGGGCATCCGCCGGGCCGCCACCGGCTCCCCAGCCGGCGCCCCAGCTCGGGCATGTGTTCATCGTGGTCGAGGAGAACACCGACTGCGGGCACGTGATCGGCAATCCAGGCATGCCATACCTGAACAGCCTGGCGAACCAATACACCCTCGCGACGGAGTATTTCGCCAACACGCACCCCTCGATCGGCAACTATTTCATGCTGACGGTGGGCCAGATCATCACGAACAACGACAGCTACACGGGCACGGTGACGGCCGACAACGTCGTGCGCGAGCTTCTCGCCGCCGGGAAGACGTGGAAGGCATACGCGGAAGACCTGCCGTCCGTGGGGTTCCTCGGACTGGGCGAGTCTGGCACCTACGCAAGCAGGCACAATCCGGTCGCGTATCTCTCGGACGTGCGCAACGATGCGACGCAAGCCAAGAATGTCGTGCCGTTCACGCAATTTGCGACCGATTTGGCCAACAATACGCTGCCGAACTACGGGTTCATCGTCCCGAACCTGTGCCACGACGCGCACGACTGCTCGCTGGATACAGCGGACCAGTGGCTCCAAACCAACATCGCGCCGCTGATTGCGAGCCCCACGTTCCAGCAGGACGGGCTGCTGATCATCGTGTTCGACGAATCCGCGGACGACGACACGAACGGCGGCGGCCGCGTGGCGTGGATCGCCGTGGGCCCGAAGGTGCGGCGAGGCTATCGCTCGACCACACTCTACCAGCACGAGAGCACGCTGCGGCTCACGGCGCAGGTCCTGGGACTCACGACCTTCCCGGGCGCGGCCGCGACGGCCCGGGACATGGGCGAGTTCTTCACGGCGCCCTGACGCGGGATATCGCTCTGGCACGCCCGTTCCATCGCATCGGGTGGCTGTCACGGATCGCACTCGTAACCGGTGGCCTTGCTCTCACCGGCACGCCGGCAGCAGCGCAGAGCGACAGTGGAATGTGACGCTCGCCGTGCGGCAGGGGGATCGTCCGCTGACCGAGGCCGCGGTGCGGAGCGGGCGGCTCCGCACCCGGACCGACGCCGGGGGCAACGCGACCCTCCGGCTGCCGGTCGGGCTCCAGCGGCTGATCGTTGCCAGCATCGGCTTTCGCCCCGAGACCCTTCAGGTGGCCGTGCGGCCGCAGGTCGATACAACAATCACGGTGCAGCAGTTGGAACAGGCGGCGCTGACCCCCGTGGTCGTCACGGCCACACGGATCCCGCGCCGCCTCGAAGACGAGCCCGTCCGGGTCGAGGTCCTCGCGGGGGAGGACATCGCCGAGAAGACGGAGATGCGGCCGGCGGACCTGACCGTGCTGCTGCGGGAGATCAGCGGCGTACGCGTGCAGCCGACTTCGCCGGCCCTCGGTGCCGCGAACATCCGGATTCAAGGACTCCCCGGCCGATACACCCAGCTTCTCTCCGACGGGCTGCCCCTCTACGGCGGCCAGGTCGGCGGCCTCGGCCTGCTGCAGATTCCACCGCTCGATCTGCGGCAGGCGGAAGTCATCAAAGGAGCCGCGACGGCGCTGTACGGCCCCGCGGCGCTGGGCGGGGTCGTCAACCTGGTCTCGCGCTCACCTTCGGATCGACAGGAGATCCTGCTCAACCAAACGTCGCGTTCGGGTACGGACGCGGTTGTGTGGCTCGGGAAGCGCCTCAACGATCGGTGGGGCTACACGGTCGTGGGCGGCGTCCATCATCAGGACAAGGTGGACGTGGACGGCGACGGTTGGGCCGATCTGCCGGGCTTCGAGCGCGCGGAATTTCGCCCCCGGATTTATTGGAACGGGGAACACGGCCGCTCGCTGTTCGCGACCGTGGGCGCGATGGCCGAAAACCGTGCCGGCGGCACCATGGTGGGCGCCGTCGCGCCGGTGCGGATGGGCGAATCCAGCATGCGAGACGATCTTTGCTCTAAGCCCGACGCATGTGCTTGTTATCGGCCCGAATGTCGAAGGAGATCCAGTCATCGGCACCATGGAGTGGTGTGGAACCGTGTGCGACCGGACAATCACCAATGCTGACCGGTTTGTTTTTGCGCGAACGGCTGACCCTCGAGTGAGCGATCTGCTGATGTCGAGCAAGGCGCCCAGTTCAGCGGTCGAGTTCGGCGGTCAGCAATACGCGGCTGGGCGGCCTGTCGGGGAGGTTGTCCAACGGCTACTCGAGGCGGACGACGGGACGATTGTGCGATGGGGATCGCCTCAGTAGCTGCCAGCATTGCGGCCCTGGTCGCGGCGCGCGGAACGTGATGTACGCGACGAGCCCAACCGCGCCGCGGTAAGCAAGCCAACAGGCAATATCGACCGCCCACGCACGGAAAGCTCTCCACCACCCCGTCGTCGGCCTTCGTCGCAATCCCGGCCACGCCAACGAGTGAATCCGCCGTCGCGGCTCTTTTCAGGACCGGCTTGACCGGCTCCCCCGGGCGAAGCTTTCGATCTCCAACCGAGCATGCCGCCGTGGTGCCAATGGTGGTGCCAACGGGGGCGTCGCTCATCGTCGCCGGTCGTCGCACTCGTCGCTTAACTCGTTGAAAACACAACGGCCAGCGCTGGCATGCGCTGGCCGTGCGGGATTACGAATCGAGAGCTCTACCACTGAGCTACGGTGGCAACGGGACCTAACTTAGCGACGGGCTGCTCGATGCGGTACTCCACGCCCCTCGGAGCGGAGCCTCACCGCCCGGGCTCTGGCCCTCTGCTGGGCAGCGCCCTATGATGGAGCTGTCCCACGCCCGCGAGGG
>Ga0209235_1001506_pt1 | contig 12671 bp, 8 predicted proteins | sample GraSoi013_1_20cm_4_FD_185817 | JGI IMG/M metagenome (GOLD analysis project Ga0209235, IMG submission 185817) | Grasslands soil microbial communities from the Angelo Coastal Reserve, California, USA - Sample 09_25_2013_1_20cm (SPAdes) (version 2) | ecosystem: Environmental > Terrestrial > Soil >...
CGACCCGCGAGGGAGGGCAGCACCTCGCAGAACCCGACGAGGCTCGGCTGCGCCCGATGGGCTGCGGCGAACGCATCGAGGACGAAGAACTCCGCGTGGGGCGCGAGCCGGCTCACGATGTGGGTCTGCGCCATCTTCTCGAGCTTCGTGTCCGCGAGTGCCTCTTCCTCCGAATAGAAGCGGGTGTTCTCGAGCACGATGACGTCCCCGACGTGCATCGATTGGATCGCCTCGATCGCAGGCCGGCCGAAGAGACTCGGCACGTACCGCACGGGGCGTCCCAGGAGTGCGGCGATCCGCTCCGCGTGCACCTCGAGGGTCGTAAAGTCGTCCTTTCCCGGCCGCGACTGGTGCGCGAGCAAAACGACCTTCGTCCCTCGCAGCTCCCGGATCGTGAGCAGATGCTCCCGGATTCTCGCATCGTTCAGCAGTGCGCCGGTCGCCGGGTCGATCGGAGAGTTGATGTCCACGCGCAGGAGGACCGTGCGACCCGAGAGGTCAAAATCATCCATCGTGAAGAAGTCTCGGGCCATCGACAGACGACGCAAAATCCCGGAGCATAATAGTCCTTTCGCATCGCGAGTGCGCGTCGACCGCCGCGACGGATGCCTCCCGGTTCTCAAACGAGGAAACTAGGTTGGAACCTTTTTAGAGGGGCCTCGGGAATGGGCCGTGGCCACCGAGGGACCTCTACGCCCCAGGACCTCCTCCTCCCAGAGGGAAAACTCATCCGCACCACGCGGGGCGGTCCCAACGCCCTCAAGCAGCTCCTCCTCGACCTCAAGAAGTACTCGTTCTCGGGTTACGTCCGCACGGTTCGGGGCGGGAGCGGGAAACGGTCCGAGGGGATCGTCCTCCTTCGCGGCGGGAACCCCGAGGCGAGCCTGTACCATCGGGACGGCACGCAAGACCGCGGGCGCAGTGCTCTCAAGAAGGTGTGGCAGGACTCGTACGACGAATCGTGCATCCTGGAGCTCCACGCCCGAGTCGACATGGACGGCTTGGTGCGAGAGTACGCGGACTCGATCCTCGAACGGCCCGCGAAGGTCGTCAAGAAGACGAAGATCCCGCAGACGATGGAACGGTCGGAAATCGAGAGGCAGATCCGCGCGTGGAAGGACAAAGGGTACGACGTGTCCTCCGTCGAATCGAACCTCGATGCCGAACCCTCGATCCTCGCGGCGTCCGTCGTCGCGATGCGCGACGGCGTGAAGAAGGCGGAAGCCGTCGGCGAGATGCTGGCGGGCCTCGACGTCTCCGGATTCGAATCCCGCGCCGCGATCCTCCGGGAGAAACTCAAGGACCCCGTGAGACACCCCGACATCGACACGGAGGTCGAGAGCCTCCGGGATGCGGTGGAGAGCTTGCGCCAGATCGAAGCGCGTCGCCAGGTCGAGCTGGAGCGGGGACGGGACTCGCAAGAGCGCACGAGGAAGGTCCTGGATCTCGTGATGAAACAGCAGCAGGCCCTACGGCCCGAGGCCGGTCCGTACTCGACCGAGGACGTCGCCCGGAAGGTGCTCGAGGAAACGATGCCTGCTCGGGATGCGTCAACGAATCTCGTCCAGACGTACACGTTCGAGTCGTTTATCGTCGGGGAGAGCAACCGGTTCGCCCACGGCGCCGCGGTCGCAGTCGCGAAACAGCCGGCCAAGGAGTACAACCCGCTCCTCATCACGTCCGGCCCGGGCCTCGGGAAGACCCATCTCCTCCATGCGATCGGGAACTACATCGCCTCCCATGCGAAGGAATCGAAAGTGCTGTACATGACCTGCGAAACGTTCGCGTCGAGCCTCGCCAACGCGAAGGAGATCGGCACCCTGTCCGCGTTCCGGGAACGGATTCGCGGCATGGATTGCCTTCTGATCGACGACATCCAGTTCCTCAGCGGCATGCCGGAGATTCACGAGGAACTGTTCCACAGCTTCAACGATCTGCACGACACGCAGAAGCAAATCGTCCTGGCGAGCGACCGCGCCCCGAAGGCGATCCCAAACCTCGACGAGCGCCTGATCTCGCGTTTCGAATCCGGGCTCGTCGCCGGCCTCGAGCCTCCGGACCTCTTGATGCGGGTGACGATCCTCGAGCGTCGCGCCCGCGACCAGAACATCGCCATCGAGGGGGAAGTGCTGACGTGCATCGCGAACCTCGTCGCCAACAACGTCCGAGAGCTCGGTGGGGCCTTCAACCGGGTCGTCGCGTTTTCGTCATTGATGCATCGCCCGCTCACCCAGGATCTCGCCCGCGAGGTCTTGTCCGGTGCGACCGCGGAACCCACCGCGGAACCGATTCCTCATCCGGTGCCGGAGCGGATTGCGGAGGAGCGGGCGGACCGTCCGCCGATCTCGGCGAATGCAAACCACGAGCTTACACCAGGCCGCAGCTACCTGATAGAGGAGGAGCGACCCGCGCGGGCGTTCCGCCTCTTGACGGATTTCCTCGGTGGCGGGGGCAGCGGCCTGGTCATCACCCGCACGAACCCGAAACGCGTGCGGCAGGCCCACGACTTGCCGACGGAACGCGTCCTGTGGCTCACGGACCGCGAGGGATCCGCGGAGGAGACGATCGCCCCCGCGCTCGAGCGGATCGTCTACGAGATCGAGGCCTTCATGGGAAAGCAGACGCGCGGCGCGATCCTATTGGATGGGATCGAATACCTGGTTTCGAACAGCTCGTTCGACGCCGTGCTGATGTTCGTGCGGCGGCTCCTGGATGCGATCTCCGAGAGCCGCTATGCGTTCATCATCTCCGTCGGGCCCGCAACATTGAAGGACCAAGAGCTGAAGACGCTCGAGCGTGAGATGGAAGTGATCCGGTATCCGTGATCGGCGAGCGACCTACCCGAGACTTTTCACCGCCTTGTGAAACTCGCGGATCTGACGGAGCGCGTCTCCCCAGGACTCCTGCTTCACCATGGCGCTGGCGTCCTTGAGGATGCCAATGGGGCGGGAAAGGTCGTTGCCTCGCACCTTCAGGTCCAGCAGTTCGTTGCGCGCCTTGCGCATCTCCTCCTGGACGAACGCCGGGACATCTCGCTTCATGCGCTCTTGCGCCTGCCTCCCGAGCCGGAGGGCGCCCGTGACGTCCCGCCGGTCGAGGGATTCGCGGCCTTGGCGCAGGAGCCGCTCCGCGTCGCGGAGGTCCATCCCCATCGCCCGGGCCTCGCGCGCGAGCCGATCGCCGCCATCGATCACCGTGCGGGCTTCGTGGAAGTCCTTCGCCTCCGTCTGGAACGTGCCGAGCGTCGATTGGAACCGGTCCCAGGCCGCATCGTAGTCGCCGGCCTCCAGCCGGCTGACCGCCTCGAGCAGCTTCGGCGTCGCCGCCTGGACGCCCGCGTCCCCTTTCGCGGCCCGCATCTCCTGGAGGAACGTGTCGATTTGGCCGCCGATGAAGTCGACAAACGCCACGTCGAGCGTGCGTCGGGCGTCCGCGATCAGTGTGACCGCTCGCTCGATGTCGCGTCCCTTGCCGGCCTGGATCGCGTCGTTGATGATCCGTTTCCCGTCGTCGATCTCGAGCCCGATCCGTTTGGCCGAGACCAGGAGGGGCTTCACCTCGTTCACCAATTTCGGGAGTTCGCGGTAGAGGAGCTTCCGGTCGCCGAATGGAATTCGGCGTTCCGATTCCCGACGGGCCCGCCGCAGTTGGTCGATTCGGTTCTGGAGGGGGCTCCGCGCCGGTTTTCCGGTGGCCGCGGGACCCGCGAACGACCGCGCCATGGGCGCCTCCGCGCGCACGGTCTCGACGACCGGGGGCGGCCCGCGGATCTTCCCCATCGGGGCGGCCGCGGTCTGCGCGTCCTCTGCGAATCGGACCCCGCAGCTGGGGCAGCGGTCGGCGTCCGCGGGCACGGAAGCCTTGCACACCGGGCACTCGTACTCCGTCGATTCGCCTTCGGAGAACTCCGCCCCGCAACTTGGGCAGACGGTCGCGTCCGCCGAGACGAGCGTCTCGCAGACGGGGCACAGGAACTGCTCGCCGAGATCGGCCTCCGCCTCCATGGCGGGTCTCGCTTTCGCCGCCGCGCCGACCTCGGCCGATTCCGGGGTTTCGCGGGCGACATTCTTGAGCGTTTCGAAGATCTCGTGGTGGTCTTCCTTGCCTTCCATGATCGAGGCGAGGATCTCGTCGATGCTCCGACCGTCCTTCACGGGCATCTCGACGGGGTCCGGGCTCCCGCCGATGTCGAACAAGGTCAGGTCCGTCTGACACGAAGGGCATACGCGCGCGTCCGCGTCGATTGGAGTGTCACAGACGGGACAGACTTTCGTTTCCTTGGCTGGCGTAAGCCGACACCTCGAACTCGTCGACACGTTTCTATCTGGAAACTGCGTACAAAGACTTTCCGGACTCAGTCCAGAGAATGATAAGTCCTCAGCCCAGATAATCAGCGCAAAACGATTAAGTGAGCCCTGCCCCCGTGTGATGCGTATCCGGCGCGGCCATGGCGTTTCGCAGTGCAATCGACGGTCTGGACAAAGTGATTCGGAGCGACATCGTCCCACCGAAGGTCATCCTCGTCACGGGCCCGCCCGGGTCGATGAAGACGTCGTTTTGCTACACGCTCATGTCGCGGTATCTGAAAGACACCGGGGAGTTCGGGCTGTACACCACGCTCGAGGAGACCGTCCAGTCGCACTTGCGGAACATGGAGTCCCTCGGCGTCGAGCTGTCGATGAACATGCAGATCAGCGACTTCACGGACCTCCGCGAGATCGATGCCGTCGTGGGGCCGGAGGACCAGACGGACTACCTCGCCTTCATCGAGCGGATGATCGGTCACTACCGCAAGGTGCACGGTCACAAGTTCAAGCTCTTCGCCCTCGACTCGCTCGGCGCGCTCTACTCGCTCATGGAGAACACGAGCAACATGCGGAAGCGGATGTTCTACTTCTTCAAGATGCTCCGGGACAACGAGCTCACGTGCCTCGTGGTCATGGAGCGGGCGCCGAACGGCGAGAGCCAGCTCCTCGGGAACGAGGGGTTCCTCGTCGACGGCATCGTCGTGCTGGGACTGGACCGGTCCCGAGGAAAACTCGTGCGGTATCTCCAGGTCGAGAAGATGCGATCGGTCGATCATTCGATGGAGAAACACGCGATCGAGGTCCGGAAGGGCGGGCTCACGGTCCTCGGCCCGATTTTCGAAGCGGGAGGGAATTCATGAGGGACGTTCACACGCCGACGCCTGGGAGGCTCGGCGCCACGCACCAACACCGGAGGGCACCGTAAATGGCCGAAGGATCGATCCTAGAGGCGCTAGATGCACTGAAGAAAGTGGAAGAGAGCCTGAAGTCCCAGGACGCGGACCGAAGGGGCCGCGAGGCGGCCCTTCAGGATCAGACCGCCAAAATCGAGGAAGACCGCCGGGTCCTCGAACAGGAACGGACCTCGCTCTCGGAAGAGCGGGACTCGCTCGTCGGGCGCGAGAAAGGCATGCGGGCCCGCGAGAAAGAGCTCGAGCAGAGCGAACGGGCGATCGCCGACCGGGAGCAGGCATTCGACGCCACGAGACAACAGGTGCTCTCCAAGGAGAACTCGCTCATGTCGCGCGAGCAGGAACTTGCCAAGCGCCTCGAATCCCTCGTCCGGAGGGAAGAGGACATCGCGCGCCGTGACTCGGAGGCGGTCAGCCATGTGAAGGACATCGCCGCGCGGAAGACCGAGATTGCCGCGAGGCAAGAGCAGATTGTGAAGCTCCTCGAAGACCAGAAGGCGACGCTCGATGCGCAGATCGGTCGGAACCGCGAGCTCATGGACCGCGAAAAGAGGCTCGCCGCCGAAGAGGAAAACTTCGCCGCGGCACGCGCAAAGATCGCCGAGGAAGGGAAGCGACTCCTCGAGCGGGAGAAACAGTTGATCGCGCAAGAACAGGCGATGAAGGCGATGCCGGCGACCCCGATTGCCGGGCCGGTCGTCTCCGTGAAATCGGTGCCTACGACCCCGGTTCCGTCCGCGGGATTGCGGCCTCAACCGGTCGCGTCCAGTCCGGCGCCTGCGGTCTCGAAGCCCACAGCGCAGATGTCCGTCGCGGTGGGGCAGATGGCAAAGCCCGTCGCGAAGGTCGCCGTCGCGGCGGAGCCCGCTTCCGGCGGCGAGTCCGAGATCCCCTGTCCGGCCTGCGGGACGATGATCTCGTCCGATGCGATCATGTGCTACGCATGCGGCCACCGCCTCCAGGACGAGGCGGCCGTGGAGGAAACCTCCGAATCGGAAGGCGAGTCCGAGATCCCCTGCCCGGCCTGCGGGACGATGATCTCGTCCGATGCGATCATGTGCTATGCATGCGGCCACCGGATGGCCGCCGACGACGACAAGGCCTCGAAGAAGGCTCCGGTCAGCGTCAAGAAGGTCATGAAGAAGAAAGTGATCTGAGCCGGGTGGTCCAGTCTACGTAAGGCGTCGCGGAGGCTCGACGCCATTCGGTTTTCTCACATTTTTCGGTCGATTTTCTGCGATTTTCCGTCATTTCTATCCTCGTGACGTGATAAAAGGATTTCCTCCATGTTCCTGCGTTATTCTTTCGCGTGAGAACAGGTGCGTATCGGGATAGATAATCGCGCGGTAACCTATTTATAAAGAGGCCCCGGATGGCCCGCGCAACATGCCCACCGGTCGTAGTCCTCCGGATGCGTTCGGCCGACTCGACCTCAGGAGGTCTTGGGTTGTCTAGCCGATCCGAACGGAATGGGAAGGCCCTGACGTGTTTGATCATTTGGTCCGTCGCCCTGGGTGGCCTCTTCGCCGCCTTTGTGGCTCTCAGCCCGGCCGCGCGGGCCGGAACCTGCGACCAGGTCGGTGGCGTCATCACCGGGGACTGGACGATCACGACCGCTCAGGTGTGCACGGGAATCGTCTACTCCGTCGACGGTTCGATCAACATCAACTCCGGAGGCAGCCTCACGCTGGTCAACGGAGGTTTGAGGTTCTCCAAGGATACGTCTCATGAAGGCTACGCGCTCAACGTGAACGCGGGCGGCGAACTGGTCCTCGACAACTCGATCGTCACGACCCAGACGAATGCCATCAATCCGTTCCTGAAGCTCGCCTTTACCGTCTCGGGCGCGGGCAGCCACTTCGCGATGAAGAACGGTGCGATCGTGAAATTCCCCGGTTGGTTCAACGCGACCGGTGCGACGATTGACATCACCGGCTCGCGAATCACCGGTTTCTCGTCGACCGAGCTGTTCGGCCTCGGCGTGTACCAAGACGACAACGACGACAGTCCGCTGATTTCCTGGGCGTCCACGACCGCGAGCCTCTACGGATCCCGCATCGAACGGGTCTATGAGAACGCGAGCGCGCCCAGCGGCAATGCCACGGGCCCCGTCGAAGGCAACATCGGCTTGAGCGCCACGAGCAACCTGTTTGCGTACGACACGTACATCGGAGTCGACTTCTCCAACGTCCTCGGGCTGCACAACACGTTGCAAGTCGATGGCACCTCGAACGCGTACCTGTACGACGTCACGATTGACCGAGCCGAGGACCCCGTCCTCAAGTCGTCCTGGCAGCCGGCGTATCTGCCGCTGGCCGCCGGCGGAAACGTCTTCCTGCTCCGGTGGCTCCAGGCCTCGATCGTCGACTCGACCGGGTTCCCGGTGAGCGGCGCGACGATTTGGTCCACCCTCAGTCCGAGCACGACGACCGCCCAGTATCCGGACAACGGTCTCTCCACGACGCCGAGCGCGCGGACCCTGTCGTACCTCGGGAAGGCCGCGAGCGGCGCGAACGCGTGGAACCACACGGATGCGAACGGGGTCGCCATGATCCCGCTGTACACGGACGTGATCACGACCGCCAGCCTCCCGAACGCGGAATCGTTCGGCAACTACCAGCTGACCGTCGCCTTTGGGGCGACGACCGGCCCGGGCGGCGTGGACTTCGATCCGTATCCGGCAATCACCGCGGACAACAACACCAAGCAAGTCTCGGTGTCCCTGCCGGTCCAAGTGCGCACGGGCCCGGACCTGACCGTCGCGCCGGCGAGCGCCACGATGACGGTCCTGCAGAACCAACCCTTCACGGCATACGCCCTGATTTCGAACCAGGGGCAGACCACCGCGACGGCGGTCTCGGTCGGGGCCTACCTTGACGGAAACCGCGCGAGCGAGGTCGCCCGCGTGAACGGCCTGACGGTCGCCGCGTCCCTGAACCAGACGTTGAACGTGGCCGGAATCGGCGCGCTCGGGGCGCACACGCTCGAGCTCATCGTCGACCCGGACAACACGGTCAACGAGGGCGGAGCCGCGCAGGAGGCCAACAACTTCGCCAACATCACCTTGACCGTCCAGCCGCCGCCGGCCGGGTTCACCGCGATTCTGACCCCCTCCAGCGGCCAATCCGTCGTCTCCGGCAACTCGCTGGGCGTCACGGGATATGTTCGGGACTCGGGCTCCAACGGCATCGGCGGCGTCGTCTTGAACATCGAGCTGCGCAGCGGCGCTACGGTCCTCGCGACGAACTCCACGATGTCCGCGAGTGACGGCTTCTTCATCGGGGCGATCACCGTGCCCCAGAACACCCAGGACGGGTCGTACACGATCGTCGTGACGCCGGCGACCACCCTGATCCAGCCGGACACCCGCACGATCTCGGTGCAGAGATCCTCGTCCTTCTTGTTCCAGAAGGTCCCGGTCCTCGGCATCGAGTGGTGGCTCTTCCTGGTCATCCTGGCGGCCGCGGCGGCCGTCGCGATCGGCGTGTCGCTGTACTGGAAGGTCTACGGCCTCGGCAAGATGGTCGAGTGCGGCGAGTGCGGCGCCTTCATCCCGGAGGACGCGACGACGTGCCCGAAGTGCGGCGTCGAGTTCGAGCGGGACATGGCGAAGTGCTCGAACTGCCAGGCCTGGATCCCGGTCGACGTGAAGCAATGCCCGGAGTGCGGCGTCGAGTTCGCGACGGGTCAGCTCGAGATGGCCGACTACAAGGAGAAGATGCGCCTCCAGTACGACGAGGTCATCGCTCGCTTCAAGCAAGAAGCCTCTCGACAGCTGGGCCGCAGCCTGAGCGAAACCGAGTTCCAGGAATGGTGGCGCAAGCAGCCGACGTTCCTCACCTTCGAAGACTGGCTCCGCGAGGAAGAGGAAATGCGCAAAATGGGCTCGAAGCCATGCCCGACCTGCGGCACCCTCAACTCCGTGACGGCCACGGTCTGCCACAAGTGCGGATCCTTGATGCGCGATCAGCGCCCACCGAGCGGTGGAGCGGTCGTCGCCGGCGCTCCGGCGCGCAGAATCCAGGCCCGAGGGCCGATGTCTCCGCCCGGTCCGACCAATGCGCCCGCACCGATCGTCCAGAAGCGCGTGATCAAGAAGCCGATCGAAGGCAAGGAAGGCGAGAGTTCGGAAGGCCAGAACGACGAGAATGCATCGTCCGACGATCTCTGATCCGGCCTTCCCCAACCCCTTTTCTCTTTCGAATCACCAGGCGAAGCTCTGCAGCGGGGGCGTGCTCTCCGCCGTACGAATCGTCGTGGTCGGCCGGGCAAGCCAATCGTCGCGAGTGCGGATCAAGAGCCGCGACGTGTCACCCGATCAGCAGCGTACCCGGGCGATGCCTTGACGCCTTTCCGAGACGAGCGGGGTCTTGTCTCACGAACCTACGCTGGGAATCGAGCATTACTGCCTCTGAGCGGTAGGGCCGATAGGCTGCGCTACTCAGCAGAGGATGCTGCCCCCACCCTGGAGTCCTGTAAAGAACGGTGTGGGCCACGTTCTATGACTTCTGCGATGCGGTCACGGGCTGTGAGCGGCTGAACAGATTTCGCCCTCCTAAGCTTGCGCCGCCAGCTATTCCGCGGCCCCGGGGTCGAACGTACGCCCCCTTCTGTTCGGATTACGGTTACACGCCCTGGTTCCCCACCAAGGCCGGGCCGCTGATGGCTCGGCCCTTTCCCTTTTTCAATCGTCTTGCCGATCGATCGAAGGCTCGGAATTCAGTTTGCCCGTCGTGACTTCACGCCAGAGTTTGCCGGACCGGTTCCAGAGCCCGTTCCGACTGCGCCCTATCCGACGCACCTGAGGCCACTAAACTGCAGGAAGGAAACGACTGGTTGCCCTTGCACAGAAATCTGAACGAACAGCCCGACGCCAAACATGATAATCTGGCCGGTTGCGCCGCTCATTTCCATGTCGTGGAACCGTAGGACAGTTACCTGGTCGCCTTGGACCACGAACTGGCGGTTGAAACTCCCCGAGAAGCCGTCACTCGTTACGACTGAGCCCTTGGCGACGAGGATAAAGTGGTCGTCGAACTCGATGATCCTGGCTGTGCCACTGAAGGTGTAGGTGACGACCGCGCCTGTGCAGGGATTGAGGTCCTGAAATTGCTCGAAAAGTGGTACCTGGGTCGGTGATTGTGCCGAGGCAATGCCCATGAATGTCAGGGTCGTGACCAAGCCTGCGAATGTTAGTGCAAAAGCCTTCCAGTGTCCATCCACTCTCCTACCTCCCCCCGGGCTTCCTCGCCAGCCCCCCTTGCGAACATCCGCACCGCATCCGAGCCTACTAAATGGTTTCCGTAATCCGAAATCTGGTAACGAACCGCCGGATGCCAGCCCCGCATGGAGTAAATCGAGCTCCGGACGCCGATGACTCAATGGTATCGCGGCGGAGGACGCCCCCTTTCCGTTCGGATTACGTTGTCAGAGCCCTCGTTCCCACCAGCGCCGGGCCGCCAGGCCCGGCACCCTACTTCTTCAACAAGAACCTCGGAGGCCATTTGCGGGAATATCCCCAAACGGTCAAGACCAGACCGCCTCCCACGAGGACAAGTTGGGACACGGTGTATGCATCCGGCCTAGCAAGAGTCACCGTGCCTTCGACCAAGACCGTCGCATTCACGGCCTGCTCGCCTGCGTAGATGGGCCTGGTGAACACTGCAGCGACCACGTACTGCCCATCCGATGGGATTCGGGTCAGCGGAGCTGCTCCGTCACAGGCATCCATGGGAGCGTCGACGCTCCCCGGTCCATTGAACATGTGGACAAGAGAGTTGTTCCAAAGGTAGAGGAAAGAGAGATTCGCGGCAACTCGCTCTCCCGCATTCGCGGTGAACGGAACGGAGTACTCGCAATTGGCCAGCGGAGTCGAGAGTCTGAAGTCGAACGGTGAGAGGGACACCGTCCGGGTAGGCGGCCGTATCACGAGCATTACCGCAGCCGAACCTAACAGCAGAATCCCTACAATCACAGCGAACCGAGCGGGGATTGCCATCAGGGCGCTCCCGTTCGGCCATCCCGTTGACTCGACCTAAGTCTTTTCGTGTACCCCTTGCGTCTGCGGGGATCGCACCGCAACGTATGCACCGAGGAGGGTCGGATGTCTCGATAGCCGACAACGGAGGGCCAGGTGGCCGCCGGACGCGTCCCGTCCATCACCCCGATAGGCGGCAACCGATCGCTCCCCCGACGGGTCTTGATCGCAAACGGCGGCCTACCACCATCGTCCGTCGCCGAGTCGGCTGATGACCCACTCCTGGTCTCCGCTTTCCCCGATTTCGGCCAGAAACCTCCCGATCGCGTGGTGCAACGGCTCGTGGGTGAAGACGTGGACGAAGGCCTCGCGCCACGACACGGTCGTCGGCAGGGTATCCATCTGCCACAGATGGACCGCGGTCGTGCTCCGGTATTCCTGGAAGTCAGAGGCGAAGAAGCCGAACGTGACTGCGAGCCGAAGGAACCTCCCGCGTTTGGCTTGAGCGACGATCTCAAGTTCTCGACGAGGTACCTCCGACCGTCGGAAAAAGAAGACCCAGGTGATGCCGCCGTCGCGCAGGCGATGGATCTCCTTCGGATGGGACAGATGGCTCACCGCGGAATGGGTTTGGGCCCTTACTCGGGCTCGGCATTCACGGCAGGCGGGCAACGTTGTTCAACCTTCTGCCCGCGAGATTGGCCGACATGCGCAGAGTCCGCGCCGGTCCCGAGCCTCGCCCGTGCAACACTCACATCGGCTTTCAGAATCGGATGTCGGTAGGCTCGGGGAAGTGAACCGAAAAGGAGATCCGGCGCGCCCGACGGCCAAGCGCCGGTTCGGTTGACGAACTAGCGGGGACGTTCCGTCGCACTTGGGGGGGTTACCCCGATTCCTTCTCCGCGAACTAGTACACGACCATCCCGATAAACGGAATCACTTGGGCGTACCACGAGGTCCGGCACGCCACGATCGGGTCGATCAGGTGGTTGAAGGGGTTGTACGCCGGTCCGAGCCCGCCGCAGCTGTTCGGGTTGGGTCCAGTCCCGGTGAGTTGCGCAAACGTGTAGTTCGACGGACCCGCCATGCCCGAGACGAGGATGCTCATGAAGAAGGTGGCGGAGCCCCAGACATTGGCAGAGCCCGTGGAGAATGGTGTCTTGGCGTAGGCTAACATCACGTACGGGGTGCCACCGGTGTCCTGGTTGAAGGTGTTGATGTCGAAGACCGCGATAGGACTCGTCACCGAACACCCGGCCGGCAAGCCGGTGTGCGCGTACTGGAAGTCGTTGATGTTCCCAGCCGTGCCGGGGTACGGTGCGACTCCGCCCGCGTTCGCCGCGATCGCGGTGCTGCACGGCGCGACAATGAAGGCCACGGCACCGCTCGCGGACTGGGTGTTCTGGAAGAACGCTTCACTCCATCCATCGATGAAGATCGTGGTGTTGCCGTGGTTCACCATCTTGTAATGGAATA
>Ga0209235_1001510_pt1 | contig 12657 bp, 10 predicted proteins | sample GraSoi013_1_20cm_4_FD_185817 | JGI IMG/M metagenome (GOLD analysis project Ga0209235, IMG submission 185817) | Grasslands soil microbial communities from the Angelo Coastal Reserve, California, USA - Sample 09_25_2013_1_20cm (SPAdes) (version 2) | ecosystem: Environmental > Terrestrial > Soil >...
CGTACTGCCCGGGGTGCTGACTATCTTGAGAGCGAGAGGGTTCGGCATGATCCCAAGTAGAGCCTCGGCCCCAACAGTTATCGTCAGACCGAGCTGCCACCCGAGCATCGCCGCAACCCCATACAACGGGACGACCGCGATGATCGTGTCGACGAGAATCGCGCCCGCGCTCTCGTAGTGTGATAGTCTCCTGATCGGGTTGTCTGTTTGACCTGCCTGGAACACTTCAAACGATGCCAAGATCCCTCCGACAGCTATCGCCGCAACAACGCCCAACCTAATCTTGACGCCCGCTGTGACGGTTCGTGCTTCGAAGATTCGTTCAGCAAGGACCACGTCAGACCGGAGTACCCCGAACACAGCGGTTGCCCCGGCGAGAGCGTAAACCGTTCCTTTGACAGTGTCCCCATCGCGGAAGGCCAACACCGCCTGGCTCCCGAATATCACCAAAGTCGCCCCAACCGCCGCACCTCGCAACGCAGATCTCAGCTGAGAATATTTCACGCCCGTCAGCAGCCGCGAATCGCCCAGATCATCGACGATTTCGCCTCGGATCTCCCGCTCAATCAGACGGACTTCTGTCAGCGTGACGCCGGGGCTCTCAGGATGCGCGACACGTACTTTCACGGTTTGCGTGGCCGTCTCGCCGATGACGTAGTAAGGCCGCTCCGTGTCCAGATTCGTGAGCTTCGTTATCGTGAAGGTCGATCTCCCAAAGCTCATCTCCTCCAGCGTGCCCGTTGGGACGTTCAGCACGGGCACGAGGATGCTCGCGGTGAGCTGGCTCGTGATGGAGATGCCTTGCCGGATTATCTTGAAAACCCTCAGGGCGACGCCAAAGCCATCCTCCGATTTCCTGACCCACTCGCCCTCGGGTGTCCACGTGATTGAGTCTTGGAAGGAGGCAACCTCCTCAGGGGAGTCACCGACCAGGTAGATCGCATCCGCAGCCGCGGGCGCTCCGGGATCAAAGGGATCACCTGTCCGGTACAGGTAGACGGAGAAGCCGCCGAACGAGTGAAAGCCGGTCGTGAGTCCCGAGCTGGAATCGGGCAACGCCGACTCGAGCGCCTCCATGTCCGTGGACAGGCGAGCCACGATTGTCTCAGCGGCTTCTTGGACACGGGCGATGGCCGAGGCCGTGTTAAGCAACGTGGCGTTCAAGGCGAATCTCGTGACTCTGGTTGCATTTGTGTCCAGCCACATCGGCATGAGGACCAGCGTCGCCATCGGCACGCCGTTTCGCCGAACGACGTTTTCCTCCCGCGCGATCGTCTCGGGAATGCGTAACTGGAACGCATACGCGTGATCATCGATAGCCGCGCCCACCGCCAGGTTCTGGTAGGAAGGCGGCGTCGTAGAGAAGTCGGCCCCATGGAAGAGCGAGTACACCAGGGCCGGCACGACGGTCTCGCTTCCGAAGTCCGCATCCGGGCGAATCGAGAACTGCAGGATGAACCCCTGGGGTCTGCCGAGCCGAATCGGGACTTCGAACGAGGTATGATAGAACAGTCCGCCCGATTCGTCGCGAATCGGCACGTCCCTGATGTTGACGAAGTCTACGTTGGACGCCCGATCGTCGTGGATGTACTCGAAGCGATATTGACGCGGCTCCCAGAAATCGCAGGCTCCGTAGTTGATTGTTGCCGTGCCAAAACCTTGCTGACCCAGATCGTCCGCCCCGGTCGCGGTGAAGTTCTCCTCCCCGCCGTCGACGAGGACCTGGTTGATCGTCGCAACGACATTCTCGATCGACTCGTCGCTGCTCCGGGTTGCGTCGCTCGTGTGGTCGGACAGGAACACGCAGGAACCGTCGTCGATACGATACGTCCAGATGCTCGCGGAGACGCCTTGGACGCCCAGCGCATGGAACTTTTGCGTGAACCGGATCAGGCCGGGCTCGAAGGTCGTTTTCCAGGGCAACTCCCAGAGCTCCGTGGGGGAGAGGTCCAGGCCGTCGATCACTCCGTCGTCGTCCGTATCGGACAGGAGGGGGTTCGTCGGCCTTCGATTCAGGCCCGTGACCTCATCCAGATCGGAGAGCCCGTCCCGGTCGGTATCGGGATCCGTTGGATCCGTCATGAACCCGTACCGCGAGACTCCGTCCCACTCCTCGTTGTCGGCCAGTCCGTCCCCATCCGTATCCGCCATCACAGGTGACGTCACGAGCGGGCGTTCCATCACAAGGCCGTCAATCTCCGCGCGGAACGCGCGGGGTGTCACCTCGACATAATCGGAAAGGGAGTCCTCGTCCGTATCAGTCACCGTGGGATCCGACCCATACGTCAGGCGTTCCAGACCGTCGGCGAGACCGTCCCGATCCGTATCCGAGTCCGTCGGGTCCGTGAGAGACACCCCGGCTCCTGGGAGGAGCTCGGCGCCGTCGGGCAGTCCGTCATTGTCCGTGTCGAAGTCGAACGGATCCGTGCGAATGCTTCGATCGAGCGACACGCCATCAATTGTAAACCGGAACGTGCGCGAAGCGATCTCTTGGCCGTCCGAGAGGAGGTCCCCGTCGAGATCCGGCAAGACCGGCACGGTGCCGATTGTCGTTCGCTCGGCGCCGTCTGCGATTCCGTCACCATCCGTGTCGGGAACTTCGGGGAAGGTCCGGGAAGCGAGGAAGACCGCTGCACTCCGAATTACTCCAGGGTCAACGCCGCCGTTCCGGATGATAACCTGCCACGTGCGGACGCCCGCGAGGTCCTCGAGAGCGAGGTCGGACCCGACGAGACCGTCCGACTCCGGCAGGCTTCGAGACCGGGCGACATCGAGGAGCAGATGGACCCCTTGCCCTGAGTGGCTGATCTGGGGACGCCACGGGACACGGAAACTTTCGAACACCTCGACGAACCCACCCGAGGAGAGCGGCACCACCCGGGCCACGGGGTTGACCGCGAGGGCCGGCAGGTCCCCCGTTGTCGTCCCGGCTCCCAGGTTGCAGGCGGGCGAGCAGGGAGGGGGCGGTGCGTTGTCTTTGTTGTTCACCAAGGCCATCACGGACCGAACCGCCTCGTTGCCTGCGCGGTCTCTCGCGCGGACCTCGAACGTGTGCAATTCGTTCGTGAGGTCGAGCGTCTCGTATGGGAAAGCGTACGGCTCATCGTGGCGGATGTCGACGAGGGCTCCATCAATCCATAGCTCGACGACGGCGACCCCTTGACCATCGAAGACATCCGCGTCGATTAGGGCCAAACCTGCTAGCGTGTCGGTGGTGGTCGGGTGAAGGAGCGAGAGCTCAGGGACGGTGCGATCAAGGAATACCAAGGTGTCGCGCGAAGATCGCGGTGTGCTCCCATCTCCGTCCGGCGAGTCCGCGGTGACGACAAGCTGGTGGCTCCCCTCCTCCCATGCATCGGAGTGCCATGGGATCGCGAAGGCACCGGTTGGATCCGCCTCCGCGGTCGCGACCGGTTCCCCATCCACCCGGAGGTGCACAACCGAAACCCCTCGTGCCACACTGCCGCGAACGTCGACCACCCCGCGGGCCGAAGATCCGTAGGATGGAGTGAGGATCGCGGCTCCTCGAACTTGCAATCCGGGATCCCACAGGAGCTGTGTTCGAGGGCCCGCGGGGCCGTCAATGGTCAGTGCGACGGACAGGTCGTCGGAATGCGGATGCTCGATCGCCAGATCAACCGCAGCAGAAGCAACGGCTCCCGCTACGGGGGGTGCTTCAATCTCGATGGTCGTGAGCTGCCCGGGGAGGATCTCCCTCGCAATCGGAGCGGACCAGGCCCGTGCCGCATAGATCCTCGCCTCTTCCTCGAGGTCCTGGAGGCCGTCTCCATCGGTGTCCCTCGCGCCCGTGTCGACGAGGAAGTCATCGAAGTACAGGGAATACCAAGCCCCGGTCAGCCCGGCCGCGCACAGGAAGCCGATGGACACCTTCACGTACTCCGCGGATTGCCAAGGGGCCGAGGGAAAGTCGGCGGTCGGATTCCGGCCGTGGTCGGTCCAGACATTCAGGGCGCTCGGCGCTGGGAGCACGATGTCGGAGATGGTCGGAGCGCACCGTCCCGCGTTGCGGCTCGCATGATACGAGGTGATGTATCGAAACCGTCCGAGGGCGTGGTAGCTCGCATCGAGGAGATCGAGGCTGATGCCGGCCGCGTACGCGTCCCACGGGGACGTGACGACGTCCTCCAGTCGGTCGTACAGGAGGGACACGCGCAACTCCGTCATCGGGGCTTTGCGCGTCGGGTACACCGCGTAACCGTACGCGGACCCGAAGTCCCCTACCGCCCAGCCCCGGATGTCCACGTGAAAGGAACGCGTCCCGGACCGTCCGAATCCCGAGGTGTACCCAGCCGAGGCCCGATCCCCGAGATGGAAATGCGTGAACGGAAGCCAGAAATCCTCCTCCATATCGTCGATGAGCGCCTCGACGGATCCCGATCCCGCGAGCAAGATCCCAACGAAGCCAATCGCTACGACTAGTCGCCACGAGCCGCGCATGATTCCTCCCCCGAAGCACAGGGGCCGCGGCCCCGGCACTCCCTCCGGCCCGTGATTCGAGCCTTAGCTATTTGAACGTGCGCCGCAGATGTAACAGTCCTTCCCAATCGGGTGCGCACCCGGTCCTCGAGCTGCGCACCACAATCGGCTCCGATAGTCGGATACGAATAGGCATGTGCGCAAGGAATATAACGGTGTAATACTTCCGACGGCCCGGAGCGAAGGACGATGGCGGCTTACGCGCATCCCGAAGTCTTGGTCGACACGAGCTGGGTCAAGGGAAACATCGGCAATGAGACCGTGCGGATCGTCGAGGTGGACTATGACCCGACGCCGAACTACAACCTGGGGCACATCCCGGGGTCGGTCCTGATCGACTGGAAGAAGGACATCAACGATCCGGTGCGCCGAGACATCGTCTCGAAGGAAGGGCTCGAGGCCCTCTTCGGCCGCCTCGGCATCTCGAACGACCATCAGATCGTGCTGTACGGCGATTTCAACAATTGGTTCGCGGCGTTCGCGTTCTGGGTGTTCAAGTACTACGGCGTTGACAACGTCGTCCTCCTCAATGGCGGGCGGAAGAAGTGGATCGAGCAGGACCTGCCCGTGACGAAGGACGTGCCCTCGTTCCCTACGACGACCTTCACCGCGAAGGAACCGGACGAGAGCCTCCGCGTCTACCTCGCGTATGTCCGGGAGGCGTACAAGCAGGCGGGGAAGGTCCTCGTCGACGTTCGCGGGCCGAAAGAGTTCAGTGGCGAGATCCTCGCGCCGCCGGAGTATCCGACAGAGCACGCGCAGCGCGGCGGGCACATCCCCGGGGCGAAGAACATTCCGTGGGCGCAAGCCGTGAACGAGGACGGGACGTTCAAGGCGCCGGAGGAGCTGAAGGCCCTCTACGAGCCGAAGGGCGTGACGCCGGACAAGGAGGTCATCGCCTACTGCCGGATCGGCGAGCGGTCGTCGCACACGTGGTTCGTCCTGAAGTACCTCCTCGGCTACCCACACGTCCGGAACTACGACGGCTCCTGGACCGAGTGGGGCAACCTCGTACGGACGCCGATCGAGAAGCCGTAGCCGAGGCTTCCTCAGGATCGGTAGACTTCCTTCCGGTGCCCGAACCGGGTGAAGACAATCTTCGACTCTTCAATCGCATAGATGCCTCGATAGTCCCCCACGCGCAAACGCCATGCATTCGCAGCCCCGGACAGGAGACGAACATCGCACCCAGGCCTGCGGCGCCGGGGATCTTGCCGGAGGGGTACAAAGGCGGCGGAAAACCGGCGGCGAACCGCCAGCGGAAGCCGTCGGAAGGCCTTCTCCGCGCTACTCGTGAACTCAATCTCGTACGCGGCCAACAATCGTCCCTCAAAGGTTGAGGTCTTTCTTGATCTCGGACCAGGGCCGCCTGGGTTCTCGCTTCAGCCGTCGCAGATGCTCTAGGAAGAATTCCTCCGGCGGGTGGGCGTCGAGAAGGTCGTTGAGGAGCTCGTCATAACTGACGCCGCCGACCTTGTAGCCCTTCAGCCGGCGTAGCGTCTCTTTGCGGACCGGCAGGGTCGTATACTCGCGGACCTTCGAGGCCATTGGATGCATGATATGCATTGATTTCATGATACTTATGGATTCGTGCCAGGTCAGTGAGTCCGGTGTGGGATTGGCGGGCGGTCCTCGCGCCCGTGGTTCGTCCTGAAGTACACCTTCGGCCACTCGGACCTTCGGAACACGACGGCTCTTGGGCGGAGTGGGGCAACCTCGTGCGGACGCCGATCGAGAAGCCCTGGGCCGCCTCTCCCGCGCACTTGGAAGAGAACCTCAAGCATACCATCGGCGAGTGGGATGGCGCGGTGAACCTTCGGCCTTCCGTCCGCCAGGCGCCGGGTCAAGTTTCTCGAGATCGCAGGGAAGCCGCCACGCTGGGCTGGAAAGGTTCACATTCGCGGGAATGCTTCTCGTGCGGGGAGCCGTGTGTTTACCGCCGCGAAAGTGACCCTGATGGTGAAGGATGTGGAACAAGCCGTGAAGTTCTACCGAGACGACCTTGGGTTGCGTCAGACGGTCCGATATGGGAACGAATGGGTCGAATTGGAAGCTCCGGGGACGGTCATCGCGTTGCATCCGAACCGCAAGCCCAAGTCCTCCGCACCGCCGAAGACGATGTCGATCGGTTTCCAGGTGAAGGACCTCGACGGAACCGTGGCGAAGCTCCAGAAACGAGGGGTGACGTTCAAAATCCAGGATAAAGGATTTCTCCGTCGGGCCGATTTCGCTGATCCGGACGGTCATCGACTCTACCTGATGGAAGTGCGGTGACCAGGCGGAGGGAAAGGCCGAGCTCAGGATGCGGCGAGCGTCACGATCTTGACAGGGGTCCCGTCATTCAGTGGTGGCTGCGGCACGACCTCTCGCCGCGCGACCCGCGCGGTGCGACGGTCTCATAGCCCCACTGACCGTTTCCTGTTTCATGTCGAAACCTACCACACAAGACGCGCAGGCGTTGCTGACCTTGATGGACATCTTCCTCTCGGATTCCGTGCGCGAGGCTCGGAAGTGGTGGAGAACCTTGCCGGACGGGCTGAGCCTCGAGGAATTCGAGAAACGATTTCCCCGCGGGAGCGAAGGCTGGGAACACTTCTCGACGATGGCGATCTTCTGGGAGACCGCGGGCTCCCTCATGCGCCGGGGACTCATCGACGAGGATCTCGCCTTCGACACGTTCATGGATGCCCCGCCATGGGGGAAGGTCGAGCGAATCATTGGGGACCGTCGCAAGCGAGAGAAGGCCCCGGCTGAGGGGGAAAATTTCGAATGGATCGCAGCGAGGGCGAGGATATGGGTGAAGCAACGAGAGGCTTCCATTCGCAAAGCAAACGCTTCCCGTCGAACTCGGGAATAGACCCTCCACATCTCGGACTACGGTTTTCCTGCTGCAACGACGACGCTCTTGGCCCCGAACGATTTCGTGATCCGCTTCGTGCTCTCCGAGGACGACTTCGCGAAGTAGTCGACCTTCCGCAGGATCCGCACATCGCGGAATCCCGCGTCCTGGATCGTCGCCAGGTATTCCTTCTCCACCGCCGCTCCGCCGATGCAGTCCGCCCAGAGCTGCGGGTTCAGCCCGCAGACCGCGCCGACATCCTCCTCGACGACGATATCCGCGAGCTGCAGGTGCCCGCCCGGCTTCAGCACCCGGAAGATCTCTCGGAACGCCGCGGGCTTGTCGGGCACCAGGTTCAGCACCCCGTTGCTCGTGACCACGTCGATGCTCCCGTCAGGCAGCGGGATCTTCGTGGCGTCCCCTTCGAGGATCTGGACGTTCCGCGCGCCAGTCTTCGCGATGTTCGTCCGCGCCTTCGCGATCATCGCAGGGGTAATGTCCAGGCCGTACACCGTCCCCTTGGGGCCGACCTTCAGCGCGGCATACAGGACATCCGTCCCGGAGCCCGAACCGATGTCCACGACCGCGTCGCCCGGCCGCATCACCTTCGCGGCGTGCGGGTACCCGACACCGGCGAATGACTCGGTCGCCGTCGGCGGCAGCTTCCGGAGGACTTCCTCTGGATAGCCGAGATACCGGAGAGCCTCGAGGCCGAGCGGAAAGTGGTACGCCTTGTCCGGCCGCGTGGCGACCTCCGTGTAGAGGGATTGCACGGCCTTCGTGACGATCGGTTTGAGGTCCGCCACCGCTTCGACCTGGACCTCGGGCGGCACGTGGGAGACTTTCACGAGCTCCAGTGGGAGCTTCTCCATCGTCTTGGCAGCCCAGCGCCACGCCGCAACCCCGTCGAAAGCCAGTGCGGTCAACAAGCCTCCCGCCGCCAGTTTCTCGAGCCGGTCACGGGCGTCCGCATCGGGAATCCGGAACACCTCCGCAATCTCGTGAGCGGGAGTGAGAGCCCGATGATGCTCCAGGTATTCCAGAATATCCGCCGGACTCCGCTTCGGGAGGCCCGGCACGAGATCATCGATGATTGTCTCGAACGGCTTTGCAGTGAAGACCTCGCCCTTTACGACTTGCCGCCCATCACGGTTGCGGATCAGAAGGGACAGGAAGTTCACGCCGCTCCGGTGCATCTCGTCGACGTCTGCATCAAAGGCCTTCGCGACCGCTTCGGAGTGGAAGTCTTTCTTCACATGGCTTCCGTTCAGGCCGACCTCTTCCGCAAGCCGAATCAGTTCATCGTCGGTGGCCGGTCGACACTCGAGCCCGAACGCTTCCATCATGAGACGCAGGTATCGAGCCGCGAGCCCCTCGGACTGAAGCTGGGCGGCCTTGAAGGCGAGGCACGCTGGATACGAACTCGTCACGCCGGTCTGGAAGTAGTAGTCCGGCCGCACCGGCATGTTCGTCAATTCGATCGACTCGCGGATCCAGTCCACCGTCGTGCGCTCGTCCACGCCATACTCGTCCATCCATCCCTGGAGGCTCTCGAACTGGCCGCCCATCTTGTACGTGACCTTCAGGTTCTCCCCGTACACCTCCTTCAGTCGTTGGAGGACCGGCTCGAGGCCCCACGACCACCAACACCAAGGGTCCGCGAAATGAACGATCTCAACTGGTGCTTGAAACGGCGTAGGTTTCCACCGAGCCTCGAATCGGCCGTAGGAACCTTAAGCCTATTCGAGCGGAAGGAACACCGATGCCCATACAAACAGGCCTTCGGCGACCACCGCGCATGGAGTCGCCATCAAACCCGGCGGTCGTCGCGAGGCACCTCCTCGGCTACCTGGACGTCCGAAATTACGACGGCTCGTGGACGGAGTGGGCCTCGTGCAGACTCCTGTAGAGAAGGCGAGCTCGCCCTTTGCGGACCGACTAATTAGGACGCGGACCAAGGCTCACAGCCTCAGTCGCTTGCGCACATCCTTCCAATCTGAGAATTCTTCCTCCTTGAGCAGCCGGAGATGCTCCCGGATAAAGCCCATCGGGGGGCGATCGTCCATCAGCTCGTTGAGGACGTCGTCGTAGGTGGCTCCCCCGACCCTGTTGGACCGCAACCGTGCAAGGGTTTCCGGCTTCACGGGGACCGTTGTCGTGGGCATGGACCATCAATATCATCAGTTTGATGGAATTAATAGCCTCCTCTGGGAGGCACGAAAGCGGGCCGGTCAGGGCCATGTGCTCCGACGGCGAGCTATCACTCCGAAACCGCCACCCACCCGGCAAGGGCCGCCAACTTTTCCTCCGTTCGCCACGGACCTTCAACCTGACGTCCGAGATGGGACAAGCTTCGTTTCAGAGAGTCCTCTGGAGAACGGATCGCTTCGCTCGCGGTCTTGAAGGCGGTCTTCTCGGCGAGGACGACGCAGGGCAGGCCATGCGCTCGCAGCTCGTCTTGAACGACGGTCCGAAACAGATGTCCTTCCATCGCGTGGGCGCGAATGTGAGGACTGCGGATGGTCGACGGGTCGACGAGGCTGCCCGCAACGATACCGGTCCGATATGGGGCCCACCCGTTCATGCGGCAATCCGATATGAGCTTCCCGAGCGACTGAGCCGTGACATGACGGACCACCTCCAGCCGCTTCTTGATTCGATCTTCGTCTAGCTCCAACTCGCCTTGCGCCTCGTCCACGGCGTGGAACGGCTGCCGAGACTCCGGAACCGTCGGATCGCACAGGTCGACGTGGCGAGTATGGAGGACGGACGGCGACGATACGGGACCCGAAACGACTGCGGCGGCAGCCCACCCGGACTTGACGCGGAATCCCAGCGCCACGTTCGCCATCGCGGACGAATCAACGGACGTCGGAAAAAGATGCGCGACGAGCAAGGGCTAAGTGGTTCTACAGAATCGCCTCTGGGATGAGCCTCGAGCAGGTCTGTCAGAGCCTGCTGCGGTCCAAGGAACCGCCGGTTCAATGGAAGGTCCGGGTCCATGTCCTCGGGGAGGATCCTCGCTCAAAACGGATTCGAGACCTGGGACGGCAGATTCGTCGCTCTCCGCGCGTGCGAGCCCTCCTTGCCCATCGGGATTTGCGCGGCCGCCTCCGACCGGTCGGGAACCCGTATTCGAAGTGGCAAGGAGCTCACTGGGTCTTGGCGACCCTCGCGGACATCGGATACCCCCGTGCCGATCGGTCGCTGTTCGCCCTGAGAGACCAGGTCCTCGACCGCTGGCTGAGCGACGTCTACCACCAGGAATTCGATGCGAAGACCGAGACGGAAGCGTACCGCGGAGTCGGGGTGCCCCGGATGCGGGGACGGTATCGACGATGCGCGTCCCAACAAGGGAACGCGCTCTACTTCCTCACGACACTCGGCCTCGCGGATGAGCGCTCGGACGCTCTTGTCGAGCGGCTCCTTCATTGGCAGTGGCCCGACGGCGGCTGGAATTGCGACAAGCATCCGAGCGCCGACACGTCCTCGTTCTGGGAATCCCGTCACGCGATGCTGGGGCTTGCGCTCTATGCCGAGCGGACGAAAGACCCCAGGGCGAGGGACGCGGCCATGCGCGCGGCGGAGGTGTTCCTGAGCCGGCAGCTGTTCCTCGAAAGACACAGTGGTCGGGTGATGAACCCAGAGTTCGTCCGTCTTCACTATCCGCTCTACCACGGTTATGACATCCTTGGAGGCCTGAAGGCGATGGCGGAGATCGGACGAATCGACGACCCGCGGTGCGAGAAGGCCCTGGATCTCCTCGAAGAGAAGCAGCTTCCCGGAGGCGGGTGGGCGGCCGAGCGACGGCTCTACGCCGTATCGTCGAGCGTGAAGACCCGAGCCGAGTACGTCGATTGGGGTGGTGCACGACCCAGGGAAATGAACGAATGGGTGACGGCCGACGCGCTTCATGTCCTCCGGGCAGCCGGCCGGATGTGAGATAGGGTTAAGCGTCCCGCTCGATTTCGGCATGCGGTGATCCGATGGAACGGAAGGCGAGCGCTCAATGGAACGGAGGCCTCAAAGACGGGAAGGGCGCGGTATCGACGGCGAGCGGCGCGCTGAAAGGCGTGCCGTACAGTTTCGCGATGCGATTCGGCGACACGCCGGGCACGAATCCGGAAGAACTCGTGGCCGCGGCGCACGCGGGCTGCTTCTCGATGGCTCTGTCCGGCGAACTCGAGAAGGCCGGCTATCGGCCGGAACGCATTGAGACGAAGGCGACCCTGAACTTTGATAAGACGGAGGCCGGCTGGACGGTCAAGTCGATCCACCTCGATGTCACGGCGAAGGTCCCCGGCGCCGACCCCGCGAAGTTCCAAGCCGCCGCGAACGCGGCCGAGAAAGGGTGCCCCATCTCCCGCCTCCTGAAGGCGGAGATCACGATGAGCGCGAGACTCGCCTAGGATCCCCAGGCAGTTCCGCTTCGACACACCTCGTGATTCGGAGAGAGGACAGTCCTCTCCCTTCTGGCTGACCGCGTCGAGCGTTTCCGCTTGCTCTTCGCGAGCCGCCTCCTGCAGCAGGGATTTTTCGCGTCCCGGATAGGAGGTCCACAGGAGCTCCTATGTGTCGCTCAAGACCCCGAACGGTCCTGGACCTTCCGTGAACGTCGCACAGACGGACACGGGAACGGAATAGAACATGATGTCAACGGAATTGGTGATGGCCCAGTATGCGAACACGCGAGGGTCGCGCGTCAACGACCCGGACTTGGAGCGCTATCTGCGCGAGGAGTACCCCGGCGGCATGACCGTCGAGGCGCTCCTGGCGGGTACGGTCCGGCCCAACGGCGGGGTCCGAGCGGCCTTCGTCCGCTTCGCGAAGGCCGTCTTGCGGGACTTCGATCGGCTCAAGCCTGCGCCCGCTCCGATGGCCCCCTGAGGGGGCCCGCGACCGAGGAGGGGCGCGCTCGAAGTACCCAAGGGACGGAGGTGACAAGCAATGGTCCACATCATCGCAATCCTGCTCCTGCTCGTGCGGTACGCCGCGGAGTGGGTCCGCTTCCAGTAGCCGGAAACGCGGTGCGAAGCCGGCGCCGACCTTGCCGCGGTGCCGGTCCTTTCTTTCTAGCCACGCTGGACACTGGCAACGTTCATTCAGGGCCGAGTCCATCCCGTTCGATATGACGATGCGATTCACTTACACGGGCATCGAAGTCAGAGACCTCGACCAGTCGATTGCGTTCTACCGGGATGTCCTCGGCATGGAGTACGCGGGCCGAGGCAAGATCGAAGCAACGGGCGGGGAGGTCGCGGCGTTCAAGGCGAAAGGCTCGGAACACGTCCTCGAGATGAACTGGTATCCGGACACGAAGT
>Ga0209235_1001520_pt1 | contig 12622 bp, 7 predicted proteins | sample GraSoi013_1_20cm_4_FD_185817 | JGI IMG/M metagenome (GOLD analysis project Ga0209235, IMG submission 185817) | Grasslands soil microbial communities from the Angelo Coastal Reserve, California, USA - Sample 09_25_2013_1_20cm (SPAdes) (version 2) | ecosystem: Environmental > Terrestrial > Soil >...
GTATGCAGACCGCGCGCCCCAGGCCGCGCAGATTGGAGTCGTCTTCGACACCGTCGCAATCGGCGTGGGCATGCAGGTCGCGACGGACCCTCAGACGTTCTTCTATTTCGGGTTTGTCACCGCCGCCGTCGCCGGCCTGCTTATGGCCCGCGTGGGCACCGCTGCGATCGCCGGGGTCGTCGGTCTGCTGCAGTTCCCCCTGGTGTCCGGGTCGGTGTTTACTCCGAACCTGTACATCGCGTGGGGCGTGGCCGCGCTGGCACTGCAGGCCGCCGGGCAGGTCGCAGCCGTCGCTACCACCCACCTGCGTCGCCGTGTCAACCTGCAAGGCCTGCTGGCGTCCCTGGGACACATCAGCGGATTGGCATCCACCACAGCAGAGGCGGCCGATCGGGTGCTGGCGGAGATCACCAGGTTCCTGGGAGCCGACAGTGGATCTTTGATGCTGTTCGATCCACAGGACGGACGATTGGAGATTCTCGCCGCCCACCGCTTGGGTGACGCCTACCGGCAGGTCCGGCCCCGGCTGGATGAGGGCATCGCCGGGTGGGTCACACAAGCAGGTCAGCCGGTACTCCTGACACCGGGCGCCTCCGCCCCGTTCCCATTGCTGCGGAAGGAAATCGGATCGTCGATGTGCGTACCGGTGTCGTCTGGGGGCCGCCCGCTGGGCGTGTTGAACGTGAATCGCGCCACCGACCGGGCGTGGTTCTCACCGGACGACCTCGTCACTGCGGGGCTGGCCGCCCGGCACATCGCCGACATCCTCTTCCGCGCGCAGCACGAGCGTGCCATCGCGGCGACGCTCATGAACGTCACGTCGGGTTTCATCGGCGTCAGTCGAGCGATCCTGCGAGATCCCGCGGTATTGTGGCCGGTCCTGCTGGACCAGACTCGTTCCCTCACCGGCGCGCAGTTCGCGGTCCTGGCGCTGGAGCGGCAAGATACGGGCACCCTGGACGTCGTCGCATCGCGCGGCATCGCAGGCCAGGCAGCGCTCTCCTTTCTACCTGGTCTACTGGCAGCCAGCACTGACGGTCGCCTTCACGTCGCAGGCGAGCACCCCCACGCCGGCCTGGCCGGCTCGGGGCGGAGCGGCGCAGACAACTCGGGCCCAATTGTGGCATGCGTCCCGCTGCGGCTCGAGAACAGGAAGGTCGGCGCCATCGGCCTGGGTCTCCCAGGCGGAACGCCCGTGTTGCCGCATCAACTCGAGGCCGTGGCCGCCCTGGTCGCGGGGGCCATCCATACGGCGCGCACCGCGAACCGCCTGGCCGACATCGGCGTGGTCGAGGAACGGCGCCGCATCGCGCGCGAGATGCACGACGGACTGGCCCAAACCCTCGCGGATGCGATGCTGCAGACCGACCTCTCCGCGATGACGGCGCAGGGAAATCCGGCACAAGTGACCGGCGACCTCAAGGAACTGCGTGCTCTACTGGAACGGGGGATGCGAGAGCTGCGTGAGTTCATGAGCGAACTCCGCCGTGAGCCGGAGACCCGTGGTAAGCTTTCCGCCGCGCTGGAAGAGCTAGGCCGCGAGTTCCAGCGCCGCGATGAAATACCGACTTCCGTTGTCGTAACGGGCGACGCGGCCCGACTTCCCTCCGCCGCCAAATATGCGATTCTGGCGATCGTGCGGCAGGCGCTGACCAACGTGCGCACGCACGCCAGGGCCACCGCCGTCACCATTCGGGCCGAGATCGCGCCTGATGCGTGTACGACCAGCGTGACCGACAACGGCGTGGGGTTTGACCTGGCGGCCTTCCGCGCGCAGCCTCCCGGACCGCAACACCTGGGCCTGGTCTCAATGGAAGAACGTGCCGGCCTCGTTGGCGGCCAGCTGGAGATCGACACCGCACCCGGCCGCGGGACGACGGTGAGGATCCGGATCCCGGTCTCTCCAATCGGACATCCAACTCTGTCTCACGGGCTATAGGAAGCTGCAGGAGAATCGGCACCCAGCAGGTAGACTGTGAAGACTGTGAAGACTGGGGAGACTGGGAAGACTTGGATTCGGGTCTTGTTGGTCGATGACCACTTGTTGTTCCGCCAGGGCGTACGCCGGCTCCTGGAGGGCGCCGGCGACATCGAGGTGGTGGGCGACGCCGAAACCGGCGAGGAGTCCGTCCATCTGGCGGAAGACCTGGCGCCTGACATCGTGCTCCTGGACGTCGCCATGCCCACCTTGTCTGGGAATCATCATGCTGACGGTTCACGCCGACGAAGAGTTCCTCTTTGAAGCCATTAAAGCCGGCGCGATGGGATATCTGCTCAAGGACTGCACCCCGGACGAACTGATCCGCGCCATCCGGGTCGTGCACAGCGGTGAGGGTCTGCTTGCGCCCACCATGGCAGCGAAGGTGATGCGGGAGTTTGCCCGTACGCGCGAGACGAAGGACCTGGCCGCGGTGCATCTGCCGCTCACGCAGCGAGAGGTTGAAATCCTTCAGCACGTCACCACCGGTCTGGCCAACAAAGAGATTGCGAACCGCCTCTCCATCAGCGAGCGAACGGTGAAAAACCACCTCAGTAACATCATGGAGAAGCTGCACGTGAACAGTCGAACGCAGGCGGCGGTCTATGCGCTGCGACGAGGGCTGGTGCCACCAGAGAACTAATGTCTACCAGGTCTTCAACGTCTACCAGGTCTACCATGTCTCCTGAATTTCCTCATTCCAGAGCGTGTTGAGACCCGGAAGACTTGGTAGACCTGGAAGACCTGGTAGACGCAGTTTCGCGTAGTACCTTCGTTCGATTCACATATCATGTTGTGTGGCCATAGACTGAAGCGTGTCCCAGAGTGAGCCGGTCGTCAGAAAGATCCGTGTGCTGCTGGTAGACGACAACGCCAGCTACCGCCAGCGCATGGCCCGTCTGCTGCAGACGCAGGTGGATCTAGAGGTCGTCGGGGAGGCCGGTGAGGGTCAGGAAGCATTGGCCCGGGCTCGGGAGTTGCAGCCCGACGTGATTTTAATAGACTTCCGCATGACTGGGCTGGATGGGTACACGGCGGCCCGCGCCATCGTGAAGGAGTTCCCCCAGGCGAAGGTGTTCATGCTCACGGCATTTCCCGGGGCGCTGGACCGGGAGAAAGTCGCTCACAGCGGACTGCAGGGTCTGCTGGTGAAGGATCAACCCGCAATCGAGATCATCGAGGCGATCCGCAATTCAGTTGGAAAGTTGGAGAGTTGAAGAGTTGGAAGTTTAAGAACTCCCGCAGTTGACCTTCCAACTTTCCAACTCTTCAACTTTTCAACTTTCTTAGAGTGAAGGCTCCTCAACTCTTGTCACGCGCAGGACTTCCTCGACTGTAGTCACTCCCTGCATCGCCTTGAGCATGCCGTCGGCACGCATCGCGCCCATGCCCTCACCCCGGGCCACTTCGCCCAGATCAGCCGCCGACGCGTGGGCGAGCACGCGCTTGCGCAGCGGCTCGGTCATCACCAGGACCTCAAAGATTCCGCTGCGGCCCTGGTAGCCGGTGGCCCGGCACTGGGCGCAGCCCACAGCCCGGCGGAATTCCGCCGGTGGGAGGGGATCTTTCACAACCGACTGCAACCACGTCACGATGTCTTTGGGGATGGGCGCCACCTGTTTGCAGTTCGGACATAGTAACCGCACCAGGCGCTGCGAGGCGACACCGATCACCGCAGACGCGGTCAGGTACGGCTCGATCCCCATGTCCCCCAGGCGCGTCAGCGCGCTCGGAGCATCGTTGGTGTGAAGCGTGGTCAGCACCAAGTGGCCGGTCAAGGACGCGTGGATCGAAATCTCCGCGCTCTCGACGTCGCGAATCTCGCCGACCATCACGATATCGGGGTTCTGCCGCACGATCGACCGCAGTCCTGCCGCGAAGGTCAGTCCGGATCGGGTATTCACCTGAATGTGGCTCACGCCTGGGAGCTGGTACTCCACGGGATCTTCTATCGTGATGATGTTCTTGTCGGCCGAATTCAGCAGCGCCAGCGTGCTGACCAGCGTCGTGGTCTTCCCGCTGCCGGTGGGCCCGGTGACGAGGATGATGCCGTAAGGCTGCTTGATGAGGCTCTCGTACCGCCGGCGCGCCCTGGCCTCAAGGCCCAGCTGTTCCAGGCTCAGCAGCCCGTGTGTCTTGTCCAGCAACCGCAGGGCGAGGCGCTCGCCGTGGAGTGTTGGCAGCGTGGAGACACGGAAGTCGATGCGCCGATCGTCCAGCGCTAGCTCGAAGGCTCCGTCCTGCGGGAGACGGCGCTCCGCGATATTGAGCCGGGCGAGGACCTTTACTCGCGACGTCAACGCCGGCTGTACGTTCTTCGGGAGAGTCATCACCGTCTGCATCGCACCGTCGATCCGGTAGCGAACGCGAAGATCCTCTTCCTCTGGCTCGACATGGATGTCGCTGGCCCGATCTTTGAGGGCCTGAGTGAGGATGAGGTTGACCAGGCGGACCACCGGGGCATCGTCGACCCCTTCCGCCTCTTCGGCCGGTGCCTGGACCGGCGCTTCCTCCTCGACGTCGACCAGTACAGCCTGGGCGGCTGCACCCATCCCGTACGCGCGTGCAATGCCCGCTTCGACTTCAGACTCGACCGCCACAACCGCCTTGACCGGACGGTGTGCGGCAATGCCGACGTCGTCCACCGCGTACACATCCAATGGGTCGGCCATGGCGATCACCAGGTGCTCGCCCTCCAGGACGAGCGGCAGCACCCGGCGCTTGCGGGCCAGGGCCTCAGGGACAAGTTTGACCGCTTTGGGATCGATGCGCGCAGACGCCAGGTTCACCAACGGTAGGTCCAGCTGCGCGGCAAGGGCCTGCGCGATCTGCTTTTCAGTGGCTACCTTCTGCTCGACAAGGATGCGGCCCAAACGCTCCCGCGTGCGGCGCTGCCGGGCCAGGGCCTCCGTCAATTGCTGCGCGGAGATGACCCCGGTCTCAACCAGAATGTCGCCGATACGCTTGCGCTGGGCTTTGGCCACTGACCCTCCGCCGAGCGACCTGCTAGATGTGCTCATCCTTGATAGCATGCCCGCACATCGGGCGTTTTCGGCAGGTGAGGGGTCGGAGACCCCAACCTATTGCCCCTCTCCCTGGAGGGAGAGGGACCAAGGGTGAGGGGGAAAACGCGCACCCTCCGGGCATGAAGTCGCAATGTACTCAAAGGGGTCTGACCCTTTTGAAGACCGGTCCGTACAGGGGAGAGGGACGAAGGGTGGAGGGGGTGAAAGTAGGCCGGCTAGACGGGGGCGGAGAATTCCAGCCCAGCAGCCTCCTGCCTGCGGATCAAATCGGCCAGCATCCGCACCTGAACCGGATCGAATCGTGGGCCCAGGCCGCGCTGTAATTGGTCCAACACTGCCCCGATCGACATCTGGCGCGCCGCAGGCACCCTGCCGCAGGTCATCGCGTCGAGATAGTCGACCAGCGCGACCAGATTGGAATGCGGGAGTACAGGACCCTGCCCGAGCGCCGGCAGGTGGTGCTCGGCTGTCACGATCATCGGCAGGCTCTCCCGCCCACCGATGTGCCTCAGCAGGAAGGCGCCGTCGGCCGGATGACGCCACTCTGGGCGGGGGCCGATGGCAGTTCGCTCCAACAGACGCTGCTCCCAGGGCTGCGCGGCCAGCCCAATGTCGTGCAGGAGCCCGGCTACACCCAGCTCAATCTGCACCTCGCGCGGTAGGCCGAACGCATCAGCGGCAAAGAGCGCGAACAGACATGTGTTGACGGCGTGCGCGGGATCCAGTTCATCGTGACTGCGGTCGGCCAGGCACCGCCAGAGGTGCTGGGGTTCGGTGCCGAGCGCTGCCGCCAACCCTTCTACGGTCTGCAGGGCCTGAGGGATGTCCGCAGGCTGTCCGCCCTCCGTCGCCGTCGTAATTCCATGCACCGCACGCACCGCTGCCTCATACGGGTCCTGCGCGCGCACGGGTCGCCCTCCGGCCACACGGGTCAGCTCCTGGACGTCGACGCGTGAAATCCCCGCGGCTCGCAGCGCATCCGCCAGTCCGCCCTCGGCCAGAAGCTCTTCCGGCTCTTGGGCCAGCAGCCGGACTAATGTGCCCACCGCTTCCGTGTCCGCATCTCTCTGAAATGTCAACCCTCCGATTCCCCTGGCCGCGAGGTGCGCGTGCAGTTGGGGAACATAGCGGTCTTCGGTCGGCTGCGGGATGGCCTGCACAATCACCGTGCGTTCGTCGATCTCGATCTGCACCGGCCCCTGCTCCAGTCCGCCTTGGACGATGCGAAAGAATTGCTCGATCGCCTCCCGGGCCGCAGGATGGTCGCCGCCGTAGAGCCGGACCTGGTGCACGGCGACCAGCAGCGTGCGGACGGCGACCGCTGCGGGGAGCATGGTCATGCGTCAGGCGCCCTGCCTGCGTTCAGCCAGTTCGCCGCGGAAGCACGTGTCTCGGCGTCGGGGTGGCGCAAGACATCGGTCAGTGTCGCGCGCGCCTCCGGCGTCCCCAGCGTCCCGAGCGCTGCGATCGCTTCTTTGCGGACCCGGAGGTCCGCATGCTGCAACGCCGTCTTCGCATATGGAACCAGAGCGGGGGTGCCCATCTCCGCAAGTGCCGTCACAACATTCCGCGCCACGTACCAGCGAGGGTCCGTCAGGTGCGTGCCGAGCAGCGCGGGTTGGTCGCGTGCCAGTACGGCCAGCAGTGTGACGAGCTGCCGGCGCTCGTGCAGGCGTGCTTCGTCCGCCAGCAATTCCAGCAACACCGGTACGGCTTCTTCTGGCACGGCTGCCAGCGCCTGTCTCAGCGGATGGCGTTCGTCAACCACGTGCGCCAGGTTCCTGCCCACGAGATCGCGTGCCGCGGTGGAGAGCGTCCAGCGCAGTGCCGCTCGAGCCAGGTCTGCCCGCGCATCCGGGAGGCGGATGAGGACGCCCAGGTCCGTGAGCACCCGGACCACGGTATCGAGATCGCGTATCTCGACAGCACTGACGACGTAGCGTTCGATGAGTTTGAGCCCCTCTTCGAACCGGGCGATATCCAGCGCGGCAAGGATGTGGAGAAGCGTGGCCAGGTCGTATCCGGGAGGCACTGCGCCGCGCGGCTGTGCGAGCGTCCCCCTGGCCGCATCGCGCTCCTCACCAGACAGCGCGACGGCTGGGGGAACGCGCGCAGCCGATGGTCCACGATGCAACGCCCGCAGCGAGGTGATGATATCGTCTGCGCCGCCTGACTGCTGGCCGGCATCGGTACCCACAATTCCTGCAATGAGGTTCTGCGGCCACCGCGCCGCGATCGATGCCGCCCACGGTTCGTGGAGCGCTGCGACGATGTGGCGGCAGAGCGGGACCTGAAGCGATGGCGTCGTGGCCACGATGGCCGCGGCCAGGTTCCTCCAGCCGACTTCCTGTTCCGCCCGCGGCCAGCTGACAAGGATGCGGTCGAGGGCCCGCAGCAGCTGCACCGTTTCTCCCACGTCTCCGGCGGATGCATCGTGAAGCCTCGTCGCGAGCTGATCGGGAGCGATGCGGAGTGTTTCGATCAGCCGCTCGATACCGGTCGCCGGCCTTCCCCCCGGTGGAGCCACACCGAGGTCCTGCAGCGCGATGGTCTGCACACCTCGTTCCCGCAACATTTTTCCGGCCCCACCGGCTCGCTCAATGGCCGTGATGGGAAGGCGCAGCGTCTCTACCAGCGCCGCGATCTCCTCGATCGTCACGCCGGCCATGAACTGGACGGCTCCGATCTTGGCGGACGTGAGTGAGCGACTTAGTTCGGCAACAAGATCGTCTTCGTACGAGCGGGGATGGAAATCGAACACAACGGTCCGCCCGGCCGGCGCGCAGCCCAGCGAACCGTAAGTGGTCAAATACGCGCGGAGCGCTTCCTGGGCCTCCAGCAGGCCCTGCTGTGTCTTGGCGTGACCGGCCGAGTAGAGACGATGCACCCGCAGCGCCAGACCGACTCCCCGCACCGCTTTGCGGGCAGCCGCGAGACGGGCATCAGCAACGTCGGGTGGCTGCAGGACCGCATCCTCCTCGTACTGGTCTACCCGTGGATTCGGTGCGCGCGACGCGCCTCCCCTCCGGGAGAATGCGTCTACTAGGTCTACCAGGTCCACCGGGTCTCCCGACTCACCGACCCGCCAGATTGGACGATCTTGCAGACTCACCAGACCCGGAAGACGCCCTTTCGAGATAACTACTCGACAGTCGACAATGAGTCTAGCAATTCTTGCAGCCGCCGTGTCCGCGCGCGCAGTTCCTCCGCTCGCTGACGCTGTTGCGCTACCACCTCGGCGGGCGCTCGCCCGGTGAAGTCGCGGCTCTCCAGACGCTGCTGCAGCCGCTCCAACTCCGTCCGAGTCGCCGAGAGCGTTTTCTGCAGGCGGGCCTGTTCGGTGGCCACGTTGATAAGGCCCCCCAGCGGGATCGCGATTTCGGCGTCCGCCAGGACGGTCGTCACGCTGCCGGCAGGTCGCGGCGTTCCAGGAGCCTCGAACCGGATGGGTTCCACTCTGGCCAGGACTGCCAGATACGGCCGGGCGCGCTCGAAGGCCTCTGTGCTCCGCCCGCTGGCTCGCAGATGCAGCGGGATCCGCTGCGCGGGTGGGATGGAGAGCTCCGCCCGCAGACTCCTCACCGCGCGGACGACGGCCATCAGCGCCTCCATCTCCTGCTCGGCCTGGGGGTCCGTCCACCCCGGCGGCGCCTGCGGCCACGGTGACACCATGATGCTGGGTCCGTCGTGGGGCAGGTGCTGCCAGATCTCTTCGGTGATGAACGGCATGATGGGATGCAGCAGCTGCAACGTGTTGGAGAGTACGTACCACAGCGTATGCTGCACCGCATGCCGCCGCTGCTGTGCTCGCGTTCCCGGTTGCAGGTCCACCTTTGCGATCTCTAGGTACCAGTCGCAATATTCGCTCCAGATGAAGTCGTACAGGGCCCGGGCCGTCTTATCGAACTCGTACGCCTCCAGGTTTCCAGTGACCGTATCAACAAGCCGTGCATACCGGCTACGGATCCAGCGGTCGGCGGTAAGGAGCGTCGTGGCCTCGGGCCCCTCTTCGCGAGGGTCAAACTCGCCCAGGTTCATCAACACGAAGCGCGCCGCGTTCCAGATCTTCGTGCTGAAGTTGCGCACGTCGGCAATCATCTTCTCGCTGAACCGCAGGTCCTGCTGGACCTGCGAGCAGCGGGACACCAGGGCATAGCGCACCGCGTCGGCGCCATACCCGCGTCCGTCCGCCATCTCCAACGGATCGATCCCCGTGCCCAGCGACTTGCTCATCCGGCGGCCCTCCAGCGTCAAGACCGTCGGGGCCACATACACGTCGGTGAACGGGATGTCGTTCATGAAGTGCAGCCCCACCATGATCATGCGGGCGATCCAGAGGAAGAGGATCTCGTTCGCCGTGACCAGCGCGTGGCCCGGGTAGAAGTAGCGGAGGTCGGGCGTCTGGCGGGGCCAGCCCAGAGTCGCAAACGGCCAGAGGCCGGAGCTGAACCACGTGTCCAGCACGTCGGGATCTTGAGTCAGGGCCTTGCCGCCACAGGTCGGGCAGCGCTGGGGGGCGGACTGAGAGGCTACGCGCGCTGCGCAGGCATCGCACTGCCACACCGGGATGCGATGCCCCCACCACAACTGTCGAGAGATCGTCCAGGGCCGGATATTGTCGAGGAAGTGCAACACGACCTTCGCCCACCGCTCGTGGTGGAAGCGCACCCGCCCGGAGCGGATCGCGGCCGCCGCTCGCCCCGCCATCTGCGCCATTTCGCAGAACCACTGATCGCTGATGTATGGTTCGATCACGGCGTGGCAGCGGTCGCAGTGACCGATGTTGGTCCGGTAGGTCTCCACGCGTTCGACGAGACCCAGGGCCGTGAGGTCTTCGCCCACCACCGTTCGTGCGGCGAAGCGATCCATCCCCGCGTACTTCCCGGTGTCGGGCGTCAACCGGCCCTTCGGGTCGAGGACGACCAGCACCGGCAGACGATGGTCGGCGCCGATCTCGTAGTCCAGAGGGTCGTGCCCGGGCGTGATCTTCAGAGCGCCCGTGCCGAACTCGGCGTCCACCCGGCGGTCGGCGATGATCGGGACGCGCCGGTTCGCGAGGGGTACCATCACGTGCGCGCCCACCAGCCGGCGATACCGGTCATCGTCCGGATGCACCGCGACGGCCACGTCGGCGAGAATCGTCTCCGGCCGCTGGGTGGCGATGGTGATACCGGGACCCCCATCGGCGCCGGGGTACCGCACGTACCACAATTGCGTCTCCACCTCCTCGTACTCCACCTCCAGGTCGGAGATGGCGCTGCCGTCTCGCGGACACCAGTTCACCATGCGCTTGCCGCGGTAGATGAGTCCTTGGTTGTACAGGCGCACGAAGGCTTCAATGACCGCGCCGGAATAGGAGGGATCCAGCGTGAAGACGAAGCGGTCCCAGTCGCAGGAAAATCCCATACGTTTGAGTTGCTCGACAATAATGTCGCCGTATTGGTCTTTCCACCGCCACACCCGCTGCTCGAACTTCTCGCGTCCAAGCTGCTGCAGCGTCAGCCCGTCTTTGGCAATCTCTCGCTCCACGACGTTCTGGGTCGCGATGCCGGCGTGATCGGTGCCGGGCTGCCACAGTGCGTTCCGGCCTTGCATGCGTCGCCACCGAATCAGCACATCCTGGATGGAGAAGGTCGAGGCATGGCCGATGTGCAACTCGCCGGTGACATTGGGCAGCGGCAGCATGATGACGAACGGCTGCCGCGATGGATCGACCCCGGCGTGAAAGTACCCGGCGGCCATCCACGTTTTGTAACGCGCCATCTCGACCTGGCGCGGATCATAGGTTGTGGGCAGCGTCTTTGTGGCCATTGCCTTCTCCTGGCCGTCGCGCAGTCGGGGCAGTCGCGCAAACAAAAATACTCCGTCCCGACAGGACGGAGCTTCACTCCGCGGTACCACCTGGATTCCGCTCTCAGAAGTTGGAAAGTCCGAGAGTTGGAAAGTTCGATCCAACTCTCCAACGTTCCAACTTTTCAACTCGCCTGGAGCGGCTCCTCGTTTGCGCTATCTCGGGCGCAGCCCTAACAACCTTGCAATCGCACGCTCAAGCAATCACGTCCATCCACGCTTCCGATCCGCGACTGCGCGACCGCTCGACTGCTTCAGTTGCTCGCTCGAGGGCGACCTTCCCCGCTACGCCGCATCAGGAGATCTTCCAACCGCTGAATCTCCCTCGCTGGGAGGGCGAGCGGGTACTCCTCCCCCTCATTGCTTCGGCCGTATTATAGCAAGGTTCAGAGAACTGTCAAAGAGGCCCGAGGAACATCCCGCCACGGTCTCCCCGGACTGCGCCCGGGGAATCCTACAGATACGGCTGGTTGCGGCCCTCGCGCCGAGGGCCTTGGAGCGGCGAACTGCATGGATCAGCCACAGCGGCAACTCCTGGAGAAAGTGCTTCGTCGGGTGCACTCCGGCTTGAAAACCTTTCAACTATACTCCGCGATGCACGCCTCGGCACAAGTGACGGTACAGGATGTCGCAGGCACCTTACGCGGGTACCTGCAACGCTATGGGGCCGTCGCACTGCAGGTGAACAAGGACAGACTCATCGTCGACGGGGTCCCCCTGTCCGAAGGGAGCATGAATACCCTGGCGTTCCTCCTCTATGTCCGGAACCTGGCATCCATCGCGGTCCTCCCCGGCGTGACCGATCGCGAGGTCGGGGCGCTGTTGAGCCTCCTGGCGCAGGACCGACAGGCCATTGAATCCGCTGGGGGTGTGGAGCGCTTGGCCCTGAGCCAGGATCTTCCGCACATCACGATCAAGGCCATGGCCCTCAGTGAGAGCGCCGATGCCCTCTCTGAAGCCGGTATCGTAGATGCCCTCATCCGAACGCGCCGCCTTTCACCAGAGCAACGGGACGTGGTGTTCTCGATGCTTCGCGACGGGCCCGCGGCCACCGCCGCCTTGCTGGTCAGCGTGCAAAAAGCCGCCGGCGGCACGTCGCCCGATGGGAATCAGATTGACGTGGAACACCTCCTCATCGCGCTGGAGACGCTGGACCGGGCGGTTCTTGACGAACCGGTTGAGGATCAAGAAACCCTCCTCCAGAGTCTGGCGCAGGGCGTGTTGCAACTCGATGCAGGCGTCCGCGCCGCGCTGGCGCCGGAACTGCTCTCCCAGGCGGTAGAAGGAGGTAGCGGAAGAGCGATCTTGGGTGAGTTGACGGGGCAGGAAATCGCCCTGATTGTCCTGGGCCCGGTTGGACAGGGTGACGTGGCCGCCCGGTTGACAAAGTTTCTGACCAGCCTTCGCCTGCAGGAAGGCGAGGCAGCCGAAGTCACGGCCTTCCTCGGGACCGCGCTGAGCGCTGGAGGCACAAAGTTGGGATCGTTCGCAGCTTCGCAAGGCGGTCTGCAGCTCCAGCCTGCAGGACCTGAAAAGGATGTGTGGGCCGCGGTCGATCCGTCGCTGCTCACGTTTGGTCCCCGCGACGAAGCGGCGCTCGCTGTCCTCCGAAATGAGGCATCCGAGCGCGCCGTCACGCTCGATGCGATCAAAGGCGAGATGAACCTCCTCGGACTCCAGGAGAGACCGGAAGAAATCATGGAAACGGCCAAAGCGCTGGCCGGGCATCTGACGTTTCTGGCGGATAATCAGGAGATGGACATGCTGA
>Ga0209235_1001526_pt1 | contig 12602 bp, 14 predicted proteins | sample GraSoi013_1_20cm_4_FD_185817 | JGI IMG/M metagenome (GOLD analysis project Ga0209235, IMG submission 185817) | Grasslands soil microbial communities from the Angelo Coastal Reserve, California, USA - Sample 09_25_2013_1_20cm (SPAdes) (version 2) | ecosystem: Environmental > Terrestrial > Soil >...
TGGATCGCCGGTCGCCATGTATCTCACCGCCGCCGGCGTGGGCACGCTCGGCATCGTGGACTTCGACGTCGTCGACTTCAGCAACTTGCAGCGGCAAATCCTCCACGGAACGCCCGACGTCGGTCGATCGAAGCTCGCGTCGGCGAAAGATCGGCTGCAAGCGCTCAATCCGAACGTCGACGTCGTCGCGCACGAGACCGCGATTTCGTCAGAGAACGCGCTCAAGCTGTTCGAGCCGTACGACGTGATCGTCGACGGCACGGACAATTTTCCGACACGCTATCTGGTCAACGACGCGAGCGTGCTGACCGGCAAGCCGAACGCCTACGGCAGCATCTTCCGTTTCGAAGGCCAAGCGTCGGTATTCGCGACCAAGGACGGTCCGTGCTATCGCTGCTTGTATCCCGAGCCGCCGCCGCCTGGACTCGTCCCGAGCTGCGCCGAAGGCGGCGTGCTCGGCGTGCTGCCGGGCATCATCGGCGTGATTCAGGCGACGGAAACGATCAAGCTGATTCTCGGCGTCGGCGAACCGCTGATCGGACGTTTTCTGATCGTCGACGCGCTGCGGATGAGATTCCGCGAACTGAAGCTGCGCAAGGATCCCGACTGCCCGGTGTGTGGCACGCACCCGACCGTGACGCAGCTCATCGACTACGAACAGTTCTGCGGCGTCAGGCCGGCCGCACCGGAGCCGATCACGGTGAACAGTGCCACTGAGATCACGTCGGTCGAGCTCAAGCAACGGCTCGACCGTGGCGACAAGCTGAAGATCGTCGACGTGCGGGAGCCGAACGAGTACCAGATCAATCGCATCCCCAGGTCCGAGCTCATCCCGCTCGGAGACGTGCCGAAGCGCGTCAACGAGCTCAACCCTGACGATGAGATCGTCGTGCACTGCAAGACGGGCGGGCGGAGCGCGAAAGCTGCGGATTTCCTGAGGTCGGTCGGGTTCAAGAAGGTTCTGAACCTGAAGGGCGGCGTCCTGGATTGGATAGACAAGGTCGATCCGACCCAGCCGAAATACTAAACCGCGCCGCTGCAGTGTGTTAAAGTAAGACCATAGCGGTCGGATATGCGCCTGCGGCCCGCGCGAGGCGCGAGGACGCCGATCGAGCGGGGCCCCGCGAGCAAGAAAAAGCCGGGTCAGCACGAGGCCGTGTACGGATCGCGCGGCCGGAACGTTTCCTATCGCATACGTGAAAGACCGGCATGTTGAGGCTGTCAAAAAAGGCGGATTACGCCTTGATCGCGATGAAACACCTGGCGCTGCGAGGCGACCGGGGCTCCCAGGCGTCATCGTCAGCCCGGGAAATCGCGGAACTGTACGACATTCCGATAGAGCTCATGGCAAAGGTGCTTCAGCGACTGGTTCGGCGCGGACTGCTCGCTTCGCATCAGGGTACCCGTGGCGGGTATCAACTGGCGCGAATTCCGTCGCAGATTTCGGTTGCCGACGTCATTCAAGCGATCGATGGACCGGTGACCGTCACGGCCTGTTCGACCGAGGACGGACTTTGCGAACAGTTCGCGAAATGCAACGTACGCGACCCGCTCTGGCGCGTGCGTGAACGGATTCTGACCGCGCTCGGAGAATGCACGATCGCGGAGCTTGCGGCGGATTCCCCGCCGCCGGCGACCGCGCAACCCGCGGTGCTTCACACGCATATTTGAACGCTATGGCTATCAAGCTCCCGATCTACATGGACTATCACGCGACCACGCCGGCCGATCCGCGCGTCGTCGAGGCGATGATTCCCTACTTCACCGAGCATTTCGGCAATGCCGCCAGCCGCAATCATCCGTTCGGGTGGGAAGCGGAAGAAGCCGTCGAGAAGGCGCGCAAGCAGGTGGCGGATCTGATCGGCGCGAACGCCAAGGAAATCGTCTTCACGAGCGGCGCGACCGAGTCGGACAACCTCGCGATCAAAGGCGTCGCCGAGATGTATCGCGAGAAGGGCAATCACATCATCACGGCCGTCACCGAGCACAAGGCGGTGATCGACACGTGCAAGCGCCTCGAGAAGGAGGGCTACCGCGTCACCTATCTGCCGGTGCAGAAGGACGGCCGGATCAGCCTCGACGAGCTGAAGGCGGCGATCAGCGACAAGACGATCCTCATCACGATCATGGCGGCCAACAACGAGATCGGCGTCCTCCAGCCGATTGCGGAGATTGGCGCGATCGCGAAAGAGAAGGGGATCCTCTTCCACACGGACGCGGTTCAGATGGTTGGCAAGGTGCCGTTCAACGTCAACGATCTGAAGGTCGACATGGCCTCGCTGAGCGCGCACAAGATATACGGACCGAAGGGCGTCGGCGCGCTGTACGTCCGGCGCAGAAATCCGCGCGTGCTGCTCGCCCCGATCATCGATGGCGGCGGCCACGAGCGCGGCATGCGTTCAGGCACGCTGAACGTCACCGGCATCGTCGGCTTTGGCAAGGCCGCGGAGCTGTGCAGGCAGGAGATGGCGAGCGAGAGTGAGCGTCTGCGGAAGCTGCGCGATTACCTCAACGACAAGCTTCACAAGAACCTCGACGAGATTTACGTCAACGGTTCGGTGGAACACCGGCTGCCGCACAACTTGAACATCAGCTTCGCCTACGTCGAGGGCGAATCGCTGCTGATGGGGATCAACGACGTCGCGGTCTCGTCGGGTTCGGCCTGCACGTCGGCGAGCCTCGAACCGTCGTACGTGCTCAAGGCGCTCGGTGCGGGGGACGACCTCGCGCACTCGTCCATCCGCTTCGGACTGGGCCGGTGGACGACGAAAGAGGAAGTGGATTACGTCGCGGACAAACTGACGCATGTCGTGACGCGGCTGCGGGAAATGTCGCCCCTCTATGATGCAGTGGCAAACAGAAGGACATTAAGAACATGGCGTATTCGAGCAAGGTCATCGATCACTACGAGAACCCGCGCAATGTCGGCTCGCTGCCAAAAGACGACGTCAACGTCGGCACGGGCCTCGTCGGCGCGCCGGAGTGCGGCGACGTCATGAAACTGCAGGTCAAGGTGAACCCGGACACGGGCGTCATCGATGATGCGAAGTTCAAGACGTTCGGCTGCGGCTCGGCGATTGCGAGCTCGAGCCTGGCGACCGAATGGCTCAAGGGCAAGACCGTCGATCAGGCGCTCGCGATCAAGAACACCGAGATCGTCGCCGAGCTGAGCCTGCCGCCGGTCAAGATTCACTGCTCGGTGCTGGCGGAGGACGCGATCAAAGCCGCCATCGCCGACTACAAGAAAAAGCAGGTGGCCGAAGGCAAGACTGCTGAGAAGCAGCCACAGCCCACGGCATAGGGCCTGTGAACGCAGACAGTCGTTGCGATGTACCGCGGCGAGCCGAGAGGCGAGCCGCGACAGGCGGTGGGGGGGGGGCCCCACCGCAAAGTAGAAAATGATTCAGATCAGCGAAACCGCAGCCCGCAAGATCCGCACGTTGATGGCCAAGCAGGGCATCGACGAGGGCGGACTGCGCGTCGGCGTGAAGGGCGGCGGGTGCTCGGGGTTGAGCTACACGTTCTCGTGGGAGAAGCAGCCGCGTCTTGGCGACGAAATCTTCGAGGGGCCCGACGGCGCGAAGATCTACGTCGACAAGAAGAGCCTGCTGTATCTCAACGGCACGGTGCTCGACTACGACACGAACATGATCAGCAAGGGGTTCGTGTTCAACAACCCGAACGCCAAGTCGACGTGCGGCTGCGGCAGTTCCTTTGGCGCGTAGCGCGGACTTTTTCAGCTTCCTCGGCCTGCCCCGCAAGCTGAACCTCGACATGGCCGATCTCGAGCAACGGTATCGCGCGCTCAGCCGGCAGTTTCATCCCGACTACTTCTACAACGCACCGGCGGCCGAGCGGCGCGCGAGCCTGGAACAATCGTCGTATTTGAACGACGCGTATCGCACGCTTCGCGACCCGATTCGGCGCCTCGAGTATTTGTTGACGCTCGAAGAAGGCGCAGCGGAGCGGGGCGAAGGGGCCCCCGCGAAGCGTGACCGGGGGGCAGGGGCCCCCGGAGTAAACAAAGTCCCGCCTGCGCTGCTCGAGGAAGTGTTCGCGTTGAACGAAGAGCTCGACGAGGTTCGCGAGATGCGCGCCGGCGGCGCACCAGCCGACCAGTTGAAGGGTCGCCTCGAACGCGCCCGTCTGCCGATTGACGCCAAGCGCGCCGATCACGAAGCGGAGTTGCAGGAGCTTTCAACACGGTGGGACGCCGCCCTCGATCGCGGCGCGCCGGACGAGGAGCGCCGGGCGATTCTCCAGTCGCTCCGCGAGCGATTTCTCGAGCGGAACTACATCGCGAATCTGTTGGCGGGAATTGAACGGGAGCTCTCGCTGTGAGAACTAGCTACCACGGAGGACGCGGAGGTTCAAACCTGCTCACCAAACAGGTTTGCCACGCCGTGTCCCCCGTGTCCTCTGTGGTGGAGCGCTTCGTCGTATGAGCAAAGTCGTCGGCATCGATCTCGGTACCACGAATTCGCTCGTCGCCTACGTGAAGGACGGCGTGCCGATCGTCATCCGCGACAAGAGCGGCGACGGCCTCGTGCCGTCTGTCGTCTCGGTCGCCGAGAACGGCGCCGTCCAGGTCGGACGCGAGGCCCAGCGGCGGCTGTTGATCGACGCGCAGCGGACCGCATACTCCGTGAAGCGATTCATGGGCAAGGGCCGCGAGGACGTGCAGAACGAAGCCGAACATTTCCCGTTCGGCGTGAGCGGCGAGGCGGGGGGCGTCGTCCGCATCGGCCTCGGCGATCGGGAGTTCACGCCGCCCGAGATCTCCGCATTCATCCTTCGCGAGCTGAAGCGCCGCGCGGAGGAGCACTTCGCGGAACACCGCGAGGTGGACAACGAGGTCGATCGCGCTGTCATCACTGTCCCGGCCTATTTCAACGACGCGCAGAGAACGGCCACGCGCGACGCGGGACGGATCGCGGGCCTCGAAGTTCTGCGCATCATCAACGAACCGACCGCGGCGTCGCTCGCATACGGCCTCGACAAACGGCACACCGGCATCATCGCGGTGTACGACCTCGGCGGCGGGACGTTCGACATTTCGATTCTCCGTGTCGAGGACGGCGTGTTCCAGGTGTTGTCGACCAACGGCGACACGCATCTGGGCGGCGACGACATCGACGTCCTGCTGATGGATCGTGTTCTTTCTGATGTCGCGTCCGGCTCTAGCCGGACCTCGGAAGCCGTTCAGGAGATCCGCAAGGCGGTCATCCAAGCGAAGGTGGATCTCTCCGAGCGTGACGAGACGACGTTGAACGGCAAGCGTCTCACGCGCGCCGAATTCGAGGCGATCATCGAGCCGATCGTCGATCGTACGCTCGAGCCGTGCCGCCAGGCGCTCGCCGACGCCGGACTTCAGCCGTCACAGATCGACGAAGTGGTCCTCGTCGGCGGCTCGACGCGGATTCCGCTCGTGCGCCGCAAGGTCGAAGAGCTGTTCGGGAAGACGCCGCACAGCGAGCTGAATCCCGACGAGGTGGTCGCGCTCGGCGCCGCCGTGCAGGCCGACATCCTCATCACCGGCAACCGCGACATGCTGCTGCTCGACGTGACGCCGCTGTCGCTCGGCATCGAGACGATGGGCGGCGTGATGTCGAAGATCATCCTGCGCAACTCGACGATCCCGGCGACCGGGAGCGAGATGTTCACGACGGCGGTCGACAATCAGACGGCGGTCGACATTCACGTGCTGCAAGGGGAGCGCGAGCTCGTGGCCGACAATCGATCGCTCGCACGCTTCAAGCTGCGCGGCATCCCGCCGATGCCGGCCGGCCTGCCGCGCGTGCAGGTGCAGTTTCAGATCGACGCGAACGGCATCCTCAGCGTCACCGCGCGCGAAGAGCGGACCGACGTCGAGCAGACGATCGAAGTGAAGCCGTCGTACGGACTGACCGACGAGGAAGTCGAGCGCATGCTCGTCGACTCCTTCGAGCACGCCGAGGCCGATTTCGCCGCGCGCCTGTTGATCGAGGCGCGCAACGAGGCCGAGAGCGTGATGGCCGCGACCGAGAAGTCCCTCCGCTCGCCCGATTTCTCGGAAATCGACAAGACGGATCTCGCGCCGGGCGAGCGCCAGAAAATCGAATCGGTTCTCGCCGGGCTGAAGATGGTGCTGAACTCAAACGACCGCGAGACGATTCAGAAGTGGACCCATGCGCTGAACGACGTGACACAGCATCTGGCCGAAGTCATGATGAACCGCTCGGTCCACGCAGCGCTGTCCGGCAAGAACGTCAACGAAATGTAGCGCGCGAAGCCCTTCGACGCTCATCCTGAGCATGTCGAAGGATGAGCGCTCAGGGCGAGCGAGAGAATATGCCCAAAGTCACTTTCATCATCGACGGCGAACCGACGACGGTCGAGTTCGAAACCGGCCAGCTGCCGTACTCACACCACGGCAAGCCGGAGTCGTTTCTCGACGTCGCCAAAAACCTCCATGTTCCGCTCGAGCACGCCTGCGGCGGCAGCTGCGCGTGCACGACCTGTCACGTCATCATCCGCGAGGGCGCGCAGAACCTCAGCGAGATGCAGGACGACGAGGCAGATCGCCTCGACACCGCATGGGATCTGACGCCGCAGTCGCGGCTCGGCTGCCAGGCCGTCATCACAGGTGACGTCGTCTGTGAGCTGCCGATGTACACGCGGAACTACGTCCAGGAAGGCGGCGGCATCCAGCTCGGGAAATCGGACAAGAAGGAGCGCAAAGCCCAGGAGGTCACGCCGTGAAGTGGACCGACGCGGAAGACATCGGCATTGCACTCGTGGAAAAATTTCCCGGCGTCGATCCGCTGACCCTCCGCTTCACCGATCTGCGCGAGAAAGTGATCGCGCTCGACGACTTCGACGACGATCCGAAGACGTCGAACGAGCCGAAGCTCGAAGCGATCCAGATGGCGTGGTACGAAGAATGGAAAGACGTGCAATAGCCTATCTGCGTTTGAAGCGTTGCCGTTTCCATACTCTCAACAGCTGCCGGTAACCCTGCGAAAATCACGAACATCTTCAGTCAGCTTGATCCGTCGCATCAGAACGCTCCCAAGTTCATGATAGCGCTATCGTCAGCTCAGGGTGCTTCGTTCTGCATGCTAGACTCGGGCGAATGCGGTTTAGAGGCATGTTCCGTCCCGGCATGCGGGGCTATCTCGTTCCGCTTGCCGCGGGCGTCGCGTTGACGACGAGCGCATTCCTGCCCTGGGTCATCATCGGCGAGTATTCGCGGCGCGGCGTGCCCGACGTCTGGGCGCTGTGGCTGGCGGGCCTGGGCGCACTGGCCGCCGTGCTCGCGACGCTGAGCATGATCACGCGGAAGAACTCGCGGCACCCGCTGCTGGTCATCGGCCTCTTTTCACTCGGCATCACGTTTCTCGCGTGGCGCATCGTGCCGCGATCGGCCGAGCAGGGCGCGCGGACGTGGGCGCAGGCGGTCGCGATTGCCGACGGCGTGCCGGCGTCAGCCGTCCAGGACGCCCACGCGATCGTCGGCAGCGGCATCTACGTCGGCCTCGCGGCGGCGGCGGTGCTCGTCGCCTTCGGCCTCACGATTGTCGTCAAACGCGCGTCGCAGCCGTACATCGCCATCGATCCCGATGACGACGTATGAGCATCCTCATCGGCACGCAGTTCTACGCCGCACACGGCGACAGCCAACGGCGTCAGGCGCAGGCCATGGACGCGCTGGGCAGGCTGGAAGGAGTCGAAGTCGTCGATCTGCAGTGGGACCCGACGCCGCCGTGGCGGCCGTGGATTCGGACGGTCTGCGATCTTCACCTCGACTCGCGCAGCGTCACCGGCGGCGGCGGCCGGCGTAAGCCAATCACCACCGACATGATGCGGGCGCTCGCCGACCTGGCCGAGCGCGGCGGGCATCAATACTTCATGCTCACCAACGCCGACATCATCGTGACGCAGGCGGCCGTTACGCTCATTCAAGAGCGCAGTGAAGAAACGTACGCGTTCTCGCGGCTCGACGTCGATCGCGAGACGGGGCGCGCGCTCGAGCCGACGCTCTCGGGCCTCGATGCGTTCGCGTTCGACGTGCGGTGGTGGCGCGCGAACCAGCATCGCTTCCGGCCGTACATCATCGGTGAGGCGTGCTGGGACGTCGTCTACGCCGCGATCGCGATGTGTCACGGCGACGGACTGATTGCGAGCGGCGGCGAGATTCGGCACGAGCGCCATCCGATGGAATGGGGACAAGGCGCGTTCGCCGACTACAACGGCTATCTCGCGGCGGTCGACAATCGGTACTTCACGCTGTGGTGCGTCTACTACGCGCGGCTCATGGAAGCGCGCGCCCGCGGCGCCTCGATCGGCGAGGAGCGCGCGTTGTGCAAGAGCGTCTTCGTGTGGCAGCCGTCGGCGGCGGCCGCCGTGCGGCAGATCGGCCGCACCGTGAAGGCGCGAATCGGCTACGGGCGCAAGCGCGCGCGGTGGAACCGCGAGAGCACGTCGTGAAGTTGCTGGACGCCCACGGTCAGGCTCGCCGGGCCCGGCTGCAGGATGTAGGTCGACTTGATCTCGTGAATCTCGTCGTCGCGTACGGCGCTCACTAGGTCCCACCCGGCGCGGCCGACGATCGTCGCCTTCTTCATCTTCTTTCCGCACCACGACGCGAAGACGATTTGCGGATCCCGTCGAGCGACCTCCGCCGGATCGACGATGCGATCCTTTGCGAGCCCGGCGTGCGCAAGCTCGGGAAAGATCGGCGCGCCGCCGGCGATCTCCGCCAGTTCCTCGACCCAGCGGATCCCCGAGATCAACGGATCGTCCCATTCCTCGAAGAACGTACGCGGCTGCGAGGGAAAGTGCGACGCCGATTCCCGAATGCGATCGAGGCCGGCGGCAAGTCGATCGGCGAGCGCCTCCGCTTCGCCCTGACAGCCGACGAGTCCGCCGAGCATTGAAGGTCACGACGGCGATGCCGCGCCGCACGAGCTCCGCCGACAAATCCGCCTGCAGATCGGAGAACGCGAGCACGAGGTCCGGCTCCAGCGCCTCGATCTTGTCGAACTTCGCGTTGATGAACGCCGAGACCTTCGGCTTCCGTCGCGCCTCCGGCGGACGCACGGTGTAGCCGGAAACGCCGACGATCCGCTCGCCCTGGCCGAGGAGGTAGAGCGTCTCGGTCGTCTCTTCCGTCAGACAGACAATGCGCTCGGGGTATGTCGCCATTGCAGATCGGTGAACACGAACCCATCGCGCTCGACGGTGATGCCGATGTCGATTGGAATCTCGCGCGCGAACATCGGACCTTTGTAGGCGAACGTGTGGAACTCGCCGCGCTCGCCGCACGGATCGACTGACGGTGGCAGGTCGTCGAGCAGCGACGCGTTGAACTCGCGTCCGGCAAACGATCGATCGATGACCTTCGGGTTGACGCATGTGATCCGCGCGCCCAGTCCCGCCGTCACCATCTCGCGCGCCAGCCGCGGCGTGTCGGCGTCAAACAGCGGAAACAGCGGCGTCAGTCCTGTTCCCGCCAGCTTCTCTGCGCGATACCGGCGGATGTCCTCGAGAAACAAATCGCCGAACGCGATGTGCGTGAAGCCGTCGGCGACCGCACGCGCGACCGCCGCCGCCATCGCCCGCTCGTAGACGTCGTTCGGACAGGGCGACGGAATCGGGATCTGCCACAGCGGCAGTCCGAGCGCGTCTGCCTGCGCCTGCAGCAGATCGACGCGCACCGCGTGCATCGCCACACGCTGCGCCGATTCGTTGATCGTCGTCAGCAGGCCGGCGAGCTGCACATCGCCGCGCTGCCGGAGCACGTGCACCATCCACGCACTGTCCTTGCCGCTCGACCACGACACGAGCGTTTTCATTTGAACGCCTCGGGGTGCAGGAGGCGGCCCAAGCGCTCGGTGGCCGCGGCGACGCGAGGACCGGGCACGACGAATTCTTCACCGCGCAGCATGTATACGCGGTGGTTCTTCACCGCCGGCACCGACGGCAGCGCGTTCCACTCGCGCAGGTCAGTGGCGTTGGTGTCGTCGCCGCGCGCGTACCTGAGCTCGATGATCACCTCCGGCGCCCGCGCCAGCACCAGCTCCGTCGTCATGATGACCGACTGCTGCTTCACGTCGCCCATGACGTCGGCGCCGCCGGCGGTTTCGAGCATGTCGTGCAGGAATCCCACGCCGCCGCTCGCGTCGATGTTCCTCAGCGTGCCGCGCTCGCGTCCGAACACGAGCAGCGTCTTCGGCCTCGGACTCGTGGCGACGCGCGACCTGATGTCGGCGAGCTGCCGCTCGATGCTGTCGGCCAGGGCGTTTGCGCGTGGAGCGACGCCGACGCGCGCGCCCAGCGACCGAATGGTCTCGGTGATATCGGTCAGCCCGCGATGCGTGTACGAGTAGTACGCAATCTGCGCGCGGTCGAGCTGCGTCCGAAGCTCGTTCTGCGTGCCGTAGAGAATCACGAGATCCGGACGCATCGCGATAATCCGTTCGACCGCCGGATCGAGCAGGGCGCCGACGCGCGGCAGCTTCTCGACCTCCGATGGAAAGCGGTCGTAGCTGCCGACGGCGACGAGTCGATCACCCGCACCCATCGCGAACAGCATTTCTGTCGTCGCGGGAATGATGGACACCACGCGCCGCGCCTGGGTGTGCACGGCGCCTGCCGATAGAAAGAAGAACGCACAGGCCGCCAAGACCGCAAAGCACGGTTCACTCTGCTGTGACAGAAAGGCGTTTCTTTGCGAGCTTTGCGCCCTCTGCGTTCTTCGTGCCGCCGCACCGCCGATCACGCGAGTCGCCTGAACAGCAGCCATAGAAAGAATGGTCCTCCGATAATCGCGGTGACCGTGCCAACGGGAAGCTCCACCGGTCCAAACAACGTTCGCGCGACCAAGTCGCAGATGATGACGAACGACGCGCCGAACAGCGCCGACGCGGGCAGTACGACGCGATGATCCGCGCCGACGAGCAGCCGCACGATGTGCGGCACGACGATCCCGACGAAGGGAATCGGTCCACCGAGCGACACCGCGGCGCCGGTCGACAGCGACGCGCTGAGCAGCGCAATCCGCTCGGCGCGGCGCACGTCCACGCCACGCGATTCGGCCGCCTCCGCGCCCATGCTGATGAGATCGAGCACACGCGGGAGCGAGCCGGCGACGGCGAACGCGAATGTCATCGGCACGAGCGCGGCCACGATCGGCGCGTAGCTCGCGACGTCCAGCGATCCCATCATCCATCGAACGTTGCGCAGCGTGTCGGTGAAGTCCGCCACGATCTGGATGAGGCGCAGCAGCGCGCCGAGGAACGCGGACAAGGCGACGCCGGCGAGCAGCAGCACCGTGCTCGAGGTGCCGCGCCTCCGGGCGGCGGCCAGCAAGTACACAATTCCGAGCGCGCCGGCGGAGCCGAGAAAGCTCGCGAGCGGCACCGCGGTGATCCCCATCACCGCCACGTCGACGTGAAACGTGATGGCGATCATCGCGCCGAGTGTCGCACCGGCGGACACGCCGAGCGTGTCCGGCGACGCGAGTGGATTACGCAGCAGCGCCTGAAAGACGACCCCGGCGACCGCCAGCCCGCTGCCGACGAGTGCGGCGGCGATCACTCGCGGAAGCCGCGCGACGAAGAACACCTGCGCATCGACGTTGTCGGCAAACGGAATCGTCCGGTTGAACACGCGCGACAGCGAAATCGGCGTGCTGCCGACGATCGGCGCCACGAGGCCACACACCATCGTCAGCGCGCCGAACGCGGCAAGCGTCACGACGAGCCGCCGCCGCACATCAGTCGGCGCGGGCAAGCGGCACCACCGTGAGGTGACCGGCGCGCGGATGCCGCACGACGTCTGCGTCCACGCCGTACAGCGCCCGAACGCTTTCGGCGTTCAAGACGCGCTCGGTCGGTCCGTGCGCGAGCACGCGCCCCGACTTCAACAGCACGAGCTCCGTGCAGAGCGTCGCCGCCAGATTCAAATCGTGCGTCGACACGACCATCGTCACCGCGCGCTCGCGGTTGAGACGCGTCAGCAGCCTGGCGATGTCGAACTGGAATCCAAGATCGAGCGACGCAGTCGGCTCGTCGAGCAGCAGAATCTCCGATGACTGCGCCAGCGCGCTCGCGATGACGACGCGCTGTTTCTCGCCGCCGCTGAGCGTGGCGAACCGGCGCGACTCGAGCGCCGCCGTGCCGGTGGCCGCCAGCGCCTCGCGCGCGATGGCCACGTCGTTTGCGCCCTCGAGCTCGAACGCGCCGAGGTGCGGATAGCGTCCCATCAAGACGATCTCGAGCACGCTGAAATCGAACGCCGAGTGCGTCTCCTGCGGGACGACCGCGATGCGCCGCGCCATCTCGCGCCGTGACAGCGTCCCGATGGCCACACCGTTGATAGTGATTCGTCCGCTGACCGGCGTCACCGTCCCCGACAGCAGTCGCAGCAGCGTCGTCTTGCCGGATCCGTTCGGGCCGAGCAGTCCGACAATCGCGCCGCGCCCAACGCCGAGCGTCACGCCGTCGACGACGAGACGGCCGCGGCGGTCGTAGGTGAACGCGACATCGGCGGCGTGCAGGACGTGCGAGCCAGGCGTCACGACAAGACACCCAAGAACAGCCACGAAAACACGACAACAC
>Ga0209235_1001529_pt1 | contig 12584 bp, 5 predicted proteins | sample GraSoi013_1_20cm_4_FD_185817 | JGI IMG/M metagenome (GOLD analysis project Ga0209235, IMG submission 185817) | Grasslands soil microbial communities from the Angelo Coastal Reserve, California, USA - Sample 09_25_2013_1_20cm (SPAdes) (version 2) | ecosystem: Environmental > Terrestrial > Soil >...
GATGCACGCGGGAGTCCAGCGAGGTGAGCGCGCCCGTCGTTGGGACGATCGAATCGGCGGGCACATAGACCGGGCGATCAGCTTCGTCAGGGAGCGTGAACCGCGGCGTCGCCACCAGGTTGAGATCGCGGAACCCGTACTGCTGCACCCCCCGTGAGTAGCTCGCGTCCACGGTGAGCGTGTACGCCCCCGGTAACTGCTGCTGCAGGCCGAAGGAGGCACGCCAGGCGCGCGGCGCGGCGTAGCCGGGATCGAACACCGTCGCGCTGGGGCGCGGGCTGATCGTCACGGCGCTTGCCGCGTCGACGCACTGCGAGGGGATGGTCAGCGGGTCCTGGGCGTACTGCGCCCAATTGGGTGTCGGCACCGCCGACCCGATACACTCGAGCTGCGTTTCGGCGGTCGCGAGCCCGGGCGCGCCCAGCGCCGCCGAGTACAGCGCGGTGGGCGGCAGGCTGCGGAAATCGCCCACGCCACCGCGCAGGATGCCCCGCGGCAGTGCCGGCCCCTCTCCCCCGGATTCGGCGGCGTACGTCCAGGTGAAGCCGATGCGCGGCGAAGCGTGCACCTCTCGCGGGATGCGGTCGGTGCGGACGCCGAACAGCGAATCGAGCGTGCGGTTGTAGGCTGGGGTGCCGCGGAACTGCGCCGCCTCGAGGCGGGCACCGTAGGTGAGCTGCAGCCGGTGGCCCGCGCGCCACGTGTCGCCCAGGTACAGCGCCTCGTTCCACGACGTCCCCGCCTGGTAAAGCGGCGCGAGGGTTCGGGTGAACGACGATGGCCTTCCCGCCGCTAACGCGGCGAGTGAGTGGAACACGAAGGTGCCAAGCTGGTTGGGCGTCTGGTTCGCGCGCAGCCGCACGGAGTTGAAATAGCCGCCGAGCTTGATGCGGTGCGTCGCGTCTTGCGTCAACCAGGAGACCTCCTCGCGGACTTCAGCCGCGGTATTGTCCGTGTGTTGCGGAAAGCCGTGGTTGCCCCCGAACGTGAGCGTCGCGATGCCCCGGATGCTGTCTGGCAGGTCCGACGTGACGTGCACCCGCGCCTCCGGGACCGCGAGGAACCCCCCAGCGTCGGTGTGCTCGGCCGAGACGTAGCCACGCACTTCGTTGATGAGTTGCTCGCCGAAGTGGGACGTCAATGACGCCATCACGCCCCCAGCCCGCTCCCAGCGCCTCCCCCCGGTGGACGGGAGAGCCAGTGACCTGACGCGCGTGGGGTCGTCAGAATTCCACCGTCCGTCCAAACGCAACATCAGTGTGTGCGCCTCCGCCAGGTTCCAGTCGATCCGCAGCAGGGCGGCGGTGTTGTCGGTGCCCCGGTCGCCCCGCGCAGCGAGCACACTCACGGGGACGCCGGTGGCTGCCAGCAGCGTGAGGAAGCGCGCAGCGGAGTCGGGACTCACGCCGAGCCGTTCGAGCGTCGCCGGATCCGCCGTGGCGAGCGACGGCAGGGCCTGGTCCTTCGAACGTACCTGCAGCGCGCCGAACACGAACAGGCGATCGCGCACGACGGGGCCGCCCATCCCCTCGCCGATCTGGGTCTGCGTGTACCCCTGGCTGAACGGCGATGCTGTCACGCCCCCCCAGGCGAGCGCGCGGTCGCGCCCGTTGTAGGTAAAGGCCCCCTGGGGGACGTTGGTGCCGCTGCGCGTGGTCGAGGCGACGAGCCCGCCTGAGAACTGGCCGCGCGCCACATCGTAGGTGTTCGTGACGACGCGCGTCGCGCGGATGGCATCCTGCGGCACCATCGCCCCACCGAACGACAGGCCGTCCAGCGTGATACGGTTGGCGGTGGGGCGTTGTCCCGCGACCGAAAAGGCCGGACGCGTGGTGTCGGTCTCGGCGATCCCGACCACGCCGGGAGCGAGCGTCGCGAGTGCGGTAAGATCCGACGCCGCGATCGGGAGACGGCTCATCGCCTCGGACCTGAGGTCGCGGCCGGTCGCGCCCGGCCCCAGTCGCTCCAGCCCGCGCAGCGGGGCCGCCGCTTGTACCGTGACCGGCTCCAAAGCGACGATGGCCAGGTCCATCTGGACGTTGGCCACGAGGCGGTCCTCGTCCGCCTGGCGCGCGATGGTCGCCCGTGCCGGTGCCATGCCGACGTAGCGGACGGTGAGCTGGTACTGCCCACCGCCCTCGGGGAAGACGATGGTGAACCGGCCGCGCGCGTCGGTAGTCCGCTGGCGCGACACCTGGGTCTCGAGGGACGTCGCCTGCACGAGCGCCCCGGCGAGGGGCTGACTGGTGGGCCCGGTCACCGTACCGGTGATGATGTCCGTGGTCGTGCCGACTTGGGCCGCAGCAGCTCGCGGCACGGCCAACGCCAATACCATCGCGACCGCGAGTGTCCCCCCCCTCTCCCCCGTCCCGCGCGGGAGCCGCATCAGGCGTTGACAGGGTCGTAGCGCTCGGGGCCCGCACCGGTCAGCCGGAGGCGGTACAGGTTGGCGTACGGCCCCTCGGCTCGCACCAGCTCGGCGTGCGTGCCGCGCTCCCGCACGCGGCCGGCTTCGAGGTAAAGGATCAGGTTCGCGCGAGCGGCAAGCTGCAGGTCGTGGGTGATGAGGAACGTGGTCCGCCCATCCGTGAGCCGCTCCAGCGCTTCGAGGACGGCCCGTTCGTTTTCGCCGTCCAAGCCCGTGGTAGGCTCGTCCAGGATCAGGAGCGGTGCCTGCCGAATCGCGGCGCGGGCAACGGCGATCCGCTGGCGCTGGCCGTTGGACAGGGTCACGCCGCGCTCGCCAACGACGGTGTCGTAGCCTTGCGGCTGCGCCATGATGAACCCGTGAGCGTTGGCAAGCCGGGCGGCCGCCTCGATCGCCTCAGGCGACGCGCCGGGCGCGTCCTGAGCGATCGCGCCCTGAGCGATATTGTCGCGGATCGTCCCCACAAACAGGATGCTGTCCTGCAACACGACGCTGATCTGCGTGCGCAGCGACGCCAGCGTGTACTCGCGAAGGTCGCGCCCGTCGATCAGCACCCGCCCCGCGGTCGGGTCGTACAGCCGCAGGATCAAGCTGGCAAAGGTGGACTTCCCGCTCCCCGAGGGGCCCACCAGGGCGACGTGCTGGCCGGGTTCGACCGTGCAATCGATCGCCTCGAGCGCGGCGTGCCCCGGGTCGTAGGCGAAGCCCACGCCGTCAAACCGCACGTGCCCGCGCAGGGGGGGGGCCGGCACGGCGCCCGGCAGATCTCGCACGTCGGGCGTGCGGTCCAGCAGATCGACCACGCGCTCGCCCGCCGCCGACGCTTTGGCGAGCCGGCCGGTGTACTTGGCGAAGTCCTTCGCCGGCCGAAAGGCGGTGCGCAAGTAGGCGAGGAAGATGACCAGGTCGCCCAGCGTCATCGCGCCGCGCAGCACGAAGCGCGCGCCGCTCCAGAGCACGAGCGCCGTGGCGACGGCGATGAGTAGGTCCACCGTGCGCTCGAGCGCGGCCTCCAGTCGCGTGGCGGCCGCGCCCGTCGCGAGATTCTTGCGGCTCTGCTTGGTGAAGGCCTGCGCGAACGTCCCCTCCAACGACAATGCGTGGATCACCTTCACCGCCCCGATCGACTCGGCCGCGGTCGCGGCCATCGCCCCCTGCTGCTGGCGCTGCCGCCGCGCGTTGTCGCGGATCCGCCGGCTGAGGCGCACCGTGCTCAGCAGGAACAGCGGCCCCGTCGCGAACGCCAACAGCGCTAACGGTGCGTTGAGCCAGAGCATCACCGCCGCCATCCCGACGAAGGTGAGCCCGCTCGCCAGCAGCGGCAGGAACGCCGTCACCACCACGTCCTGCAGGAACCCCACGTCCCCCGTCACGCGCACGATGAGATCGCCGGTGCGGGCCCGCGTGTGAAACGAGAGGGAGAGGCGCTGCAGCTGGGCGTACAGCTCGTTGCGCACGGCGGTCAGCACCCGGTTACCAGCGAGCGCGAGGCCGACGGTGTTGTAGTAGGCGGCCAGAGCACGCAGGCCCGCGAACGCGACCACCGCCACCGCCGCAAGCGCGAGCAGCGTCCCCGGGTCGAGTGCGGCTAAGACACGGTCCACCCAGCGATCGTGGTGGCCGGCGCCCACGACGTGATCCAGGACGACCTTCAGCGGCCACGGCTCGAGCAGGCGCAGGCCGATCTCGGCATAGAGCGCGAGCAGCGACACGACAATCAGCGGCCGCTCGCGCCGCACGTACGGCCAGAGCCGCCGCACCAGCCGCCCCAGGCCGGGCAGCGCCGCGCGCAGCGTCACGGGCTGTCCCACCTAGACTTCCACCGCGGCAGCGAGTTCCAGCACGCGGGCCGCGACCGCGTCCCACGTGTGGTTGCCGAGCACCGTCGCCCGCGCGGCTCGCCCCAGGCGCGCGCGCACCGGCGGCTCGCACCGCAGTCGTTCGAGCGCCGCGGCCAGGGCTGCGGCATCCCCCGGCGGGCACAGCAACCCGTTGACATCATGCCGAATCACGGTCTCCAGCTGTCCCACGCGACTTGCCACGACCGCTCGACCCGCCGCCATGTACTCGTACACCTTGAGCGGCGAGAAATAGAAGCCGCTCGCGAGAGCGTAGGGGGCAACTGCAGCGTCGACCGAGGTCAGGAGCCCAGGAACCTCGAGCGGGGCCACCGCCGCGGTGCAGTGCACGACCCCGGCCAGCCCGCGGGCCGATAGGTTGGCACAGACGCCGGCCCGCGCCGGCCCGTCGCCCACGAGCAGCAACCGGGCGTCGGGGGCGCGCTCGTGCAGGCGCGCGAACGCCTCGACCAGGACGTCCAGTCCATGCCACGGCTTCATCGAGCCGACGAAACCCACGGTAAAGCTTCCGGGCGTTCCGGGGGCGGCCGGCCGCACATCGGGCCGGAACCGGTCCGCATCCACCCCGTTGGGGATCACATGCACGCGACCCCGCACGACGCCGCGGCGCTCGAGCCAGGCGGCGACCTCCGCGGACACGGCGATCAGCACGCTGGCCGCCCGGAACGCGCGCGCGGCCACGCGTTCGGCACCCCCGGCGTCGCGCAGCCCCCGGTACTGGGCTTGCTCCTCGATCAGCGGCGCGTTCACTTCGAGCAGCCCCGGGACGCCGGCGGTGGCCGCGTGCTCCATAGCGGCGAGGCTCCAGAGCGAGTAGCGCTCGTACACGAGGTCATACGGCCCTGCACGATCGAGCAGGGCGGCGAGCTCGTCGTTCAGCGCAGCGATCGCAGCTGCGTGGCTGGACGGGTCGCCATCGCCTAAGGGTGTCAGGTGGTGAATCTGCAGCGACTCGAGTCCGGACAGCGGCGCCTCGTCCACGCGGGCGGCAAACAGGTCCACGCTGGCGCCGTGCCCTTGCAAGGCGCGGAGCATCTCCTGCACGTGGACTGAACAGCCCTTGCGCCCGAAGGCCGGGACGCCGGGGTCGGCACAGACGTACGCGATCCGCATCAGCCCGTGGCCTCGTGCACGGCGACTTCCGCTCCGATGAAGATCTCTGACGTCATGCAGCATGCACCGCTTGAAACAGCGCCAGCAATCGGGCCGAACAGCGATCCAATGAGAAATGCGCGTCGAGCTTGGTGCGGGCGGCTTCGGTCAGGCGCGCCCGCAGCTCCGGGCTTTCCAGAATCCTGTCAAGCGCGTCCGCGAGCATGGCGGGATTGTTCGGCTCCACGAGCAAGCCGCTCCGGTCGCACTCGATCAGCTCGGGAACTCCTGACACCGGGGTCGAGACGACGGGCACGCCGCTGGCCACCGCCTCCAGCAGCACGTTGGGGATCCCGTCGCGATCACCATCCGCAGCGACCCGGCAGGGGAGCGCAAACACGGAGGCTCGCCGGTAGGCGAGACACACCGCCTCGTACGGTTGAGCGCCCAGCAGCCTCACCCGATCGCCCAGACCGAGATGCGCCGCCTGGGCCTTGAGCCTCTCTCGCAGCGGCCCCGTGCCAATGATCTCCAACCTAAGTCGGCGCCCCCGGAGCCGCAGGATATCGACCGCCGCAAGCAGGTCGTCCAAACCCTTCTTCTCGACCAACCTGGCGACGGACAGTATCACCGCTTCCCGCGGCTCTGGCGTGTGCGACGGGGCGCAGCGGAACGGCGCAAGGTCGAGTCCGTGATAGACGCGAAATAGCTTGCCACCGCATTCCCGCGGATAGCGGCTCAGCAGGTGTTGCCGGTTGTACTCGGTGCAGGTGACCACCGCGCGAGCCTCGCGGAACTTGGCACGGAGATCGTCGGGATGGCTCACGTAAATGTCCTTTGCGTGCGCCGTGAGGGTGTATGGAACACCTGTGATTCGCGCCGTGAGCAGCGCCACGAGCGCCGGTGACGAAGCGAAGTGCGCGTGGAGATGCGTCGCCGGCTGGCCGAACAGCACATCCGCCAGGTAGCCGGCTTCCAGAAAATGGCGTAGGGCGGCCAGAGCGCGCAGCCCGAGCGGCGATGAGTTGGGATGCCGGCGACGATGGCTCAAGACCTTCACGATGGCCATGAACAACGTCCGAAGGTACCTGCCGGGTCGCCGGCGCAGGGAGCGGAAGTTCGCCGGCAAGGCGGACTTCCAGTGGCTCCGCGGCGACAGGTACGTCACGTTTGCCCGCACCAGGGCAACCCCGTCGTGGATCGGACCAGGATTCGGGTCCTTCACAGAAAAAATGCGGATGGAAACCCCGCGGCGCTCCAGGCCGACGATCTCGTTGAGAATGAATGTTTCGGAAAGCCGCGGCCAGGCTTTGACGATGTAGGCGATCGCAAGCCGACCATCCGATTCGCCGACGCGCAGCGGCGCGTCACGCTGCATGGTGGACCTCAGCACGGACGCGGCGGCGCGGCCGCGGCGGCGGTCGGATGCCGAGCAGTTCCTCCAGCAGCTGCGGGACGCGGCTGAGACCGTTGAAATCGATGCGCTCCCTCGCCGGTCGGACCGGGGCCCGCTCGCGAGCGAGCCAGTTGCTCAGGGCCGCGGCGCTCAATGCTTCCGGATGGAGCACGTCCACGAGCCCCAGCGCCTGCAGCCGCTCGGCGCGGATCAGTTGCTCCTGTCGGGGCGTGACACGGGGCACGATGAGCGCGGGCTTGTCGAACGACAGGACCTCATAGACGGTATTGTACCCGCCCATTGCGACGACGCGGTCCGCGCGACGCACCAGGCGCGTCGGCTCGTGCGCGAAGGAGACCACGCGCCGGCAGGGATCGCTCGCGACGCTGCGAACTAACCGTCGCCGCACGCCGGCCGGCATGCATGGGCCGGTGACGAGCAAGCCGTTGGTGTCCGGCGGGAGGTCCGTTGCCACGAAGGCCTCCGCCAGCTCCGCGCCGTCCTGTCCGCCGCCCACCAGACAGAGCGCGAGCCGGCCGCCCGACCATCCCAGCGCCGTAACCGGGTCCTTGACGCTGCGTCGACCGAACTCGAGCCGCGCTCGCTGATCGAGATATCCCGTGTAACGCACCTTCGCCGCCACGTCGGGAGCGAAAGCATACTCGCGCACCGGGTCATAGACTGCGGGGTCACCGTAGACCCACACGGCATCGTAGTAGGTGCGCACGGCCTCCTGGTTCCGGGCGTGGGCCCACTCGCGCTGTAGCCTGGCCGGCTCGTCGAGCACGTCCCGCAGTCCGAGCACGAGCCGGGTCCGTCCTCGCGCGCGCAGCGATTCCAGGACGGGGTCCAGCTCCCGCAAGGCTCCCCGCGGGACGGTGTCAACGATCAGGACGTCCGGCGCGAACGCCTCCAGCGCGGCGCCGGCGGTTCTCGCCCGCAGGGCCAAGAGCTCTTCCAAAGACACCGCAAGGTGGCGCGGGTGATACTGCCCGCCGCCGTCCTTCCAGAGCGAGGGCAGCGCCACGCAGTCTACGCCGGCGGTCGACGTGAGGAGGCTCGCTTCGCGCGCCCCGGCGATCATCAGCACCACGGCCTGCAGCCGGGAATGCCGGAGCGCCTGGGCCAGCAGCAGGTTGCGGCGCATGTGGCCCAGCCCCATGGTGTCGTGCGAGTAGAGGGCTACGCGGTACGGCACACACGCTCCATAGCGTCCCACCTAGCTCGGGGCGAGTCAGGTTGCCTCAATCGGCGTCATGCTCCTGGGGCGCTATGGTTCGGCAACTGCGGTATTCCGTCCGCGAGCGGCGCTTGGGTTGGATCCGCGCGCACGGAGGCGTCGGCTCTAGGTCCCGCCTACATAACCGACGGCAATAGCCCCGGTCCGTGACAGTGCTCACGGGCTGTCGGGCTAGGTACCGATGCGTTTCAGCCTGCACGTCGTTGGGGCGTCGCAGGCTCGCCGCGCAGCATCAACGCTCCGTCAACGCGGCAAACTCGCCGCCGGTGGCGGGCGGTCGCCGAGGAGCAGCGGGCCATCGTGCAGTCGCTCAGCGCGAGAAACGCGGCGCATCTCAGGGGCCTCCTGGAGCTGGTGGCAGACTGAAACGCCCGGGCAGCAGGCACGCGCTGCTTCCCGTATTCAATTACAGAGACGGAACGGGCTCCCTGACCGCGGAGCCCGTCTGCGTTTTCTGGTCGTGCTCCGCGCCGACGCCGGACGGGTGCGCGTATTGTTCCCGATCGATCCCAGCGGAGATCAGCGCCTGCGTGGCGGCAAGAAATCCGAGTTGCAGGGTCATGGCGGCCGGGAGGCCTTCGTGGTGGACGACACCAGCGGGCACGGGACGGTGCTCGCGGCCTTCTCCAAGACGCCGTTCCAATTCGACCAATTCGCAAGAGACGGGCGCTGGGACTACAGCGCGCTCGACCCGGGCGTACAGGACGATGCCGAGGCGGGACTCCTGGACATCGTGCAACGGATGCACGGTGACGGGCAGCACTTCGATTACGACGTCGCGACCTATGCCGTCGCACCACAGCCGCGCTACGTCGGGTGGGCCTATGCGCCCTATCCCTGGGCTGGTTGGTGGGGCCCCTGGTACGGTTCGCGGATAGCGCTCGGCTTCGGGTTCCGGACGCCGTACTACTACCGGCCGTTCTTTGGTCCGGGGCGGTGGCGGTAGTCGCGTAACGACGACGGGATGGAGGGGAGAGGCGGGGCGGAAAAGATACTCACTCGGGGAACCCCGGGGCGAGCGCCGCCGCCATCCGGTCCGCATTGACGATCCGGTGCGTCGTCATCCAGGTGTTCGCCTGGCTCACGAGCGCGCGCCCCTCGTCCCCGCCCACGAGCTCGCCGAGCCGCCGCTGGGTGACGGCCATGAACAGCTTCATGTGGCAGGCTTCGAACCCCGCGAGCGCCACCCGCAGCGCGCGCGCCGCGGCGGCCTCGTCCCCGCGCCGCGCGGCGACCCCGGCCGTGAGGAGCGCCGCGGTCGGGGCGCTATAGGGCGCGCGCTCGGCTGCGATGGCAGCCGCGTCGCGCTCCGCAGCCGCGAGGAGCGGCGCCGAGTCCGAGGGCGCCGTGTGGCTCGCCGCGACGCCACAGCTCGCGCGAATCTGGCGAGCGGTGATCCGCACCGACTGGATCCGGAACAGCCCTGTGCGCTTGAGGGCGGGCCACGACCGCTCGACCGCTTCCCAGCCGTTGCGCGGGGTGCCGGCATACAGCTCGATCCGCCCCTGCGCCGTCAGCGCCATGTAGTGTGGGCTCCCAAACGGCTGCTCAGGCCACTCGCCGAGGGCTTCCGTGAGTGCTCCCCGGGCGCCCGCGACGTCGTCTGCGAAGAGCCACGTCGCGTTCGTAGGACCGGTGCGGAACATGAGGGCGGCGAACCGGTTGCCGCGCTCCGCGGCATCTTTGAGATACGCCGCCGCGCAGCGGCCGAGCTCCTCCACCTCACCCAAGTAATAGAGCGACACCGTGTGGTAGAAGCGCGCCGTGACGAGCTCCCAGGCGACGCCGATCCCGTGCTCGAGCAACAGCCGCTCCGCCTGTTTCGTCGCGTCGCGGGCGCGCTCGAACTCCCCCGCGAAGTAGGCCGCCGCCCCGGTCATGACGGCGCACAGGCCCAAGGCGTGGGGGGATTGAATGCGGCGGCCCAGCCCCTCCGCCTCGGCCAACAATCGGTCGTACCACCGGCTCCGGCCCCCGAGTGCTGCCGAGAACCCGCCTTCGAGCGCGAGGGCTCGGGCGAGACGATCCGGCTCCCCCGCGCGGAGCGCGAGCAACAGGTGCCGCGTCTGGAAATCGGCGGCGCGAATCGTATCGAGGTGACCGAGCCCTTCGGCCACGGTGCGACACACGTCTAGCCGAGCGAGCTGGGCGGACGGGATCGCGGCGGCGCGCCGCTCGACGAAGCGCAGCCCGCGGAGCCGCAACCAGGCGCGGTGCCACACGAGCGACACCACCGCCCGGCCTTTCGTTTTCGGGAAGCCCAGGCCCGTCGCGTCCAGGACCGACTTGAGCATGTCGAGCCCCTCCTGCACCCGACCGCCGATGAGGAACTGCTCGGCCGCGAGCCGCCGGAGCTCCAGCGCGTCCGAGGGACCGGACAGGGCGGCTGCGCGACTGTACGCTTCAGCCGCATCGCGGACGCGGCCCGCGTTCGCGAGCGCCTCGCCGAGCTGGGCGTAGAGGGCCCCGGCTTCCGCCCCGCCCTCCGGCGTCAAGGCGAGCGCCCGGCGGTAAAACAGCGCCGCCCGCTCGAACGCGAGAGCCCGGGCCGCTTTCACCGCCGCCTGCGTGGCGCAGCTGTGCGCCCGCACCCGCTGCCCCGCCTCGAGGTAGTGCTCGTACAGCGTCTCGGGATCGTCGGCGCGGCGCGCTTCCATCGCGGTGGCGAGACTTAAGTGCATCAGCGGCATCCGTACCGGATCAATGCGTGCCAACAAGGCGCGGCGGATCCCGTCGTGGTACAGCTCGAGCCGCTCGGCGCTCCTGGTGGCCTTGAGCCACCGCTCGGCCTGCAACAGCGCCACGAGCTGCCGCTCGTCCTCCTGGAGCCCCGCCACGTCGCGCGCCACCGTGGCGTCGAGCGGCTGCCCCGCGAGCGCCAGCGTCTCGAGTAGCGTGCGCGCCCCGCTCGGCAGCTGGGCGAGCCGGGCCTCGAGCACGTCGCCGAGGCTCACACCCGAGGTAGCGGCCTTCCCGTTCGGGCGCAGCAGCGCGAGGTAGTGCACGAGCTGCTCCACCAGGAAGGGATTGCCCGCCGCCTCGCGCACGATCGCGTCCACCCCATCGCTCCCCTCGCGCGCGTCGGGCCCCGCGCGCCCCGTGCTCCCGCGCATGCCACCGCTCCCCTCGCGGCGCTCGTTCTCCAGGAGAGCGTGCGCCAGGCGCCGCGTGTCCACCTCGGACAGGGGCGACAGCCGCAGCTCGCGACACGACTCGGTCCCGGTGCGGCCCAGCAGCGTGCGGAGGAAGGGTGGGGGCGAGGCCGTGTCCTCGCTTGAGAGGCTCGCGATCACGAGGAGCGCCGGTGGGTCGGGGGGGCCGAGGAGCGAATCGAGCAGCAGGATGCTGTCGGCGTCGCCCCATTGCAGGTCGTCGATGTGCACCACCACCGGCTTCTCCGCCGCGATGCGCCGGAACAGGCCTTGGAGGGCGCTGAACCGCTGGCGCCTCAGCTCCACCGGGTCCACCACGTCGCGCTCCGGGGCGGGGAGTTGCAACAGCTTCGGGACCCGCCCGAGCACCGGAAACAGCTGCAGCACCGTCGCGAGATCCCGGGTGATCAGGCGGTCGAGGTCTCGGTCCGGGAGCGTCCGCAGGAAGCGCGTGAGACTGTCGATCACGCCGTCCAGTCCCTTGTACGGCATCGACTCGCGCACGTAGCAGCGGCCCGAAAGCACCACGGCGCGATTCTCGGCCACCAACTGCTCGACGAACGTGCGCACGAGCGCCGTCTTCCCGATCCCCGACGGCCCGCGCACGATCGTGAGCACGGCACGGCCGCTCCGCGCGAGCCCGAATGCCCGCTCGAGCTCGGCGAGCTGCGCATCGCGACCGATGAGCAGCGCACTCCCCGGAGAGGGGGCGGTCGCCACGGTGCCTGGCGCCGGCAACGCGACGCTAAGCCGTGTGAGGATCTCCTCGGCCCGAGGGCGCCGCTCGGGGCGCCGCGCCAGCAGGTCCCGGCACAGCGCCACGAGATCCGCCGGCAGGCCGGGCTTGACCTTGCTCGGATCGGGAGGGTCCTGCTGCGCCTTTTCCAACAGTACGCGCAGCGCCGCTCCCACGAATGGCAGCCGGCCGGTGAGGGCCTCGTACAACATGCAGCCCATCGCGTACCAGTCGCTCGCCGCGCTCGCCTCTCCTCGCCCTTGCTCGGGCGACATGTATTCCGCGGTCCCCCAGATCCCATCCTCCGCGGTGCGGAGTGGGTCCTCGCCGGCCACCATGTCCGCCGCAATGCCGAAATCGAGGATCACGGGCCGGCCTTCCGGCGTCACTAGCACATTCGATGGCTTCAGGTCGCGATGCAGCTTGCCCGCGCCGTGGAGTGCGACGAGGCCGGTCGCCAGCTGGGCGAGCGCCGAGCGGAGCCGCTCGACGGACAGGACGTCGGGTCGGACGAACTCGAGAAAGCGACTGCCCTTCACGAGCTCCATGGTGAAGTACCATTCGTCCGCTTCCCCGAACAACTCGTACAGCGCCACGAGGTTCGGATGGACAATGCCGACCAGCGTTCGGAATTCCCGCTTCAGGCGATAGATCGCGGAAGGATCGGTCCACCGCAGGGTC
>Ga0209235_1001530_pt1 | contig 12582 bp, 11 predicted proteins | sample GraSoi013_1_20cm_4_FD_185817 | JGI IMG/M metagenome (GOLD analysis project Ga0209235, IMG submission 185817) | Grasslands soil microbial communities from the Angelo Coastal Reserve, California, USA - Sample 09_25_2013_1_20cm (SPAdes) (version 2) | ecosystem: Environmental > Terrestrial > Soil >...
CGTGGATCGCCCTGGTGTTCGTGGCACAGGTGCCCAGCGGGTACGTGCATCTCTTGTACGCGGTGGGGATGACGTTGCTGACGCGGCGGGTGCTCGTCGGGGCGCCGAAGTTCCTGTCATGACGCGCGTTCTGGCGGAGTGCTAGGCGCGATCCACGGCCGGCCGCTCAGCGCAGGACGACGAGCACCACCACACCCCACGCCACCGTCAGCAGCGTCACCGGCACCCCGACCCGCGCGTACTCCCCGAACCCGATCTTCACGCCGCGACTCTCGGCCTTCTCCGCCACGATCAGGTTGGCCATGGAGCCGATGAGCAGGAGATTCCCCGCGAAGGTCGAGCTCATGGCGACCACGCGCCACATCAGCGGTGGGTCTGGGAGGTGGGGGACCGTCGTGCGCCACAGCATCACCGCCGGCACGTTGGAGATCAGGTTGGACAACGTCGCCATCACCCCGCTCACCACCGCAGCGGCGCTCCAGGGCGAGCCGTCCCGCACCAGCGCGAGCGCGTGACCGTCGATCCACGCCACCGCACCCGTTCGCTCGAGGCCGCGCATGACCACGAACAGCGACGCGAAGAAGAGCAACAGATCCCAGTCCACGCGCTCGATGGCGTAGGCAGGGTCGCGCTGGGCGATGAGCACCATGAGCGCTCCGGCGGTGATCGCGACGAGCGGCAGCGAGCCGCCGGCGAGCCACCCCGCCACCGCGACGCCGAACATCGCCAGTCCCTTGGCGATGAGCGGCCGGTCAAGCGGCGCCGGCACCGTTTCGAGCCGCTCCCGGAACGGCTCCGCCAACTCCCTCCGGTACGCCCAACGCAGGCAGCCACAGGTGATCGCGAGGCCGCCGATCGCGACCGGAAGCATGTGCCAGGCAAACGCGCCGTAGGTCGCCCGGCTCCAGATCCCGACCAGCATGTTCTGCGGATTGCCGGTCACCGTCAGCACCGAACCTACGTTGGCACCCATCGCCAGGCCGACGAGGTACGGCGTGGGGCGCACGCGCAGCGGCCCGAGCGCCGCCAGCAGCACGGGAGTGACGACGAGACAGATGGTGTCGTTCACGAACAGCGCCGAGAGGAGCCCGCCGCCCACCACCACACCGAGCAGTAGCCGGTCAGGGGTCCGGGCGCGCCGCAGCACCCACTCCGCCGCCCACTCGAAGAACTTGCCCACCTCGAGGTAGCCGACGATCAGCATCAACCCGAGGAGGAAGACAAGGACGTCGAAGTCCACGGCCGCGTAGGCATCCGACAGGGTGAGCACGCCGCCGACGACCATCGCCACGGCGCCGAGCAGGCTCGCGGCCGGGCGGTTCAGATGAATGAACGGAAGCCGCTGGACAGCGATGAGGAGATAGGTGAGGCCGAAGATGACCAAGCCGGCCGTCATATCTCCCAATTCGAAAACAGCACTCCTTCGCTCGGCCGCCGCTCCGGGTAGCCTTCGGCGGTCATCCGCAGGTCGGTCCAGCGCACGCGATAGCCGCGGGCGATGAGCTGGCGGTAGGCGTCGTCGTACGCGGTCTGGCAGCGTATCGAGACGCGGCGGATGCCGGCCCGGGCGGCGGCGGCTTCCGCCGCGCCCAGCGCCGCGTCGAAGGCGCGCGCGTCGCGCGCCGCGAGCTTGAGCACTCGCACCTCATCGCGCGGCCGTCCCTCGGCGAGCGGCGCCGAGTGCCACAACACGAGGGCGTCGAGCCCATCCCCCCCCCCCCCCCCCCCCCCCCCCCCCCCCCCCCCCCCCCCCCCCCCCCCCGGCCACCTTCGACCAGCACCGTGTCACCCAGACTGAGCTCAGCGGTGAGCTGGATCTCGCGGGTGAAGTCGTAGCCCGCGGCGAGGGCGTCGACCAGCCGCCGCGCCGCGGCCAGACGCTCGTCTCTGGCGGCGCCGCGTTGCGACGAGAGCAGCGCCGGCGCCGTGTGGCCGCGGCCCGATAGGTCGTGGGTCATGGTGACGGTGAGGTGCCCCGGCGCGAAGCCGAGGCGCGAATAGAAGCCGATGTTGTCCACCGTGCGGGGCATCGTCTCGAGGCCGAGGGTCGCCACTCCCTGGGCGATCAGCCAGTCGAGCGCCGTCTGGACGACGGTCTTGCCGGCCCCGGCGCCCTGACGGTCCGGGCGCACGGCGAGGGGCCCCATCCACCCTTCCGTTCCTGACCGGTGGGCGATATTGAACGCCGCGACGTGGCCCGATTCGTCCCGCCAGACCATGGCGCCGTCGCCGGCGTCCAGCAGCGCGTAGCGCCACACGAGCGGGTTCAGGTGCGGGACGCGCACGCCCACGAGGCCGTCGCGGCGGTAGCGGTCGGTGAACGCGTCGGCGAAGACGCGGTTCAGCCCTTCGATATCCCGCTCGGTCGCCCGCTCGGGGCCGTGGACTTCGCGCTCAGGCAGCCACGCCCGCATCGGCCGTCCCCAGGGTCGCGGTTTCGTCCCGCACCACGCTGGTGCCCTGCCCCGCGTCGTATTCCACCCGGATCACCCGGTCCAGCCCTTCGCGCACCTGCTCAATGTGGGTAATGAGGATCACTTGGGGGAAGCGGTCGGCGATCCGCCGCAGCAGCCCGAGTACGTGGGTGCGGCGTGATTCGTCGAGCGAGCCGAAGATCTCGTCCAGCACGAGCAGGGACAGCGGCTGCCCGGCCCGCTCCGCGATCATCTGGGAGATCGCCAGCCGCAGTACCAGCGCCGTGATGTCCTCCTCGCCGCCCGAGATCACCGGCTTGGGAACGCCGTCGTCCAACACCGTCACTTCGTAGTCCTCGGTCAGGTCCACCTCGTCGTAGCGGCCGTCGGTGAGATCGGCGAGGAACGACGACGCCAGCTCGGCGATCTCCGGCCGCATCGCGGCGTTGAGGTCGGCGCGCAGGTCGGAGAAGGCGCGGTCCAGCTCGTTGTGGAGTCGCTGGCGGGCCTTGAGCTCGGCGATCTGCCGCTCCCGCGCCGCTCGCTCGGCCTCCCGCCGCTCGGCCTCCCGCACGTCGGCTTCAGCGCGCAGCAGGTCGCCGCGCACTTCCACCACCGCGATCTCGGCCTCCCGCAGCGCGCCCGTGGCGCGGTCGAAGCGCTCCTTGGCGGCCCGGTACAACGCCTCGCGGAAGCCTTCGGCGGCCACCGCGGCGACGAGCTCCTGCGCCCGCCGCTCTCGCTCCGACAGCGCCAGCTCGGCTTGCTCCGCCTCGCGCACCAGGGGCTCGGCCCGCTCAGCCCGCGCCTCGAGCCCCGCCGCTTCCAGCGCGACCGGCTCCAGCTTCGTCAGCTCCGCGCGCAGCGCGTCGTGCCGCGCCGCATCGTAGCCGGTCGGCCGCGCCGCCAGCTGCGCCTCGACCTCGGCCGCCCGGCGCCGGGCCACCGCCAACTGCTGCGCGGCGTGGGTCCACTCCTCCGTCTGCGCGCGCAGCTCCCCCTCCCGCTCGTTCACCGCGCGCCGCTCGGCGAGCACCGTATCCCGCGCGGCCTCCGCTTCCTGCACTGCCGCCGGCGGCTGTTGCAGCTGCTCCAGCCGGTTCTTGAAGAAGCTGCCGTTGATCGTGATGTCCTCGAGCTGCCGGTCGAGCTCCGCCAGCACGGCCTCATATTGCTCGCCCAGCGGGCGCTGGCACGTCGGGCACACCCCTTCGGGGCCGAGCGCTGCCAGCGTGTCGCGCTGCTCCTTGACCTCCTTCCACAGATCGCGCAGTTGCTGCCGCTTGGTCTCGGCGTCCTGCCGGTCGCGCACCCACGCCGTTCGCTGCTCCTCGGCCAGCCGCTCCGTCTCCTGCAGTCGTCGCTCGACCTCCTCACGGACCCCCGCCACCCGGGCCAGCGCGTCGGCCGCTGGTGCGAGCTTCGCGAGGCGGCTCTCCAAAGCGTCCATCGAGCGCGCCAGCTCGGCGAGCTGCGCCTGGTCCGCGCGGCGCGCCGCCTCCTCCCGCTGCAGCCGCTCGAGCTCGGCCAATTCCTGCTTGAGACGCGCGATCGGCTCGAGCTGGGGCGCGAACCGCTTGACCTGGTTCCTGGCCTCCACCGCGTCTCGCAGCTCCTTGTCGAGCCGCTTGAACTCCTGCCGCGCGCTCTCGGCCGCCTGCTCGGCCATGCGCCCCTCCCCGTCGAGCGACAACGTCCGCTCGCGCCGCGCCACCCACTCGTTCCAGCGGGGCTCTTCCCTCGTGTGCGCCTCCTGAGCCACCGCCCGCGTCCCTTCCACGCGCTGGGCCGTCGCGCGGACCGCCGCGAGGCGCTCCTCCGCCAGCCGTCGGACGCGCCCGAGCTCGGTCGTGTCGGGAAGCCCCGCCTCCATCCCGCGCAGCTCGGCGCTCAGCGTATTCTTCACCTCCCGCGCCCGCTCCTGCGCCAGCCGCAGCCGCTCGTGGCCAAGCACCTGGGCCAGGAATGCGGCGCGCTCGCCGGGCTTCTTCGATGCCAGCACGCTCAACTGCTTCTGGCCGGCGAAGAAGGTGCTGGAGAACTCCTCGTAGGTCATGCTGATGACCTGCTCGAGGCGCTCGGTCACCGCGCGCAGCGAATTGGCTACGCGCTGGCCGTCTTGGAGCAATTCCGCGTCGTGCAGACGGCGCAGCACGCGGTATTCGTGACCGCCCAGCCGAAACTCGAGGTCCACCTCGACGTTCGCGCGACCCTTAGCCGCGAGCCGCCGGATGGAGTCGCGGTCGCCGCGCGCCGCCTGCGCCCCGTAGATCGCCCACGCCATCGCCTCCAACAAGGTGGTCTTGCCCGAGCCGTTCGGCCCGAAGATCCCTGTGATGCCGGGGCCGAACTCGATGTCGGTGGACTCGTGCTGGCGGAAGTTCGTCAGGCGCAGGCGCCGCAGCTCCATCAGGTCGCTCCCTCGCGTCCGGCCTGCTCGACATACTCGACCCCCAGACGGACGAACGCCTCACGGTCCAAATCCGCGTCGAGCGGGCGGCGTGTGAGGAACTCGCGCACGACCTCGGGCAGCGTGCGGCGGCGGCCAGGCGCTCCCGACGCCTCAATCCGGGGCGCTTCAGGGCGCCGCAGATCGAGCAGGAAGTTGAGCGCGCGGGCTTTGTAGGCGCGGATCGCCGCGTGGTCCAAGTCTCGCCCCACCGCACGCGGTACGTCCCACACGAGCAGCCGCACGATCTGGTCGTCGATCGCCGGCTTCGCTTTGACCACCGCTTCGGCGATGCGCGCGTCGAGTTCCTTGGCGGACAGTCCGCTGCCGCCGATCGGCGGCAGTTCCATGTGGGACCGCACCGGGGTGATCGGCCGGAAGGTGACGCGGGCCCCGGGGAGTTCGACCAGGAGATAGCCCTTGCCCCGCCGCTGGCGGTCGGCCTCGTCCTGCAACTGCCCCCAGGGATTGGGGGCGAGGTACTCCAGGCTGCCCGCATACCACGCGTTGGGCGCGACCTCGTGCGCCACGTGGTAGTGGCCCAGCGCGGTGTAGTCCCACTTCTCGGGCGCCAGGGTCTCGCGGGACAGGAGCGCGCCCCCGTAATCATCGGTCCCCCGCCCCTCACCGACGCCAGGGTACTTCCCGTGCGTGACGAGCACGTTGATCGTCGGTCCTCCCCGCTCGGGCCGGAGTGCCGGCCGCTCCGCCTGGGCCAGCGCCTGGTGCGGAACCGCGAGGACGGCGCAATCGAGCCCGGGAAACACCAGGCGTCGCGGGGCCTCAACCGCGACATGCACGCCGAGCGCCTCGTAGAGTCGCAGGATCGTGCCGGTCTCGAGGGAGCGCGGGGTATCGTGGTCTCCGGCGACAAGCACGACGGGCGCGTCGGGCAGACCGACGCGCACCCGCTGCAGCTGCTGGAAGAAAAAGAGGATCGCCGAGTTCGTCGGCCGCACCGAGTGGAACACGTCGCCCGCGATCACGATCAGGTCGGGGCGCTGCACCAACAGGTCGTCCACCGCGCGCCGGAAAACCTCCGCGACGTCGGCCTCGCGCTGGTTGCCGCCGCGCGGGGTCTGCCGGTCGAACTGCCGGAATCCGAGGTGCAGGTCGGCCAGATGGGCGAGCTTCATCGTCACGGCGCGGCGACCGTCACCTTCATCTGCTCGTCCAGTGCATAGCGATGCGGCGTATTCGCTTTGGGGTGATAGCGGAGCAGCACCTTCCCGTTGCCGCACGCGAGGGCGGCGCTGGCGAGCGGCACGGCCAGGGCGAGTCTGCGGACAATGTGACCCATGGCATCCCCCCCCCCCTACCCCCGGGGTCAGTAGGGCTCCTCCGAGATTGGGTTGAGCGGCGGAACGACGGGACGGGCTCGCGGCGCGTCGACGGCGACGCGGCTGCCGAGCGCCTTCCGGAGGTAGGCGGTCACGTCGTCGGGGCGGGCGCGGCGCACCGCGGCGAGCGCGCGCCGCACGTCCACCTCATCCCGATCGGCGATCAGGTCCTTCACCAGGTTGGGCCGCACGCCCCGGTCGAGCCGCACCAGCTGGCGCACGACCGCCTCAGCGAACGGTAGGTCGGCGGCCGGCGGGAAGCGCTCCACGCCGTCCCGCCCCCGCAGCACGGCGGGGCGCGGAAACCGCACGAAGATCGGCTGGGTGAAGTGCGGATGGCGGATCATCAGCTCGCCGATCGGCAGGGTGGCCAGCTTGATCTTGGTGGCGGGCGAGAGCACCTGGTAGCCGGGCGTGGCCAGCTCGTCCATGTCCATCCGCCCGAACACCTGAGTCCCCGCGTTTCCCACCACGCGGCGGTGGACCTGGGAGCGGAACTGCTCGGCGGCGAACAGCACCAGCCCGAGGTAGCGGCCCCGCTCGGAGATGTCGAGCAGCATCTTCTTCACGTAGGTGTCGGGTCCGTCCGCCGGCGCGTACTTGTTCAGCTCGTCCACGAACACCACCACGGCTTCCACGCCGAGGTCCCGGCGCTCCAGGTGCTCGCGCAGCTTCGAGACGACGCGCGCGAACACCAGGTCCTGACCCAGCGGGTCCACATTGGCGAGGTCCACGATGTAGGCCGTGCGGTCCGCGAACGCGCCCCAGGGCAGGTCGCTCGACTGGCCGTCGTCGGCCACGAGCCCCTTGCAGCGGGTGGAGATGTTGGACAGCCGGTTGCGGACCTTGCGGATCGTGGCGATGTGATGCGTGCGCCACATGTCGCTCCGTCCGGCGTCCTCGAGCCCGCCAATGATGGCGCGGAACAGCCGGTCCAGGTCGGCGAAGGACTGCACGCGGTGCGTGCCCCCAAAGCCGTCCTCAAAATCGCGGTTCAGCACGCGGTCGGACAGAAAATCGATGAACGCGTCGGCCTTGGCGTCGATGTCGTCGCGGTTGAGCAGCACCTCGGCGTAGTCGAGCACCTCCGCGAGGCCCCACACGAGCGGCTCCACGGTCGGGGCGAGATCGGGATGTGTCCGCAGGGTGTTGAGGTTCACCCCGTCGGCCTTGAAGGGGGCGTAGTAGCGCACCCGCTCGAACGCGCGCGGCGCCACCCCGAGGCGCTCGTAGCGACGGCGGTCCTCGTCGCTCAGCGTTCCGGCCTGATCGAGGAAACAGAGGTCCGGCCCTTTCACGTTGAAGCACACAGCCGCGATCTTGCCCTTGTGCACCGGGAAGTGTTGGAAGATCGACGCAAGCAGGAATTCCACCGCGCTCGTCTTGGTGGCGAGCCCGGAAACGCCTGAGATGTTGAGGTGGGCCGCCTCGGGACCGAGCAGGAAGTCGGCGTCGAGGTACACCGGCGACTCGAGTCCGCCCGAGGTATAGAGACCGATGGGGATGCCGGTTGGCGCGGCACCGGTCAGGTAAGCGTCCATGCGCAGCGCCTGGGCCACGTCGGCGTCACTGGCCACGAGCACTCGCCCCAGCGGCACCGGCTGCAGCGGCTCCTCGGGGATCTGGCGCAGCACGGCCGCTGTCCAGAGCCGGATCTCCTGGCGCACCGTCGGCGCCTCGGCGGCGCGCGCCGGATCGCCCTCGGCACCAATCACGTCGTGCAACGGGGTTGCAAGGTCGGAGTACGCGAAGGCGTCGGTCACTACACCGAACACCACCCTCCCCGCTTCCCCATTCGCCTTGCTCTGCTCTTCCACGCGCACGATCGCTCCGATCCCGACGGTCGTTTCCTGCGCCGTCCAGAAGTGGAACTGGTAGGGCGTGGCCGGCTTCAGCTCGGTCGCGACGACGCGGCCGACGGGAGGTGAGGCGGGACTCGCTCGGTCGATCACGTTCCGGTCTTCGGGAGACGGGAGCCGGCCGTGAGGAGCAGGTCCCGGGGCGCGCGGCTCCGCAGATAGGTCTCCACGTCATGTATAGGATACAGCAACCGATCGAACCGCGCGTCGGGGGTGGCGAGCGGCGCGCGCTCGGCCAGCAGCCAGCTGCTCACCCCTGTCGCGGTCGCCACGGTGCTCGCATGCGCACGCGCCTCAATCCGCAGCAGACCGAAGAGCAGATCGTTTCCCTCCCACGGCCAGAGCCGCAGGTACCAGGAGTAGACCTCGTGGCGGGCCCGCCCCCGCGGCCGGAACACCGACGTGCGCGTCCCGCCGGGACAGGTGAGCGCCGTTTGCAGATCGGCTCCCTCGAAGTACTGGGCGCTGTGGCTTTTGATGACCCCCAGCGCGCGCGGATGGCCGGCGAGTTTCGCGGACTCGGACAGCAGCCCGTCCACCACCAGCCACTCCTCCGCCCCCAGACGGGCCGCGACTGCCTCGGCCACCTCGGTCTCGACGCGCACCCGCTCGGCGTTCACCGCCTGCTGTGCGGCGACCAGCAGCCGGCCCGGCTGACCGGCGGCCTCGGCGCCGAGATCGATCACCGCGGCGCCGCTCTCCTCGAGCGCGCGGCGCACGCCCGCCCGTAACAGGGCGAGCGGCGCGACTGCGAGCTCCCGCGCCGCCTCGCGCGCGACGCGCAGGCGGCGGTCGGCACCCCGGCGCCGCGCCGCCGCCGCCACGTAGCCGCGCACGATCGGCACCACCCCGTCGTAGCCGACCACCGCCCACTGCTGGATGCCGTCGAGGAAGCTGACCGTCGCCGGACCGCCGCCCGGCGCGACGGCGTGCACCGCGACCCGCTCCTCCTCCACGAGCTCCGCACCCGCGATCTCCTCTACGTCGCTGCGGCCGCCGCTCGCCGCGGGCACGAACGCCGCGGGCACCGCCCCCGCGTCTACGATCCGCTCGGTCCAGGCCGCCTTGCCCCTCATCCCTTCCGCGCCCAGCCGAGGTAGGTCACGCTCAGGTCGTCGGTGAGGAGACGGTGGCCGCTGCCGTCCGGGGCGCGCCCCAGCCCTCGCAGCTCCTGTACCGCGAGGCCCTGGCGGGCCAGGCCCTCCGTCAGGTCGCCGGGGGTGATGAACCGCTGGAACTCATGGAAGCCTTCGGGCATGGTGTGATCCACGTACTCTTCGCCCCAGATGAGTTGGAGAAACGCGGCCGGCGTGCGGTTGTGCGTGAGGAAGCCCAAGGCGCGGCCGGGTGCGAGCAGCCGCGCGATGGCGGCCAGGCTGCGCTCCAGATCGTCCACGTGCTCCAGCACGTCGACCGCGAAGACGAGATCGAACGTTCCCGCGAAGCCGGCGGCTGAGAGATCCTCGGCCGTGCCGGGGCGGTAGTCGATGGTGAGTCGGGATCGGGCGGCGTGAGCCCGCGCCGCCGCCAGCGATTTCTCCGACGGATCGACCCCCGTCACGCGCGCGCCTTCGCGCGCGAGCGCTTCCGCCAGGATCCCGCCGCCGCAGCCCACGTCCAGCACGCGCTTGCCCTCGAAGCCTCCGAACACGCCGCGGAAATAGTCGACCCGGACGAGGTTGAGCTGGTGCAGCCCCAGGAACGGGCCCCGGTCGCTCCACCACACGTCGGGGTCCCGCTCGACCAGGCGCTCGTACTTGTCGGGCTCGGGCAGTCCTTCGACCCGAGGCAGAACATCGCTCATCCCGCAACCTTCACGCCGACCACCAGTCCGTCGCGGATCGGGATCACCGTCGAGACCACGCGCGAGTCGGTCGCGGCGAGGCGATTGAAGGCGCGCACCCCCTCTGCCGAGGCCGACCGGTCGTCCGGATCGATGACGACGCCGTGGAAGAACGCGTTGTCGCAGAGCAGCAGCCCGCCGGGGCGCAGCAACCGCACACTCCACTCGAAGTAGTCCGCCAGCGGCTCCTTGTCGGCGTCCACGAACACGGCGTCGAAGCCCGGCGGCAGGGTCGGCAGCACGTCGAGCGCCGCGCCCTCGATCAACCGCACGCGGTCCAGGAGGCCGGCCTCGGCGTACGCCTGCCGCGCGAGCGCTGCGTGGCGGGCGACCTTCTCGATCGTCGTCAGCCGCCCACGCGGCGGAGGCGGCAGGGCCCGAGCGAGCCAGATGCCGCTGTAGCCGCCCAGCGCGCCAAGCTCCAGCACGGTGGCGGCGCCGATGGCATGCAGCAGCACGAGGAGCAGCTTGCCTTCCTCGGGGGAGATGTGGATCGCGGGGAGGCCCGCCTCGGCGTGGCGAGCGCGGACACGGGCGAGAACCGGATCTTCGACGGCGAACAGCTCGGCGACGTAGCGTTCCAGCCGCTCGTCCACGATCAGGCGGTCGCCTCCACGTTCGGGAACGGCGGCACCTCGAGCAGCCACAGCCCCGCCAGGCGCGACTGCTTGTCCAGCTCGACCAGCAGGTAGTCGGCGACGCGCACCACCGACGCGGTTCGTCCCCGCCCCACGCGGATGTGGAACACCGACTCGCCCGGATTCTTCTCCACGGTGAGCGCGGTGTCCACTTCGACCGCGGCCACGCCCGGCTGCGAGCGGCGGCTCGGGAACACCACGCGGGCCTCCTTGTCCGGCGCCGGGGCCGCGAGCGCGTCCACGGTGCGCACATCGTCGGGCCACGTGACCACGTCGAGGCCGCGCAGCGTGCCGCCGGCCACGTCGAGCACGACGAACGACCCGTCGTGGCCCTCGAGGTCGACGGTGCCGTTCAGACCCGTCGCCTTGCCGCCGCCCTTGCAAGCCACCGAAAGGATGTCCGTCTCCGGATCCCAGTGGTAGCTCACCTTGGGGAGCTTGCCGTCGAGTGGCTCGATCCGCGCCTCGAAGTGCATCGCCTGCCTTCCGACTCGTCCGTGGGGCGGGTAATATAGCGCGAGTCCAAAGTGGAGCCAGCCGATGGAGCGACGCGAGTTCGTCGCCGCCGCAGGGGCAGCCCTAATGATGGGCCGGACAGTCGGACGGTCGGACCGTCTGACGGGGAGAGGGGGGGACAGTCCGACGGTCCGACTGTCCGACCGTCAGACGCCTCTCCTAGGGCCTGACGTCTTCGCCCGGCGACAGGAGCGGCTGCGCCAGGAGCTGATCACCCGCAAGCTCGACCTCTTCATCGCGGCGCCGAGCACCAACTTCCAGTACTTCGCGGGCTACAACCCGGGCCGGAGTGAGCGGCTGATCGCGGTATTCGTGCCGGCCAAGGGCGGGTCGGTCATCGTCTGCCCGTCCTTCGAGGTGGAGCGCCTCACGCGCAACGCGGCCGTGCAGGATATTCGCGGCTGGGAGGAGCAAGAGGACCCGTGGAGGCTGGTGCGCACGGCCCTGGGCGAGATGAAGCCCCAGCACGGGCGCGCCGAGCTCGCGCTCGAGCACACGTTCGACTACGCCTCCTACCTGCGACTGGCCGGCGTCGGAGGGGACTGGCACATCCAGACGGCCCAGCCGGTCAGCGAGCGGCTCCGGATCATCAAGTATCCCGAGGAGATCGCCTTGATCCGGCAGGCGATCGCCATCACGGAGGCGTCGATCGCCGCCACGTTCGCCGCACTCCAGGTCGGCATGACCGAGCGAGAGGTGGCGGGGCGGCTCTCCGAGGAAATGCGGTCCCGCGGCGCCCCGGGCGGCGGGCTGGTGCAGTTCGGCCCCTCCAGCGCCTTGCCCCACGGGGGCCCCGGCGGGCCGAAGCTCGCGCGGGAGATGGTCGTGCTGATCGACGCCGGCTCGCCGGTGGAGGGGTACGCCTCCGACATCACCCGCACCATCTGGTGGGGCGACGCACCGTCGGAGGAGTTCAAGAGAGTCTTTAACACGGTCCACGACGCGCAGACCGCGGCGATGCAGTTCGGCAAGCCGTTCACGACGCGGTGCCAGGAGATGGACCGCACGGCCCGCAAGGTGATCGCCGACGCCGGCTACGGCCTGTTCTTCACGCACCGCCTGGGCCACGGCATGGGCATGGACGGGCACGAGGTGCCCTACTTGGTCGAGGGCAACGAAACCCGGCTCGAGCCGGGGATGGTCTTCACGGTCGAGCCGGGGATCTATCAGATCGGCAAGTTCGGCGTGCGGATCGAGGACGATTGTCTCATGACCGAGACCGGACTCGAGGTGTTATCACACCGGGTCGCGAAACTCTAACGGGGAATGGGGACTGGGGAATGGGGAATGGTGAGGCCATTCCCCAGTCCCCATTCCCGAGTCCCCGCTCAGTCTGCCAGTTTTTTCGCGAAGTCGACGATGCGATCGAGGGCGCGGGTGATGTCCGGGGTGGCCGTGGCGTAGGACAGGCGCACCCAACGGTCGTCCCCGAACGCGGCGCCCGGTACCAGCGCCACGCCGTACTCGCCGACCAACCGCGTGCAGAACCGGGTCCCGCTGATCCCGCCGAAGGAGTCCACCCG
>Ga0209235_1001534_pt1 | contig 12568 bp, 9 predicted proteins | sample GraSoi013_1_20cm_4_FD_185817 | JGI IMG/M metagenome (GOLD analysis project Ga0209235, IMG submission 185817) | Grasslands soil microbial communities from the Angelo Coastal Reserve, California, USA - Sample 09_25_2013_1_20cm (SPAdes) (version 2) | ecosystem: Environmental > Terrestrial > Soil >...
ACACAGCGGGAATCAGATAGACGAGGCCCCAGATCGCTGCCAGGGCAAGGCACGCAAGACCAAACAGAATCGAGCCATTGAACACGGAGAACGCGGCGATCGCGTATCGGCGGACGACCGGGAGGTAAAGCGTGGCCATCGTCATCTGTCGGAGACACCATTCGGTGCACGTCGCTCGGTTCGCGCCCTCATACGTCGGTACGAGGGCGGCGGGCACGTACGCAATCTTGAGACCCGCTTCCCGCACCGCTTGCGTCAGCACGAGGTCGTCGCTCAGCACTCCCCGCCATCGGTCCCCGAGGCGCAATTCGTTCAAGCGATCGGCTGGAACCGCACACGAGCCGCCCCAGGCGAACGACCGCCGCGGATCGAACAGCACGTTCGCGCTGACCCCATTCCACTCCGCGCGGACGAGAGACCAGAATGTCGGCCGCGGCGGCACGTACCAGCGAAAGCCCGTCGCGACGCCGACGGTCGAATCGGCGAGCGGTTGCACGAGCTGCCGCAACCAATCCCGCGCAGGCCGGATATCCGAATCGGCGAAGACCACGACCTCGTCCTCGGGAAGCAGATGGCCGAGGGCGGATCGCAGTGCATTCACCTTGCCGCCGAGCGGGTTTGCGTCCGCGAGGATCTTCGTGACCGGAATCCGTGGGAAGTCGCGAGCGATCGTCTCGATTCGCGCAGAGGCGGGGTCCGAGGAATCGTCCGCGACGACCAGGAGTCGGTACCGGGGATAGGCCTGGGACAGGAGGGCCCGCACGTTTTCGTCGAACCCCTCGTCGAGCCCACGAACCGGGAGGATCAACACGATCGAGGGCAGGAACGCGCCGAGGGCGAGGCGCATCCCGCGCCGAACCCCGCCCCGGAGCCGGATGCCTTGGACCAGGGAAGCGACGCTCGCGAGGAACGCCAGGACCGCGAGGACCGTCAAGCCGATCCAGATAAAATCGAGCGCCACCACGGCGCGAACCTCCATGCGCAGAATAAACCTTGGTGCTCAGGCGCCGACGAACACGTCCTCGCCGTCGATCCTGACCTCGAACGTCCGAAGGCGGGCCATCGGGTTCGCGAGGTTCGCCCCCGTTCGGACGTCGTATTCCCATCCGTGGTTCGGGCAGGTGACGACTGCGTCATCGAGCACTCCCTCTCCGATCGGCCCGCCGCGATGGAGGCACACGTTCGAGACCGCGTAGAACCGTCCTTCGACGTTGAAGAGGGCGACGGGATGGCCTTGCACCACGACGACCCGCCCTTCCCCCGGTGGAACGTCGAAAGTCTTCGCGACCCGAACGAACGTCGCCATCGAGACTACCGAGCCGCGAACGTCCCCATGAACGTTTGCGAAGGTTTTATGGAAGGCGGGTGGCATGGGCGGGCGGGTCTTTCCATGACGCGCGAGGAGCATGCGAAGTTCCTGGCCCAGTGCAAGGAGTTCGTCCTCGGAATGAACCGGCTCGAGCAGACGATCACGAAGATCGATGCACGCCTCACGAAGGAGGAACAACGATCGGCGTTCAAGGAGATCTTCGAGTGGCTCGGCACGACGACGGACGTCCCGCCGAACTCCTACACCCGGGAGTGGGCTCGGGAGTTGCTCGCCGCGATCGGGGCGATGGCCCAGTACGACAAGTACGAGGGCTCACCCGACACGTACATCGTGTAGCCCGCCAACCTCCCGACTCGCGACCCGGTCGCCAAGAACAGGCGAGAATTTCCGCTCAATTGAGTGGAACGGCTCGGAGTGGTCCACCGAGGCGAAACCTTATTCTCGCCACTCGCATCCGTGGGCCCGAGGGCGTGGGATGGTGGATTTCCGGAACGAACGGACGTGGCAGAACGCCGTAGAGATGAACAAGACCGAGGAATTCCACGCCGCGTACGAGGCCGCGGTCGACAAGGTCCGCGCGGATTTCGGGCAGAAGCATCCGATGATCATCGGCGGCCAGGAAGTCTGGTCCAAGACGACGTTCCCTGACACGAGCCCGGCGGACACGAAGCTGGTGCTGGGTCTGTTTCCGAAGGGAGGTCGCGCGCATGCGAAGCAAGCGGTCAACGCCGCGAAGGGCGCGTTTCCGCAGTGGTCCGCGACCGCATACGCGGACCGAGTCCGACTCGTACAGCGCGCCGCCGACCTGATCAGTCAAGGCAAGTTCGCCCTCGCGGCGCTCATGTCCTTCGAGAACGGGAAGAACCGCTACGAGGCCATGGCGGACGTCGACGAGGCCGCGGACTTGACGCGCTGGTACGCCGTCGAGATGCTTCGGAACCAGGGGTATGAGCGGCCGATGGGCGCGTTCCTCCCGGGGGAGACGACCCGCTCGATCCTGAAGCCGTACGGTGTGTGGGCGGTCGTCGCGCCGTTCAACTTCCCCCTCGCAATCGCCGCCGGGATGTCGACCGGTGCGTTGATCACGGGCAACACGGTCGTCTTCAAGCCGGCGAGCGACACGCCGTTCATGGGCCTTCGTCTGGCCGAGACCCTCCGAGACGCCGGCCTTCCGGCGGGCGCGTTCAATTTCGTCACGGGACCGGGCGCGACCGTCGGGCAGGAGCTCCTCGACAACCCAGACGTGGACGGTTTCGTCTTCACGGGGTCGAGGGCCGTCGGGATGAAGGCGCTCCAGACGTTCACCCGAACGCGCCCGAAGCCAATCATCACGGAGATGGGCGGGAAGAATCCGGCGATCGTCATGGCGAGTGCGGATTTGGACAAGGCCGCGATCGGGGTCATGCGGGCCGCGTTCGGCTACGGCGGTCAAAAGTGCTCCGCGTGCTCGAGGGTCCTCGTCGACAAGGGCGTGAAGGATGCGTTCGTGGCCAAGCTCCTCTCCGAGACGGAAAAAATCAAAGTGGGCGACCCGACCGTTCGCGACGTGTACCTGGGGCCCGTCATCAACGAGGCAGCCGTGGCGACCTTCGAGAACGCGATCGCGGAAATCAGGCGCTCGAAGGGAACGGTCATCGCCGGCGGCAAGACGTTGAAGGGAAGCGGCCACTTCGTCGAGCCTACAATCGTGGACGGGCTGCCGCGGGACCACCGGATCAACAAGGAAGAGCTCTTCGTGCCGATCTTGTCGATCGTCCCGGTGGACGACCTCGAGGACGCGATCCAGGTCGCGAACAACGTGGACTACGGCCTCACCGCGGGAATCTTCAGCCGCGAACCGGCGGAGGTCCGGCGGTTCCTCGCGGAAGTCCAGGCCGGCGTCTTGTACGCGAACCGAACGGCCGGCGCAACGACGGGCGCGGTCGTAGGCGTCCAGCCGTTTGGCGGTTGGAAGATGTCCGGCACTTCGGGGAAGTCCGCGGGTGGACACTACTATCTCCCGCAGTTCCTGCGCGAGCAGAGCCAGTCCGAATACACTTAATCGGCTCAGGGTACGACACGCGCCCCTGGGGGCGGGATTCCGCATGCGACGGTCGGGCCGACGACCGTCACGGCCTCAGACGACTCATCCTCTCGAGAAGGCGGTGGAACCGAGAGACGCGGTGGCCAGGAATGAGCCGCGACGGCACGGGAGTCACGGCGGGCCACGCCGCGACGGTCGTGCGCCAGCGCGCGAGGATGTAGGCACACGGGAAGAACGTCACGATTCCGAGGAACAGGCCGAGGTTGAGCAATCCGGTCGTCGTGGTGAGCGCACCCGCGAGCGGCTCGACGACGACCAGCCCGAGCGTGTACGCGAACGCGCCCATCGATAGCACGGTCGCGCGCTGGCCCGGCTCCAGTCGGCGGTTCAGGAACGCGGTGGTGAGGGCGGGTTGCAGGCTCCAGACGATGTAAATCGGCACCTGGAACAACGCCGCTCCGGCGAACTGCCCTGCGCCGAACATGCCGAAGAACGCAGCCGAAGCCATCAGGACCAGGAGCGCGAGCGTACCGAATTCCCCGAGGATGCGCGTGATCGTCCCCGCGAACGCGGACCAGATCGCCGCGACGACGAGGAAGCCGCTGATCGAAATCGCAATCGCGGAATCCGAGAGGCCAAGTGCTTGAAGATAGAGCGGCCGGAACACGGCCATCACGTACAGCGTGACGCCGAGGAAGACCTCGACCCCGATCAACAAGGCCACGCCCTCGCGTCGGCGCACGACGCGGAGGCCCTGGACCATTTGCTCCACGTACGTCGACTCGGGCGTGCGGTCCACCGCGGGCTCGCGGAACGTCACCGCGACGCCGACCGCTCCGAGGTTGAGCAGGGCGCCGACCAGGAGCGTGAGCCGGAGGTCGCCGACCACGCCGACGAACACGCCGCCGACGAAGGCACCCGCCGCGTTCGAGAGGAGCTGGATCATCGTGACGCGGCCGATGTACCGCGGGAATTCCGATTCGTGGCCCGCCTCGAGCAACGTCTCATACAGATACGCGGACGTGCCGATCGAGAACGCCGCCCCGAGCGACCACACGACGTTCGCAGCCACGTAGCCCCAGAACGTCGCGCTGATCCCGTAGCCCAGGATGCCCGCGGACCGGAACACCTCGCTCAGGACGATCGTCCGCCGCCGCGGCGTGCGGTCGGCGACGACGCCGACGGGCAGCTGGAACACGAGGAGCCCGACCCAGAACGCGACGTCGACGAGGGTGAATTCGAAATCGGAGGCGAGGCGGCCTCGGATCCACAGCGCCCAGAACGGGATCCAGATCGCGAACGAGGACGCGCCTTGGTACGCGTAGAAGCGACGCACGCGCGTCCGCAGGTCCGGGGTCGACACGGGCTTCGTCGACCGCGAAAGCCCCATGCCCCTTATACGATGCGCTCGAATGCATCGCGGTTCTGAGAAAACGTTAAGGCGCTTCCCGGCGTCCTCGATTCACGCTCCGAAGAACGGGTTCCCGACGTCGGCCGAACCATCGCGCGGAGCGGTAGGATGCCGCTCCTCACCGTGAAGGGCCTCAAGACCCACTTCCAGACGCAGGAGGGGACGGTGCGGGCGGTCGACGGCGTCGACTTCACCTTGGGGGAAGGCGAGAGCCTCGGCCTCGCCGGGGAGAGCGGCTGCGGCAAGACGACGGCCGCCTTGTCGATCATGCGCCTCCTCCCGTCGAACGGCAAGATCGTCGACGGCACGATCGATTACGTCGGGTACGACCTCGCGAAGGTCACGGAGGGCCAGCTCCGGGCGATCCGGTGGAAGCACATCTCGATCATCTTCCAGGGGGCGATGAACGCCCTCAATCCGGTGAAGCGGATCGGGGACCAGATCGCGGAGCCGATCGTCATCCACGACAAGGTGGACAAGGAAGCCGCGATGAAGCGCGTCGGCGAGCTCCTGGAACTCGTCGGGATCCACCGCGAGCGCGCCCAGGAATATCCGCACGAGTTCTCCGGCGGCATGCGGCAGCGCGTGATGATCGCGATGGCCCTCGCCTGCAACCCGCGGATCGTCATCGCGGACGAGCCGGTCACGGCCCTTGACGTCATGATCCAGGCGCAGATCCTCGAACTCCTCGAGCGCCTGAAGCGGGAACTTGACCTCTCGATGATCCTGATCTCGCACGACCTCAGCGTGATGGCGGAGACGTGCGATTCGATGGCGATCATGTATGCCGGGAAGATCGTGGAGCGCGGGAGCGTCCGAGACGTCTACAAGGACGCGAAGCATCCGTACACGAAGGACCTGATCGGCGCGTTCCCGGACATCGAGGGCCCGCAGACCCTGCCGGCGTACATCCCGGGCCTCTTGCCTTCGTTGATCAATCCACCGCTCGGGTGCCGCTTCCATCCGCGGTGCAAGTACGCCTGGCAGCTGTGCGTCGACCAGGAACCCGGCCTCGACCCGGTCGGAGCGGACCATTTCGCCGCATGCCACCTGAACACCACGACCCCGCCGCCGAAGGAGGCGACGTGAGGTGGCCCGCGAGCCGTATCTCGTCCTGAGGGACTTCCGCGTCTGGTTCGAGAAGCGGCGAGGATTCTTCGAGGCGCTGCGGAAAGCCACGCCGGAATACGTCCGCGCGGTCGATGGCGTCGACCTCGACGTCGGGCGGGGCGAGATCTTCTGCCTCGTCGGGGAGAGCGGCTGTGGCAAGACGACGACCGGCAAGGGGATTCTGCAGCTCGTCCCGCCGACCGGTGGCGACGTCTTCGTCGACGTGCCGAAGACCGTCCTGGACGAGTACGAGGCGGCGAAGGCGGGCACAGGCTCCGCGGACTTGGAGACCATCCGGCGGCAGCACTCGCTCTCCTGGAAAGAGCATCGGCCGTGGACCATCCCGCAATTCGTCCTCCTGGGGATCCTCCTCGCGGTCGGAACGCTCATCGGGACGACCGTCCCGGCCTTCGTCACGGCAGCCGTGTTCCATCTGCCCTTCACAGATGGCTGGAGCTACGTCGGCTACGGCGTCGTCGTCGCGCTCCTCGTGGCGTACTTCGGGAGCATGCCACCGACCCGGCCGACGCCGCGAATCACCCTGGTCCTCGGAGGGCTGGCGGTGCTCGCGTTCAACTTGAGCGCCGACCTCGGCCTCGTGTTCTCCGGATACGTCGACGCTGGCGGATTGTATCAGTCTCGGATCTGGGGGGATCAGACCCTCGCGATGTTGGGCGGCAATCTCCTCGCCATCGGGGTGGCCGTCTTCGTCGGCCGGATCCTCATTTGGAACCGCTTGCGGGAGGAAGGGCTCGAGGGAATCCAGATCCGCGGCTTGCGGCAGAAGCTCCAGATCATCTTCCAGGATCCGTACGAGTCGCTGAATCCGAAGCACTCGGTGTACGACATCGTCGCGGAACCGCTGATCGTGAACGGCCTGGGCCGGAACCGCGCGGAGACGGAAGCCCGGGTCGAGCAGGCGCTCGCCGATGCGGGCCTGCGGCCGCCGAGGGACTTCCTGTTCCGGTATCCACACGAGCTCTCCGGAGGACAGCGACAGCGCGTGTCGATCGCGGGTGCGCTCGTCCTGGACCCGGAGTTCCTGGTCGCCGACGAACCCGTCTCCATGCTCGACGTCTCGATTCGCACGGAGATCCTCGAGCTCCTCCTCGAGTTGCGGGAGAAGAAGGGCCTCACGTACCTGTTCATCACCCACGACCTCTCGCTCGCGTGGGTCCTCGCGGACCGCATCGGGGTCATGTACCTGGGGAAGATCGTCGAGGAGGGCCCGACGCGGGAGCTCATCAAGAATCCGCGGCACCCGTACACGAAGGCCCTTGTGTCGGTCGTGCCGGTCCCGGACCCGGACCGCCGGCGGCAGCGCATCATCTTGAAGGGCGAGCGCCCGGATCCCTCGGACATCCCGCCGGGATGCCGGTTCCATCCGCGATGCCCCGTGGCGTTCGAACGATGCGGCTGGATCGCGGAAGAGGTCGTGACCGAGCTGAAGGACCTCTCTGTCGGCACTCCGGAGGAGGGACTCTTCGCGGGCCTTCGGGCGGACGCCCCGGGCGCCTTCACGCTGCCCTCCGCGCCCCCGGACGCCGAGGCCACGATCCGGCGACTCATCGAGGCCAAGCGGGAGGAGTTCCGGGGACTCAAGGCGATCCGGTCGATCGAGCGGGCGGACGGCGGGATCCGGGTGTCGCTCCACGAATTCACGGAGCCCGAGCTCAAGGCCATCGCACCCGATGTGAAGGTGTCGTGCCACCTGTTCGCGTAGGCTCGGGACGTCTACCCATGCCGGCACGGTCGAGGGCCACAACCCTTTACTACGAATCGACGCGGTGCGGGCTCCGGCGGAAGGCATGGACAAGCTCATCATCACGGTCGCGCCGACGGGCTCCGTGCCGCGAAAGAAGGACACGCCGCATGTGCCGGTGACGCCGGACGAGATCGCCGAGACCGCGTACCGGTGCGAACAGGAAGGCGCGGCGATCATCCACGTCCACTGCCGCGACGAGGACGAGCGTCCCACGTCCCGATTCGACATCTTCCGGGAGACGGTCGAGAAGATCCGCAAGCGGACGAAGCTCGTCGTGATGACCTCGACGAGCGGCATCGCGGGCCAGACGGATGACGACCGCGCGACGCCCTTGCGGACGAATCCGGAGATGGGCTCGCTCACGACGGGGACGCTCAACTTCGCCGGGCGCAAGCCATCCGTCGTATACGTGAACACGCCCGAGACCGTTCAATTTCTCGCGAAGGCGATGCTCGATCAGAACATCAAGCCGGAGCTCGAAGCCTTCGATGTGGGCTTCGTCCAGCAAGGCAAGCGGTTGATCGACTCGGGACTCGTGAAGGAGCCGGCGCACTTCCAGCTCGTGATGGGAGTCGACGGCGGCGTCCCCGCCACCCCCGAAAACCTGCTGCACATGCGCAACCAACTCCCGCCGACCGCAACGTACGTCGTCGCGGGGATGTCCCGGATGCAACTGCCGATGACCACGATGGCAATCGTCTTGGGCGGCCACGTCCGCGTGGGTCTGGAGGACAATCTCTACTTGAAGAAAGGGGCCCTCGCCCGAAACGAGGAGTTGGTCGGGCGTGCGAGGCACCTCGCGGAGGATCTCCAACGGGAGGTCGCGTCGCCGGAAGAGGCGCGCAGCATCATGGGCATCAATCCCCGGCGATAATCATGCGAGGCTGGAGAGACTCTCGTCGAACGCTTCCAGGGTTTGGCGGATCGCAATTTCGTCGTGGGACGTGGATAGATAGAATGGCTTTCCCGGTTTCACGAAGATCCCCCGTGCCAGGAGCGACGTGTCGAGGGCGCTTCGCTTGCCTCCGTCCGCCCCGAGCGTGTCCCGATAGTTGCGTGGCGGGCGATTCGTGAACAGGATCGAGAAGACGGTGCCGACCGCGGGGACCACCGCGGTCACGCGGCGATCCTTGAGGAGTCGCTCGAAACCGGAGGTCGACGTCCGCGTCGTCCTCAGTAGACCGTCGAACACGCCGGGCCTCTCGAGTTCATCGAGCGTCGCCATGCCGGCGGCCATCGCAATCGGATACCCAGCGAACGTGCTGCTGTGGAAGAAGTCGCCCGCCGGATCCGCGAGGTCGAGGATGTCCGAACGTCCGAGGAAAGCCCCGCACGGAAGTCCACCTCCGATGATTTTCCCCAGACAGGTCAGGTCAGGCGTCACGCGATACGCGTGTTGCGCTCCGCCGAAGGCGACGCGAAAGCCGCTCATCACCTCGTCGAAGATAAGCGGGATGTCGTGGTCCGCCGTGATCTCGCGCAACCCTTTGAGGAACTCCGGGTCCGGCGCGATGTACGACCGCTCAACCGGCTCGAGAATCACACACGCGAGGAGGTCCGCATGACCTCGGATTCGCGCTTCCGTCTCTGCGAAGTCGTTGAACGGCAGGAGGAGGGTGTTCTTCAGGACGTAGTCGGGCGTCCCGAGTGAGCCGGAGATCGGCACGAGGCCTTTCGCGACCTGCTCTTTCGAAGGTGTGTGACTCACGAGGAACTCGTCGACGCCGCCATGGTAGTGGCCTTCGAACTTCGCAATCATGGGCCGTCGTCGGTACGCGCGAGCGATGCGGACCGCGTGAACCGTCGCCTCGGTCCCGGACAATGTGAAGCGCATCTTGCCGTCAGGCTGGAAAATGCGCAGGAGCCGCTCCGCGTACGTCGCCTCGAGTTCGTGCGGAGTACCGAACATCGTCGTCCCGGCGGACTGGAGGCTGTCGCGGATCGCCTTCATCACGCGCGGATGGCCGTGGCCCAGGATGAGCGGACCGAAGGACAAGCAGTAGTCGATGTACTCGTTGCCGTCCAGGTCCCAGAGACGGCAGCCTTTCGCCTTCTTCATCGCGATCGGGTAGGGGTCGAAATATTTCACGCCCGCCGTGACGCCGCCGGGCAGTGATCGACGAGCGCGATCCGCGTAGGCCCTCGAAGCCTTGGTCACGCCTGCAAAGTCGGTTTCCATGATGGCCCTTCCTCCGGCCGCTGGGCGAACAAAGTTACAACCCATATACCCTTCGTGAAAGCTCCGGAAATCCGAGAGAGACCTCCCGTTGACACTCGAGATTCTTGCATCCCAGGCCCTCGTGCCTCAGCGGCAAAACCGTGCCACAAAGCCTAAGCGAGCCAACCAGGGTGCCGTTCCGGGCCGGGGGGGGCAGGATCAGCATCGCAGTTTTCTGCATTGTTGCTTGTTCTCGGAGGGTTTTTCATGAACGATATACGAGAGAGTCGGTCTACGAGTGAGATCAAGAAACCGTCGCTTCGAACGGTAGGCCTTGCGTTATTGTTGGTCGCCTCGAGTGTCGTGGGCGGGATCGCGTACCTCGCGCTCGCCGCCCCCAGTGGAGGCGGGACACCGGGCGTGACCACCCTGGGCAACCAGGAGCGCCAGGACATTACCGCCGCGAACCAGTGGGTGGAAGGCAACATCGACTTCTGGCTGGAGAGCCACCTGTATGATGCCGAGGTCCGCTTCGATGCGGGCTCCGGCCCTGTGACGATACCCGACAAGGTCGACGTTGCGATGTCCTTCTTCTTCGCCGAAAAGAACGCGATTGTGATTGATTGGACGCAGGACTGGTTCGTGACGTTGAAAGGGAATGTCATGTTCTATTCCAAAAGCTCCGTCCCGGCCAGCGGCGGGCTCTTCCAATGCAGCACGCCCCCGAATATCGTGACAATCCCCAAGGGCGGCAGCTCCATCATGGTTCCGCAGTCGGGGTCGATCTGCATCTCCGACGTCAACGGCCTCGCGAATTCGGATCCGAACCTGGGCTGGACGAGCCTAATGTCGCTGCCGCTCAGCGACTTGGACAAAGTGTTACCGAAGCGGAACGAGCCGTGCTCGACGATCGTCAGCGGGTTGTGTTCCTCAGGGGCGGAATCGGAATCGTCGCCCGCGACGGACCACTACTTCCGAGTCAGTTTCGTAGACCTCTTCGGACCGTCCGGCAAGTACCCGCAATCCTGGTGGCCGAACCTGCAGGCGGGCAAGAGCCTCGCGATTTACTTCCGCAGCCACCTCGCGCTGACCGGTATCTGGAAGACGGCCATCGGTGGTCCCGGCGGCGGAAGCCAGCCCGAGTTCTGCATTACGACCGGTCCCGGAGCGATCCGTAACACGAACCTGGCCACGTACAACCGGTGCAGCTGGATCACGATCTCCCGCGAAGGCGCCGGCGGCGCGCAGGGCTCGAAGAACCACGGCAGCGTCAACGCACCCAGCATTGGTTCCAAGACCATCCCGCTGCCTCAGGTCGTATCCCCGACCGGGTTCATCACGGTCTGCAAGGTTGTGACCGGGGTCGAAACCGACCGTGCGGGCGCGTTCGGTACCTTGACGAATGGCTGGACGGTCCACGTCGAGGGACCCTTCGGAACGAGCCTGACCGAGGTGACGGGGTCTGATGGGCAGGGCTGTTCCAAGTTCGGCCCGTTGTTCCCCGGGACATACTCGGTGAGCGAGGTCGTCATGGTCGGCTACGTGAACATTGGGACGCTCGTCGTGCCCCAGTCCAGCCGCGCCTCCGGGACGAACCCTGACCCGAGCAACCCCGTTGGGGCCATCCTGACGTTCACGCAGGCGCAGGGGGCGACCGGGCCGACGGTGACGTTCGTGAACTTCCTGCCCACGATCGGCCTTACGTGCGTGTGTACTCAGACAATCACCGACGCGAACGGCCATGACGTCACGGCCCGCGGCTTCGCAATCGCCGGAGACACCGTGACATTCGCCTGGACGGTGACCAACACGGGCAGTACATCCCTCAGCGTGACGCTGACACACACGAACACGGCGCGCTTCGGGCCCAGCCAGCTCTTCATGGGACCCTTAGCGCCCGGGGTCTCGCACACCGAGAGCCGAACCACGCCTATCACGACCGCGGATGCCGACGGGACGATAATTTCGGATAGTGCGACCGCCACCGGCACGAACAGTTTCGGTCAGTCGGTCACGACACCGCCCGCTTCTTGTTCCGTCACCGTGCGGAGACCGATCCTGAAGCTCTCCGAGTTCGGGTACACGAACACCCCGACAGGCATCCCGACCCAAGGCGTCGTCTCGGGGATCACCGTGTACACGGCGAGTTTCACGAACTTCGGGAGCGCGGACGCGACTCTCTCCGGTTCGCTGACCGTGACGGTTTCCGACACGACCGGCGGTTCGGCCGTGTGCACGCTGTTCAGCGGACCCGGGACCAGCTTGTCGGGTTGCGTCCTGAGCTTCAGTGGCGTGTCGGTAGCCTCGGGGGCGAGTGTGACGTTCACCCTTCGCCTGGAGTACACGACCCTTCCGACCGGATCCGTGGTTATAGCCGACCTCGCCGCAACCTACGTTCCCTCGGGTTCGAGCCAGTCGTTCATCCCGTCCGGGATCCCTGCGGAGATTAGGTTCACCATCCAGGGCGGCTAGGTGGCATCAGAGGCGTGCGACCCACGCCTCCTTTCCTTCTTTTCTCTTTCTCGGCGCCGAGCTCGCGGATTCCGCGTGAACCCATCTTTCAGATGCGTGACAGAGTGACGATCGTTTTCTCGGGGCACATCCAGCGTAATAGGCGGTTCCACAAGGCTCACGGGACAAGATTACCGCGATTTCATGGACCGAGTGGGGCAGCGACTCCTCTCGTACGAGCGCCTGAAGTGGGCGGCGTGTCTCGTCATCGGGGGGAAGCGGTCGTCTCCGGCTTGTGAATCGGGCACGGCTTGCCCGCC
>Ga0209235_1001535_pt1 | contig 12567 bp, 10 predicted proteins | sample GraSoi013_1_20cm_4_FD_185817 | JGI IMG/M metagenome (GOLD analysis project Ga0209235, IMG submission 185817) | Grasslands soil microbial communities from the Angelo Coastal Reserve, California, USA - Sample 09_25_2013_1_20cm (SPAdes) (version 2) | ecosystem: Environmental > Terrestrial > Soil >...
GATCGAAGGAGTATAACCTACTGTGAAGACGAATGGAGCTTCCACCGTAGAATCTGTTTTCTGGTCAAGACCCACTATGTTGATGTTCACCGCGATCTGCACTTGTGGGGGCAGGGGAGTGTCGTAAGCCCAGTAGCGTTCCCCACTTAGATTCGTGACTTGAACCGCGACTCTCAGCATGACACAATCAGCTGAGGATGCAGTTGTAGCTCCCCTAATATCATTACTTCTGCCTCAGTTCGCCAGCGCTGTTCCGCTGGTCCATTGCCCTCCGCACCCTTTGGATCATCAACTTGCGTCCATCGACTTTCACCGAAAGAACGTCTCCTTCTCTGAAAGGGAAGCTGGAATCGTCAGTCAACTTAGTTGGTAGATAGATCCTCGGCGATCTGTACACCGTATCTCCGTTTCCAGCGGACTTTTTCGCTACAGCAAATCTAGTTAGAATCTTCTTGACCAAGCCCGGTTGCTCACTGAGGCATCTTTGCGAGGAAGTATATCTGCGTTTACTTAAGTAAAGCTTTTAGAATTTGCTTGGCCGAACACCACCGACCGCTTTGGATCCTCTCGTCAGATTTTGGCAGTACGCGGCTGAACTCAAGCGTGAACGAAGGAAAGGGTGGCAGAAGAGGGTTGAAGGGAGGGTGGAGTCCGTGGCAGATCACTCTTTTGCGGTAGCTTTGCTAGCCTTGTACGAAGGCGAGCGGCGGGGGTACGATCTTGAAAGAATTCTCAAACTTGCGCTGATTCACGATCTGGAAGAGGCGATCATAGGAGACCGTACGCCTCAGGACAAGAGGAGCCGAGGTCCAACTAAGGTGCGGAGGGACCGAGAAATGGCGATGCGAGAGTTGGTGTCGAAACTACCAGCTAAGAGCCGTGCGTCATATCTTAGACTATGGGCAGATTTGAGAGAGAGGCGGAGTAGGGAGGCGCGTTTGGTTCATCAGCTGGACAAGGTTGAGATGGCGTTTCAAGCCAACGCATATGGAAAGCGAACTGGGCAGAGAAAAATGCTTGATTTTTACGAGTCCGCTACAAAAGAGACAAACGACCCAGTACTGAAGAAGGCCCTCGCATCAATTATCGAGAGCTAGACTAGTGGAGCCAGCGCGACTCGATCTTTCGCAAACTTCGCCAGTTCATCCTTGTGAAACACATTCTTGAAATCGCGAGTGAGGATGGTGACGTAGTCCGCGATCTCATCTTGACTCATGAACTGGAACATGTAAGCCCCATTGTAGGGCGAGGGCTCTCCCTCTCTCTTCAGGAATTCGATATGCATTAATGGATCTCCCCGCTTGATGGTAATCGGCTGCCGCTCATTACTCAGGTTTACAAGCTCCAAGGCGAGTCTGCCAACATATCCACTGTGAACCTTCGCGGCGTTCAGAAACGAGAGTCCCATCCTTCCGTATTTGCTCTTGGCAGTGAGGTGCGCTACAAGATTCGGAGGAGTGAAAACCACCTCGTTCGACACGAGATTCTGATGCTCCAGATAGTGGAGTGTTCGTTCCTCTTTGACGGTCAGAATGTATCCATCGCCATCCAAGAGTCCGTAGTCAAACGGATGAATGCACTTGTAGCTCCGAATCAGCTCAGTGAGTTCGTTCTTACCGATCACGCACATGCTCTCGACCCGCTAAGAGGCTAAATTTGATGGTTTCGGTCAAGGACAGTTCTTGGATCCGCTCTACGCCGTTGATGGGCGGATTAGGACGAACGAGAGAGATGGCGGAGTGGAGAAAAGTGTCGAATAGTCGAAAGCGACGACTAGCAGAATATCTCCAATCCCGCTCGGAGAAACCGGCAATGTCACGTTGCTGCTAAGAATAGGGGGTGCCGCAATTGGAATAGGACGCCCTGCGATCACGATAGTGGAGTTTGAGAAAGTCACTCGGATCTGGTCGTATCGTCCGGAATGGATTGGCGCTGAAGTAACGGTTGGAGGAATCATCTGATTTGACAACAGATCGATTTTGGGGAAGATCTGCGAGATTATAACCCAGCCACTAGAATTGAGATATCCTGCTTGATGCAGCGCGATTTGGGTAAATCCGACGTAGATATGATTGACAACGCTGGAAGAAGACAGGCTGGAGAATCGTAGGAATAGTGTTCCCTCGGTGGTAGCTGGTGCAAAAGCGATTACGATGACGACCACTAATACGGCGACGAACATCATCCTCCTCCAAGCAGCGTAAGGGTAATTCATCGGACAGCGATCGTGTAATTATCGCATCTATTTAACAACAAGAGTGAGGCGATGACGGGCAGGCACTCTATGGAAGAATGATAATGCTCTACTCGCGTATGGTTGAGACGTATCAGAAGATCGAGGCCACGACGAAGCGTCTCGAGATTTCGAAGCTACTCGTTGATCTTCTCAGAGAGACACCTCCGGAGATTGTGGACAAGGTCGTCTACCTTACCCAGGGCAAATTGTACCCTGACTACCTTGGAATAGAGATTGGGATTGCTGAGAAACTCGCCATCAAAGCCCTTGCAATCGTTACCACCGTTAAGGAGTCAAGAATAGCCGACGAGTACAGACGAGGCGGCGATCTCGGGGATGCAGCCGAAATCCTCCTCGCAGGCAAGACCCAGGTCGGCTTAAGGGATGAACGACTAACCGTGGAGGAAGTCTATGCCGTCTTAGATCGAATTGCCAAGTCAGGCGGGCCCGGATCCGTCGAGTCCAAGATTCGACAACTAACATCGCTGATCAGCAAAGCCTCCCCAATGGAGGCGAAATACGTCACTCGAACCGCGCTAGGGAGACTCAGATTAGGTGTGGCTGACATGACATTGCTAGACGCCCTAGCACATGCACTAGCCGGTGGAAAAGAGTCGAAGGGTCTGCTGGAACAGGCCTACAATCGCTCATCAGACCTCGGGTTCGTGGCGAAGTCTCTGGCGACTGGTGGAATTGCCGCGATAAACTCATTCAAAGTAACGGTGGGGAGGCCCATCAGGCCTATGCTTGCCGAAAGACTGTCGGATTCACAAGAAATTCTTGAGAAGATGAACGGTAAAGCAGCGGCAGAGTACAAGTATGACGGGCTAAGAATCCAGGCGCACCTGTCAAATCGAACGGTCACCCTCTTCTCGAGACGCCTCGAAAACATAACCGACCAGTTCCCCGACCTCCATATTCTCCTAAATCAGGGAAGTGTCGGCGACGAACTAATACTTGAGGGGGAGGCGGTTCCCGTGGACCCTTCGACAGGCGAACTATTACCGTTCCAATTGGTCTCGCAGAGACGTGGACGCAAACACGAACTGGAGAGGACTATCGAGGAAATACCAGTAGCGCTCTTTGCCTTTGACTTGTTATACTTTAACAGCGTTGATTACACTCAACTCGATTATCCGCGCAGACGAGAGGCCTTAGGCAAGCTGATTCGGCGCAACGAAAGGCTCGACCTTTCACGCCAGATCATTGTCACCAAACCCGAGCAACTGGATGATTTCATGCAGCAGGCAGTAGCGGACGGATGCGAGGGATTGATGATAAAGTCGATCGGACCAGATTCAATCTACAAAGCAGGGGCAAGGGGATGGGGTTGGATAAAGTACAAGCGAGAATACAAGTCCGAAATGCAGGACACCGTCGACCTAGTTGTTGTAGGAGCATTCGCTGGAAGAGGAAGACGGGGAGGGTCTTATGGCGCCCTTCTTTTGTCCGCGTACGATGAGAAGGACGATGTTTTCAGAACGGCTTGCAAGTGCGGGTCCGGGTTCAAGGATGAAGACTTGGCAAGACTTCCGGAAATGTTGGAGAAATACAAGATCAACCATCGCCACCCTAGAGTGGATTCCAAGATCGTCGCTCACACGTGGTTCGTGCCTGGATTGGTATTGGAGGTTATCGGAGCCGAAATCACCCTCAGCCCGATCCACACATGCGGCCTAAACTCGATAAGACCAGGGGCCGGGTTGGCGATCAGGTTCCCACGATTTACAGGAAAGTATAGAGCTGAAAAATCGCCGGAAGACGCCACTACAACAAAAGAAGTCATAGAGATGTACAGAACCCAGCTCAAGAAGCTAACTGAGACAAAGCCCGTGGAAGCGGCCTAGAAAACGAGAATTGCGAAATACCGGTTTCCCGATGGAATGCGAATTGCTTCCATCGAAGAGAGGAGACAGTTCTACTCGGGCGAGTTTACCCTTACGAAGATACGTGACTGGTTCCGCGGATGGCAATCACCCCTTGTCTTCGCGGCCGTCATCGGAAGGCACACCGGCATTGCTCCCAAGAAATATCGTCGCGAACTTGCGAGGCCCATAGTTATCGACGAATACAGGAGCCTTTCCGAACTCAAGAATTATCTGATTGATTTCAGGCCCGAGTCGGCCTATTACGATCGTAATGTCTACAAAGATTGGCATCAAGCAAGGTCTGCCGAGCACGATAAGGCGCAATTGGGCCACTCGTTTGGCCAAGAGCTGGTTTTCGATGTTGATCCTGAGAACTTCGCTTGCCCGATTCATGGGACGTTGGGGGAGAAGATGCGTAAGCATCAGGGACTCTCGTTCTGTCGGCTCGAATTCCAGCTGGCCCAACAAGAAGCTGTTCAGCTTATAGAGATATTGTCAAGAAAATTCTCCAGAATCAGCCTTGTCTATTCGGGTCGAGGATTTCACATTCATGTCAGAGATGAAGAGACGGTTTTCTGGAACCGAAAGAAACGGTTGATGCTTGTTAGGTCGCTCATCAAGAAAGGGTTTGTGATGGACGAATGGGTTCCTGCAGGTGGGATGAGGCTAATTCGTCTCCCTTACTCGCTTAACGGCTTGGTCAGTAGGATAGCCATACCTTTGGCTGTGCGTGAACTGGGGATCTTCGATCCCACTACTAACGAACGTAGTATCCCGAGTTTTTGTCGGCCTAGAAAGGCGGCTACTTCTTGCGTTTCTTTTTGGTCTTAGGCTTAGTCTTCTTCGTCTTGGGGGACTTTCGTACGACCTTCTTTGCTTTTGACTCCTTACCAGCGTAGTAATAGTATGCCTTTCGCTTCTTCGCTTTGGTTGATGTCTTCTTGGGTGGCATTTCGTTTTTGAATTGGGTACGTTCTGTCTTAACGCTTCCTGTCGGCTAACCCATCGAGTTCTACAGAAAGAAGGTGGGCGCTTCGACGGGTTATGGCTAACAACTATCGAGCGCTGCTAGGACTCGGCTGTGAGTCTCTTCTACGGTTTCAACACCGGTGTTCAACAGTATACACTTGACTTTGAAGGCTGAGATCATTCGACGGAAGAATTGTTCTTGGCGGGCGTGGTCGAGGTGGAGGAGGTAAGGGTTGAACCACGGTTCGTTGCTCATTTTCCCCCATGTTTCCTTGGGTCCAGCTCCGGGGCGGATCATATACTCACCCTTGCGGAGGACCTGAATGGCTTCATCTGAGTTGAGTTTGACCTCTGCTGGACTCTTCTCGTCGCGTCGCAACAGCACTAAGAGGCGGATTTTGGCCTCATCAGCGACTTTTTCCTTGCCGAACAATCGTTCCCTTGGGACGAGCGCTCGACTGTTCCCGAATGCGTAGTAGCACCACTGGTATCCGTCGTCGAAGACGCATCGCTGATTGGTGAGTTTGCATCCGGTGGGACCGAGTGTGAACTCGCAACTCTCCTTGTTCATCACTACGTTTTCGCATTTGCTCTCGTCGAAGATTTTTCTCAGCCATGGTTTGTTGAGCTGTGTCTCGGTCCGCATGTAGAGACTCTTCTCAGGTTGCTTGCCGACTAAGTGGCCGAGCAGTTCGCCTTCGTTGTGGTCGATGTTGACCCAGTCGTCTCCAACGATTCTTCCTTCTGGCCGTTCCATGAGTTTGAATGCTTGAGTCGTCTTGCCGGTGCCGGTGGGTGCTACTATTATGACTCCTTTGCCACCCAGGTCGACGCAGGCGCCGTGTATTGAGTGCGTGTTCCTCGTCGTTTCGAGGATCGCGGCGGCCATTCCGAGTGCCCAGCTCTTGCACTGTCCATAGTATTCGGTGTTGAAAAATAGGGATTCTTGGGTCTCGGGGCAGTAGTAGGCGGAGGGTTCGAAGCCTTCCACTCCTATCGCGGAAATGATCCGCGAGTTGGTGGGCGATGCTTGGGGGGCTGCGTTCCAGTTGAGCGTCCAGAAGTCGTACTGGTGCTTGCTGTTGCCTTGGAACTCGATGTTGACCCCGTTCAGGTTCGCCTTGGAGCGAAGAGAATGTGATCTTAGCTTCTTGTCGGCTTCGTCCTTGAGATGCTCGAATTTATCCTTGGGGACGTTCTTGTCGCCTTTGACTCTGGTAGTTGATGCGGTGATGTAGTTATCCAGGGTCACTTGGTAGGGCTCCGAGATGATAGTGCTGCTATCGCCTCGAATATGACCTTTGCACCTACTGCTGCTGTCTGGCCAGAGTCCAGCTGGGGCGAGACTTCGACGAGGTCGAAACCTATAGTGTTACGGTTCATCGCGGCTTGAACGAGTGTTAGTAGTTCATCAGTCGTAATGCCGTCCGGTTCTGGGTTGCCAACTCCAGGAGCGTATGCTGGGTCCAAGACGTCAATGTCAACGGTCAGGTAGCTGTGAGTGAAGCCTGATAGGAATGATCGTATTCTTTGCGCGGTCTTGTCAAGGGGGGTCTTCCTGAGGTCCTGCGGTGTGATCATTTGCAGTCCACTTTCATGACAATAGTCGAGCTCGGACTTTGAGAAGGCTCGGATCCCAACTTCCATAACATGGCTCGGACCGATGCGCTCTGCTACCCGCCGCATGAATGTGGCGTGTGACAGCTTCTCGCCGAGAAATTCGTCCCTCAAATCAAGATGGGCGTCGAGATTCACAAGCCCGATATCAGTTGGAAGGGCGTCGATCGCGGCCTTGGTCACCGTGTGCTCTCCACCTGCCATGATAGGAATCTTGCCAGCATCGGCTAGTTCTCTCCATACGGCGGTAATTCTTCTGAGGGTTTCATTGAGATCCTCCACGGTGTCGATGTCTCCCGCGTCGTGGACTGGGATTCTCTCGAGGTCAAGATTGGATCGGATGCTGTAGAGTTCCAGGTTGGCTGATACGTCTCGGAGGGCGGATGGCGCAAATCGGGATCCTGGCTTGTAGGTGCTGGTCCGATCGAAGGGGACGCCGAAGAAGACGAAACGGGATTTTTCAAGAGAGGACGATACTCCTGTGAAAGCGGGTCGGGCGGATAGATAGAGTTGGGAGGGACTCATGGTCTCTCCGACTCAATATTGGTATCGAATGTAAGGCTTATTTTGGGAGGTTACGAGGCTTGCGCCGGATTCGAGAGATGTCCAAGCAGACGCCTAAGCAGGCAGCGAAAGAGGAAACGGTTGAGGCGGCGAGTTTTAGGCCGGTTGGACTCTCTATCTCGTCCTTCTTCTACGCCCTATCCGGGGTCTACTATCTGGTGATCCCGATAGCCGCGCAGGACACTGGCGCCTACCATTTGTATGCGATTGGCGCCGCTTCGATTCTGGGGAGCTTCGGGGTTTTCAAGATGAAGAAGTGGGGGCTCTGGTTAGGGTTGCTTCTATTTCCTCTTCAGATTGTTGCTCCGGCCTCGACGCTTTTGACGGTGCTATCGTATCCTGGAGCCTGGTCACAGCCAATCGGCATCGCCCTTGTTGCTTCACTTTTCGTACTGATGTTTTTTGCTTCTCTGACTTTCCTGCTAGTCCTTGACAAGCGACGCAGCTTCAAGTAGATTATTCGCTGGCGCCGTTCCAAACGATGCCGCCGCGTCCTTTGGCGCAGTAGCCTTCTCCTTTGACTTGTTGGAGTAGCATCGGGCACACGACGTCATAGATCTCCGGCCTTTCGATCGCGTTTGAACCAGTTGGAATCCGCAGACCTTGCAACGCGACTGAATTATCGAGAGACTTCCGAATTGAGGGAGGGGAAGTGTGAATCTGCATCCCTTCTCGTATCCGGTGCATCCGATGAATCTCTTCCCGGTTGTTCGGCTTCGAATGATCTTCAGCTTCGAGCCACATTTGGGACATGGGGAGTCGAAGGTCAGGCTGGCGGTTCTCTGCGACGTTACGACCTCAACCAATTGGGATCCTATCTCGTCTTCTCTAGACATCAGCTCTAGCATAACTGGTCGAAGATGATCCAGTGCCTCGGCCAGGACGCGACTTTTGGTGGTCTGGAGTGTCTGAATGCTGTCCATCGAGGTTTCGAGCTCGGCCGTGAATCCTGGGTCGATTATCAGCGGACAATATTTGTTGAGTAAGCTGATGATCTTCATTGCGAGAGAGGTTGCTTCGATTCTCACATTCTTAATGTAGCCTCGTCGATATAGAATCTCGATGATTTCGGCTCTGGTGGCTTTGGTCCCGATATTCTCTTTCTCCATCTTTTGGAGTAGGCTGCTTGGATTGTATCGGGCGGGGGGCTCGGTGAATCTCTGTGAGGCTAGGATCTTGGCGAGCAGTATCTTGTCGCCAACTTTGAGGTCCGGGAGCTTCTGGGATTCTTTTGAAGTGTAGGGCTTGTAGAATTGTATCCAGCCTTCCTTGACCTGACGGGAGCCGCGAAGGAAGAATCTGTGAGGCTCTTTCTTGAGGGTTAGTTTTGAACTCTCTTGGAGACTGGCTTCGGCGAAAGCGGCCATGAACCGTCTGATGATTAGATCGAGGAGATTGGCTTCGGGCTGGATGAGAGGCCGTTTAGGTGATTCACCTGTGGGGTAGACTGCAGGGTGCGCAGGGTCTTCCTTGGGACCCTCATTGGGACGAAGCGCAGGTTGGAGCAGCAGCTCTGATGCTAGGATACGGTACTGAGCCATGTTCGCGATGCCGCGGAGAATTTCTGAGTATCCGATGTCGGGGGGTAGTTTCTGGCTGGAGGTTCTTGGATAGGAGATTAGCGCCTCTAGATAGAGTTTTTCCGCAAGAGCCAGGGTTCTCGACGGGGCGTATCCAAAGTGTCTGTAGGCCTCCGACTGTAGGTTGGAGAGGTCGAAGGGATATGGTGGACTCTGCTGAATGTTTCGAGACTCGGCACTTTCAACCTCAAGAATGGAATCCTTGCAATCTCTGACGATTTGTTCTGCTTCGGCTGATGTGGAGATTTTCTCTTTCTCGTATTCGAGGGTGTAATCCTGTTCATCCTCTGTTACTTTTGCGTCGATCGTCCAGAAGGGTGTCGGAGTAAAGCATTGAATTTCTTCTTCCCTGTCTACGACGAACTTCAGTGTTGGGCCTTGGACTCTGCCGGTGGATAGCGTTGAGTAGCCGCGGTTCTGTTTAAGTGATGATTCTGTTAGGAGCCGTGAGAGGTTGATTCCGTAGAGCCAGTCGAGTTCGTGTCGAGTTCGGCCAGCCTCGACTAGGGGCATGTCGATGCGGGGTGCGAGTGTCTTGTACGCGGATTTGAGTTCTTTCTCGGTCATGGTGCTGAACTTCATCCGCTGAGCTATCGTATCAGCGCCGTGACAGGCGTATCGTAGGATTGTAAATCCGATCAGCGAGCCTTCCACATCATAGTCGCAGGCATTGATGTAGCGGTCGGCCTTGTTGGCGAGTGAGCTTATGACCTGAATCCATCGGGCTAATCGGGCTGACTTCCTGTCGATGAGGTGCTTGGGCTTCCACTCGAAATCCCAGACCGGGTAGTAGCGTCTGCTGGAGTGGGTCTTCGCGTCGACCGCATAGAGGTGGCCCAGGGCTGAACAGACGATGATTGTTTCATGTCTGTTCTTGGACTCGAAGACCGGGACGCCTTGAGTGTCGATTATTCGCGGGTCGTTGTCCTCATCCAGCGCACGTGCAACCCGCGCGGCTGCATCCGGCTTCTCGCACACAACGAGTGTCTGCACTACTTCCACTTCTCTGGATGATATTGGACGAATTCAACGATCTCTCTCGCGTTCTTGCCTGTTCCTTCCAGGTTGGCAATGCGTTTGAGAAAGTCATCTTGTAAGAGGCTGCCGTACGCCGTCGCCCATACTTCGTAGGCCTTCTTTACGCTGTCGAGCGCGCGTGCGTGCGCCGGACATAGATCGGGAGTGGCCTGTTCAGTCTCCTTCCAGCAAACGAGACAATCCAAGGAACGCACAAGTATGTTGGCCGGAAGGGCTATGTTTCACGTTTTCGCTCAAGCGCGACAGGTTCAGTGGGTGCTGGACCGTTTCTGACCGCGGCTCTTTGGGACTTGGAAGACTATTCCCTTTCCCGGATGGATCCGGACTTTCACTGGACGATTGTCGAATTTTCTTCCGCGCATTTTCTTGACTGTGAGCTGAGTAAACGATTGTCCTACTTCATTGGCTGTGGAGAGCTCTAGGATGCAGTCCATCACCCCCTCGAGTTCAACCAGTGCTGATTTCGACGCGGTTCTGCTGATTGCAAGAAAGAACCGGCCCTTCAGCTTCTTGAGGTTTGTCGACGTCTCAAGTATCAGGTTAGTCAAGCCGTGTAGGCTGGCTCTCTCGACGAGCTGGTAAGCAGAGTCAACAATTAGGGTTGGTTTCTCACCGTTGACCTCTGCAAGGCCTGAGGATATCGTCATGTCTAGGACGGTGGTGTCGTAGAAGTTCTCCAAAACACCCAGGCTGTTGTCTACCTTCTGGGTCTTGGTTATTTCGCAGCCGACAAGCTGGAAGAATCCCTGTGCCTCGTCCTTTGCAGTATCCCAATGCATTGTCTTCATTGTCTTCTTGACGCCGTCTGGGTTGTCGTAAGTCAAGAATACGACTGGATGGGCGGACTGGAGTGACTTGTAGGCCAGCTCTTCACAGAGAGTAGTCTTGCCTGCACTCGTGTCGCCTTCGATGAGGATCGTGTCGCCATCCCGGAAACCTCCCGCGGTCAGGTGGTCCAAGTATTCGAAGGGTTCCTCGCGAAACGGATGCCTCATCCTGTGGAACTGTCCATACCCTAGCACGCCTCCAACCGCTGCGCCGAGGAGGATCCAGTTGAGAGACTGGGCGACCCAAGAAGTGGTTGCGGGTGCGGCGCTGAACTGGATCTTGCTGGTAGAGCTCTGCGCCAGGTCAGTGGTGTTCCGGATAGTCTGTGATTGGCTGGTGACTTGTACGACATATTGTCCCTTGGGCAGTGCACGGAAGAGTAGAACTCCTGTGTTTCCGGTCGTATTTTGAGAGATCGTCTGACCTGATAGGGTCAGGGCAACTGTGGCTCCGGATACTGCTTGGCCGTTCGGGTCCACTACGACGACTGTCAGGTCGTAAATTTGTAGGCTGATGGGCGTCAGTCCGTTCTTCGGATTGAACGTGATGGGTGAAGCGGCTACGTTGATTCCTTTCCAAGTTACGCTTGAGATCGAGTATGTTCCTGCCGGGAGAAGGTATGATCCGGACGGGTCGAGGGTTGAGGAGGTGCCGTTGGGGTAGGCGAGTTGGATGGCGGATGGTGGTTGTGGTAGAGTGTTGGCGTTTCCGTCTAGGAATCGGGTGCTGAAGTCTAGGCTGTATACTGTGAGGTGGAGAGGTATCGTTAGAGAGGATGTCGGGTTATAGTTCGTGGTTTGGTTGACGAGCGATCCTTGCCAGTATGCTTTGATGTTGTAGGTCGCATTGTCTCGCAGGAGAATATTCTGAGGCGACACCCAGCCCGAGCTATCGGATGCTCCGTTGTATACTGCAACCGATCCAACGAACAAAATGACTGATGCGCCAGCAACTGGGACTGGCGCAGGGTCCAGGCTTACGGCTTGAAGGTTGAGAAACCACGTGGCGAATATTGTGTATGAGAGCGAGAGTGCCACCGAGACGCCGCTGTTGTCTGTCATTGCAAGTCTCGAACTATAGGTTCCGCTGAGACTGTTCGACGAATAGGTCCAGTTGAGTGACCATAATCCGGTATAGTTCTGCGCGGAACCTTGTACGCGGGTGAGGGGAGAGTTGGACAGGAGCGTCGAACCAGCGGGCGAGGTGAGATTCGCACGAGCCGAGGCTATATCGTAAAGTCCGAGAGCGTCGAATACGGACGTCCTGAGTGTTACCTGTCGACCGGGCGTCGTCCAGTTTCTGCTGAAGAACGTCGTCTGGAGTCCTGTTTGATTAAGGCTTGAGTAGAAGGTGATTCCCATTCTCTGCTGGAATGTGACTGAGACCTGACTTGGGTCTGACGAAAAGTCGTAGTAGAGGCTGATCGTGCGAGCGGTGCTTCCGCCAACGGTGACTGTAATCTGGAAATCGAAGATGGCCCCAGACTCGATCTGGTAAGTATTACTTGTAAGCGTGATCGTGTAGGCGGCTAGTGTTGTAGATATCGGTGTGCCGGAGAGGCTGCCTACGGCCAATGGGATTACCGCGCCTGTAGAGGTGATCTTGTTGACGTTGCCAGTTATCACGGTACCTCCGCCAGTGCCAGATGAGGAGACGAAATAGAGGGTGAATGTGAGAGGTCCTGTGAAGCTGACGTTTCCAGCTAACCCCGGCTGAGAATAGAAGTGCCATGTGCCAGGGATGCTACTGGAAACCGTTCTCTGATCTGTCTGTGCTGTTCCGGACCACGCTTGGGTAGTGTTCGCCCAGAAACTTGACGTTATCGTGTTCAGCGTCTTCGTGTTCTGGCTGTGGAAAAAGAAAGTCG
>Ga0209235_1001538_pt1 | contig 12558 bp, 14 predicted proteins | sample GraSoi013_1_20cm_4_FD_185817 | JGI IMG/M metagenome (GOLD analysis project Ga0209235, IMG submission 185817) | Grasslands soil microbial communities from the Angelo Coastal Reserve, California, USA - Sample 09_25_2013_1_20cm (SPAdes) (version 2) | ecosystem: Environmental > Terrestrial > Soil >...
ATAGAAAACATCCAAAAAAAGTGATAAAAATTGAATTTATGAATCTTTGGATAGATTGAATGCTATTTTTGCCTATGTTTAAATATCGTCTTAAGACTTTTTTATCAGATGGTATCAGTTGACCAAATACTGCAGACATTGGGTACTGTAATTGACCCAGATCTCAAAAAAGACATTGTATCAATGGGTATGATTAAAGATCTTGAAATAAACGGTAATGCTCTAAAATTTACGTTGGAGCTAACTACTCCCGCATGCCCCTTCAATGATCAAATAGAGCAAGATGTCAGAAACGCCGTTTCCACAATTAAGGAAATATCAAAAGCTGACATCAAAGTAACAGCTAGGGTGATGGAAGGTCGTGCACTTAGCATAGACGAAATGCTTCCTACAGTCAAAAACATTATTGGTATTGCTAGTGGAAAGGGCGGAGTGGGAAAGACTACTGTTGCAGTCAATTTGGCATTGGCTCTTTCTCAAACAGGAGCCAAAGTGGGTGTTCTTGATGCTGATATTTATGGTCCAAGCGTACCGCTGATGCTAGGAATGGGCAAATCTGTAATGGAAGTCGATAATAACAAATTACAGCCAGCTGAAACACACGGACTCAAAGTTGTGTCATTTGGATTCTTTGCAGACCAAGAGCACCAAGCAGCAATTTACAGAGGTCCCATAATTTCCGGGATTTTAAAACAATTCATTGTTGACACTAATTGGACTGATCTTGATTATCTTATTGTTGATCTTCCACCAGGTACCGGAGATATACCATTAACTCTTGCTCAGACAATTCCAATCACGGGAATTGTGGTTGTTACTACTCCGCAGGAAGTTGCAAGCAATGTGGCAGTAAAAGCATTTGGCATGTTCCAAAAACTCAATATTCCAATTATGGGAGTTATAGAAAATATGAGCTATTTCAAGTGCCCGAATTGCGATGCCAACCACCACATTTTCGGAAAAGGTGGTGCTAAGAAAATGAGTGAAAAATACAATCTACCATTCTTGGGTGAGATCCCACTAAACCCTGGTATAATGGAGGGCTCGGACACAGGAAGACCAGTACTTGTTACTGATCCGAATTCTCCACACGCTCAATCATTTATGACTGTGGCAAAGAACGTAGCGGCCCGATGTAGCGTAATTGCCGCTCAGTTAAACGAAGAGATGAAGGCTGAAGTAGCTACACAAAAATAGAACAAAACAAAGTTATTTTGTGCATCTGCCTGAACGCTTACGCGATAATTTAAGAAAACCACTCGGCGTTTTACTGGTAGACTCAGAAGTAACAAAAGAAAACATTTTAAAAAAAATCTCAAAGGACTCATTGCTAATTACAGTAGGTGACGCTAGTACTGAAAAGATGATCAAGTTTGGAATCAATCCAGCACTTCAAATCGTAGATGCATTAGAAAAAAGAAACAAAAGAGAACTTCCTAAAGGTATTGTGGCAACCTTACTTTACTGTGCAAATCCTCCCGCAGAAATTACCGAAGAAAGCATTGCTACAATAAAAAAAGCATTCAAAATGGAAAAACCTGTAAGAATAATAGTTAATGGAGAAGAAGACTTGCTTGTAATTCCAATTGCGATATTTGCACCGGAAAACGCCATTATTTTATACGGACAACCTAACGAAGGCCTAGTAATTGTAAAGGTTACGCAGGAGATACGAGATAAGGCCAAGATGATTATGGATTCTATGAATTAATTGGGTGATGAATGTGTATTTCCAAAGGTATTACATACGATTGCGTATATGCTGCCGATATTATCACTACGTAGATGAAAATACTTGTAGTTGACGATAACAATAGTATAACACAATTACTTTCACAGTTTTTCAAAGCGAAAGGACATGATTGTGTAACCACAAACAGCGGAAAAAAGGGATTGACGCTATGTCTTAATAATAAGTTTGATGCGATCATATTGGACCTGGCTATGCCAGATTTCACAGGCGCAGATTTTCTTGATTCACTTATTCAAACAGGAAAAATCGAAAACCAAAAAATAGTTGTGATGACCGCACTGCCACTAGGTGATGTCAAACTAGGAGACCATCATCATGGAATTTGTGAAGTGTTATCGAAACCATGCAATCTAGGCGTTCTTATGAAAACTCTGACATCATTAACCGCAGTTACGTAATGCTCTTTGTCTCTCTCAAAAATCTTCTGTACTAATTTTCCAAATTTGAAATCATAATTAGAGGATATTGAAACGTGGTCTTCCTGAATTCAAGGCAAGTATGTATTAAGAAATACATACCAGTTCTATTTAGGGAAAAAACGTTCTTTCGTATATGGACAGACAAGTGCACAGACTATATCATGAACCAAATAATCAAATAATTATTTTGGTGATATGAAATGAGAGTTGGTCTACAAATTGCCATCGTAGCATCCATGTTTACTGTCATTATGACAGCTATTGGGTATGTTTTATTGGTTCAATTGAATAAAGCGGATCCGATCAAAATGGAGGAATTAACCAAAAATATCACACCAATATTCTCATTTGGGATTTTCATCTTTATAGTCATGGCAGGTACCATGACCTTTTTAATACATTCTATTACAAATCCAGTAAAAAAACTGCGAGACGCTGCAGATAAAATTGCACGCGGAGATCTGGAAGTTAAAATATATCCAAAAGGAACTGGCGAAGTTCGTGACCTAGCCATTTCCTTCAAAACTATGGTAAATACACTTAGGAAATCTGGAGATCTTCAATCTACGGCTGCAGAAAAATACAAAAACCTCTATGAAACCTCGCCATTTCTATATCGCACAATCACTTTGGATGGACTTATAGCGGAGTGTAACAAGTCATATGCGGAACGTTTGGGATACACGGTAGAGGAAGTTATTGGGACGCATTATAACAAGTACACAGCCCCTAAGGATCTTAAGGCCATGACAGATTCGTTTGAAAGGTGGAAGATGACAGGAATAGCTAAAGATATTGAAATTTGGCTCAAAACCAGAGATGGAACCACTTTTCCGACACTTATGACTATAAGCAATTTTTATGATGAAGATGGTAGCGTGATTGGGCATAACTCCATTATTAGAGACATTTCAGAAATTTACGAAGCAAGAAAAAAACTAGAAAAAGATGCATTAATGGAATTACAACTTACTGAAATTAAAAAGATGGAGAAACTAAAAGATGAATTTGTTTCCATGATGACGCATGAATTGAAAACCCCCCTCACTCCAATAATGGGTCACTGTGAAATGCTGAAAGAATCTGGGTTACTTGGTGATCTTAATCAAGTTCAGTTAGACTCAATTAATACAATCCATGAAAATGCTCATAGATTGGAACGACTAATTGGAGATGCAATGCTAGCCCAGAGATTGGAAATTGGCCAGATGAACTTTGATAAGCAGAAATTTGAGGTGACGAAATTAATGAGTGAGATACATAATGACTATTCCAAAATCATGAAAGAAAAACAAATCGAATTTGTAAATTCAACACATGGAAATTTGATTCTATGGACTGATAAGAATAGAATCAGACAAGTAATTGATAACCTAATTCAGAACGCGGTAGACTTTACTCCCAAAAATGATGGCAGGATCGAGATTGGTGCAAGGAATGAAGATGGCAAGATTGTCTTTTACGTAAAGGATAACGGAATGGGTATTCCAAAGGAAGTGCAACCAATTATGTTTAAAAAATTCTATCAGGTTGATGCCTCACATAGGAGAAAGCACAAGGGGACAGGACTTGGGCTTGTGATCTGTAAAGGAATAGTCGAAGGTTTAGGCGGCGGAATATGGTTTGAAAGTGAACCTGGAAAAGGTACGAGCTTTTACTTTGCCATTCCAGAGGAAGTATTATGGCAGAATAAATTGACCTAGGAAGTTTGGTTTACACCTATGGGATAACTATTAGTATCATTTCTGCTATGAATAAGACAGTGAATTAATTACATGCATCTTTTGTTGATCGAAGACAATGATAGTATATCAGGCATGATTGCCCAATACCTAAGGCTAAAGGGACATGATTGTATAGTTGCTGATAATGGAAAGGACGGACTGGCCCAAATTTTATCTAATAACTATGATGTCGCACTACTTGATTTAGCTATGCCAGAATTTAGTGGATATGACGTCATAGAGTCTCTTGAAACGACGGGAAAGTTAAAAGAACAGAAATTAATTGTATTAACAGCATCCTCTATTACTGAAGGCAAAATGAAAGAATTGGAAAAAAGGGGGGTGTATACATGCATAAAAAAACCAGTTCAGCTAAACGACCTTATGAAAGTTATTCAATCCTGCGTCGATGCTTGAACTTGCACTGGTCTAAAGGTAACGTATCCATTGAAATGGCCTAAAGTACAGGAGAAGGGGAATGATGACACGGTGGCTGTATGATCTATGATTAAGCTACACAAGTTCTGACCCTAAATAACCATTTTTTTGGTTAAGATGAAAAAATATACAACATCTGGTATGATGGTTGACAACCTAAATTAAACCAGGATTTTAAAAATTAGAATTCATGAAGCTTGATTCTAGCCTTCGCTTGAAAATATTGGAAAAAGTTGGAATCTATTCAAACAGGTTCGGAATTGAGGAACCAAAGGTGTTGTTAACTACACGAGAAGTTCTTAACATGCCAAAAGAGATCACACAGGGTAGGAGAACTTCGGCTTACAAATACTTGGGGGTATCTTATCTCCAGCATAATCTTGTCTTTATAAACATGAGAAAGATCTCCGATGAAAAAACACTTGAAAACACTATAGTTCATGAATTAATTCATATGAGATTTCAATATCTGAGTCATGGAAAAAGATTCAATAAATTAGTAAGACATGGACTAGCTGGAAAAACTTTTTCGCCATACAAGAAAAGAAAAAAGTAGTGCAAATGTTCTAAAATGATTTATATTTACCACAAATAGGCAAAAACGTAGTAAATGACGCCTGAGAAAATAATTCCTGTTGGTGCGTCAATTGTTGCTTTCATTATTGCTGCAGTCCTTGCAGCATGGGTATCTAAACAAAAACCTGGAACACAACAGATGCTAGATATTTCAAATGCGGTGGGTGTAGGTGCAATGGCATTTTTGAGAAGAGAGTTTAAAATTGTTATTCCAATAGCCATAGGTCTTGCAGTCTTGATTGGTGTAGTATTGCCATCACCAAATGGATTGCCAACTAACGGTATTGCTTTTGCAGTTGGTGCCGGGCTTTCTGCCATTGCAGGATTGATCTCACTTAAAATCACAGTCAAGGCCGCGGTTCGTGCTGCAAACGCATCAGGAAAAGGACTTGGACATACCTTTGCCCTTGCCTTTAGAGGCGGAGCAACGGTAGGCCTTGCTGTACCAGCTATGGCCCTTTTGGGTATAAGCTTACTTTATTTTGCATATCCAGATCCTATCACAATTGCAGGGGTTGGTATAGGTGCTAGTTTGATTGCCTTGTTTATCAGGGTAGGCGGAGGAATTTTCACAAAGGCTGCGGACATGGGTGCAGACCTGGTAGGAAAAGTAGAAGCAAATATTCCAGAAGATGACCCAAGAAACCCTGCAACTATTGCTGATAACGTAGGAGATAATGTAGGAGACGCAGCTGGAATGGGTTCAGATATTTATGAATCATATATAGTAACCATGCTTGCATCATTACTAATCGCTGCACTGATTGGGACTCCTCAAAACTTGCTTTATCCGATGTTAATTGGTGCCTCAGGATTGTTTGCATCTATCATTGGTATTGCAACAATAGGCCCAAGAAAGATGACCGATGTCAACAAGCCGCTTGCCAGTGCCTTTTATGTTTCTGCTGCAATAGCAATTGCACTTAATTTTGTTTTCACATATCTTTTCCTTGGTCATACTCAGATTGCATATGCGCTGTTTGGTAGTACAGTGATAGGAGTTATTCTAGTACCAATAATACAGAGGATCACAGATTATTTTACAAGCTACAGATTCAAGCCTGTTCAAGAAATTGCCGAATCTGCAAAATGGGGATATGCATCACTTACACTAATGGGAATAATACAAGGAATGCGTTCAACAGGTCCCTTTATGATTGCCATTACTGTTGCACTAGCCACATCATATGTATTGGCATCGTCTGCAGCCCCAGATCCTTCTCAAGCTGCACTTTATGGAATCTTTGGTACCTCACTTACTGCAATGGCAATGCTAAGCCTTGCAGGGATTGTGTTGAGTATAGATGCATTTGGTCCTATCAGCGACAATGCCGGTGGAATTGTAGAAATGACAGGTATGGGAGAAGAAAATCGTAAAGTTACAGATGAAATTGATGCAGTAGGAAATACAACAAAAGCAATAACCAAAGGTTTTGCAATTGCAAGTGCAGGTCTTGCTGCTCTTGCCATGATTCAAGCATTTCAGTATGAAGCAGGAAAAATATTTCATCACACTTTCGATTATAGTCTCTCAAATCCAGCAGTAGTTATTGGATTGCTTGTAGGGGGTTTATTGCCATTCTTTATCACTAGCCAACTTATATCCGCAGTTGCAAGGGCAGCTTCTAAGATGGTTGAAGAAGTAAGACGACAATTCAAAGAAACTCCAGAAATTCTAACAGGTAAAGCAAAACCTGACTATGCAAAATGCGTTGATGTTGCAACCGTGGCTTCATTACGCGAGCTTTGGAAATCTGCAACCATTACAATTGCAGCTCCCATAGTACTTGGTATAGTTTTGGGCCCATCTGCAGTAGTAGGACTACTAATGGGTGCAGTAATTACAGGAATTTACTTGGCTTTCCATCTGGCAAATACTGGTGGTTCGTGGGACAATGCCAAAAAGTACATGGAAATTAACAAGCAAAAGGGAACTGAAGAGCACAAGATTGCAATTGTTGGAGATATCATAGGAGATCCTTACAAGGACACTGCTGGACCGGCACTCAATACGGTCATAAAATTACTGAATACTGTAGCCATTGTCTTTGTTTCCGCATTTATTGCACTTGTAGTTCTCTAGCTGCGAACTCTGTCATCTAACCATGGTCATATCAAGCTCATCTATCTGAGCTTCGATGGTCTTTTTCATGGCATCACTATGTTCAGGACAGAATTTGAAGAAACCATCAACCGTCTCAAAGCAGCCGCAAATCCACCTAGTCTGGATTTCTCCTTCCACTGTAAGTTTATTGTAGGTGCCTTTTTTGGTCACAGGGTCACCTAAGTGAATCATTCTAAAAAGATTTTGCAAAAATAGTAAAAGGATGCAAAAAATATGGCTAAGGGCAGCCTTCCATCTTCTGGATAAAGTATCCTTTCTTTTGGATCTCACTGGCAATTGGCTCTGGGGCGCCTTGCGAGTGACAAAACTGGCACTCTTCGGTTGTTACGTGCGCATCTCCCTCGCCTATGGTCTTTAACCACTCTTTTGCATATGAAATTGCCTTTTGATGATCCTTGACACTAGTTATGACGTCAAAGTGCATCGTGTGTCCATCGCCTGCCTCTACATATGTATCATATACGTGAATTTCCATATTTTTGAATCAAAACCAAGGGATATTTATTCTAACTTGAACAAGTTTTTATTAATGATGTATCAGGTGATAGTCGATCTTCCGAAGATTAAGAATATAGAACTGGAACTAGACGATAAAATTGCACCAAAGACTGTGCGATCTTTTCTTGACTGTTTGCCGCTAAGTGTTGGAATTAATGTATGGGGAGAAGAACTTTACACCGACGAAACTCCGGTTAACATGGGCCCAGAAAATTCAAAATCGTTAGTTGAATTAATGGACGTTGCGTACTGGCCGCAAGGTAGGGCTATCTGCCTGTTTTTTGGGCCAACCCCGATAGGCAATAAAGATGAGATAAAACCATACTCTCCAGTAAACGTCATAGGCAAGATAAGGGAAGCTGACAAGACACTCTTACAAGACATCAAGGAAGGAACTAAAGCGACATTTAGAGTAAAATAAAATCTTTTAGGTAACCTACGCGTACTATTTGTCATTGTGGGGCCTCAAGGCTGAATTAAAATGTAAGGAATGCAACGCAACATTCGTAGATAAGGAACATCTTGAGAGACACAAAAAGAGCATACACCACAAAACCTAGGATATTGTTACAACAACAGGTATAATTCCAGATTCAAAAATATAGGCCTCAAATTTGTTTTCAACATTTGAAAAGATAATCCAAGGGACAGGATTGCTTTCCATGTATTTTTTGTCCGTGGCAGAAGGATATGCAGCAGAGTGTGGATGAGAATGAAAAATTCCAATGACATCCAACTTCCTTTTCTCTGCTTCGCTATATGCTTGAATCAGCTCTTGATTAGATATTGTAAAAGTGACAGGCGAATTTTCAGTGTTTTTCGTTAGGAATATATCTCTTATTATTACTCGTTTACCTTCAATTCTTCCAAACAAAATCGCGCATGATTCGTTTGGGGCACATTCTTGTGCATGTCTAGTAAGAATATCTATGTGATTTTTTGAAAGAACTATTTCTTGTTGTAATTTCATCCTACTGTTACTTTTCCAGTCATCCAGGGATGGACTTGACAGAAATAATCAAATGAACCCGCAGAACTAAATGTGTACTCAAATGTCTTGTTGGCTTTTATCAGACCACTATCAAACATTTTTCCAAATTCATTATCTGATGGTTTCCCATCAGTAACAGTGTGTGAAACACTATCATCATTGGTCCACACAACTGTTGTACCAATTTTAACATCTATTTCTTGAGGATCAAAATATTTCTGTCCCACTTTTTGTGTTGATGCGCCGCTTGGAATTGTAACATTTGCAACTTCCATCTTTGTAGCATTTGTGACTACCATCTTTGTAGCATTTGCACTTGGCTTCGCCTGTCCTGTTATAACAATTTTACCAGACATAAAGGGATGAACAGTACAGAGATAATCGTATTCTTTTACATCAAGCTTTGATGTATCAAGTTGATATTTCTTGCCTGCAGAAATGACGCCTGAATCAAAGATAGAACCATCTGGTGCGTTCGTTACTGTATGAGCAACATTGTCATTGTTGGTCCATTCTATTATGTCACCTTTTGGAACCGAAACAGTAGCTGGATTGAAGCTGGGGTTGCCTTGCACTGAAGCATTGAGAGGAATCTCAACTGGAATTATGGGCGCAGTAGGAGCTGGCGGAATGGTTTGTGTAGTTGTTGCATTTTGAGGATGCAAAGAGAACTGGGCTCCAGGTCCTATGAAACCTAGTGCAGTATAAGAACCAATTCCAACTGCCATGGCTGCCACAAATATTATTGCAATAGGCTTGAAATATTGTGGCATTTTCATGGAGGTAAACGCAATCACAATTGAAGGTACAAGTATGACAAGCAAGACCCCCACGAATCTTGGCAATGATGTCACAACAGTATTAAGACTTAACGCATATGCTCCAACTGATCCACTTATTCCAAAAATCACAAGAGTTGTAGCCTTTGCTTTTCCACTTGTAGAAATTCCGCCATTTAGTATTCCAGCCGACAAAAATACCAGACCTACAAACATGGTCAAACCTGAAAGTGCTTGCATGCCTGTAAGAAATGTGTTTGCTATGCCCATGTAAGATAAAATCACACCTGCAAGACCAATCGCAGTTAGGCCCATTCCAGGCATCATAAGGTCCCAGTCGCTCATTTGTGGTAGTTCCATGAGGTGAGATACTTAATTCTTTTGAACCTAATTGGTAAACTTCGAAGAAATTAAATTCCCAGCAAGTCCGCTAAGACAGGTGGGATTAAAAGAAGTACTTGAAATATCAAAACCACGAATAATAGTTTTACTTGTTATTACAGCAATAACATCGATGTATGCTGCAAGTAAATTCATAGGTCCAGCTCTAAATTACACAAGCCTTTTACATATTATCATAGCAGGTTCACTTGCATCAGCTGGTTCTAGCGCTTTGAATCACTACTATGATAGAGACATCGATCCACTGATGAAAAGAACCAGTACAAGACCAATTCCTTCTGGGAGAATGTCGGCAAAAAGTGTACTGGTATATGGTCTTTTCGTAAGCTGTATCTCTGTAATCTATGCATGGTTCACATTAAATCCAATTTCATCATTTTTCATCGCACTAGGAATTTTCTTCTATGTAATAATATACACGGTTTGGCTTAAGCGCAACAATTCATCTAACATTGTAATTGGCGGTTTTGCAGGAAGTTGTGCAGCCATGGCAGGCTGGTCTGCTGCAACAGGCTCAATGGACATACTTGGTGCGCTTGTAGGCATGTTGGTCTTTGCATGGACTCCATCTCACTTTTGGTGTCTTGCAATGAAGATAAAAGATGATTATGCAGAAGCTAGAGTTCCCATGTTGCCTGTACTGATTGGCATGCAAAAAACTTCAAAGTACATTCTAGTCAACACTGCAATACTGCTTCCATATTCTTTATCACTTGTGGCATTTGGGCTAGGATATGTTTATCTTGTAATGGCTGCCGCATCTGGGGGACTGATGTTGCTGTATCATTACAAGCTTACCAAAAATCCAACAGCTGACTTTGCATGGAAGGCATACAAGGTCACTGCACCTTATCTTACCATAGTATTTGTAGGGATTGCACTTGATGCAGCGTTCCACTTTCCGGTTATAAAATAAATTATTCTGAAATATCTTGTTCTTGTTGTACGCCTGGAAATCCTGCTTCGTATTCTTTTTCTAGGCTCTCCCTGTTTTGTCTTTCTATCTCGTCTTGTCCTTCTTCTTTTTCTGCTATCTCGATTCTACGCTCGTCTTTTGTTAGCCAACTTACTTTGATTAGGCCAAAAATTTCTAGATTAAGCAGAGTCTTGTTAAACTCATCTTCTGGGATGGATATGCCAGCTTTGATTAGGGATTTTGATAGCTCTGAATCAGTCAACGAACCTGCGTTCTTTATTGTTTCATATACTAAATTTCTAAGAGGCATTGTCATGTCTAACCATAAAATGCCTTGTCAATTGGCTTTGGTAGGGCATATGATATGCTGTCTTTGACAGATGTATACCAATCCTCGACATTCTTTGTTATTGATGGTTTTACAATTTTCAAGGCAGCGGCAAAATCTGTGCTGTTAACTTTTGGAGTGTCATTTCGCATGGCCTGGACTGCAGCCTCTCTACATACTGCAACTATGTCCGCACCGCTGTACCCTTTTGTTGCTAGTGCAATTTCCTTCAAATCTACATCAGATAGTGGCATCTGTTTTGTAAGTATCTTGATTATCTCAAATCTTCCTTTTTCGTCAGGAGGCTGTATGAAAAGTAACAAGTCCAATCTACCCGGTCTAATTAATGACGGGTCAATCAAATCAGGTCTATTTGAAATTCCTACCACCACTACTCTTGAAGCTCCTCCATCTTCCATCTCAGTGAGCAATTGGCTGAGCAGTCTCTCACCCACACCTCCGTCTTCGATTGATTTTGCTCGTGCCAGTGAATCTAATTCATCAAATATTATTATACAAGGTGATGATGCCTTTGCCTTTCGGAAAATTTCCCGGATTGCTTTTTCCGATTCTCCTACCCACTTTGATAAAATTTCAGGCCCTCTGACAAAAATCATGTTGGCTCCACTCTCTGTTGCAAGTGCTCTTGCAAGCAACGTCTTTCCACAACCTGGTGGTCCATAAAGTAATGCCCCTTTTGGAGGCTTGATTCCCATCTTTTGGAATTTCGCAGGCTCTTTTATTGCAGTTATCAAATTGTCATTTAGAGTTCTTTTTGCATCATCTATACCACCTACATCTTTCCACCACACTTTGGGGCTTTCAACATAAAACTCTCTCATGGCAGTAGGAACAATTTCATGCATCGCATCGTAAAAGTCCTGAAGAGTAATTCTCATAGTTTGCAACACCTCTGATGAGATCTTTTCTGTTTCTGATTCTATTTCTGGCAGGTAATTTCTAAGAGCTTTCATGGCAGCTTCTCTACAAAGTGATTTTATGTCAGCACCAGTATATCCATGAAGTTCTGCCGCAAGTGTTTTTAGCTCAACGTCTCCTGCAAGCGGCATACCCCTTGTATGTATCTGTAAAATCTCTAATCTCCCATCAACGTTTGGAACTGAAATTTCAATTTCCCTATCAAATCTTCCAGGTCTTCTTAATGCAGGGTCAACACTTTCTGGTCTGTTTGTTGCTCCTAGTACGATGACATTTCCTCTGTCAGTTAGACCGTCCATCAAAGCTAAAAGCTGGGCCACTACTCTTTTTTCTACATCGCCATACGCTTCTTCTCTTTTTGGAGCAATCGCATCTATTTCATCAATGAATATTACACCTGGTGCATTATCCTTTGCTTCCTTGAAGATATCTCGCAGTCGTGCCTCTGTTTCCCCGTAATACTTGTTCATTATCTCAGGCCCATTAATGGAATAGAAATTAGCTTCAGACTCACTTGCAAGCACTTTGGCTATCAAAGTCTTACCACAACCTGGTGGGCCATACAAAAGAATTCCACTGTGCGGCTCTATGTTTAGTCTGCTAAATACCTCTGGATGCTTGAGAGGCAATTCGACAATTTCTCGCATTCTTTTTGTTTGTGTCTGAAGAC
>Ga0209235_1001540_pt1 | contig 12554 bp, 13 predicted proteins | sample GraSoi013_1_20cm_4_FD_185817 | JGI IMG/M metagenome (GOLD analysis project Ga0209235, IMG submission 185817) | Grasslands soil microbial communities from the Angelo Coastal Reserve, California, USA - Sample 09_25_2013_1_20cm (SPAdes) (version 2) | ecosystem: Environmental > Terrestrial > Soil >...
AGCGCTGGACAACGACCGCGAGCCTCACTGCGTATCAGGGTCGGTCTTCGCAGGACCTTGTCCCGCGTCTGCGTCAGCGGGACGGGTGACCGGCTCGGACGAATGGGCGTCGGCGCCGGTGAATTGTTCGAGATCTTCGGTCGCGATCGCGTTCGTGTCGGGGCTTTCATCCGCAGCGTCGTGACCTTCGTCCGCGGCGTGCTGACCACCGGGACCAGATGATTCGGGCGCGCCGCCCTGCGGCGCCGCGCCTTGACCGCCCATGATGCCCGCCGCGGGTCCGCCACCGCGACGGCCACGACGGCGGCGACGGCGCCGGCTTCGCTGACCTGGACCTTCCGGTGACGGTGAGCCGCCGCCAACGCCGGATGGCGACGGCTGTGAGGTCTGTGATGGCTGTGATGTCTGTGATGGGTGTGCCAGGGACTGTGATTGCTGCGGCCGCGGAGCCACGGCCGGCGGCGGCGCCGGCGGACGCGATGGCGCCGGCGCGACGACGTCCCCCTCGCCCGATTTGTAAACGACGACGCTTTCCAGCGCCCGCGCGCGCCGTTCGTTGAACTCCAACCGGCTGCCGACCGATTCGACCCGCATCTTCAGGTTCTTCACCTCGATGCCGAGCCGCGTCGTCTCCACGACCAGGTTGTGAATGAGCTCGTACGTCAGCTGATCGGTCGCGCGCCGCGCCGCTTCGCGTCGCGCCTCCCGCTCCGCGAACATCGTGTTGAGCTTCGATTGGATATGCAGCGCCTGAATCAGCTTGTTTGGATTGAAGAGCAGCTTCAGCAGCGGATTCAGCAGCTTGCGGATGAACCGCAGCGGACCGCGGTGCGTTTCGTACAGCGTCGATTCCTCGAACTCGTAGTTGGGGAGCTCGGGCGGCTCGTAGGCCGGCTGCACTTTGCGGAACTGCTCGAGCAGATCGGAGCGCACGCCCTTCGGGTCCAGAAACTTCTCGAGCTTGACCGCGGCAAGATCGCGAATCTGCTGCTCCGTGTAGTCGACGCCGCGCTTCTCGCGGATGCGGGCGCGGATCTGCTCCATGATCTGCTCGACGTTCACCGAGTCTGAGCGAACGTTGAAATCGGGCATAAACAGCTATCAGCTTTCAGCGCGACGCGTCATATGGGCCGATAGATGATCACGGCGACGGCGGTCGCCCACAGCGCCACGCACACGAGGAGCGGGCGATCCGTGAGCAGCAGCTCGGACGGACTGCCGCCGCCCTCGCGCCGGTGCACGAGATACAGGTACCGGAAGATGCCGTACAGCGGGAACGGAATAGTCAATCCCAGCCACGGTGTTCCAAACTTTTCCTGCGTCTCCGGACTGATCGTGTAGAACACGTACGAGATCAGCGTCGACGCCGTGACGACTGCGATCATCTGGTCGAGCAGATACTCGCTGTATTCGCCGAGAATCGGCCGGTGAGTTGCGGCGTCGTCGGCCAGCAGCGTGATTTCATGCCGGCGCTTGTTCAGCGCGATGAACAGCGCCAGCAGGATGGTGCACACCAGGAGCCAGTGGCTGAACTCGACGTTGACGGCGACGGCGCCCGCTACCGCACGCAGCACGAAGCCGAAAGACAGCGTCAGCACGTCGATGATCACGACGTGCTTGAGCGACGTCGAATAGAGCGCCTGCAGTCCAAGATAAGCGGCCGCCACGAGCGCGAACGTCCAGCCCAGCGCCACCGAGCCCGCGAGCGCGAGCGCACCGATCGCGATCGCTGAGACGGTTGCCGCATGGACGCTGAGCGCGCCCGACGCGATGGGGCGTTTGGACTTGAGCGGATGCCGGCGATCGCTGTCGCGATCCAGGATGTCGTTGAAGAGGTACACGACACCCGACAATCCGCAGAAGATCGCGAAGGCCGCCAGCGCGCGCAGCACCGCCGACGGCACGAACAACTGCATGCCGAACAGCAGTCCGGCGAAGACCAGCAGATTTTTGGTCCACTGGCCCGGGCGCAACGCGTTGAGCAGGTTCAGAGCGAAGGGGCGTCCCGATACGCCGCTGACCGGAGTATCGGGAACCGCTACAGGGGAAGAAGTGCTGCGCGCCATCTAGCGCGAGAGACGGCTAGTGGACCGTCCAGGCTGACTAAACCTTGGCCGATGCCGCGAAACTCCGGACGGCTTCGTTCTCAGAGTCGTACGTCTCGAACACGGTCAGCAGCTTCGTGATCGACAGCAGGTCCGTGATGCGTTTGGTCAGGTTCAGCAGCTTGAGGCTGCCGCCCTGGCGGCTCACCGTCGTATACGTACGAACGATCTCACCGAGGCCGGCGCTGTCGATGTAGGGCACGTCGGCGAGATTCAAGACGATCTTCTTCTGCCCCTGGTTGACAAGGCTGTTGACCTTGTCCTTGAGCAGTTCGTCCCCCTCGCCCAACGTAATCTTGCCTTTCAGGTCGAGTACCACCACGTCACCGACCGCCCGTTCCTCGATCTGCATGGAAACGCTCCAGATAAATGCGCCGCGTGTGAGCTTAGCACCCGCCTCCGCCGAGATGCAACGTAAACGGCTTCGGCGTGGCGCGCCGAAGCGCTTGCGGCGCGAAGGCGGCACCCCGCGCAGACCGATGGGACCACGCGCAGGGTGTGATCGTTGAATCGAACGAGAGCGAGACTCGAGCTGGAGCTTAGACGCCGCCGGCCCCAGCGAACTTGCGGGACTGGAAGCATTCCTTGCAGAACACGGGGCGCCCCTGTGTCGGCTTGAAGGGCACCGTCGTCTCCTTGCCGCAGGCCGAGCACGTGGTCACGGTTTCCACGCGTTCGCGGGCCATGCCGGCGCCGGCCGGACGCGCAGCCCGTTTGCCTTTGCAGGCCTTACACCGTTTCGGCTCGTTCTTGAAGTTCTTGTCGGCGAAGAATTGCTGTTCGCCGGCCGTCCAGATGAACTCCGTGCTGCAGTCCACGCACCTGAGGATTCTGTCTTGGAACTCCATCGGTCGCCACCTCGTCGGGGGTCGGTCATTCCGATTCGCGGCGGAGCTTCTTTCGATTCCGCTTCCGCGCGAGCGCTTGCTTGGCTCTTCGTTTGTCGCCAGGTTTCAGATAGAAGGAGTGCTTCTTGATATCCTTGATGATGTCTTCCTGCTGAACCTTCCGCTTGAACCGGCGGAGAGCGCTCTCGATCGATTCGCCCTCCTGGATCTTGACTTCAGCCACGCCCCAACACCCCCTTAACGCCGACGACAAATATGCTAGGCTATCACAGCAAGCGCGGATTCTAGGCGCAATCCCCGTCAACGTCAACGAAATAGTCCCGTGCGCTCCGCATCGCTGTGCAGCCGAGTCGCACACCCTAACTCATTCAGATCATGCGAGTTCTCGTCATCGGCAGCGGAGCGCGCGAGCACGCGCTCGTCGCGCGTTTGATGACCGAGCCTGAGGCGACCGAGGTGCTGTGCGCGCCCGGAAACGCGGGCATTTCGCGGATCGCTCGGACGGCGGACGTCGCCGTCGCGGATACCGACGCGTTGCTGACGCTCGCCGATCGCGAGGCGATCGATCTGACCATCGTCGGCCCGGAGCTTCCGCTGAGCTTGGGCATCGCGGATCGATTCGCCGCGCAGGGACGGTTGTTGTTCGGACCGAGCGCGGCCGCCGCGCGACTCGAGACGAGCAAGGCATTCGCGAAGGCGTTCATGGCGCGCCACCAGGTGCCGACGGCGCGGTTTCGCACGTGCGAGTCTGCGGACGAAGCGTTCGCGGTCTTACGGGCCGGCGAGTTCGGATCGCCGGTCGTCCTCAAAGCCGACGGCCTTGCCGCCGGCAAAGGCGTGGTCGTCGCAGACGATCGCGCCGCGGCAGAATCCGCCGTCCTTGCCGCGATGAGCGAGCGGCGATTCGGCGCCTCGGGCGATCGTCTCGTCATCGAAGAGTGCCTGACTGGCCCCGAAGTGTCGTTCTTCGCGACGAGCGACGGCACCAACGTGGTACCGATCGGCACTGCACAGGATCATAAGCGGATCTTTGACGAGGATCGCGGACCGAACACCGGCGGCATGGGCGCCATTGCGCCGAGCCCGCTTGTCGACGCAGCGCTCGGGTCGCGGGTTATGCAGGAGATCATCGAGCCGGTCATCCGCGGCATGGCCGCCGAAGGCCATCCGTTTCGCGGATTCCTGTATGCGGGTCTCATGCTGACGCCAGACGGTCCCAAGGTCATCGAGTTCAACGTGCGGCTGGGCGACCCCGAAGCGCAGGTCATCCTGCCGCTCCTCGATGAGCCGTTGTTGCCGATTCTCATGGCGGCCGCGTGTGGCGCGTTGAATCGTTCACCGGTGCGCGTCGGTGGCGATCGTCTGACGGCTGTGGTCGTCGCGTCGCGCGGCTACCCGGAATCGTCGGAGTCTGGACAGCCGATCGAGGGCATCGAACAGGCCGAAGGGATCCCTGGTGTCGCCGTCTATCACGCGGGCACGGCGATGCGCGACGGACGCATCGTGACGGCAGGCGGGCGCGTGCTGACTGTGGTCGGGCGCGGGACCCGTTTCGACGAGGCGATCGCGCGCGCGTATGCCGGCGCCATGCGGATTCATTTCGACGGCATGCAGTATCGGCGGGATATTGGGCGCTCGGCATTGCGGATTGCGGATTGAGGATTGCGGATTTATTGTCGATTGTTGATTGACATCGATGAAGTACTCGGTGATCACGTTCGGCTGTCGAGTCAATCAAGCCGATTCGCTCGGCTTCGAGGAAGAGTTGCGCGCGGCTGGAGCGACCGCTGCGCCACCCGAGTCTGCCGACATCGTTGTGGTCAACACCTGTTCGGTAACCGCGTCGTCTGATCAGGGCGCGCGTCAGACGATTCGGCGAGTCGCGCGCGACAATCCATCCGCGCGGATTGTGGTCACCGGCTGTTACGCGACGCGCCGCCCCGACGAAGTCGCCGCGCTGCCGAACGTCGCCCGCGTCATACCGAACGACGACAAGCCGCGATTGATTCACCTCGTCCAGTCGGCCCTCACGACCGCAGAGCGCTTCGCCGACGGTGATGGCGCTTGCGGTGCGGCCATCGAGCCGGGCGTCGCGGGGCGGACGGCTTTTACGCTGCGAGTCCAGACCGGCTGTGCCGAGCCCTGTTCTTACTGCATCATCCCGACGACTCGAGGTCGGCCGCGCAGTGTGCCGTTGGATGAGGTTCTGCGCGAGGTCGAACACATCGCCACTGCCGGCTTCAAAGAGATCGCGCTGACGGGTGTCCATCTCGGCTCGTACGGCCGCGATTTGGACGGGCCATCCTCGCTTCTCGATCTTCTTCGTCGCGCGAGGGCTTTAGCCGAGCGTCACGATCTGCTCTTCCGCATCAGCTCGTTGGAGCCGATGGACTGCCCGCGCGACGTGGTCGATCTCGTCGCGACGTCGGACCGCTTCGCGCCGCACTTTCATCTGCCGCTGCAGCACGCGAGCGACCGCGTGCTGACGGCGATGCGACGGCCGTACACGATCGAGTACTACGCGTCGCTCGTCGACGACATCCGATCTCGAATTCCGCACGCGTCGATCGGCAGCGACATCATCGTTGGCTTCCCGGGCGAAACCGACGAGGACTTCGAGGTGCTCGCCTCGTACCTCGAACGTTCACCGCTCACACACCTGCACGTCTTCCCGTACTCCGATCGCCCAGGCACAGCGGCCTCGACGATGAGCGGGAAAGTGCCGGGTCCGGTCGTGCGCGAGCGGGGGCGTCGGGTGCGGGAAATCGGTCAGCGTTTGGCCTTGCGCTTCCGCGAGTCGCAGATCGGCACGATCCATCGAGCGCTGACGCTCGAAGACGGATCGGTAGTCGTGACTGGAAACTATCTGAAGCTGCGTGTGCCGGCGACTCGTCCGCGCAACCACTGGGTGCGCGTGCGGGTGACGTCAGATCATGACGGCGAGCTGCTGGCCCGCTGACTTCTTCTGCCCCTCGACAATCAACTGACCGCACGCCGCGCGGATGTCGCGCCCGCGGCTCTTGCGGACCGACACCGTCAGACGATGATCCGCGAGAATCTGTGCGAAGCGATCGATCGCTTCGTCCGACGGCCGCTCGAAGGGGATGCCCGCGGCGGCGTTCAACGGAATCAGGTTCACTTTCGACTTCACGCCCGCGAGCAGTTTTGCGAGCCGTCGCGCATCCTCGGGCCGATCGTTGACCCCGGCGAGCAGCACGTACTCGAAGGTGATCCGGCTGCGCCGCTTCAACGGGAAGCGCTGGCACACGTCGATGATGTCGCTGACGCCGTATTTTTTGTTGATCGGCACGAGCTCCCCGCGCAGCCGGTCGGTCGGCGCGTGCAGCGAAATCGCGAGGTTCGGCATCACCGGTTCTTTCGCGAGCTTCTCGAGCGCGGCCAGGAGGCCGACCGTCGACAACGTGATTCGCCGGGGCGACATCGCGAATCCGTTCTCGTCAACGAGGATTCGCAGCGCCTTCATCGTCTGATCGTAGTTGTGCAGCGGCTCGCCCATGCCCATCAGGACGATGTTGAAGCGCGTGTCGCGCATGTTCAGCGCGTCGACGAGCACGCGCACCTGGCCGACGATCTCACCTGCGGTCACGTTGCGGACGAGACCCATCTTGCCTGTGAGACAGAACGCGCACGCCATCGCGCAGCCGACCTGCGTCGAGATGCAGAAGGTCATCGACGGCGTGTCCGGGATGAACACCGATTCGATGGTGCGGCCGTCGGCGAGGCGCAGGAGAAATTTCTCGGTGCCGTCGACCGACTTCTCGCGCTGAACCACCTCAGGCGTTGACAGCGTGAAGCCGTTCGCGAGCGCTGTGCGGAGGTCGCGTGAGAGGTCGGTCATCGCGGCGGGATCGGTGACGCCGCGGTGATAGAGCCAGCGAAAAATCTGTCCGGCGTGAAAGCGGTGGTGTCCGCGCGCGTCGAGCGCCGCCTCGAGCGCCGGGCGTTCCAGTTCGGCGAGGTCGAGTCGGCAGGACTCGGTGGACACGGTATCTCTCTCGTTTCCCAGCGCTTAGCGGACTTTCAATGGTAACATGATGGCTCATCTTGTCGAACGCACCTATCGTCCGAGACGTTCTCGATAACGGTCTCCGCATTCTCACGGAGCGGATGACTCAAGTCCGCTCGATCAGCATCGGCGTCTGGCTCACACGCGGATCGCGCCACGAAACCGCTGAGCGCGGCGGCATCGCCCATTTCGTCGAGCACATGCTCTTCAAAGGCACCGCGACGCGCAGCGCGGAAGATATCGCTCAGGCGATCGATTCGATCGGCGGTCAGCTCGACGCGTTCACCGCGAAGGAATACGCCAGCTACTACATCAAGGTCCTCGACGAGCATCTGCCGCTCGCCATCGACATCCTCGCCGACATCGTCCGCAATCCGGCGTTCGGTCCAGAGGACATCGAGCGTGAGAAAAAAGTCGTCCTCGAAGAGATCAAGATGGTCGAGGACACGCCCGACGACCTCGTCCACGAGCTGTTCACCCAGGGCTTCTGGGAAAACCATCCGCTCGGCCGACCGATTCTCGGCACGAAAGAGACCGTCGAATCGTTCAACGTCGATTCGCTGCGGACGTACTTTCAGAACGCGTACACGGCGCGCAACCTGATCGTCTCGGCGGTGGGCAACCTCGAGCACGAGCACGTGCGCGATCTCGTGGCCGAGAAGTTCGGATCGGTCGCCGAGTCGGGCGAGGCCGTTGGCGAGCAGGCGCCTCGCGTCGTACCGAAGATTCTGATTCGCAACAAGGAGCTCGAACAGAGCCACTTGTGCCTCGGCGTCGGCAGCTACCCGCAGAACCACGACGATCGGTATTCGAGCTACGTGCTGAACACGCTGCTCGGCGGCTCGATGAGCTCGCGGCTGTTTCAGAACGTGCGCGAGAAGCGCGGGCTCGCCTATGCCGTGTTCAGCGGGCTGAGCGCCTATCGCGACGCCGGGTCGTTCACCATCTACGCCGGCTGCTCGAACGAAGCCGTCGGTGAGGTCGTCGATCTCGTCGTCGAAGAATTGCGCGGCGTCAAGAATGCGCTCGTGCCCGACGCCGAGCTGCAGCGCGCGAAGGATCACCTGAAGGGCAGCCTCATGCTGAGCCTCGAGAACACCGCGAGCCGCATGTCGCACATCGCCCGGCAGGAGATTTACTTCGACCGGCAGTTCGGGCTGGACGAGACGCTGCAAGGCATCGAGCGGGTGACCGCCGCCGATGTCCAGCGCGTCGCGGCAGACCTGTTTCAGAACGGATCGCTCGCGGCCACGGTGCTCGGCAACGTGAACGGACTGCAGATTCCGAGAGAGCGGTTGGATCTGGACTAAGAGGAGCCTATTCACCACAGAGGACGCGGTGGACGCGGGGGATCAAACTGGAGAGGTTTGTCCCTCTGCGTCCTCCGTGTCCCCCGTGGTGGCGAGCTTTCGTGATCGCACGCTATACACACCCCGAGATGGGGCGGATCTGGAGCGACCAGCGTCGGTACGAGACCTGGCTGCTCGTCGAGACCGCCGCCGCCGAGGCGATGGCGGCCGCGGGCATCGTGCCGCCCGAGGCGGCACGCGACATCCGCGACCGCGGCGGGTTCGACATCGCACGCATCGAAGAAATCGAGCAGACCACGCAGCACGACGTCATCGCCTTCACGACGGCTGTCGCCGAGAAAGTCGGGCCCTCCGCGCGCTGGCTTCACTTTGGGATGACCTCGTCGGACGTCATCGACACCGCGCAAGCTCTGCAGATGCGCGAAGCGTGCGACCTGATCCTCACGGATCTCGAGGCGCTGTCGGAGGCGATTCGCGACCGCGCGCTCGAACACCGCCGGACGCCGATGATCGGCCGCACGCATGGCGTACATGCCGAGCCGATGACGTTCGGCCTCAAGCTCGCGCTGTGGTACTCCGACGTGCAGCGCGACATCGAACGGATTCAGCGCGCGCGCGCGACGATCAACGTCGGCAAAGTGTCAGGCGCCGTGGGGACGTTCGCGCATTTGCCGCCGTCAATAGAAGAAGACGTGTGCCGGCGCCTGCAGCTCGAGCCGGCGAAGGTCTCCTCGCAGGTCATTCAACGCGACCGCCACGCGGAGCTGCTGTCGGCTCTGGCGATTACGGCCGCGTCGCTGGAGAAGTTCGCGCTCGAAATCCGCGGACTGCAGAAGACCGAAATCGGGGAAGTCGAGGAGCCGTTCGCGAAAGGGCAGAAGGGCTCGTCGGCGATGCCGCACAAACGCAATCCGATCGGCTGCGAGCAGATTTGCGGTCTCGCGCGCCTGCTGCGCGCCAACGCCCACGCGTCGCTCGAGAACGTCGCGTTGTGGCACGAGCGCGACATCTCGCATTCGTCGGTGGAGCGCGTGATCCTGCCCGATAGCTTCATCGCGCTCGATCACATGCTGCGCCGGTTCACCAGAATCACCCGCGGCATGGTCGTCTATCCCGATCGCATGCGCGAGAATCTCAACCGCTCGCGCGGCGTCGTGTTTTCCGGCACGGTGCTGCTCGAGCTCGCGAAAAAAGGCGTCTCGCGCGAGCAGGCGTACGAATGGGTGCAGCGCAACGCGATGCGCCTGTTCGAGGAACGCCGGGAGGACGTCGACTTCAGGGCGCTGCTGCTGGCCGACCCGGACGTCACGCGCGTGCTGACGCCGGCCGAGATCGAGCGGGCGTTCGACCTCGACGAGCAGTTGAAGCACGTGGACCACATTTTCGATCGCGTCTTTCAAACCGTTTCCGCGAGGGTCTAGCTAGTGGAGGGTCTTCTCGAATTTACTACTCGGGCCGCTCCGCTCGAACCCCACCGCGCAGGCGTGCGCGCTGGGGACCCCGCGTGGTCGCGGCCCAAAAATCGCGGTCGAAGACTCGTTGTGAATAGTACTGATTCAGCTGAGACGGTCCACTAACATGCGTGCGCGCGTTTTCGTCACGTTGAAGCCATCCGTGTTCGATCCGCAGGGCAGAACGATCGCCGACGCTCTGCATTCGCTCGGCTACGGCACGGTCGAGGACGTGCGGCAAGGTAAGTACTTCGAGCTCGATCTTGCGACCACTGAAGCGGCGCAGGCGCGCGCCCTAGCCGCCGAGGTCGCCGACAAGGTCCTGGCGAATCCCGTGATCGAAAGCTATCGCATCGAGGTTGACTGAGCGGAGAGTCGTGCGAAGAACCGCGGCGAGCGATCGAGCGAGCCGCGACAGGCGTTGGGGGTGGGGCCCCAACGCAAAAGTAAACAAAGATGACTCGTTTTGCTTTTGCACTTGCGGCGTGCATGACTGTGGCTAGTGCCTCATCGGCGCAGGACCGTCCGGGTCCAGCGATCGACCCGATGGCGGCGACAGTCACGCAGTGGTTCACGATGATCGAGCGCCAGTTCGTGAGCCTCGCCGACGCGATGCCGTCCGATCGCTGGAGCTTCGCGCCGAAAGACGGCGAGTTCAAGGGCGTGCGCACGTTCGCCGAGCAGGTGAAGCACGTCGCGTGCGCCAATGTCGCATTCTTCAACGAAGTCGAGCACAAGACGCCGCCGGCCGGCTGTGAGACCGGCGGTCCGAGTCCGGCAAAGACGAAGGCCGAGCTGATGCAGTACCTGCGCGAATCGTTCACCTACGCGACTCAGGTGATGCGACGACTCACGCCCGCCAACGCCATGGATCCGGTCGAAGGTCCCTACGGCGGCAAGACGACGAGATTGGGCATTTCGACGCTAGCGGTGTGGCATGCGACGGATCATTACGGCCAGCTCGTGGTGTATCTGCGGATGAACGGCATCGTCCCGCCCGCGAGCGCGGGCACGGCCCCATCGCGATAGTCGTTCCTAACCAGCGCGCCGAGCCGAAGGCGAGGCGTGGTCGGCGGCGGGGGTGGGGCCCCGCCGCAAGGTCATAAAAGATGCGCTTCGGCATTGTGGTGTTTCCCGGCAGCAACTGCGACGAGGACGCGTATCACGCCGCGAAAGATGTCTTCGGCCAGGATGCCGAGTACATCTGGCACAAGGACACCGACCTGAAAGGCGCCGACGTCGTGATTCTGCCCGGTGGCTTCGCGCACGGCGATTACCTGCGCACCGGCGCGATGGCGCGCTTCTCGCCGATCATGGGGCAGGTTCGCGCGTTCGTCGAGCGCGGCGGCCCGGTGCTCGGCATCTGTAACGGATTCCAAATCCTGCTCGAATCCGGTCTGCTGCCCGGCGCGATGCTGCGCAATCGCACGCTGAAGTACCGCTGCGAGCACGTGCATCTGCGAGTCGAGCAGACCGACACGCCGTTCACGAGCGCGGCAAAGGTGGGCCAGGTCCTGCGAATTCCGATCGGTCACGGCGAAGGCAATTATTTCGCGCCGTCCGATATGCTCGCCACGTTGGAGTCGAACCGGCAGGTGATTCTTCGTTACACCGATCCGAACGGCGAGCTCGATCCAGATTCGAATCCAAACGGATCGGTCAACGCGATCGCCGCGATCTGCAACGAATCGCGCAACGTCGTCGGCATGATGCCGCATCCCGAGCGCGCGTGTGAATCGCTGCTCGGCGGCGTCGACGGACGGATGATCTTCGAATCGGTCGTCGAGACGCTGGCTCGCGGGCCTGAAAGGCCCGCGCTACAGGCTGTAGGGCGGGCCTTTTAGGGTCGCCGTTTCATCATGATTGATCCACAGGTTCTCGAACGGCACGGCCTGAAGCCCGACGAGTACGAACGCATCAAGCAGTTCCTCGGCCGCGAGCCGAACCTCACCGAGCTCGGGATCTTCTCGGTGATGTGGTCCGAGCACTGCAGCTACAAGAGCTCGCGCGTGCATCTGAAGACGCTGCCGACCACAGGAAAGCAAGTCCTGCAGGGTCCAGGGGAGAACGCGGGCGCCGTCGACATCGGCGACGGCCTCGCGGCCGTCTTCAAGATCGAATCGCACAATCACCCGTCGTTCATCGAGCCGTACCAGGGGGCGGCGACCGGCGTCGGCGGGATCATCCGCGACATCTTCACGATGGGCGCGCGGCCGATCGCGCTGTTGAACTCGCTGCGGTTCGGATCCATCGATGTGCCCGGAACACGTCGTCTGCTCGAAGGCGTCGTGGCCGGCATCGCCGGCTACGGCAACAGCATCGGCATCCCGACGGTCGGCGGTGAGATTGCGTTCGAGCCGTCGTACGCCGGCAATCCGCTCGTCAACGTCTTCTGCCTCGGCATCGCGAAGGCGTCGGACATTATTAAAGGTGTCGCCTCGGGCGTCGGCAATTCGGTCTATTACGTCGGCGCCAAGACCGGGCGCGACGGCATCCATGGCGCGACGATGGCGTCGGCGGAGTTCGATGAGAAATCGGCGGAGAAGCGTCCGGCTGTCCAAGTCGGCGATCCGTTCATGGAAAAACTGCTGCTCGAAGCGTGCCTCGAGGTGATGCAGACCGACGCGCTCGTCGGCATCCAGGACATGGGCGCCGCGGGCCTGACCTGCTCGACGACCGAAATGGGATCGCGCGGCGGAGCCGGCGTGGAAATCGACATCGCGCATGTGCCGCAGCGCGAAAGCAGGATGACGCCGTACGAGATCATGCTCTCGGAGTCGCAGGAGCGGATGCTGCTCGTCGTCAAGCGTGGG
>Ga0209235_1001542_pt1 | contig 12547 bp, 15 predicted proteins | sample GraSoi013_1_20cm_4_FD_185817 | JGI IMG/M metagenome (GOLD analysis project Ga0209235, IMG submission 185817) | Grasslands soil microbial communities from the Angelo Coastal Reserve, California, USA - Sample 09_25_2013_1_20cm (SPAdes) (version 2) | ecosystem: Environmental > Terrestrial > Soil >...
AATCTCACCGGGACCACGAACTCCATCGACGCTTCCGACTTCACCGCCCTCGCCGCGAAGCTGGGAGGAAGGCCATGACCGTGCGACACGCGCTCCTTCCGGCGCTGCTCGTGCTCGCAGCATGCCCGAGCGGCACGTCCCAGAACGGCACGCCCGCGCCGGTGATCAGCTCGTTCACCGCCGACTCGCCGACGGTCGCTCGGGGGCAGACGACGACCCTGCGGTGGTCGGTGGCCAACGCCTCGTCGATCTCCATCGACCACGGGGTCGGCGCAGTCGCGGGCACGTCCGTAGCGGTGACCCCGACCGATACAACGACGTACACGCTGACCGCCACGGGCGCGGGCGGCACCACTACCGCTGCGACCACCGTGACCGTCCGTGCGCCAGCACCGGTCATCTCCAGCTTCAGCGCCAGCCCGGCCTCGATCGCGGCCGGCGGCTCGACCACGCTCTCCTGGAGCGTGAGCAATGCGACCTCGCTCTCGATCGACCAAGGCGTGGGTTCCGTGACCGGCCTCACCTCGATTGCCGTGTCGCCGACCGTCGAGACCACCTACACGCTCACCGTCACCGGTCCGGGGGGCACGGCCACGCGTTCGACCACGGTTACAGTGCACGCGCCGTCGCTGCACGTGCAGTACGACGATCCGCCGGTGGGAACCGGCAAGCTGCGGCTGGTGCGCAACGCCGCTTCCACCGCAACACACCTGGTGCTCGACGTGCAGGTGGGAGCGAACGCGCTCACCGGATTCGGGATCGCGCTCACCTTGCCGATGGACCCGGCCAAGGTGACGTTCACGCAGGCGAGCGGGCTGATGCTGAATGCATCAGTGCTCGACGCCGGCACCTCTCCCGCCACCGCTGCCGCGATCGTTCCGGCGAGTGGGCCCCTGCAGAAGATGCTGGTCGTCGGCGTTGCGCGGAAGAAGCAAGTCGCCACGGACGGCGACGTGACGCTGGCGGCGGACGCGACGGTGTTCAGCATCGCCATCGACATGAACGGGACCCCGGCGCCCGGCGTCATCTTCACCGGCAGCAGCCTGGCGAGCCCTTCGCGCGCGGCGCTGTTGAACAAGGCGGGCGCCGAGGTCGCCTCCACTGCGGATTTCGCCATCGGAAACCTCAGCATTTCGCTCTGAAGTCAGCGTCGGCGTTGTTCGCCTTCCGGAAGGGCCGAGCACGGTCCCGCGCCGGCAGCCCGTCAAGGAGCGGCTGCGGGGCGCAGACCCGGACCAGCATCCTTGCCCGCAGTGGTCGCACCCAGTGGACGGAACGGCGGCTGTCGGTCCTCGATTATCTGTTCTCCTATACCCGGCGCGGAGCCCGACGAACTCGCGCGGCTCGCATTAGTGGGCTTTTTGCGCCCCGCGGGCGATCAACTCGTCCACCCGCGAAAGGAACAGCTTCAAGGTCGGCGATGTGTTCGCCTTGCTGTAGCCGATAGCGAGATCGATTGTCGGCACATCGCCTTCCAGCGGGCGGCTGACGACAGACCAGGGCAGCAGGTTTTTTGCATAGGCGGGCATCAGCGACAGCCCGCGCGTGGAAGCGACCAGGGATATCGCCATGGCGAGATTATCCACCCCGTGATCGGGTTTGATATCGACGCCCGAGCGCTTCAAATAGTTTTCGATGACGCCGCGCAACACGGTGGCCTTGTTCGACGCGCCGATGAAGATCTCGCCGACGATCTCCTGCGGACGGATTGACTCGCGCGCCGTCAAGCGATGGTCGCTCGGCATCAGCACCACGAGCGGCTCCTGGGTCACCACCCGGTATTCCAGATCGAGGTGCGGTTCGACACGGAGAAAGGCCACGTCGAGCCTGCCACGAGCGAGCGCATCGGCGAGGTCCGGGGAATAGTTGCTGGAGATCGTAACCTCGACGTGGTGCAGTTCATCGCGCAGGACGTGCATCGCCTCCGACAGCCAATTCATTTCGTGCCCGGTCTGGAAACCGATGGCGAAAGTCTTCCTGGCTGGATGCGCCGCTCGCCGGGCGGCTTCACCCGCCGCGTCGACCTGCGCCAGTGCCAGCCGCGCATGATCGAGAAAGGCCCGGCCCGCCGCGGTCAACTCGACCCCGCGCGCACTGCGGGTCAGCAGCTCAGCCCCGACCTCGTACTCCAGATCGCGGATCTGCCGGCTGAGTGACGGCTGCGACGTGTGCAGCCGCCGCCCGGCCGCAACCGTCAGGTTCCCCTCTTCGGCGACGGCGACGAAATAACGCAGATGCCGCAGCTCCATGGACCACCCATGCCTGCGAGGTATGGCTGCCAGCTTACAAAGTCTTGGTCAGAAACGCCATCGAACCCTACACATGCGCCTCGACAGCAGCGATGCGGAAGGTCGTCACGACCGTGTCACTACTGGGCAAATCTCTGCGAGTCCAGCCCATCCGGGGCCGGCCACCGCTTAAGGAGCAAGACCATGAACAAGCCAGTCGTTCTGATCACTGGAGCCCTCACAGGCATAGGCCGCGCCACGGCCATCGCCTTTGCCAAGGGCGGCGCCCGCCTCGTCGTCTCCGGCCGCCGCGAGACCGAAGGCAAGGCTCTCGAGGCCGAACTTCGCAGCCTCGGCGCCGAAGCCGCGTTCATCCAGGCCGACGTCCGTCACGAAGACGAGGTGCGCGACCTGGTCGATCAGACCGTGGCCAGCTTCGGCAGGATCGACGCCGCCGTCAACAATGCCGGTACCGAGGGCCAGCGGGGCCTGGTCGTCGATCAGACCGCCGAGAGCTACGCCGCCACCTTCGACACCAATGTGCTCGGCGTGCTGCTGAGCATGAAGCACGAACTGCGGGTGATGCTGCCACAGGGGAGCGGGAGCATCGTCAATGTCTCGTCGGCCTATGGAAGCGTCGGTGCTGCCGGAGCATCCGTTTACGTAGCCAGCAAACATGCGGTGGAAGGAATGACCAAATCCGCAGCACTGGAAGTCGCAAGGAGCGGAGTTCGGGTAAACGTAGTCGCTCCGGGCACTACCGATACGGGTATGCTCACACGCTTCACCAACACAGATGAAAATAAAGCGGCGCTCGTTTCGACGGTACCCGTCAAGCGTCTAGCAACACCGGAGGAGATCGCTCATGTGATCGCCTTTGTTGCTTCGGCAAATGCGTCGTACATGACTGGTGCCTCCATCCCAGTGGATGGAGGCATGCTCGCTGACTGATCTTCCAACGCCCTGATTCCGTGGCGCGGCCCGATTACGCCACGGAGTCGGAGTGACATTCATTTAGCGAATCCCAATGCCACCAAACGATATGCCGCTCCTGCATGGCGCGCGCCGAGCCACTTCTACTTGAGGATTCATCGATATGACGACTCACACCCATCAGACCGCACCCACGCAGTTCGTCGAGGCCAATGGCATCCGCTTCGCCTATCCGAGGAAGGCGCGTAAGTGCATCCCGATTCCGAATCGATCAATCGATCAAGGAGACCCATCATGAGCAATCTTTCAGGAAAGACCGCCCTCGTCACCGGCGCCTCGCGCGGCATCGGTCGCGCCAGCGCACTCGCACTGGCGAAGGCCGGGGCGCAAGTCCTCGTTCACTATTCCAGTCGCGGGAAGGAGGCTGAGGCGGTCGTCGCGGAGATTCGCCAGGCCGGCGGCCGAGCCGAAAGAGTGGCCGCGGATCTGAGAGCGCCGAACGGCCCGCACGCGCTGGCCAAGCTGGTTCACGGCATCGTCGGGTCTCGCCTGGACATCCTGGTGGCCAATGCCGGCATCGCGAAGGCGGCAAGCATCGAGGACACCACGGTCGAGGACTTCGACGCCCTCTTCGCCGTCAATGTCCGCGCGCCCTACTTCCTGGTGCAGCAGCTGCTGCCCGCCATGTGCAAGGGCAGCAGCATCGTGTTCGTCTCCTCGCTTGCCGCACGCGCTTCCGTCGCCACACTCTCGGCTTATGGGGCCACCAAGGGCGCCGTCGCTACGCTGGTGACGCACTTCGCGTCGGCACTCGGCGAGCGCGGCATCCGCGTCAACGCCGTCGCACCCGGCGTCGTCGAAACAGATATGTCCAACTTTGCCAAGACCGAGTCGGGCCGCAACCTCACTCTGGGCATGCAAGCCCTGAAGCGTGTCGCCCAGCCGGACGACATCGGCGGAGTCGTCGCCTTCCTCGCCTCCGACGAGGCCCGCTGGATCACCGGCGACACGGTCCGGGTCGACGGCGGCTCGAAACTCTGAAACCCCAGAGCGGCGAGCCGCGAGTGCTGATGCCACGGCGGTCGCCGCTAAAGCGACCGCCTGGCGAACCCCGGTGTTACGGGCCCATGCCGGGGTCGAACATCGGCCGCAGCTCGGACTCGCCTTGGAAGCCGGGCCAGTACTTTCGGTGCAACTCCATGAACTCGGTGGCGATCTCAATCGCTTCAGCCTTCGAGTCCGTTTTCAGGATTGCCCAGCCTCCGATGACCTCCTTGGTCTCGGAGAACGGACCGTCGGTCACGGTGATTTTGCCGTTGGCGAGCCGCACGCGGACGCCATCCTTGCTCGGCAGCAGACCGCCCGTGTCAACGAGGGTGCCCTTCTTGAGCGATTTCTCCACGAACTTGCCCATCGCATCCATCAAAGCGGGCGGCGGCGGGGACTCGCGATACGACTCGGAATGGCGAATGAACGTCAGGAATTTCATGGCTCCTCCTCGGGGTCCAATCATGCGACGAACGAGGCAAGGTCGGATCGACATGCCAGAAATTTTGTTTCTCTGCGGCGGTGGTGCTCGCGTGCCAGCCTCATCCGGCTCGGCTACGCCTCGTCGCTCGAGACCGCCAGCGCTGTTGGAGAAGTGACGAGCTTCATCTGCTCGCCGTGCTTCAGCGCCACGCCAGCTTGTCGAGCCGGGCGCCGAGAAAGACTGCGAGCCGCTCCGCCTCCTCGGCCGCTCCAGCGCGCACCCTGGGCGGCTGGCGGGCGAACCGCTCGATCAGCACCTCGAGGCGGCCGTTCTTCCGCTCGTGCCGCCAGACACCCTCCACGTGGCCGTCGACCAGGAGCACCGGCGAGATCCAACCCTGCGGCCGGAAGATGCGAGCTTTGTGCGCCGCCGGGAAGAGGCCGCCCGAGCGCGGCGCACCGACTACGTAGGGATCGAATGCGGGCAGGAGCCGCACCGAGCGCGCCTCCGCCGCGGGCCGCGCTGCGCCAGCGAGGAGGTACGCGCGCGCCCCCTCGAGATCCACGGGCGTGACCTCGAGCGATTCGATCAGCCGCTGCGACTGCGCGCGTGTGGTGCCGCGCCACCAGAGCGCGAAGTCGTCGCGCGTCGCCGGCCCGTAGGCCCCGAGGTAGCGGCGGGCCAGCTCGGCGAGCGCTTTCGGCGGCTCGAGCTGCCGCACCGGGCCGGGATGGGTGAAGCGCACCCGCGCCCCCTCGCCTTCGGCGAAGCAGAGCTGGCCGCGGAACGCGGCAGGCTTGAGCAGGACGCCCCAGCCCTGCCGGAGGATCACGCCGAGCTTCTTCGAGGCGGTGCGCTCGACGACCGCGTCGGCGAGCTGGTCGCGGGTGAGCGCGCGGCCGCTCAGCACCTCGCCCACCGTCTCGATCACCAGTTCGATCTCCTTGCGCGTGACGCCGAAGTACTTGACCCAGCGCTGGGTGAGGTAATGCCTGTAGGTGCCGAGCGCGCCCAGGTAGACAGGGAGATCGCGCGCGGGCAAGAGGTGCAGCGTCCCGCGCATCGCCCAGATCTTGACCAGCGTGCGCTCGCGCCAGAGCGCGCGCTGGAACCCCTCCAGGCTCGTGCCCTCGACCCGCGCCCAGAGCGAGAGGGCGGCGCTGGAGAGGAGCTGGGCGTGCAGCCCGCAGATCCCACCGGCGATGCGCAGTTCGCTGCCGCGCGGCGCGCGCCGATGCAGCTGGTGGCGTCCGAGCCGCAGGGCCCGCGCCTCTTCCCAATCGAGCTTCACGCACTCGAGTCTACGGCAAATCGATCCGCTGATAACGCGGCCAGCGTCGAGGTCGAACTATCGCCCTGCTAAGCGTCAGCGAGGGGCGCTGCTTCTGGGCTGGTGCCGCGCCCGCGGAGCTCAGATCTCGACGACGTCGAGGAACGAGTCGAGCTCTTTGCGCAATTGCGGGGTGTTCTGGTGCCCGTGACGCGCGGCCGCGTGGGTCGCGGCCGCGTCGACGAGGTCCCCGCGCTGGGAGTCCGGCGCCATGATCACCAGCCGGCAGTTCTTCTCGCTGGGAAACTTCCCGCAGTTCGCCACGACCCACTTGCCTCGACCGAGGTTCAACGACTTGAGGTCCATTGCCTTGTCCTCCCTTCGGGTCACGCGCGCTTGCCGTAGTCGCTGGCGCCGCACCAGTCGACGACCACCACCGGCTCGTCGCCCACCACCCAGGCGTCGTGGCCGCTGGGCAGCGCAGTCACGTCGCCCGGCCCGGCGATGAACTCCTTGCCGTCGTCCATGAGGATCGCGAGCCTGCCGGAGACGTGGTACTGGAAGTGCGGCGCCTCGCAGCTCTTCGTCTTGGCCAGAGGCTGGACGTCCCTCGACCAGCGCCAACCGGGCTGGAAGCTCAGCCGGCCCACGGCGCCGCCGCCGATGTTGAGGATCTCCGCCTTGCCGTTGGGAAACTCGCGCGTTTCGTCCGGGCGGGTGAAAGCCCGATGCTCGCTGCTCTTGCCCATGTATGACCCCCTTGCCTCGAACTGCGCCTTCCCCCTACCAACTAGTAGGTTACTTGTCAACCAGTAGGTAAGTCGGGTAGGGAATCGGCATGGACACCGCGCAGCGCATCCTCGACGTGGCGGAGCGCCTGGTGCAGACCCAGGGCTTCAACGGGTTCAGCTACGCCGACATCGCCGCCGAGCTGGGCATCACCAAGGCCAGCCTGCACTACCATTTCGCCACCAAGGCCGCACTGGGGTCCGCTCTCATCACCCGGTACGGCGCGGAGTTCGGGCGCGCGCTCGAGGAGATCGACCAGTCCGCCGTCGACGCGCGCGAGAAGCTACGCCGCTACGCCGGGCTCTACGCCGACGTGCTCCGCCAGCACCGGATGTGCCTGTGCGGCATGCTGGCCGCGGACTACACCACGCTGCCCGCGGCGATGCGCTCCGGGGTGAAGGAGTTCTTCGATCTGAACGAGTCGTGGCTCGCCCGAATCTTCGATGAGGGCCGCAAGCAGGGCGCGCTCCGCTTCCGCGGTCCGCCGCTCGACTCCGCGCGCCTTCTGCTCGGATCGCTCGAGGGAGCCATGCTGGTCGCGCGCTCGTACGGCGATCCGGAACGTTTCACCTCGGCGGCGCAGAGACTGCTCGCGGAGTTGTCCGGCCGCAGGAAACTCGCGGGCCGCACGGACCGCGCACAACGCTGAGGCTCCTCCCTCGCTTCTGACTTGTCGCCCGCGTGAATGCGCAGCGCCAGCGCCGCTTCATGGATGAACTCGGGTTCGACTGGCGCCTGCGTCGTCGCGGTCACAGAATCGACGTCGCCTGCCTCTAAATTCCACGATGAGCCACGAACGCACCATCGACCTCGCCGAACGCGCGCGAGCCGCGGCGAAGGGGGACAAGGTCGCGGCCCACGCGATCCTCGAGGCGGTTCAAGACGACGTCTACGGGCTTGCGCTTCGCATGCTGGGTCACCCCGCCGACGCGGAGGACGCCGCACAGGAGATCCTCGTCGTCGTCCTCACGCATCTCGGATCGTTCCGCGGCGAGAGCGCGTTCAGGACGTGGGTGTGGCGGATTGCGGCGAACCACCTGGCGCGAGTTCGACGAGGGCGCCGGGAAACGATCACGTTCGAGACGTTGGACGAACGGCTGCGGACGGGACTCCGCGAGGTTTCCTAGCGGCCCGACCCGGAAGAGCAAGCTCTCGCGCGCGAAGTGCGCCTCCGATGCACGCAGGCGATGCTGCTCAGCCTCGATCGGGAGCTGCGCATCGCCTACGTGCTGGGCGATATCTTCAACCTCTCCGGCGAGGAAGCCGCCGAGGTGCTCGAGATCGATCCCGCTACCTACCGCAAGCGTCTCTCCCGCGCGCGGGTTCGCCTCCACGATTTCCTTCGCGGCTGGTGCGGCGTATTCGACGAGGCGAATCCGTGTCGCTGTGCAGGGCAGGTTGAGTGTGCGGTCGAGCGAGGATTGCTCGCTGCCGACGACCTGTTCCTCTCGAGGCAGCTGACAGGGCCGACGAATGCCGAATTGAATCGAGCGACCGACGAGGTCACGAGCCTGATGCATGTTGCGGAAGTGATGCGTGGTCCATCGACCTGGCTCGCGCCGGGCTCGATGGTGAAGGCCTTGCGCGAGCTCGTCGACTCGCAACGACTCGAGCTCTTCCGTTCATAACCATTGCACAGCAGGGGCAAAGCCATGAGGGAGATGAGGGCGATCGTCATCACCAGATTTGGGGAGCCGGAGGTGCTGCGCGAAGAACGGCTCCCCATCCCAGAGGCGACGCCGGGGACCGTGGTCGTGCGCGTGCGTGCCTTCGGGCTGAATCACGCGGAAGCCTACTTCCGCAAAGGGGTCTGGGGAGAGGTGGCCAAGGTGTCCGGCATCGAGTGCGTCGGAGAGGTGCACGACCCGGGCTCGAGCAAGCTGCGGAGTCGGGAGCGCGTCTTCGCGTTGATGGGCGGCATGGGCCGCACGATCGACGGCAGCTACGCCGAGTACGTGAGGGTGCCCGAATCGAACGTCGTTCCTTTCGAGTCTTCGATGGAGTGGACGGACCTTGCCGCCATCCCCGAATCGTACGCGACCGCGTGGACGTTCCTGCGACACAACCTGGAAACCGCATCGGGCCAGACGATCGTCATCCGGGGCGGTACGTCCGCGCTCGGCCAGGCGGCGATCAACATCGCGCGCGACCTCGACGCGCGGGTCCTGGCGACGACGCGGTCACGCGACAAGACCCGCATCCTGGAAGAGCTCGGCGCCGAGCCGCTCATCGAGAGCGCGGACCTCTCCCGCGAGGTCCGCCGTCGGGTCCCTGCGGGCGTCGATGGTGTCATCGACATCATCGGCACGAGCACGCTGCTCGACTCGTTGAAGATGGCCCGCTACCGGGGCCGGGTGGCGATGGCGGGGTTCCTGGGCGGCGGCGCGCATTCTCGTTCGATCCCCTGTCGCAGCTGCCGAGTGGCGTGCACTTCAGCTTCTTCGCCAGCGCATTCGTCTTTGGCGGCCCCGATCTTCCGCTCTCCCAGATCCCGTTCAGCGATTTCGTCGCGCGTGCCGAACGCGGAACCTACCGGACCGCACCCGCCCACATTTTCAATTTCGATCAGATCGTCGAAGCGCACCGACTCATGGAGTCGGGCGACGCGCGTGGAAAGATCGTCGTTCGGACATCGTCGATGTGAGCTGCGGGGCCGCTAGGGCTTGCCGTTGTCAGGGCGACAGCGCTTTCCGGGGGTAGTCGGGGTGGAATTGTGCTTCCACGGGCGTTGCACGCAGCGGAGACAACCTCCCGCTCGCCATCGCATCGAGCGGAAGATCCGCGATCTCCTCGACTACACGCGTGCACGCGGGCCTGGCATCCCCATCCAGCGCGAGCCCACCAACCTGTTCGAGCTCTGCAAGCAGAACATCGACTCGATGGAGCAGCTGCACCCCACCCGGCGCTTCCGGCTCGAAGTAGAAGGCGACGTACAGGGCGAGTGGGACCGCGAGCGCGTGCTGCAGCTCGTCTCCAATCTTCTCTCGAATGCCGTCAAGTTTGGCCGAGAGGGAACGCCCATCACGGCCGCGCTCAAGGACCTCGGCGACCAGGTCGAGCTGGCCGTGCACAACCAGGGCGCGTTCATTCCTCCAGAGACGGTGCCTCGATTGTTCGAGCGCTTCGTGCGAGGTGACGGCCCGGCAGCGACAGCGGATCAAGGTCTCGGCCTCGGGCTCTTCATCGTGAAGCAGATCGTCCTCGGTCATGGCGGGACCGTCGACGTTCGCTCCGACGACACGGAGGGCACGATCCTCACCGTGCGCTTGCCTCACCGCCCGTGACCAGGGTCAGCTCTGACGCTACTGCGCAGCCGTCTTCGCCAACCTGAGGCGATCGGGCACCGACCCACCGCACAGCCCCACCAATCGCTCGCGGAAGGCCTTCGCCTCTTGCTTCTTCCCTGCGCGCTCGGCCGCCTGCGCGGCGCCGTCATAGCTGTTGAGGCGCGCCGGCGCCGAACGGAGCGACGCCTCGTACTCGGCGAGAGCCGCGGCCGGCTGGCCCAGCTCGGACAGCAGATCGGCGAGCTGCTCGCGCGCCGGCAAGATCGAACCGGGGGTGACGGGATGCTTGTCGGTCGAGTCCTCGAGGGCGGCCGCCGATCGCATGAGCGCCAGCGCCTCGGCGTCTTTGTTCTCCGCACGCGCCAGCCAGCCCGCCGCGGCGCGCCGCTGTATTTCGACCTGCGTCGACCAGTCGAACCCCTTCTGGCCCTTGAGCGCGGCCTGGATATCGGCCAGCCTCGCCACCTCCCGGCGCGCAGTATCCAAGGCGCCGGCGCGGGCCCCGCCCACGGCGCGCGCGAAGTGAACGATCGCCTCGGCGTAAGGATATTTCGCCCAGGGGAACGTCGCCGGTTGCGCCGTCAGCGCCGCCGCCTCTTTCCACGCTCGCCGCTCGAGCGCATGACGCGCCGGGATGGCGGCAAGCGCGTAGCCCGCCGCGAACTGTGGGACGTCGAAACTCGTCACCTTGGCGACGCCGTCCGCGATCTCGCGCGCCTTCTCATCCTGCCCGGTTTGTAGATACGCGTACTCCAGATAGTCCATGGCATGCAGGGCGTCGAACGCCGTCGCCCCGGCGTGCGTCCTGGCGATCCATGCCTGCGCCGTTCGCGCCGAGGCGATGTTCGATTCGATCGACTCCTTCCACATTCCCAGGCGGGTGAAGATGTGCGACGGCATGTGAAGCGCGTGGGGAGCCGAAGGCGCGATCCTGGCGTAGGCCCGGGCCGCCGGCAGTGCCAGCTCGGCGAGCTCGGGGTAGTCGAAGGAGTGGATCATGTAATGGGCGATCCCCGGATGCTCGGGCTCGACCGTCAGCAGGTGATTGAGGATCTTCGCCGCCTCCTTCTGCCGCGCGTACGTCTTGTCGGGCGGCGAGTTGTAGGCCACCCCGAGAATCGCCAGTGCCTGGAAGATCGCCGCCTCGTGATCGGCGGGGTTGCGCTCCGCCACGCCGGTCATCGCTTTTTCGTAAGCCACGACGCGCGCCGGATGCTCATCGCCTTGGTAGTAGGCGCCGATGGCAGCGATGTAGTCGCGCTCACGGTCGCTTGGCGCGCCCACGGCCGCCGCCCTCTGCGCCGCGGTTCGCCCAGCGGCGAATTCGTCTTCCGTGGGCGGCCCCCAGATGGTGTGGAAATAACTCATCGCGATCCCCCATTGCGCCATGCCGCAACCGGGGTCCTTCGCCGAAACCTCCTCGAAGACCTTCGCCGCCCTGGCGTAAGCGAACGAATGGAGCAGCGTCAGCCCACGCTCGAACACCGGCTGAACCTGCGCGTTGCACGAGGTGGGAAAGTGGACCTGCCCGAACTTCTCCGGCGCGAGGTGCCCGTCATCGTGCTCGTGTTGCGCGAACGCCCATCCGGGCGTGAGTGCGAGGGCGGCCGCCAGAAGGTGGGTGCGAGGGAAGAAGGGCATCGCTTCCTCCTGCGTTGGGGAAGGAGGCGCAGTCTACCAGCGGTATGCCGCTCCGGCAGCGAATGCTGCGGACCTGCTGATCTGATCGCTTTGATCCACGTCCCGCTGCCCGGACACTTCTGCCCAGGACCGGAAGGTCTTCGTGAACTTGTACTGTAGCTTCAGACCCGCCCCGGCCGTGCCCTGGCCGGTCCCCGCCACGTACTGCCCGGCCTCGACCCAGAGCTTCGCGGAAAAGTCGCCGAACCGCTCGACGACCTCTGGCCGGACCTGATACCGCAGCGGCGCAATCGGCACTCCGGCGGCGCGGCCCGCCGCCACCAGCGTGAAGAACCCGACCTGCGCGGGATTCTGCTCGTATACGTAGTAGTCGCCCGAGAGGGTGACGTCGGTGTTCGTGAAGACCGTCGCGGTGAGGTTCGCGGAAAGCCGCTCGGAGTCCAGCGTCACCGGCGTGGCCCTGAGCGCGGTCAGCAGGGCCTGCCCGCAGTTCCGGATGAGCGGGTGCGCCTGGCAGTACGCGGTCGTGTCCTGCCGCAGCGTCGCTGAGGTCACGGTCGTGCCGTCGGCAAGGCGGACGCGGGAGACGTTCTGGTCGACGTCGTAATGCGAGTATTCGACGCCCGCTCCATACGACCACTCGAGGGCGGAATTCCCGGTGGTCTCCCAGGAGGCGTTGAAAGTCCCCCCCGCCTGGGAGGTCTGCGATCGGACCAGCGCGTCCGCGGCGGTTTCGGTCCCATTGGCCTGGCGCACCGTCGCCGTGGTGCCGGCGAACTGCGTGCTGCGCGGGGAAACCTTGGCCTCGGTCCCGAGCCTGAGGTTCTCGGTGAGGTTCCAGTCCGCCCCGGCGGTGAAGAGCGTCACGACGCTGCCACTCTCCGGGAACTGACCCCGCTGCGAGGCCGGGGTGCGGCCCTGCAGGGTG
>Ga0209235_1001543_pt1 | contig 12546 bp, 12 predicted proteins | sample GraSoi013_1_20cm_4_FD_185817 | JGI IMG/M metagenome (GOLD analysis project Ga0209235, IMG submission 185817) | Grasslands soil microbial communities from the Angelo Coastal Reserve, California, USA - Sample 09_25_2013_1_20cm (SPAdes) (version 2) | ecosystem: Environmental > Terrestrial > Soil >...
TCGTGACCGAGCCATCGAGAAACGTGACTGCTATGATTGTCCCCGGACCGATGGTGGTGAGGAGAAAGGTCCCGTAGGCCTCAGCCAGTGCCGCTCGTCCCAACTTATTCATATCGAAACGAGTCCCCGCTAGACCCTGCGTATATAGCGCTTGTTTTCAGGCATCCTGCTTGGCATCCAATATAACCATCGTTCGTTCTCAGCGCGGGACTAGGGGGCCCGAGGGGCAAAGAATTTTCTATGCTAGATGATCCACTAATAGTGCGGGATCTTGACAGTAACCAACAGTTTCACCTGGATGATCGGCGGCCCTCAGGGCAGCGGGATCAATTCGGTTGCGGAGAACTTTGCAAAAGCGTGCATAAGGGGAGGGCTCCACATATTTGCCAATATCGAATATCATTCTAACATCAAAGGGGAACACAGCTTCTATAGGCTCAGGGTGGAGTCGAAAGCTCCTCGGTCTCACGTGGACTGGGTAGACTTACTTGTCGCCCTCGACCGCGAAACAATCTTCGGCGACATGAACAAGCCTCATCCTACTCATCGAGGGCATAGACACGAGGTCAGCCCGGGGGGTGGAATAATCTACGACCGCAGCCTGAACTTGACACCTGACTCCTTCGGGCGTGATGATATCAAACTCTTTCCGATTCCCTACATGGATCTTCTCGTCGAGGCGCTGAAGGAGTTTGGAAAGGACAAGGAACTCAGCAAGTACCAAGTGATGGTCAACACGATTGCTCTTGGCGCCTCCCTTGGCCTCTCCGATTATGATTTCGACCTTGCAACCGAGGCCATCAGAGAAGGGTTCACGGGACGCAAGGCGGCATTAGGCGACCTAAACGTCAGCGCCGCAAAACGTGGATACGACTATGCAAAGAAGAGTTTCGGCGAAGATGCTTTTCAGATAAAGTTGCGAAAGCAACCGTTGTCTGGAAAGCGAATGATGATCAGAGGTGTCCAAGCCGTCGCTATCGCGAAGCTCAAGGCCGGATGTGGATTCCAAACCTACTACCCGATTACGCCGGCGACGGACGAGAGTGAGTACTTGGAGTCCCACCAGAAAGACTACAATATGATAGTCGTCCAAGCGGAGGACGAGATTTCCGCCATTAACATGGCGACGGGTGCCGCGCATGCTGGTCTCAGATCTTCAACTTCCACTTCAGGCCCTGGATTTTCCCTAATGGCCGAGGGTTTAGGATGGGCAGGGATAACTGAGGCACCTGGACCGGTCGTCGTATTATATCAACGAGCAGGCCCTGCGACAGGGTTACCGACCAGGACCGAGCAAGCAGACCTAAGATTTGCACTCCATGCCGCTCATGGAGAGTTTCCCAGAATGATCATTGCCCCCGGAGACGTGGTCGAAACCTATTACGACACATTCGACGCCTTCAACTACGCCGAACACTATCAAGTACCCGTAATACTTCTCACCGACAAGTTCCTAGCCAGCACGTACCAGGATATTCCTCTCTTCAACGGCGACAATCTAAAGGTGGATCGGGGAGACATAGTACGGGAATCGGACCTTGCAACCAGCACAGATTACAGGCGCTATCGCTTGACGGAACTAGGCATTTCACCGCGAGCGATTCCTGGTCAAAAAGGCGGAATCTTTTGGACGACTGGCGATGAGCACGATGAGTACGGCCATATCACGGAAGCATCTGATATCCGGATCAAGATGATGAGGAAGAGAATGCGGAAAATCGAGCTCGCAGGGCAAGTTATTCCGGATTCCAAAAAAGCGACGCTGCACGGGCCCAAGTCTGCTCCAGTTACGCTCGTCGGCTGGGGATCATCCAAGGGTGCGATACTCGACGGAATGGAAGACCTCAAGGCCGATGGGATAGAAACGAACTTTCTGCAGGTGCGATACGTCAACCCTTTCCCAGATAATTTCGTTCAGCAAGCTCTCAGTCAGGCCCGGAGAAAGATTGCGATTGAAAATAATTATTCTGCGCAGATGGCTGGGCTTATCCGTGAAAAGACGGGTATTGCGATGGACAATACGATTGTGAAGTTCGACGGAAGACCATTTTCCCAGAACGAGATTTACGAGGGAGTCAAAGACATAATAAAGAACGGAATCAAAGAGGTAACTGTTTCTCATGCTTGAGCTGAAGACCTACCGGACACAGGTTCACAACGACTGGTGCCCGGGCTGCGGAGACTTCGGAATCGTCAACGCGATCCAGATGACTCTCTTGGAGATGCAGCTTGAACCGCACCGGGTCGCGATCTTCTCGGGAATCGGATGCTCAGGCAAGACACCGCACTTTGTTAACGCCTACGGGTTCCACACACTCCATGGCCGTGTGCTTCCAATCGCTACCGGTGCTCGTCTTTCTAATCCAGGATTGACTGTTGTCGCTGTAGGTGGAGACGGAGACGGGCTTGGAATAGGAGCAGGACACTTCGTTAATACGGGTAGAAGGAATCTAGATTTCACTTACGTACTTTATGACAACGGGGTCTATGGGTTGACGAAAGGTCAGGCGTCTCCTACCCTGCCGAAGGGTGTCAAGACAAAGTCCATGCCTGCACCCGCCATCATTGAACGCGTGAATCCTATCGCGATGGCTGTGGCCTCGGGTTACACGTTCGTCGCGCGAAGTTATGCTCTTGACGTTCGCCACCTGAAACAGACTCTTCGAGCAGCAATAGAACACCGGGGAAGCGCGTTCGTAGATGTACTGCAAACCTGCCCGACCTACAATGACATCAACACGAAAGAGTGGTACGGAGGCGAAGATCTTCCAGTCAAGGCACCGAGACTCTACAAGCTGGAAGGCTCAGGATACAACGGCGTGGTTGCTGACCCATCGACGGACGAGGTCAACACGAAGAAGGGAAATGCTCTGGTGAAGTCGTTCGAGTGGGGCGACAAGATACCAATCGGCGTTTTCTTCAAAATGGAGGTTCCTACTTTCGAGGACCAGTTGGCTCTTCGAATGCCCGCTTTGAAGGAGAAGCCCTTTGTCGAGCAGGATATCTACAACCGCGATATTACGCCGTTACTGGACGAGCTTACCTAGATTCGAAAGAATCTACTGTTCCTAAACTCAGCAGTGGGGATTTCACGCTCTCAAACCACTCTTGCGTCGCGAGATGCCCTATGCTATACCCCCTTACCCTGTTTTCTAGAGAGAATTTTCTGTCCGGCATTGATATTGGGCGAGACAGCCGATTCAGGGCACAATCCGGGCTTTGATGAAAAGGCAAAAGATGGGAAACCTAAAACGATTCCCGAACGATTTTAGGGCAAGTTTGGAGCCTTCCCCCAGATTTGAGAATAGGGCTGAAAATGGGCGAATTCTCTTGAGAATTCTGTCCGTATCTGTCTTCAAGGAGAATGTCCGAAGATGATCGGCGATTATGTCTATGACAGGTTTATCGAGACATTCTTGGTTCTTGTGTAGAATTCTAACGAGCGTATGCCGTTTTCATGTCCTATTCCGCTGTCCTTGTAGCCACCGAACGGAGTCTGTGGAAAAGTCACCAAATACTCGTTCACCGCTAATCCACCGACCTGGAGACGAGCCGCGAGCTCATGCGCGACTTTCAAATTGCTCGTCCAGACTCCCCCGTAAAGCCCGTAATCTGTCTCATTGGCCATAGCAACAACCTCGTCGACAGTCTTGAACTTGGTAATGCCCAGAACGGGTCCGAAAATCTCATCACACCCAATTTTCATCTTCCCATCGACGTTCTCGAAAATGGTGGGCTCGACGAAATTTCCCTTCTGCAGTCTCGGCTCAGATGGTTTCTTCCCTCCGCAGAGAAGAGTCGCCCCTTCTTCAAGGCCGTCCTTCACAAACCCGAGAACCACATCCTGACGGGACTTTGAGGCCAAGGGTCCCATCTCGCTAGTTTCGTCAGTGCCAGGCCCGATTTTTATCGCTCGGGTCTTGGCGACGAGGTCTTTTACGAAATCATCGTATACGCTCTCGTGAATAAATGCCCTGGATCCAGCCCAGCACATTTGTCCAGCATTGGTGAAAATGCCTTCCTTCACACTCTTAGCAGCCTTCGCCAAGTCTGCGTCGGGGAAGACAATGTGAGGGTTCTTTCCGCCTAATTCCAAGAGTACCCTGGTAACATTTTTCGCGGCTGACTCCATTACTTGCGTTCCTGTCTCAGCGGACCCGGTGAAAACTATCCCGTCCACCTGCGGGTCTGACACTAGGGCTCCGCCGACTTCAGCGCCTGATCCAGTTACAATATTGACAACGCCCTTGGGGATGCCGGCCTTCAGCGCTAGATCTCCCAACATGATGGCTGTGAGAGGTGTAATCTCAGACGGCTTTATGACAACAGTATTCCCTGCCGCAATTGCCGGTGCAATACTTCTAGCGGCAAGCGCGATCGGATAGTTCCAGGGAACAATATGGACCGTCACGCCTAGCGGTTCTCGGAGAGTGTAATTCAGACGTTTCGGCGGAACCGGTATTGTTTCTCCTTCAACCTTGTCGGCCAATCCTGCCCAGTACTCGAACGCTCTGGCCGCCCAGGCAACATCACCCTTGGACTCTCGGAGAGTCTTTCCCTCACTCAGAGTCTCAAGCCTTGCAAGCTGCTCCGAATTCTCCCTGACTAGAGTTGTTAGCTTGGTTAGAAGACGCCCTCTCTTGCTGGGATCAATGTCAACCCAGCCTGCCGAGTCCAGCGCGGTCTTCGCGCTCTCGATTGCAGCCTTCGCGTCCTGTTTTGTAGCTCGTGGGACCTCGGCAACAACCTCATTGTTCGAAGGATCAAGAACCGACGAAACAGCGCCATTTGCGCTGTCCTTCCATTCTCCCCCAATCAGCATCTTGTACTTCTGAATCTGAATTGTCAAGTCCGCAATCCAAACCGGGTGAAGCTATTAAAGAGCGTTCCCTCAGGCGAGGATTGTCTGCATCTTCATCTCGCGGGCCATGTCGATAAGTAGTTGGACTCTTCGATCAAGGTCAGGATACCTGCTCAACAGACCTCTTCTCTTTCGACCCACAAACAACCCGGCCCCGGGCACAAGCAATGGGGCGTGGAAGGCCGAATGAACTTTCAGCAAAGCTGATGCCAGCGCAAGCGGCTTTTGGGTGTACTCCACTGATAACTTGTCGGCGAGCAGTTCGCGTTCTCTGTGGACCGCAGCCTCAGCAAGATGCAGGACGGGGTCAAAGACAAAGGCCAACTTAGCGAGCCTAGCAAGTCCCTTCTCTCGAGAATCCCTGTTCTTCAGGTGAGAGAGCTCATGGGCAATGATCGCTTCGACTTCAGCTGGAGACATTGAATTTACAAGCTCGGGAGATACGGCAACAATCTTCCAACTTCCATTATCCAAGGAAAACGCGTTTCCGACCGTTGTTTCTCTGAGGTCGACTCCTTTGATACCCATCTTCTTGCATAGTTCCGCGCACGTTTCGCTCAGTCTAGAGCCCGAGAATGTTCCTGCAATCATTCCCCTGAGCATTTTAGAGAACGCGTATCTTCGGGCAAGGAGGGACATGAGAGAGGCGACTCCGATAGATGCAACCAGCGAACTCCCGAGCACTAGCTCTATCACACGTTGCGGTTGCCACTCGTACATGTTGAGAAAGAGGGTGCACACTACAAGGCTAGTTCCAAGAAACGACCAGAAGAAAACAGAAGAAGATAATATCGGATATAGTAGATTGGATCTGCGCGAGGGATTTCCCACGCTCGATCGGTAGACGACATAGGAAGCAATTTGGACTACCAGAACTGTTGCTACAATTCCGAGGGTCGCGGTAGAAAGGAAGTAGACGGAGTACAGTTCCAGGCTTATCGTTGCCCGGACTCCCTACGAACTTTTTCTTCCAGCCTCTTCAGGTCCTCCTTTGGAATCTCATCCATGTAGTCATGCAACGTTGAGATTATGCTAGGGCCAAAGGCGGTGAGCAACCTGTCAACGAACCCCTTCACGACTCGACCCTTGACCTTGTCCTCCGAGTGAAGGCGATACACATACCTTGATCCTCCTCTGCCGACAGCCTCATCTCGCGCCAAGATCCCCTTCTTGTAAAGGCGGTCAAGCGTTGTGCTGATTGTAGTGTAGGCGAGTCCGCGTGTAGAATGAAGGTCCTGGGCAACTTGGCGGGCAGAAGCGTTTCCAAGCCGGACAACTGTCCCAAGGACCGCTGCCTCGAGATCTCCAAGTTCCAAAGGTAGACAATCTATGTTCCAGCCGCAATATGTAACTTTCTATTCCGGTCGGAGCTAGTTGGTTTCGAGATCTCGAGAATCATCACTATCCGCAGGACTCAGATTCTGGGAAATGGTGCCCAGGATGACGGTTCAGCTTCTAGAACAGCGCTCCAATACCTAAGCATAACGCCGTACAGTGCTCTCGAGAGCACCGCTTGAACCTGCCCCCCTTCACCAGAGTTCAAAAGCCTGGTTGTACCCCACACTGTTTGACTGTGGTTAAAGATGCCCTAAGGCATAGGGTTCCAATTTCCTCCACCGTTAGTGAACATCTCTGTTGAAGAAGACAGCTCGTGCCTCATTGTTGATTCTAGCACTTTCAATCATGATTGTCCCGCTCTTCCTCGCCAATGTTCACGCCAGTGGTTGCATCACCACCTGTCGTCTAACAGCAGACACAACTGTGCCAGCTGCAGATGGGACCGTGTACGTTGAGCTTGACAACAATACTGGCTTAGTCTATTCTCTACCGCATACGTTCTCTTTCGCGAACAATACTCGACACACACTGACCATGCTGAACACAACCCTGTCAGCATCCTCTGGAGCCCGCTATGTCTGGAACGAATGGATTCATTCCAGTTTGCAGTGGACCCCAACTCTGATGATGCAGACCCCGATCATGCTTGCTAACTATACAGGACCATCGGATGGAGGAGTGTTTACTGCCAAGTTCGACAAGCAGTTCCAGTACACGCTGACCTTCAAAGATGCTGCAGGGCAACCACTGACTCCGGATCCAACTTCCGTCGTATTGTCAAGCGCAGGCTCGAGTGTTACCACCTCGGCCTATTCTGGTCAATGGCTGAGCGCGACCTCTTGGACCGTTACTTCGGCGACTTGGGAGGGCTATCAAGGAGCTTTGCTTGCACCTGTACCCCTTGACCTGTCATCCTCCTCGGGATCCGCGCTTGTCAAGGTGAGCGCGTACTCTGCGTCTGTCAAAATTGTCGATAAGCTCAACAATCCGGTTCAGGGTGCCTCGGTAACAATTACATTCGCGAACGTAACAAGCAGAACGTTCACAACTGATAGTCAGGGAACTGTTCAGCTCGGCGACATTCCGATCGGGCCATATTCGGCGCACGTTCTCTATCAGGGTCAAGACCAGGGAACATGGTCGGAAGACGCCTCCGTCGCTCCGGTCAGCACTGTAACGCTCAACGTAGGTGGTACTGCATCTGCTCCTGTCGTATCAGCGATCGTGCTCTTGACAATATTCGGCGTGGCGTTGTTCCTAATTCTTTTGGCTATTAAGGTACGGAGGCCGGCACCGCCTCCCAAGATCTAGTTTTCTGGATCATATCCTTTTCTAGTCTTGTTGCTCTCCTGATTTCTCATTGCCTGGACCAATGCTTTTGAAAATGATAATCCTTATACTAGTAGCCGATTAGAAACAGCATGCGTCTGGCCGGCATGAAAGGGGAAAACCCCAGCCAGGACGATATGGCCGAAGACCTCGACGACATTTCGACGCTGATGAATCTTCTGGAGTTACATTCTCGCCTGAAAATTGAAACGCGCCATTTCGAAAACGAGCTGGACTAGGTTTCCGGTCCAAGGTCTTTCGCTCACTACTTTGCGACAAAAAGTCAATGGAACACTCAGAAACCGAGTAGTTGAGACTGCGATCTAGCTTCCTCACGAGCCCGGTCACTCCTTGATCGGCGGATAGGTTACAATTCCCATTCATACGCCGGTACGGCCCTGACGGAAAATAGTAGCTTTCGACGGTTAGCTTGCCTTAGGTGAATTCACAACTGGAGACTAGGTCCGCGCCTTTCAAGGGATTTTACGAGCTCATAGGGGGCAGTCTGCCCGACTCTTCATCTGTGCTGATAACCGGCGACCCGGGCAGCGGAAAGACGACTCTTGCACAGCAGATCCTCTACGAAGAGCTTCAGAGATCGAGACCATGTATCATTGTTACGTATGATACATTTCCTTCGAACATTCTCGAGAGAATGAGCCAGTTTGGCTGGGATCCGAGGAAGTACCAGTTGATGAATAAGTTGGGCATCATGGATTGTTATTCCGCTACGGCCGGGGTTACTGAGGGAGTGGTTCCGCAGCCATTCGACTTGACCAACGTTAGCATTCATCTGACCTCTGTCATGGAAAAGATGGGTAATCACCAGGTGACCATAATTCTTGATTCATTGATGCCGATTTTCAGCGAAGCTGAGCCTAAACACGCAGTCAGCTTCATTCAGAGCATTGCTGCGAAGGTCAAGAAGGTGGGAGGAAAAATGATATGCACTCTCTCAACGGGAAGTGTGCAGCCGGAACTGTTTCACAAGGTTGAGAGTCTCGTGGACGGCGTGGTAGAATTGCGAATGGTGGAGGAGCACCAGGTGCTGCGTCGTTATTTGCTCGTCAGGAAAATGGATCGCCGCCAGATCATCCCACGACTCGTACGGTTCGATATCATAAGCGGGATTGGAATTCAGCTTCAGCTTCCGCGATTCGGGTTTCTGCGAAGGAGACCGAACACGGGCACGATGATTGGCAGCTAGATCGGACCCGTTTTGGATCTTTTGCAATAGATCGCTCAATTTTTCTAGAGCTATTCACCATTCTCAAGTTCTTGAAAACGGGGCTTGTTGAGTCTCGAACTTGGTCTCGATGCGAAAGACCACAAAGTTGAGCGCCTGGGCAAGCCCATATCTATTTATTCCCCGAACGAGTATCATAGTTCAGAAGCTGCATGGCCGAGCAAAACTCGCCAGAATATCCTCCTGCACTTGACCTCGAAAGGGAACTGACTAGAAAGGAGAGGCAGATAGAGTATCTCCAGACGGAGCTCCGCAGATACCACAATTTGATGGAAGAGCTCAAGCAAGGTATGCGTCCCATTGGAACAATCGAAGAGGTCAAGGGGGACATGGCGCTGGTCCGGCTATCAGGCGGCCAAGCATTCCAGGTTAGCATACCTCCCGAGATCAGAGAAAAAGTGTCAACTGACGTGGACGCTGTCCTCTCACCCACGAAAGGGGTTATCGTCGACGTTATCGACCGGTTGCGCGAACGCTCGCTATTAGAATATCAAGTGGAAAAGTCGCCCAAAGTCTTCTATGAAGACGTGGTTGGTCTCGAAAAAGAGCTCCACAGTCTACGGCAAGCGGTCGAGTGGATACTCGACCCTCAGGTCAGGGCTCGACGCGAACAGATTATCCGAGACCCGAGGATGCTGGAAGAAGCCGGGTCCATTCTACTGTTCGGTCCACCTGGAACCGGGAAGACGTACATGGCGAAGGCCGTTGCGGGGACGATCGGTCAGAGGGGTCAGGAGACCAGTTTCCTAAAGATCGAGAGCTACGAGATCGTGTCAAAATGGCTGGGCGAGTCCGCGAAGAACGTCAAAGAGGTCTTCAAGCTGGCACGAGAATCCGCTCCTACAGTTCTCTTCATCGATGAGGCCGATGCTATTGGACGTGCGAGGATGGAGGCGACGACCGATGCGGGAAGGGATGTTCAGGGAATGCTCAACCAGATCCTTACCGAGTTGGGCGAGGGATTTCATGTCAACAGAAACGTGTCAGTGATCTTCGCAACCAACTATCCCAGCGTCATTGATCAGGCTCTTCTGGATAGGATCAAACGGATCATCTACGTTCCACCGCCAAGAACGATGGATGAAGTGAAGAGACTGTTAGACTTCTACTGCTCCAAAGTAGAGCTAGATCCGTCAGTCTCGAACTATCGTGGAGGATTAACTGACGAGGCCTTCGCGGACATCTGGAGGACGATCAGGTCTAGGAAACAATTGTACGAGGCATCGATCCCTGAACGAGGGGTTACAGTTCGCGAGCAGTATATTGTGACGCCTCGGGACTTGAAGAATATTATCCAGGAAGCAGCGAGCGAGGCATCTTTCGCGGGGGAGCGTTGGGTGACTATGGATCGGATGCTTCCATTGTTCAAGAGCCTCGCTTCAGAAGATCGCAGCTCACGAATCTTCAGTTAGACCAAAGACCTCTCGGCTTATTACACTGGCTTGAAAGTCGAGGATACCATGTCCTCCAGGTATGGCGAGGATCCTTTCGCCATTCGGGACCCAAAGGAAACAGTAAGTCGGCTTGAACGATTTCTTACAACTCATCTGGAAGAAGCAGGCGCGCGCTGCCTCGTCCTTGGCATGTCCGGCGGTCTCGACTCTTGTGTCGCTGCTACCCTATGCGCGCGAGCTCTCGGGGGCCGGCGGGTTCTCGGGATAAGTCTGCCGGAGAGTGAGACGAGGAATGATCGGGCCGTTGAAGACGCAAGACTCGTCGCGTCGAACCATAAAATACGCTTCATACTAATCGACCTTACACCCATTGTCCAAACCTCTCGGAACGCTCTGGATGCTAAGATAGCGAAGGGAATTCCCTGGGGCAACGTCAAGGCGCGGCTTCGCGCCATGGTCCTCTACTACTATGCTAACACGGAGCATGCTCTGGTCGTGGGAACTGGCGACAAGAGTGAGATCATGTTAGGCTACTTCACAAAGTTTGGCGACGGAGCCTGCGATATTCTGCCACTGGCGGATCTCTACAAGACCTCGGTCCGTAACCTGGCTAGATACTTGGGGATCCCGGAGCGGATTCGCGTGAAAGCTTCCAGTCCTGAGCTATGGCCGGGTCAGACAGCTGAGAAAGAGTTGGGGCTAAGCTATGAGAAGTTGGACAGGATTCTTTGGGGCCTTGAAAGATGGATGACACCTGAGGATATAGTGGAGGAGACGGGGCTGAAGCTGGCATTGGTCAAGAGAGTTCGAGAACGCTGGTTGAAGTCCGAACATAAGAGACGTCCGCCTTTGGCCCTGAAGCTCGGCTATCGAACTGCAGGGGATGATCTGCGATTACCTCGGTTAGAATAGCTCCCAGAGACGACTCCCGTGTTATTTATTCAAGCCAGTAGTACATGTTGTCACGTGAGCCTTTTGCAGCTTTCAAGTTCAGCTCCAGCCCGGGTTTCAGCTGGCCCTTGTCCACTGCGGGACTGATCGGTGCGAATACACGAAGCCCATTCGTGAGTTCCGCAAGTCCCAGCAGGTACGGGGTTTCCGGATGAAAAGCGGGTGGGGCGAAGAAAACCCGGGTGAACGTGACCAGAGTGCTCTTTCCGTCCAGAACAACCCATTCTATCGCACTGTGACGACAGTCCAGGCAGTCAGCTCTCGGTGGAAAGTACGTTCTTCCGCATTTCTTGCATTTGGTCGCGGCTATCTGCCCTTTTTCCAGATAGGATAGCAAGAGGTTGATCTTGGTCTGGGAGACATAACCGAATCTGCCGAACTTTTCGAAACCCAACTGCCTAGTCCACTCCTTTCTTGAGAATCCACTCAGTGGTGCCATGCTCCCGGCGACGGGTCCACTCTTTCACCGCATCCTGACCGGAACCAAACTTGTCACCGACGGCAATTGCGGCATCAAGCTTCTCTTGTTTCCGAGCCAATTCGAAACCAACAACCCGGGTGAGTCGTTTCACGTCACCAAAGCGCGATATCCTAAGGTCAAAGACCCGTTTTTTCGATCGGAACAACTTGTTCTTGAACACACTGGGTCTGGGCTTGCCTTTGTACACGAGCGTCGCTTTTATTCCGAGGCATTCCCTCAGAATCGTCCGAGTATAGCTCAGTAAGCGTATGCTCGTGGAAGCTGCTACTACAACTTGGACGAAGAACCAGGGTTTGCCCCGCTTTCTTGTCGTTGTCACAGTGGGGCACCCACCGCTATCAGCTAAACCTCTAACAAAGCCAGACGGATGCTCCCGTACATACCGATCCAGGTAGGTGAGGCCTTGCTGGAGGAACTTGCAGAAAGACGCCTTTGAAATGATAGTCTCGTAGGTGCCCCTATCCCTGACATGCCTCACGGAATATGGTTTCTTACCCAGAACCTGTGCGCATGTTGAAGAAAACTTATCGGCGAATTCTTTGTCTTTGCGACCTAGTCGAAGTGAGAAACGATTTCTCCATCGTGAAATCGAGCCGTCTCCCATGTAAACACGGATGACGTACGTTAATTGGTCAGAGTACCTTGGTTTGAAGAATTCGTAGCGGGTCCAAGGTTTTCGACCGTTTACGAGCCATCCCCTAACGGTAGCGTCAGGCGTTCCTGTCTCTTTCGAGATTTCAGTGCCAGGGCGACCTTCCTTTGCCAGGCGTACGGCTTTATCATAGGCTCGAATTCTTCTGCCGAAGCTTTGAGTGGAAGTCAACTCTTGAATGTCCGCCGGCGATCTTAGATTCGCCCTCGCTTTTCGTCATAGAGCTTGGAGAAGGTACTCATGAGCGCAATATCGTAACGGAGCAGTACATGCCTATTCCGCCGATGTTCTGAG
>Ga0209235_1001546_pt1 | contig 12542 bp, 13 predicted proteins | sample GraSoi013_1_20cm_4_FD_185817 | JGI IMG/M metagenome (GOLD analysis project Ga0209235, IMG submission 185817) | Grasslands soil microbial communities from the Angelo Coastal Reserve, California, USA - Sample 09_25_2013_1_20cm (SPAdes) (version 2) | ecosystem: Environmental > Terrestrial > Soil >...
GTTTCCCCACGCCTTTTACTTTCTCGACCTCCCCGGTTACGGCTACGCCAAGGCGAGCAAGACCGACCGGGCGGCGTTCCAGCGCCTGCTCGCCGGCTGCCTCGAGCGGCCGCGACTCGCCGGGGTCGTGTGGCTGCTCGACATCCGGCGCGTGCCCTCGGAAGACGACGCCGCGATGCAGGACCTCCTTGCCGCCCGGCAGACCCGCGTGCTTGCGGCCCTAACGAAGAGCGACAAGCTTCCGCGAGCCGAGCGCCGCCCGCAGGAGCGGACGCTCGCCGCCACGCTGCGACTCGACGAGGACCAGGCGGTCCTCACGAGCGCGCGGACGGGGGAAGGCATCACGGAGCTGCGGGAGGCGATCGCGGGCCTAGTTGGGAGCACGGGGGCATGACGCACAAGGCGGTTAGCCGGTTAGGCGGTTGGGCGGTTAGAGCGACGAGCCTCGTGCTCTTTCTAACCGCCTATCCGCCTAACCGCCTAACCGCCCAAGACTCCCCCCCCATCGGCTTCGGAACCCTCAAGCGCGACGACATCGTCGTGCGCTTCGACACCCCGGAGCTGGAGATCCAGTTCCTCCCGCTCGAGGAGAGCGTGACGCGGCTCCTCGCTCCCGACACGTACCGGTCATTGCAGGATCTGCTGCGCTCGAAGCGAGCCGAGATCGACGACCTAGCGCGGCGCGCCGGCGTGCTCCGGCCGGTCCTCGCCATGGTGAGCTTCTTCGGGCTCGTGCCTCAGGCGCGCTTCGTGCCGGAGGACGTGAACATCACGAGCCGGGGGCGGCTGTTCCGGCCCGTCGGGATCGTGCCGCTCTCCCCGAAGTGGGCCTCCTATCAGCTCGACGCCCGGGAGCAGGCCGTCGCGATCTACCTGTTCGAAGAGGGGATCAGCTTCCGCGAGACCCTGACGGTCAGCTACCAGGGGCTCGCGAACGACTCCTGGTCGCGCTCGATTCTCACGCTGGAGCGCGAGCGGGCCCGGGTGATGGCCCGGGCGCAGAGCCGGCCGAATCCGTAGCGCGGTCCCGGCCGCGCGCCACCTCGTAGACCCGGAGCGCGCCGGACGGCCTCCGGCCCGACACCAGCATCGCCGTCGAGAGCGCGTCGGCCGCCACCGGGTCGCGTGACACCACGGAGGCCTGCCTCAGGGCGTGCCCCGGCCATCCGGTCGCGGGATTCATCACGTGGCCACAGACGAGCGCGCCGTAGCGCACGACGGCCACGCTGTTGGCTGAGGTGGCGAGCGCCGTGTCGCACAGCCGCGTCGCCGCGATGACGCCTCCGGGCCGATCCGGGTCCGCGACCTCCACGAGCCACCCCTCCTCCCCGGGCGGAGCGCCGATCGCCGCGCAGTCCCCGCTCACGTCCAGGAAGGCGCGCCTGATCCCCCGCGCCCGCAGCACCGCCAGCGCGCGGGCGATGCCGTACCCCACACCGATGCCGCCGAAGTCGAGCTGGGTGTGGGCGTTGGGGAGCAGCGCCCGGTCGCCGTCCAGCTCGATCACGGCGGTCCCCACGGCCTCCCGCGCCTCTACGATCTCGGCCGGGGATGGCCCGTGCGCGCGCGGGCGGTGGAAGCCCCAAGTACGCATCAGCGGCTCGACGGCGACGTCGAACGCGCCACCCGTGCGGCGTTTGAACCGCTGCGCGAGCGCCAGCACTGCCCACAGATCCTGGTCCATCCGCATAGGCTTGCGCCCGGCGCGGCGGTTCAGCTCGCACAGGTCGCTCGCGTCGTCGAACAGCGTAAGCCGCGCCTCCACGCGCCGCAGCTCCGCGAGCGCGGCTGCACATGCATCCAGGCCCTCCGCCTCCGAGCGGGCAAACGCCATCAGGTGCACCGGCTGCCCCATCGCCCAGGACCAGCGCTCGACGAACCGATCGCCAGCGCCCGGCAGTACGGGCAGCCCTCCCCACATCCCCACGACCCCAGTCCCCACGACGCCGAGGAATTCACGGCGCCTCACCGCAACGCCTCCTCCCTGCGCACCCGGGCGAGGTCGCGCAGGATGAGGTAGGACTGGACGTAGAAGGTGAGCGCCAGCAAGGCGCTCGACGCCTCCAGCAGCCAGGCGAACCGCGGGTCGGCATAGCGCATCAGCCACATCGCGGCGAACGAGACGAGCAGCGCCCCGAACGGCTCGGCGACGAGGAACCGCCGCCACCGCTCCGGGAGCGAGCCACACAGCGCCACGCCGATGCCCGTGAGGACGAAAATCACGGCCATGCTCAAGAGGTGCGTGTGGGTGATCGTCAGCATCTCGGCGAAGGACTTCGAGAACTGCATCGCAGCGGTGCTCGCCTCGGGGTTCGTGCCGCGATAGCGCGCTTCGATGCCCGGCGGCGTGAGCCGCGTCGTATGCCACACGTACACGAGGGACGTGGTGTAGCCGACCAGCTGGACGATCGTGATCCACCGCGCCAGGGTGCGGAGCGGCGCGGGCACCACCCGCCAGGAAGGGGGTGCGACCGCGTCGCTCATCGGATCGCCCCGCTCTCGTGCCACGCGGTGAGCTCGGTCAGCATGCGCCGCACGCCGGCAGTCACGGCGTGAACGCTGATCGTCGCGCCCGAGATGCTCCGGATGTCGCGGCCCACCTGCAGCGGGTCGGCGGCGGCCTTGCCCCGGAACTGCTTGCGCCAGGCCTCGTAGGCTACCTCGCCGCCGTAGGGCTCGCGGTATACCAGGATGTCCACGTCCTTCAGCCGGTTCGCGGGGTCGATCGCCACGAGGAACGTGATCGGCTGGTCCTTCCCGATGACGCTCCCCACCTGCGCGAAGCCCAGCAGCGAGTCCCCGGCGGAGATCCGGAGCACCGCGGCGCTGTCCACGTGGAGCGTATCGACGCGGGCGTGCGGCCCGAACAGCCGCGCAATGGAAGCGGCGACCTTGGCGGGCGGTGCTTGGATCATGTCAGAATTGATACGCGATGCCGAGACTCAGGACGTCGGCTTCGCCTGAACCGGCCTTGTTGCGCAGCAACTGGTAGTCGCCCTTGAACGCCGTGTTGTAAGTCGGCTTGTACGAGAGACCGAACGTCGTGATGCGGCGCGCGAGCGTCTCGTCCCTGGCCGTGCCGGCGGGAACGGCGGCCTGCGTATCGTAACGCTCGTGCCGCACGAACGCGTTCAGCGTCTGGGACGACGCCGGGGCGAGCGCGTGGAGCAGGTTGTACGCGGCCTCGAGATAACCGCCGGCGATCCGGCTGCCGACCGCGGCGGCGTAACGCGTGTTGATCGCCTCGGCATCGCTCACCCAGATGCTCGCCGCCACGGCGCGGAACAGGAACGCGCCCACGTCGTAGCGCGCGTCGGCCGAGAGCAACGTGATCGGGGCGGCGAACGCGCCCTTCCCGAGCGCGGGGTCGGCGTCGGCGGTGCCCCCGTACCAGAACGAGCCGCCCAGCTTGAGGCCGGGCCTCGCCCACTCGAGCCGGCCCGTGAAGGACGGGTTGGCGAAGCTCGCCTCACGGCCCTCCTGACGCCCCCCGCGAATCCCGTCGGCGGCCGAAAACCCCGCCGACCGTAACCCGTTCACGAGGTACACCCGGTAGCTCACACCCTCGACGCCCGGCGCGCGGCCTACCGCCCCGACTCCGATCTCCCGCCAGGTGGTAGGAATCACGTCGTTGTCGAAGGCCGGGCGGTCGACCCCGTTGAACGTCGGGGGCTCATGCGTCTCGTTGATGACCCCGACGGGCGGGAGGATGAGACCGGAGCGCAGCGTGAGCGCGTCGGACAACCGATAGTCGAGGTAGGCCTGTTCCAGCGCGACCTCACCGCCGGGTTGGGCACCTTCCAGCTTGGCGTCCTCGACCTCCAGCTCGGACCGGAAGGCGATCTGGTCGTTGAAGGTGTGGGCCAGGTAGACGACGAAGCGCTTGAGATCGACCGTGCCCGGGGTGTCCGGCCCCGTGCGATTCGTGTAGTGCACCTCACCGTAGCCACCGACGGTGGTTCGCTCCTGCGCCGCCGCCCGACCGGGACGCAGGGTGGCGACGGACGCAAGCAGGGCCACCACGGCACCGCGCGCGAGCGCTCGGGACACGCGACCTCCGGCGTAAGTCAGGGAAAGCGGCGGTTCGGGCTGAATTGCAGCTTGCGGTGCATGAGTTGTGAATGGTTCTCAGCCCGCGATAGGCGAATATATTTGTCGGGATTATGACGGTCAAGCGAACTGTAGCATCTTTAGGCCGAGGAGGCGACGCCACTGACCCAGACCCCGCTCCCGCTCCTGATCGCCGCCGCGGCTCTGCTGCTCGCGGCGGGGCTCGCGCTGTGGGCGACCGCCCTGCGGCGCCGCGTGGCGAAGAGCGAGCGGGAGCGGCGCCGCACGGCGGATGAGCTGAACCGCCGGCTGTCCGAGCTCTTCTCCCTCCAGGAGCTCGCCTACGTGCTCTCGGAGTCGCTGCAGCTCGACCGCATCGTGGAACAAGTGGTGCGCTACGCGATGCGCTTTCTCGACGCCCGGGGCGCGCTGCTGGCGCTCGCGACTGAGCAGGAGAGCCAAACGCGCCAGCTGCGCGTGGCGGCGGCCGAAGGGACGCTCGCTCCGCTCAAGGGGCAGTCGATCCGCGGGGACGATCCCGGTCTCGTGGCCCGCTCGCTCGGGCGCGAGCGGCTCGAGCTGGTGCGCAACTCCGAGGACGCACCCACGGAGCTGGTGAGCGGGGTGCAGGCCGAGTCGGCCGCAGCCGTGCCGCTGCGCGCCCACGGGGTGGTGGTGGGAACGCTCGTCATCGCCGACCCGCGCGGCGGGGTGTTCAACCCCGAGGACATCAGGCTGCTGTCCACCGTGGCGACCCACGCGGCGGTCGCCCTCGCCAACGCCCGCTTCTTCGAGATGGTGCGGCACGCGAAGGAGCAATGGGAGACGGCGTTCGACGCGCTGTACGAGGGGATCGCGGTCGTGGACGAGGGCGGCCGCGTGCTGCGCGCCAACCGCTCGCTCGCGCAGATGCTCGATCGGCCCGTGGCGGCCGTCGTGGGCGAGGAGCTGCTTCCCGCGCTCGTGGGTCAGGCCACGGGAAGCACCGAGCTGCTCGACGCCGCCCGCCGCGGAGAGCAGGCGGTTGCGCTGGTCGCCCGCTCCGACCGGCTGCAGCGCACGCTGCGCCTCAACGCGGCCCGGATCGCTGGTGCCGGCCCGGAGCGGAGCGTCGTCGTGCTCGTGGAGGACGTCACCGACCAGCAGGCGATGGAGTCGCAGCTGATCCAGAGCGAGAAGCTCGCCGCGGTGGGCCAGCTCGTGTCGGGCGTCGCGCACGAGCTCAACAACCCGCTGACCTCGATCGCCGGGCTGTCGGAGTTCCTGCTCGAGCAGCAGGAACTGGGACCCAAGGACCGGGACCACCTGCAGGTGATCCACGAGCAGGCGGAGCGGGCGAGCCGAATTGTGCGGAACCTCCTGACCTTCGCGCGCAAGGGTCCCGGCGAGCGGGCACGCGTGAACCTCAACGACGTCGTTCAGCGCACCCTCCTGCTGATGAGCTACGACCTGAAGCTCAAGGACATCCGGACCGAGAAGAACCTCGGGTCCGGCATGCCGGACGTGGTAGGTGACCGCCACGCGCTGCAGCAGGTCGTGCTGAACCTGGTGACCAACGCCGCGCACGCCCTCGCGGGGAACGAGGCGGGCCGCCCGCGCACGATCCGCATCAACACGTGGTTCGACCAGCGCGTACGGCTGCGGGTGGCGGACACGGGACCCGGGATCCCCGAGGAGGTGCTCTCGCACCTGTTCACGCCGTTCTTCACGACGAAGGAGCCGGGCCACGGAACCGGGCTGGGGCTGTCCATCACCTACTCGATCGTCGAGGCGCACGGCGGGCAGATCACGGTCGAGCGGCCCGCGGAGGGCGGTGCGGCCTTCCTGGTAGAGCTGCCGCCTGCCGGGGCCGATGTCCCACAGCGTCACTCGGCCGAGGTGGAAGCGCACCCTCTGCCGTCCGCCACCCGGCGTACGATCCTGCTCGTGGACGACGATCCTGCCGTCCGCCGCATGATCAAGGCGCTGTTCGGCCGCGAGGGGCACACCGTGGAGGTGGCCCGCAATCCGGGGCAGGCCCTCGACCTCGCGCGGGCGCGCACGTACGACCTCATTCTCGCCGACGGCCAGGCGAGCGCGCGGGGGCGGCGGTTTGTCGAGGAGCTCGTGGAAGCGCGTCCCGACCTGCGGGACCGGATTCTCGTGGCCACCGGGGACGTGCGGCCGACGACGGAGGTGGCGCTGGGCCAGCTCGGCCTGCGCTACGTGCGCAAGCCCTTCAACCTGCGGGACCTGCGGGACGAGGCGGCACGTGTCTGGGCCGCGGCGGCGCTCTCGTAGGCCTGCGCCGGCCAACCGAACGTCGTCAGGCTCACGCCGCTGGCCGGCGCGAACTTCACCCCTTCCCGGAGCAGCAGCGCGCGTTGCAGCATGGCGCCGTGATCGCGCCCCGCGAGCGAGATCCGGCCCGCGGCGTTGATGACCCGCCACCACGGGACGTCGGCATCGCCGGGAAGCGCCGCCAGCGCCCACCCCACGGTGCGCGCCGCGCCCGGGTGCCCGGCCAGGCGGGCCACCACGCCGTAGGTCGCGACGCGGCCGCGCGGGATTCGCCGCACCACCTTGTAGACCCGGTGATAGAAGGGGTTCACGGCCGGACCGGGAAGCCGCGCCCGGCGAGGTAGGCCCGCGCCTCTCGGAGCGTGGTGCCGCGATAATGAAACAGCGTCGCGGCAAGCACGCCGTGAGCCCCCGCGGCGAGCGCCGCGGCCAGGTGCTCGAGCGTCCCCGCCCCGCCTGAGGCGATCACCGGGATCCGCACCGCCCGCGCCACGGCCCCCGTGAGAGGTAGGTCGTAGCCGTTCTGCGTGCCGTCCGCATCCATCGAAGTCAGGAGGATCTCCCCTGCGCCGAGCGACGCCAGGCGTACAGCCCAGTTCACTGCTTCGAGCCCGGTGGGCTCACGACCACCCCGCACCATTACCTCCCACGCTTCCCCGCGACCGACAGGGAGTCCTTTAGGGTTCCCCCTTCCCTCTGCCCGCTGCCTGGCGTCCACAGCGGCAACCACGCACTGACGGCCGAACTCGTCGGCGAGCCGGGTGACGAGCGAGGGATCTCGCACCGCCGCCGTATTGACGGCGACTTTGTCGGCCCCGGCTCGGAGCACGGCGCGGGCGTCCGCGACGCTCCGGATCCCGCCGCCGACGGTGAAGGGGATGAACAGTGTGTCCGCCACGCGGCTCACCATGTCGAGAGTCGTGCCGCGCTCCTCGTGGCTTGCGCCGATGTCGAGAAACACGAGCTCGTCCGCGCCCTCGGCGTCGTAGCGGGCCGCCTGCTCGGCCGGATCGCCCGCGTCGCGCAGCTCCTGGAACCGCACCCCCTTCACGACCCGCCCCCCCGCCACGTCGAGGCACGGGATGAGGCGCCGCGCTAGCATACGCGCAACGCGTCGTCCAGCAAGTCCCCGCTGCCCGAGCCGAGCAGCGCCACGAGGTCCTCTATCGCGCGCCGCTCGCGGGGCCAGGCGAACCGGGCCGCCGCCTGCGCGGCCGGGAGCCACTCGGCCCGGTCGTGCTCCACCGAGAGCGCGGGCCGCGCCGCGGGATCGACGAAGGCAGCGAACACGGGCACGAGCGCGACGGCGTCTCGGTCGGGCAGGTAGAAACTCTCCACGCGGCTCACGTTGTAGAGCCGCACGGGCGAGAGCCCGGTCTCCTCGTGCACTTCCCGCAGCGCCGCCTGCACCGGCGTCTCGCCCGGCTCGATGGTACCGTGCACCGTCTCCCAGGAGCCCGGGGAGCGCCCGCGGCCACGGCGCAGCACGAGCACCTCGAGGGTCGGGCCCGTGCGCCGCAGCACGTAGGCGTCCACGAACGCGACGCGCAACTCCGTCATGGCGCCCAGCCGGCGAAGCCCTCGAGCAGCGCGAGGCCCGCCGCCTGCGACTTCTCCGGATGGAACTGGACGCCCAGCACCGCATCCCGGCCCACGATGGTGGCGAACGGCGCGCCGTACTCGGCGTCGGCGAGATCGGCGGCGGGCTCGACCCCATCCGGACGGTAGCTGTGCACGTGATAAAAGAAGGCATCGCCGCCCGGGAACGCGCGGCGCAGCGCGGCATGGGCCCGGCCGCGCTCCGTCAGGGTCACCTTGGCCCAGCCGACGTGCGGCACCGGCAGGTCGGTCGCGAAGCGCCGCACCCGACCGGCGAGCAGGCCGAGGCCGGGCACGCCCGGGGCTTCGTCGCTCGACTCGAGCAACAGCTGCAGACCGAGACAGATGCCGAGTACCGGCCGGCCGCTCCGGGCGACCTCCCGCACGGCGTCCGCGAGCCCCGCCGCCACGAGCCGGCGCATGGCGGGAGCGAAGTTGCCGACGCCCGGCACCACGACGCGCGGGGCGCGGCGCACCGTCTCCGGGTCCGCCGTGACGGCGGCGTCGGCCTGCACCGCGCGCAGGCCGCGCAACACGCTCGGCACGTTGGAGGCGCCGTAGTCCACGACCGCGATCATCTACAGCGAGCCCTTCGTCGACGGCACGTCCGTCACGCGGGGGTCGAGCTCGGTCGCCGCTCCGAGCGCCCGCGCCGCCGCCTTGAACACCGCCTCCACGACGTGATGCGCGTTCTGCCCCCGCAACAGATCGACGTGCAGGGTCAGGCCGCCGTGCGTCGCGAGCGCGCGGAAGAACTCGGGCGTCAGCGCCACGTCGTAGTCGCCGAGCTTCTGCCAGGTCGGCGGCTCCGCGTGGTAGGCGAGGAAGGGGCGGCCGCTCACATCCACGACCACGCGCGCCAGCGCTTCGTCGAGCGGCACCGTGGCGTCGCCGTAGCGGCGGATCCCCCGCCGCTCTCCCAGCGCCTGGGACAATGCCTGGCCCAGCACGATCCCCACGTCCTCCACGGTGTGATGCGCGTCCACGCGCAGGTCGCCCGCGGCGTGCACGTCCAGGTCGTAGAGAGCGTGCCGCGCGAGCGCCTCCAGCATGTGGTCGAAGAAGCCGATGCCGGTCTGGACGTGCGCCCGGCCCGAGCCGTCGAGGCTCACGCGCACGCGCACCTCGGTCTCGCTCGTCTTGCGGTTCGCCTCGCCGGTACGGGTCATCCGAGGATCGCCGCCAGCGCCGCCACCACCGCGTCCACGTCCTCGTGGGTGCCGGCCGTGATGCGGAGGCAGTTCTCGAGTCCCGGGCCGCCGCGAGACACATCGCGCACGACGATGCCGTGCTCTGTGGCCAGGCGGTGGAACACCTCGGTCCCGGGCCGGGCGAGGCACCGGACCAGCACGAAATTGGCGGCGCTCGGGAAGGCCAGGAGCCCCGGAACGGCCCGCAGCCGCCGGCACAGGAGGTCCCGGCTCTCCCGCACCGCGCGCGTGCGCTCCTCGAGCAGCGGGGCAGCGTCGAGCGCCGCGTGGGCTGCGGCGAGCGTCAGCCGGCTCACGTTGTAGGGGAGCTTCGCCTTGACGATCTCGGCCGCGACGGCGGGGTGCGCGAGCGCATAGCCGAAGCGCAGCCCGGCCAGCGACATGGCCTTGCTGAAAGTGCGCAGCACCACGAGCCGCGGCGCCCGCGCGAGCAGCGGGATCGCGGTCGGGCCCCCGAAGTCTTGGTACGCCTCGTCGAGCACGACGAGCGCCTCGGTCTCGGCGAGCAGCCGCTCCGTGGAGCCCTCCGGGAGCGGGGTGCCCGTGGGGTTGTTGGGCGAGTTGACGACGACCACCGGTGCCCGGGTGTCGCGCACCGCCCGAATCAGGGCGGCGACGTCGAACTCGAAGGCCGGCGTGAGCGGGACGCCGACGTGGCGCCCTCCGTACACCGCCGCGAGCAGCCCGTACAGGGTGAAAGTGGGGACCGGCGTCACGACCGGCGTCCCCTGCCCCACGGTCACGGCGAGCGTCGCCTGGATCAGCTCGTTCGAGCCGTTGCCCACGAGCACCCCGTCAGGCGTCCAGCCGTGCCGCCGGGCGATCCGCTCCAGCAGGTCGGCCGGCGTGTACGGTGGATAGCGGTTCCAGGGAGCGGCGCGCGCGGCTGCCAGCACCGCGTCCTTCACGCCGTCCGGGGCGTCGAACGGGCTCTCGTTCTGGTTGAGCTTGCGCGCCGCCGCGGGTGCCGTGAGCGTGTACGCCTGTTGCGCGCGGACTTCAGGCTTGATGCTGGCCAGAGCGGCGGCGACCGCAGGGGAGTCCCGGAGGGCGGCCCCGGTGGGGGCCTCGGCGGCAGGCACGCGTGTCATGGGAAACGAAACTTAGCGGCGGCGGCCCAGGACCGCTTCGAGCCGCGCCGAGAGCGCGCGAGCCCGGAACGGCTTCGTCAGGAAATCGTCGGCGCCGAGTTCGAACACCCGGACCTCGTTGTCCTCGTCGCCCTTGGCGGTCAGCACGATCACGGGGATGTCCGCCGTGGCGGGCCGCGACCGCAGGTGGGAGAGCACGCCGTAGCCGTCGAGGCCGGGCATGTTGAGGTCGAGGACGATGACGTCCGGGCCCACGCGGTCGATCTGGTCGAGCGCCTGCGCGCCGTCGCGCGCCTCCGCCACGACGTAGCCGTCCCGCTCCAGCAGCTCCTTGATCACCTTGCGGAGGCTGTCCTCGTCGTCCACGAGCAGCACCTTCCGCGCGGGGAGCCCGTGGGCGCCGGAGGTGCGAGGCGGCGCCGGCTCCTCCAGCAGCTCGAAGTGCTCGACCACCGGCTCGGCCGCCGGCGCGACGTAGCCGGCCAAGGGCGCGCCGCGCGGCATCTCCCCCACGCCCGGGGAGCGCCGCGGCGCCGCCGCTGGCGCCGCCGCGGCCGGGCCACCCCCCTCCTCCTGCGGCACGTCCACCACCCGCATCAACTCGTCGATCGTGGACTCGCCCCGCAGCACATGGGCGAGGCCGCTCTCCCACAACGTCTTCATCCCGGCCCGCCGCGCCGCGTCGGCGATGTGGTCCGCCGTCTCGCCAGCGGCGATGCGCCGTTCCACCTCGGGCGTCACGGTGAGCACCTCGAGAATGGAGAAGCGGCCGCGGTAGCCCGTCATCGCGCAATCGGGGCAGCCGGCGGCGCGATACAGCGGGGTCTCCTTCGGCAGCCACTTCTTCAGCCGCTCGGCCGGCGCCTCCATCCACACTTGCTTGCACGTCGGGCACAGCTTCCGCATCAGCCGCTGGGCGATCACGCCGCGCAGCGCCGCCGCGATCTTGTAGGCCTCGACGCCGATATCGACGAGGCGGGTCACCGCATTCGCGGCGTCGTTCGTGTGCAGCGTCGAGAGCACGAGGTGCCCCGTGAGGGACGCCTGTACGGCGATCTGCGCCGTCTCGCGGTCGCGGATCTCGCCCACGAGCACGACGTTCGGGTCCTGCCGCAGGATCGACCGCAGCGCGGAGGCGAACGTCAGCCCCGCCTTCTCCTGCACCTGCACCTGCACGATCCCCGGCATGCGGTACTCCACCGGGTCCTCCACCGTCACGATGTTCACTCCTTCGCTCTTGATCTGGTTGATGCAGGAGTAGAGCGTGGTCGTCTTGCCGGACCCGGTGGGACCGGTGACCAGGATGATCCCCTCGTGCGACTCGAGCAGCCCCCTGATGTGCTCGCTCTCGACCGGGTTGAGCCCCAGCGAGTCGAGCGACTTCACCGTGGCGCGCGAGTCGAGCACCCGGATCACGACCTTTTCGCCCTGCGCCGCAGGGAGGGTCGAGACGCGCAGGTCGATCGGTTGCCCGTTCACCGACACCCGGGCGCGGCCGTCCTGGGGCCGGAGCCGGTCCGCGATGTCGAGCTGCGACATGATCTTGATGCGCGAGATCAGGGGCAGGCCGGCCGCGCGCGGGATCTTCATCACCTGACGCAGCACCCCGTCGATGCGGTAGCGCACCGCGACCGCGCCCTCCTCCGGCTCGATATGGATATCGCTCGAGCGCGAGAGGATCCCCTCGGAGATGATCAGGTCCACGAGGCGCACGACCGGCCGCTGGCTCGCCTCCGCCTCGGAGACGACCAGTTCCTCGGGCTGCGCCTCCGGATGCAGCACCAAGTCGGCCGAGCCTTCCATCCCCTGCAGCATCTTGTCGAGGGCCTTCTCCGGCCGGTACATCTCGTCCAGCTTCTCCGCGATACGGGACGGGGCCGCCAGCAGCGGGCGGATCTCGCGCGCCGTCGCGAACGCGAGCGCCTTCTCGGCGTCGAGATCGAAGGGGTTCGCGGTGGCGACCTCGAGGAAGGAGTCGGTGATGCGGAGCGGCAGCACCCGGTAGCGGCGCGCCAGCTGCTCCGGCACGCCCTCACGCACCTTGGGGTCGATCGTGGAGACGTCGGCGAGCTTCAGCCGGAAGCGGGTGGAGAGCGCGCTGAGGATCTGCTGGTCCGAGGCGATCTTCTCGGCGACCAGCGCCTCCCACAGGGTGCGCCCCGGCGTGGCCTTGGCCCGCAACTCGGCCAAGCGCTCGGCGCTCAGCACCCCCTCGAGGGAGTGCGCGAGCCATTCGTCGGGGAACGTCGGATCGGCCATCGGCTAGCCTGTCAAAGCTAGTTTGCAGTCCGCCGCCGTCACAAGATGCCCC
>Ga0209235_1001551_pt1 | contig 12530 bp, 13 predicted proteins | sample GraSoi013_1_20cm_4_FD_185817 | JGI IMG/M metagenome (GOLD analysis project Ga0209235, IMG submission 185817) | Grasslands soil microbial communities from the Angelo Coastal Reserve, California, USA - Sample 09_25_2013_1_20cm (SPAdes) (version 2) | ecosystem: Environmental > Terrestrial > Soil >...
GACGCCTCCCGCCGGGCCGCCCGCCGGCGCCACCGCGCCTGCCGCCAGCGCGCCTGCCGCCAAGGTGCAGCACTTCATCGACGAGCTTTCGCGCCGGCACGTCGTGCGCGTGGTGGTCGCCTATGCGGTGGCCGTGTTCGGGGCGCTGCAGGGCGCGGACGTGATCGTGACGCGGCTCTCGCTACCGCCGCAGTGGATGACCTGGATTGTCGCCGCGTGCCTGGCGGGGCTGCCGGTGGCCGTCATCCTCGCCTGGATCTTCGACTGGACGCGCCAAGGCATCGTTCGCACGCCGCCCATCTCTGCCGATCAGCGGGCGCTGCTTGCGCGGGGACGCCGCCGCCGGAAGCGGACCCTCGTTCTGGCCGGGTGCATATTGGGAGTCATCGGCGCCGTCGGCGCGATGTGGTGGCGAAATCGCGCCAGGCCCTCCCCTTCGACGCGGCAGACGAACCGCGCCACGGAGCGGACACCGTAAAGCCGGGGACAGGGAATGACCGCTGGCGCGAACGCCGCCAAGGCGTTACGGTTGGGCGCTCTCGCGTACAAAAAGGAGGCTCCGATGGCTTTGCGTATCGGCGATGAGGCCCCGAACTTCACGGCGCAGACGACCCAGGGCCCGATCGACTTCCACGAGTGGATCGGCAACCAGTGGGCGATCCTCTTCTCCCATCCCAAGGACTTCACCCCGGTGTGCACGACCGAGCTCGGCTACATGGCCCGCATCAAGCCGGAGTTCGACAAGCGCAACACCAAGATCATCGGGTTGAGCGTGGACTCGGTGGACGACCACAAGAAGTGGGCGAAGGACATCGAGGAGACCCAGGGCGCCGCCCCGAACTACCCGATCATCGGTGACTCGGACTTCAAGGTTGCCAAGCTCTACGACATGCTTCCGGGCTCGGTCTCCGGCGACGCGAAGGGGCGCACGCCGGCGGACAACGCAACGGTCCGGGCGGTCTTCGTGATCGGGCCGGACAAGAAGATCAAGCTGATCCTGATGTACCCCATGACCACGGGGCGCAACTTCGACGAGGTCCTCCGCGTGCTCGACTCCATCCAGCTGACGGCGAAGCACAAGGTGGCGACGCCCGTGAACTGGAAGCAGGGACAAGACGTGATCATCGCCGGCTCGGTCAGCGACGAGGATGCGAAGAAGCAGTTCCCGCAGGGTTGGAAGTCGCCCAAGCCGTATCTGCGGATCACGCAGCAGCCGAAGTAACCCGCTGGCAACTGCGATCCGGAGGAATCACATGACGCGCTGGCCATTCACCGCGCTCGTGGTCGGGCTCCTTTTCGCTCCGCATCTGACGGCGCCCGCTCGCGCGCAGCCGGCGCCGTCCCAGCCGCATGCACAGGCGGCGCAGCCGGCCGGAACGATGCTGCTCACGGTCTTCTTCAAGCACGATCAGTCAAAGAACCTGAACGAGATCAACGAGCAGCTCTTCCGCAACGGGTATTACGACAAATTCCCGCCGGACGGCGTCGAGGTCCTCTCCTGGTACGTGGTGATGGGGATCGGCCAGATCGTCACCCTGCGCTTCCCGGCCGAGCGGCTGCGCGAGATCAACGTCGCGCTCGAGCAGACGGCATGGGGACCTTATCGAACCGAGTTCTACTCGACGTACGATTACAAGCAGGCAGCGGAGCAGCAGCGCCAGACGATGCGCGCTCGGAAGCGCTGAACCGGCCATGAGCCTCTTGCAGCGCATTGCGCGCCGACTCGGACAGGACCGGTTCCTCAAGCTCCTTGGGTTGTATCCGCCATATCTCGGGGCCGGCGTCTCCGTGACCCACGTCGCGGCCGACCTGAGCGTCGTGGAGGTCGAGTTGAGGCTCTCCGCCTGGAACCGCAACTTCGTCGGGACGCAGTTCGGCGGCTCGCTCTACTCGATGTGCGATCCGTTCTTCATGCTGATGCTGATGATGCAACTGGGCGAGGGCTACGCGGTCTGGGACAAGAGCGCGTCGATCGAGTTCCTGCGCCCCGGGCGGGGAAAGGTGAAAGCGCGCTTCGAGCTACCGCGCGAGCGCGTCGAGCAGATCCGCGCCGAGACGGACGCCAAGGGAAAGATCAACCCAGCCTTCGAGGTCACGGTGCTCGACTTGCACGGCGAACCGGTCGCCCGCGTGCAGAAGACCCTGAGCGTGCGCCGGAAGGAAACCGCCCGGGCAGCGGCTTGATCGCCGCTGGCTGCAAATTCGTCTGCGCCGCGCGAATCGGTTGACTCTGTACCGATCGCAGAGTACAGCCCCGTCGCGGCCGAACGAGGGCCGCAACTGGCGCGGAGGAAGCCATGGCCAAGAAGATCCTGATGCTGGTCGGAGACTACGGCGAGGACTACGAGATCATGGTGCCGTTCCAGGCACTTCAGGCCGTCGGGCATACGGTGGATGCCGTCTGCCCCGGCAAGCAGAAAGGAGACAAGGTCCGCACCGCCATCCACGACTTCGAGGGCGACCAGACCTACTCCGAGAAGCGAGGACACGACTTCACGCTCAACGCGACCTTCGACGACGTCCGCCCGGCCGATTATGACGCCATCCTCATCTCCGGAGGCCGGGCACCCGAGTACCTCCGGCTCAACAAGAAGGTGATCGACTGCGTCCGCCATTTCGCGCAGGCGAACAAGCCGCTGGCTGCGATCTGTCACGCGGCCCAGATCCTCAGCGCCGCGGACGTGGTGCGCGGCCGCGTGGTCTCGTCGTATCCGGCCTGCGCACCCGAAGTCCGCGCCGCCGGCGGTGAGTACGCGGACATTCCCATCGACAAGGCGGTGACCGACAAGAACTTCGTCACCGCCCCGGCCTGGCCTGCGCACCCCGACTGGATCGCGAAGTTCCTACAGGCGCTGGGCACCCGCATCACGACGTAGCGCTGCCAGCCGCCTTCCACACCGGGGAGAGCGCCCGGTAGAGCGCGCGAAATCGCTCCAGGCGATCTTGAAAACGCCCCGGCCCGTCGCGCGCCGGGGCGTGCTCGCTCGCCACGGGCGGCCGGGTGCAGACGACCCGTTCGCTCCCGCCGCACGCGAGATGGCCGAGGCGCGCCGCTCCCAAGGCTGCCCCGGCTTCGCCACCCGCGTGCACGCGCAGCGGGGTCTGCAGGATGTCGGCGAGGAGCTGCGCCCAGAGCCCGCTCCGCGACCCTCCTCCGACGAGCGAGAGCGTGCCCGTCCTGGTGCCGGCGGATGCCAGCGCGTCGAGCCCATCCGCCAGGCCGAACGAGACCCCTTCGATCGCGGAGTAGACGAGCGCACGGCGATCGGTCCCGTGCGTGAGGCCGAAGAAGACGCCCAGCGCGGCCGGATCGTTGTGCGGCGTCCGCTCGCCGGAGAGATAAGGCAAGAAGATGGGCGCGCGCGCCCGCTCCTGCTCGTCGAGGGTGGCGACCTCGGCGAGCACCGCCGCCTCGTTGGGACCGCCGACGAGTCGCGTGACCCAGCGCAGGCAGCTCGCCGCCGAGAGCATGACACTCATCTGATGCCAGCGCCGTGGAAGAGCATGGCAGAAGGCATGGACGGCGCGCGCGGGATTGGGCGAGAACCGATCGTTGACGACGAACAGCACCCCCGAGGTGCCGAGCGAGACGAAGCCGTCGCCAGGCGCAACCGCGCCGATGCCGACGGCGCTCGCCGCATTGTCGCCAGCCCCTCCGGCCATGGTCACCGGCTGGTGGATGCCCCAGCTCGCCGCGATCTCGGGGAGGAGGCGTCCGCTGGCGTCGCTGCCCTCCACGAGCCGCGGCATGTGCGCGCGGGAGAGCCTGCATCCTTCGAGCATCGCCTCGGACCAATCCCGCCGCTCGACGTCGAGCCAGAGCGTTCCGGCCGCGTCGGACATGTCGGACACCTTGTCGCCCGTGAGGCGCAGGCGCAGGTAGTCCTTGGGAAGCAGGACCGTGGCGACGCGGACGAAGACCTCGGGCTCGTGCTTCGCCACCCAGATCAGCTTCGGCGCCGTGAAGCCCGGCATGGCGAGGTTGCCGGTGATGGTGGAGGTGGCCGGCACCCTCGAGACGAGCTCCTGGCATTCCTCGCCGGAGCGCGCGTCGTTCCAGAGAATGGCCGGGCGCAGGGGCCGATCGGCGGCGTCGAGCAAGGTGGCGCCGTGCATCTGGCCGGAGAGGCCGACGCCGCGGACGGCGGCGAGGCGCTGGGGGTGCGCTCGCCGGAGTCCCTCGACCGCCGAGAGGGTCGCCTCCCACCACGCCTCGGGCGACTGCTCGGACCAGCGGGGATGAGGTCGTTGCACCTCGAGCGGCGAGCCGGCGCTGCCGGCGAGTGCGCCCGACTCGTCGACGAGGAGCGCCTTCACTTCGGAGGTGCCGAGATCGATCCCGAGGAACATCGCTCACTTCCTCCGGCGGCCACGGGTACAGCCTAAAACATGGTCGCCAAGCTGCCTTCGGCGGTCGCGACTAGCGCAGGCACTTCGCCAAGGCCTGCCGGGCACCCTCCAGGTGGAGCGACTTCAGCGCCTCGGCGAGGTAATTGGTGAAAGCGGGCGCTTTGGGCAGGACGCTTCCGAAGAGCTTTTCGATCCCCAGCAGCTCCTTCGGGTCCTCGCCCCCGGCGCGGGCGCGGCGCACCAGTTCCTCCGACATCGGGTCGTTGATGGGGAGAGGGTTGCCGCGCTCGTCGCTTCCGACCAGGTAGCGGAACCACGCCGCCACCGTGAACGTCAGCGCGCGCATGGGCCCTCCGCGCGAGACCCGCTCCAGGATCGAAGGCAGCACGAACTTCGGAATCCGCGCCGAGCCTTCCGTCCCGATCCGGGCCAGCTGGTCGCGCAGCACCGGGTTCCCGAACCGCTCGATCAGGGTCCGCCTGTATTGGGCGAGATCGATGCCGGGCACCGGCGGAAGCAGCGGCGTCACCTCGTCGTTCATCATGCGCTCGACCAGCGCGCGGATGTCCGCGTCCGCCATCGTCTCATCGGCGTAGCGGTAACCGAGCAGCATGCCGATGTAGCAGAGGGCCTGGTGGCTGGCATTGAGCAGCCGGATCTTCATCATCTCGTAGGGATGGACGTCCGAGACCATCTGCGCCCCGACCCGCTCCCATTGAGGCCGGCCGAGCGGGAAACGGTCCTCGATCACCCACTGCTTGAACGGCTCGGTGACCACGGGCCAGCCATCGATGATTCCGAACGACTCGCGCACCAGATCGCGGTGGGCATCGGTCGTGGCGGGAGTGATCCGGTCGACCATGCCATTCGGGAAGGCGCCGTTCTCTGCGATCCACTTCGCCAGGTCCTCGTCCCTGCGCTCGGCGAAGGCGAGGAACATGCGGCGCGCGATGTCGCCGTTGCCCTGCAGGTTGTCGCAGGACATGACCGTGAACGGCGCGAGGCCCCGCTGGCGGCGGCGATCGAGCGCCTCCGCGAGGTAGCCAAAGGCACCTTTCGGCGCATGCGGGTGCTCGAGGTCGTGCCGGATGTCCGGATGAGCGGAGTCGAACTGCCCGGTGCCCTCGTTCACGTAGTATCCACCCTCGGTGATGGTGAGCGAGACGATGCGGCAGCCCGGCGAAGCCATCTTCTCGATCACAGCTTCCGGTTCGTCGGGCGCGAACAAGAAGCTGCCGATCGAACCGATGACGCGGGCCCGGTCGCCCGCACCGCTCCGTTCGATGACCGTGTACAGGCAATCCTGCGCGCGCAGCACGTCGCGCATGCGTGCGTCGTGGGGGAGGAGCCCCACCCCGCACAGCCCCCATTGGCGAGCGCCGCCCTGTGCGAGCAGGTCGTCGAGGTACACGGCCTGGTGAGCGCGGTGGAACCCGCCCACGCCCACGTGAACGATGCTCCCGGGCACGCCGGCAGGGTCGAAGGAAGGAACCTGCGCGCGGCCGGCGATCGATTTCAGATTGGCGCGGTTCAGCTGGATCGCGTTCGCCATGGATCGCTCCCTTTTTTCAGCTCGCGCTGTGGCCCTCGTGCCGCACTTCGCCGGCGAGCGGGTGGCGGGTAGTCCGCGGGATGGCCAGCCCGGCCTGGTCGAACAGGTGGCAGTCACTCGGACTCGCCTGGAGGCCGATGGTGTCATGCATGCTCACCGGGCTGTCTCCGCCCGCCTGGACCGTGAGCAGATCGCCGGTCGGGGTCTTCACGTGGAGGAAGGTCTCGCCTCCCAGGCGCTCCACCACCAGGACCTCTCCGCCGAGCAGGCCTCCGTCGGCCACCACCTTGAAGTGCTCCGGGCGGATGCCCAGGGTGACCTCCGTGCCCCCGTTGACGCGACTAGCCTCGACCGGCACGTCGATCGTTCCCCCGCCCGCGAGGCGCACCGAGACCACGCCGCCCTTCAATCCGGTCACGGTTCCGCTCAGGAAGTTCATCTTCGGCGATCCGATGAAGCCTGCCACGAACTTGTTGTTCGGGTGGTGGTACAGCTCCAGCGGCGAGCCCACCTGCTCGATGAGGCCCGCCTGCAGGACCACGATCTTGTTGGCCATCGTCATGGCCTCGACCTGGTCGTGCGTCACGTAGATCATCGTGGCCTTGAGCACGTCGTGGAGCCGGGTGAGCTCGATCCGCATCTGCACGCGAAGGGCGGCGTCGAGGTTGGAGAGCGGCTCGTCGAACAGGAAGACCTTGGGGTTGCGGACGATGGCGCGCCCGATGGCGACGCGTTGCCGCTGCCCGCCCGAGAGCTCCTTCGGCTTGCGGTGGAGCAGCGGCTCGAGCTGAAGGACGCGAGCGGCGTCGCCCACCTTCTTGTCCCGCTCCTCCTTGGGAACGTGGCCGAGCTTGAGGCTGAACCCCATGTTGTCCGCCACGCTCATGTGCGGATAGAGCGCGTAGCTCTGGAACACCATGGCGAGGCCGCGCTTGGGTGGCGGGACGTCGTTCGACCGGACGCCGTCGATGAAGAGGTCGCCGCCGGTGATCTCCTCCAGCCCGGCGATGAGTCTCAACAGAGTGGACTTGCCGCAGCCGGATGGGCCGACGAAGACGACGAACTCGCGGTCGTCGATGCCGAGCGACACGCCCTTGATGATGTCGACGTCCCCGAAGGACTTGCGGATGTTGGTGAGCTTGACGGTGGCCATTGCGCGTTGTCCTCCCTACTTCACGGCGCCAAAAGTCAGGCCACGCACCAGCTGCCGCTGGCTCATCCAGCCGAAGATGAGGATAGGTGCGATGGCCATGGTCGACGCTGCGGAGAGCTTGGCCCAGAAGAGCCCTTCCGGGCTGGAAAATGAGGCGATGAACGCCGTGAGAGGCGCGGCGTTGGCGGCGGTCAGGTTGAGGCTCCAGAAGGCCTCGTTCCAGGACAGGATGATGGCGAGCAGCGAGGTGGAGGCGATGCCCGGCAGCGAGAGCGGGAGCAGCAGGTGGTAGAGCTCGTCCCTCGGCTGCGCGCCGTCCATGCGCCCCGCCTCCAGGACCTCTCGCGGCACTTCCTTGAAGAAGGAGAAGAGCATCCAACAGACGATGGGCAGGTTGACGAGCGTGTACACGATGAGGAGCCCGACCCTGGTATCGAGGAGACCCGCATCGCGAAAGATCAGGTAGATGGGGACGAGCACGCCGACCGCAGGCAGTGCCTTGGTAGAGAGCATCCACACCAGCGTGTCCTTGGTGCGCTTGGTCGGGAAGAACGCCATGGCGTAAGAGCACGGCACCGCGATCGCGAGAGCCAGCACCGTCGAGCCGACCGAGACGCAGATGCTGTTCCAGAAGAACTTGAGGTAGTCGGCGCGATCCTGCACCGCGACGTAGTTCTCGACCGTCGGGGCGAAGAACAACCTGGGCGGGATTGCGATGGCCTCCACCTCCGTCTTGAAGCCGGTGAGGAACATCCAGAGGATGGGGAAGAAGATGAGGAGGGCGACCGCCCACGCGGCGGCGGTCACGATGATCTTGCGGCGTAGCGCCTTGTTCATGACTGTCAGGCCTCGATGTTCTTTGCGATGGCGCGGACCAGAAAGGCAGCGACGACGTTGGCCAGCACGATGGCGAGGACGCCTCCCGCTGACGCGGCGCCGACGTCGTACTCGAGCAGCGCGTAGCGGTAGATGAGGAAAGCGAGATTGGTGGAGGCGAGGCCCGGGCCGCCCGCGGTGGTGACGAAGATCTCCGCGAAGACCGCGAGCAGGAACAGGGTCTCGATCATCACCACCACGCTGATCGCCCGCGCCAGGTGGGGGATGATGATGAAGAAGAACATGGAGAAGGGCCCGGCGCCGTCCATGCGGGCAGCCTCCTTGCGCTCCGGGTCGAGCGCCTGGATGGCGGTGAGCAGGATGAGCGCGGCGAAGGGCAGCCACTGCCACGCCACGATGATGATGATCGAGGCGAGCGGCGCCTGGGAGAACCAGTCGATGGGCTCCAGCCCCACGCTGGTCAAGAGGAAGCTGATGACGCCGTTGGCCGGGTGCATCAGCATGTTCTTCCAGATGAGCGCGCTCACCGTGGGCATGACGAAGAACGGGGCGATCATCAGCACGCGGGCGACGCCGCGGCCGAACATGTCCTGATCGAAGAGGACGGCGAGGAGCGTGCCGAGGGCGACGGTGACGACCAGCACCGATCCCACGATGAGCAGCGTGTTGCCGATCGCCGCGCCCAGCCCGGGATCGGTGACGAGGAAGCGGTAATTCTCGATGCCGGCCCAGCGTTCCTCGCCCGGGTTGAGCAGGTTGTAGTGCTGGAACGAGAACCACAGCGTCATCGCCAGCGGGACGACGGACCACAAAAGAAGGAGCACGATCGCCGGCAACTTCAGCGGCGCCGTCCGGACGCTCCGGCCGCCTGGTGCCGGCAATGGGACCGGGGGGACCGCACCTGGTTGGACATGCGATGCCGACGTTTCCATGGCTCTCCCCCGGGTGGGTGGGCGTCCCCGCCGCGGAGGGGTCCCCTCCGCGAACGGAGAACGGGACTACTTGTAATATCCGGCGCGGCGCATGGTGCGCTCGGTGGCCTTATCGGACGTCTCGAGCGCGGCCTCGACCGAGGTCTTGCCGACGAGCGCGGCGGCGATGTTCTGGCCCACCTGAGTCCCGATGGACTGGAACTCGGGGATGGCCACGAACTGGACGCCGGTGTACGGGACCGGCTGCGCGGTCGGATGGGTGGGATCGGCCGCGAGGATGGCCTTGAGCGTCAGCTCGGCGAAGGGAGCCGCGGCCTGGTACTCCTTCAGCTCGTACGTGGAGCGCCGGGTGCCGGGAGGGACGGCGGGCCAGCCGTCCGACGCCGCGACGAGCTTGACGTACTCCTTCGACGTGGCCCACTGGATGAACTGCTTCCCCTCCTTGACGTGCTTCGAGGAGGCGGGGATTCCCAGGGCCCAGGACCAGAGCCACTGCGCTCCATTCGGCACCTTGCCGATCGGCGCGGGGGCGAAGCCCAGGCTGCTCGCCACCTTCGATTCCTTGGGGTTCGCGAGATAGCCGGCGGCCACCGTCGCGTCGATCCACATGGCGCACTTGCCGGTGGCGAAGAGGGCGCGGTTCTCGTTGTGGCCGTTGGAGCTCCCGCCGGGAGGGCCGTACTTCTTCATCATGTTCACGTAGAAGGTGACGGCCTCCTTCCACTCGGGACTCGTGAGCTCGGGCTTCCACTTCTCGTCGAACCAGCGGCCGCCGAACGTGTTCACCAAGGTGTCGACGTAGGCCATGTTCTCGCCCCAGCCCGGCTTCCCGCGCAGGCAGATGCCGGAGACGCCCTTCGCCCGATCGGTCGTGGCCTTGGCGAACTTCTCGACGTCGGCGTAGGTCGGCTTCTCCGGCATGGTCACGCCAGCCTTCTGGAACAGGTCCTTGCGGTAGAAGGTGAACGAGCTCTCGCCGTAGAAGGGAAGCGCGAACACCTTGCCGTCGTATGAGAGCCCGTCCCGGATCGGCTTGAGGACGTCGTCCAGGTCGTAGCTGGAGGGGAGATCGTCGTCGAGCCGGATGAGCCAGGCCTTCTTGGCCCAGATCGGCGTCTCGTACGTGCCGATGGTCATCACGTCGAACGAACCACCGCGCGTGGCGATGTCCGTCGTGACCCGCTCGCGCAGCACGTTCTCCTCCAGCACCACCCAGTCGAGCTTGATGTCCGGGTGCGCCTTCTCGAACTCCTTGGAGAGCTTCTGCATGATGATCATGTCGCCGTTGTTCACCGTGGCGATCACGATCTTGGTCTGGGCCTGGGCCGTGGCGGCTGCGAGAGAAAGCAATGCGGTGAGCAGGATGCGTGGGTTCAGCACGTATCACTCCTTTCGTACTGGGTGACGACAGCGCTATCCCTGCGGGGCGGGTGCATAGCACGGCGGAGGGCTGGGTTGCCAACCGGGGCACGGGGATGCCGGACCTTTCGTATGGCTGCCAACGGGCTCCCACCCTGCCCGCCTCGGCTTTGACGAGCCTACAACTTTCGGTCGCCTCGAGATCGTGCTCGACGTCTACCGCTTTGGCTTGCCGCCTCTCTTCTCGGGCGGCTTGCCTTTGGCTTTACCTCCGGCAGCCTTCTCGGCTTTGGCGCGCTTGCGGTAAGCGCTGCCTGCCGGCGCAGCGGTACGACCTTTTTCCTCTCCCCGCGGCGACTTGCGGCTGGACGGCGCGCCCCCCGGCGAGAACTTCTCGGTCGCTTCGATCACGTTGTCGGTGGCGCAGTGGAACACCCTCGCGGCCTTGCTGGCCGCCGTCTCCACGGTCCCCGCCACATCCTCCGCCCTCTTCCGGGCCCATGAGCCGAGCTCCTTCAGCCGGCCCCGAACCCTCTGCTGCTTGTCCGGATCCATCGCGGCATCGAGCAGCCTCTGCGCCTCGGTCTTGATGTCTTCTCCGGCACGGCGAAAGTCGTCGCCCGTCTTTCGAAGGAATTGCTTGAACTGCTCTTCCCAGCTCTGGTCGCTCATCTGGCCACCTCCACGGCGGGCGCGACCAATTAAGTACTTTGCCATCGGGGAGCGCAAAAGTTTTTGGACGCCATGCCGCGATCTGTACCGACAGAAACGTCGCTGCAGGAGAAGCTCGCCGCCTCGCGCGCCGCCATGAAGGCGGTCCGCTCGAAGGGGCTTCCGCGTCTCTTCCTGCTCGAGGACGAGTACCGCCAGGCGATGATGCGGGCGGAGATCGATTGGCTCGCCTCGGTGATCGCCGACCTCCGGTCGAAGAAGATCACCTGGAGCAAGGAGTGGATCCGCAAGATCGCCGAGGCGACCGCGCGACCCTGACCAGCCGGTGCGGGTGTCCGCTCTAGCAAGACGGTTCGCGCGCCGGGCACCGGGCCGCGCCGGGAATGGTGCGACTGTCCGCTCCGCCGAACGCGGAGGAGTCGATCGCACCGCTCCAGGTGCGGTTCGTCGGCGAGGCCGGATCCCTGGCTTGGTGGCTTCAGCCGGCTACTTGGCCACGTCGGAGGGCTTTATCTTCCTCCACTTGCCGTGAGACTTCTTGCACTGCTTCTTCGTCGTGGCGTCGGAGAGCTCCGATCCGTCGGCGTTGACGCAGTGGCGCTTGACTTTTGCGAATGCTGCGGGCGAGGCGGCGACGGCGAACGCGGCGATCAATGCGAACTTCATTCAAGTCCTCCTTGGGCGGATTGCCTGCTCGCGATTCTTCGGCGCGACCGCCGGCTCTGGCAAGTATTCGAGCTTGCTCGAGCGGGCTGGCGGCGTTGGTCCCTCGCCGAACGTCTGTGAAGGAGATCCTGCTCCCCGGTAGGCAGATTGGAGACCCGTCAATCGCGGAAGCGAGCGACCGGAATCGGGGCTGGTCACCGGCGCGCCGGCGCAGTACGCAGTGGCCATGCCGGCGCTCGAGGGTCTCGGGATCGCACTCAACGGCTTCGACTACCGCTGATGCTGTGGCCGCGCTGGATCTGGCTGCGCGCGCTCGGGTGCATCTTCCTGTCCGCGTTCTATTCGCTCGCCTTCCAGATCACCGGATTGAACGGCCCCAGGGGCATCCTGCCGGCGGCCGAATACCTCCAGGCGGTCCAGGAGGTGTACGGCGCCAGGGCGATCTGGTTTTCGCCGACGCTGTTCTGGCTCGGCTCCTCCGATTTCGCGCTCACTGCCGTCACGCTCGCCGGCGCCGCCGCGGCGGTGCTGCTGGTCCTCAACCTCGCGCCGCGCATCAGTCTCGCCGTCGCGTTCGTGTGCTTCCTCTCGTTCATCGCCGGCGCTCAGGACTTCGCCAGCTACCAGTCCGACGGCATGCTCCTGGAAGCGGGATTCATCTCCCTCTTCCTCGCGCCTGAAGGCCTTCGCCCCGGACTCGGGGAAGACGATCCGCCGTCCCGCCTGCCCTTGTTCCTGCTGCTCTGGGAGTGGTTCCGGATCTACTTCGAGTCCGGGCTGGTGAAGATCCTCTCCGGCGACCTGCAGTGGGCTTCCCTCACCGCGATGGACCATTATTACGAGAACGGTCCTCTCCCCAGCTGGATCGGCTGGTACGTGCAGCAGCGGCTCCCGCACGCGTTCCACGCCTTCACGACGGTATCGGTGTTCATGTTCGAGCTGGTCGTGGTCTGGCTCGCGCTCTTGCCGCGGCGCTTCCGCATCGCCTGCTTCTTCGTCGTCTCACCGT
>Ga0209235_1001557_pt1 | contig 12503 bp, 10 predicted proteins | sample GraSoi013_1_20cm_4_FD_185817 | JGI IMG/M metagenome (GOLD analysis project Ga0209235, IMG submission 185817) | Grasslands soil microbial communities from the Angelo Coastal Reserve, California, USA - Sample 09_25_2013_1_20cm (SPAdes) (version 2) | ecosystem: Environmental > Terrestrial > Soil >...
CAGAGGAGCAACGGCTCGATCGCGAGGGCGCGCGCGAGGCCGACGCGTTGCTTCATGCCGCCACTCAGCTCGCGAGGGAACGCGTTCTCGAAACCGGTCAGCCCGACGGCGTCGACGAACTTGCGCGCACGGGCGTGCCTGTCTTCCGGCGGAATGCCCTGCGCCTCGAGGCCCAGCTCGACGTTCTGGGCGACCGTAAGCCAGGGGAAGAGCGCGAACGACTGGAAGACCATGGCGACCTGCGGGTTGTCTGCCCGGATCGGGGACCCTTCGAACAACACCTGGCCGGACGTCGGCGGCTCCAGTCCCACGATGATGCGGAGGAGGGTCGACTTCCCGCAGCCGGAAGGCCCGACGACGCAGACGAAGTCCCGCTCGGCGAGCTCGAACCGAATGAGGTCGAGGACCTTGAACTCCTTCCCGTTCTCGAAGTACGACTTCGTGACGCCCTTCACCTCGAGAAGCGGTGCCTCCATCCTCACACCTCGACGCGATACTTCACCGCGGCTCGATTGTACAGCGGCCGCCAGAGGAGCTTGTTCATCGCGAGGACGATCACGATCATCATCAGAATGGTGAGGAGGATCATCTCGTTGTCCGGCGGTTTGTTGAACGTCGCGATGTCGAGGAGGTAGCCGAGGCCGCTCACGTGGGGCGGTGGATTCAGGAACGGGATGTACTCGGACACGATCAGCGCGTTCCATCCTGCGCCCCAGGCCGTGATGCTCCCGGTGAGAAGCGACGGAACCATCGCCGGCAGCAGCACGCGCCGCCAGTACGCCCTCCCACGAAGTCCGAACGATCGCGCTGCCTCGTTCAGGTCCTCCGGAATGCCTCGAACGCCCGCGATCAGGTTGAACAAGAGGTACCACTGCATGCTGAACAACGCGATCAGGACCGCCGAGAGCTCGGCCGCGGGCCCGAGGCTCGCGGTGGCGAAGAGCGCGAATCCGACGATGATCGGCAATAGGGCGGTTGCCGGCAGCGAGGCCGCGACTTCGAGGACCGGAGTCACGTACCGAGACCCCCGCGGGTTCCGCCCGATCCAAGCGGCGAGCGGGATCGTCCACGCCAAGGCGATGGCGTACGCGAGACCGAGTCGAATGAACGACGAGGCGGCCGCGCGCGGCAGTTCGGCGGCTCCAGGCGGAAGGGGGCTCAGGAACAGCCGCACCAGCCCGACCAATCCGGCGACCACGACGAGCAGCAAGATCGCGGTGAACATGGCGAGATCCAGGTATCGAATTTCGCGGATGACCCGACGATGGGCGGAGAAGCTGCGGTCCAGTCGCACGGATGCCCGGCGGTACTTTGTGACGACCGGTTGCACCGCGATGACGAACGTCTGTCGCAGGCGCGGAAACCGTGGGAGCCAACGGAATCGTTCGTACGGGGACGGCACACGCGGGACCTCGTGCCCTGTCGTCTCCATCCGGAACCGCTCGGACCAGACGCCGAGGGGACGCCAGACGAACGTGTCGAGGGCCAGCACGACCGCGGCCAGGACGCCGACACCGAGTGCGATGCCGGTGGAGTCGCCTGCGATGCCGGCGTTCGTGATGAACGAGCCGAGTCCGGGTCGGGTATACGTGCCCCCGAACGCGGTGAACGTCTCGCTCGCAACCAGGAAGAACCAGCCGTTGCTCCACGAGAGGATCGAGTTGTACACCAGCTTCGGGATCGCGGCCGGCAATGCCAAAAGGCGGAAGCGGAGCATGCCTCGGAGGCCGAAGCTCGCCGCCGCGGCCTCTAGGTCCACGGGAATCGTCGTCAGAGATTCGTAGACTCCGAACGCCATGTTCCAGGCCATACTCGTGAAAATGAGGAAGACCACCGCGAGCTCGATTCCGATTGGGCTCCCTTGAAACGTCACGACAAAGAACACCAGCGCGGCTGGGAAGAATCCGAGGATCGGGACAGATTGGAGGACGTCGAGGACCGGGAGCATGATGACGGTGGCCCTCTTGTTCGCCGCCGCGGTGGCTCCGTAGGTGATTGCAAAGACCAGGGACAACAGGTATGCGAGGACCATCCGCGTCGTCGAGAACAGAGCGTAGAGGGGAAGTTGGATCGCGTTGAATGCCGCCCGAGGGTTGAGAACCGCGACCACGACCGCGGCAAGGACCACGATACCCGCGAGGATCCGGAGCCGCCCGCGGAGGCCGCGCATCTCGCCCGCAAAGGACGGGGGCTATATACGGGTTGTCGAGAGCCCTTCAGACGCCGGCGAGGAGCCGCGAAAGGATCGCCTTCTGCGCGTGCAGACGATTCTCCGCTTGATCGAAGACGATCGATTGCGGCCCGTCCATCACTTCGTCCGTGATTTCCAGACCGCGATGAGCCGGTAGGCAGTGCATCACGACCGCGTCCTTCTTCGCGTGGTCGATGAGCTTCGAGTTGACCTGGTACTCCCGGAACGCCTTCTCGCGTTGCTCCTTCTCCTTTTCTTGGCCCATCGAGACCCAGACGTCGGTGTACACGACATCGGCCCGTTGCACGGCGGCGAGGGGATCAACGACGACGTGAATCTTGGATCCGCTGTCCTTCGCGATGCGCCGCGCCGTCGCGAGGATTTCGGCGTCGGGTTCATAACCGCTCGGGCAGCCCGCCGTCATGTGCATGCCGACAATCGCGGCGCCGAGGAGGAGCGAGTTGCAGACGTTATTGCCGTCCCCGATGTAGGCGAGTTTCTGCTCCTTGAACGAGCGCCTGTGCTCCAGGATCGTGAAGAGATCCGCGATGACTTGGCAGGGGTGCTCTTTGTCATCCAGGCCGTTGATCACCGGCACGCTCGCATTCCGAGCGAGTTCGAGGACGTTCTCTCTCCGGAACGCCCGATACAGGATGCCGTCGACATAGCGGCTCAGGACCCTCGCGGTGTCGGCGATCGTCTCGCCCCGTCCAATCTGCAGGTCGTTCGGGCTCAGGAAGAGAGCGTGGCCGCCGAGTTGGGTCATCCCCACCTCGAACGACACCCGTGTCCGGGTCGAGGCCTTCTCGAAAATCATCGCGAGGCTCTTGCCCCGGAGCGGCTCGTACGGCTCTCCCGCCTTCGTACGGTTCTTGATACTCGCCGCGAGCTCGAGGAGGCCCACCAGATCGTCCTTCACGTCGAGGATCGAGACGAGATCGCGCTTGGTGCCCATGGACGGTCAGACCATCCGAGGATTCGTACAAAACCCTTGTGCATCCTCCGGCGTCGGAGGCATCAAATAAGCTCGCTCGAATGAGGGACCGTGGAGCCGAAGCCCTCGAGGGTGGCCGAACGTCGCCGGGTACAAGAAGAGGTGGCCGCGCGGAAGCGAAGGACGAGTATCGGAGCCGGCATCCTCGGACTGGTCCTTCTGTTTGCTGGGAGCATCGGGGTCCTCATCTCGCCGTTGAGTGCCCTCGTCTTGATCGTCGTGATGGGCACCGGAATCGTGCTCCTGCTCGTCGCGTTCCTCCTTCTGCGAGGCCCAATCGCCGCGTTGCCTGGAAAGTCCCGAAACACTTGAGGCCTGAGGCGGATCAGTGTTGTCGCGTGACGACGGAACGGAGGACGGCCTTCGCCGGTTTCGATGTCGGGCTCGGTCGCTTGTGAAACAGCTCGGAGAAGAGCTCCTCGCCCTTCGCGCTCAATCGATACGAGGTGACTTGCCTCCCATCCCGCTCGTAGGTGACGTCGACGACTCCCGCGGCCTTCAAGACGCCCATGTGATACGCGAGCAAGCCGCTCTCGATGCGAATGCGCTTTGCGATTTCGTTGAACGGCACCCCGGAAGATTCGTGGATCAACCGGAACGCCCGCAGCCGAATCGGATTGTCAAGGGCCGTGTATGATCTCAGACGGTCGATGACCTCGGGATCCGTGTCCTCTTGATCGGCCAGCTTCTTCATGACTTAGTGATATTCTATGTGGTATAAATATATTTACTTGGTAATGTTCAACGATCTAAAGGCCTTGATCTCACGATGACGTTCGACGAGCATCGGGATGAGGGCCTTGGCCGAAGGCACGGGCGCCTGCCGTCGTCCATCGACGGGGTAGACGTGGCCATACCGGACGAGATGGGTCGGGTACAGGTCGGTGGGTAGCTGCCCGGAGGACTATGGACCGGGTGGTATTCCGGTCGGACCCGGACGCGGAGCTTCGGGGCAATCTTGAGATTGGACGAGAATTGGCCAAACTCCGTGGCAGCGCCCCACGATTCGATGCTGAGGAACACAAGATCCACGTCGCTCCGTTCGAGGACGTCAACTTCGAGCACCGAAGGACCGATCTCCACGGGAAAATCGTCTTCCGGCACGAGAGCGATGATTCCCCGATGCGTCAAGATATGGGCGACATCGCGTCGCTCGTCGAGTCCCCGTCCCGAAGAGCCCAACAGAATGACGACGAGTCCCGACCGCCGGAGACGCTCCTCCGCCTCTCTTCGAATCCGGTGAACGCGTCCGAACGTGGCGCCCTTGGACAAGGTTCCCTCGACTCCATCAAGCGTCGCGCGGCTAATTGAGCACCCACATGAGGGGTGTGCGAAACAACTCCGGCCCGTCCTGCTCCATCGCGGCCGTCGAGCAAAATACTATATTCCTCTCCTCGGTTGGGCGGCGTGCGGCCGGGATGGGCTAGCCTGGTTATGCTAGGGGGCTGTGGATCCCTTGACGCGAGTTCAAATCTCGCTCCCGGCCCTAACGTCCGGGTCGCGCCTTCCTTTCTGGACCTCTCATCCCGAGAATCGCGGCACATTCATGAACCGCGACGTACGCACTATGGATGAGTGTGAGCCTCGTGAACGTCGTCGTGTTCGGAGCCACCGGTGACACAGGCCGATGGATCACGGATCGAGCCGTGCAGGCGGGTCACGAGGTCACCGCCTTCGTCCGCGATCCGGGCCGGATGCCGGTGGTCCACGACCGGGTGAAGGTCGTGCGGGGCGATGTCCTCGATGCGGCCTCGGTGGATGGCGCGGTCGCGGGCCAGAATGCCGTTCTCAGCGCCCTCGGAAGCTCGGCCCGGAATCCGGCACCCGTCCTTTCAACCGGGGTTCGACACATCCTCGACGCCATGGAGAGACATCACGTTCGGCGGATCGTGGCGCTCTCCGCCGCCGGTGCGTTGGGCGAGTCGGCGGGATTCCTGTTCGGGAATCTGGGCCTTCGAATCTTTCGAATGTGGCTGCCTGAGGTCTACGGGGCGCATCGTAAGATGCTCGAAGAACTTCAGCGAAGGGGTGTGGATTGGATCGCGGTGAGGGCCGTCTTATTGACCAATGCCCCCCCGAAAGGTCGCTATCGCGTGGCCATCGAGGGGATCCCGCGATGGGGATTCCGAATTTCCCGCCCCGATGTTGCGGAATTCATGGTTCGGCAAATGACGAGCGACGAGTTTGTCCGCAAGATGCCCGCAATTGCGTACTGAGCAACTCAAAGGGAGACGCGGTCGGCGCGCCCGCGCGCAACCGCGACCGTATGCTTTTATATCGCCGGCCAGATAGGTCGATCGCTTCTCGAGGCGATGAAGAAGCCTCGTCGGGCCCGATTCCCCGGGAAGGGGCTGCGATGATCAAGCAGGCGGAGAAGTCGTACGCTCCACTCGAGGTGGAGAGGCAAGTCCAGGAATTCTGGACCCGGGCGAAGGTCTACCAGAAGACGGTCGCTGCGCGGGAGAAAGGCGAGGATTTCTATTTCGGTGACGGCCCGCCATTCACGACCGGATCGATCCACCTCGGTCAAGTGCTGAACAAGACGATCAAAGATCTCGTCGTCCGCTACCACCGGATGCGAGGTTACCATGTGCGTGACCAGCCGGGCTACGACATGCACGGCCTCCCGATCGAGGTCCAGGTCGAGAAGACCCTCGGCATCACGAACAAGAAAGAGATCGAGGAGCTCGGCATCGAGAAGTTCGTGAACACGTGCCGCACCTTCGCCTTGGATTTGCTGAAGAAGATGACCGCGCAGTTCCAATCCCTCGGCATCTGGCTGGACTGGGACCGCCCGTACATGACGATCCGCAATGAATTCATCGAGGCGGCCTGGTGGACCCTGAAACACGCCCACGAGCGCGACTGGATCTACGAGGCCCTGCGATCGATCCAGTGGTGTTCGCGGTGCGAGACCGCACTCGCGGACGCCGAAGTCGAGTACTCCGACGAAACGGATCCCTCGATCTACGTCAAGTTCCGAATCGCGGGGAAGCCGAACGAATCCCTCCTCATCTGGACCACGACCCCGTGGACGCTTCCCGCGAATCTCGCGATCGCGGCACACCCCGATTTCCGCTATGCGAAGGTGAAGATACCCCACGGGAAGAAGCTCGAGTACATCTGGCTCATGGAGAGCGCGGTCCCCGACGTCATGGCCCGCGGCGGCGTGACGAAGTATTCCGTCGTCGAGACGAAGAAAGGCAGCGACCTCGTCGGGCTGGCCTATGTCCACCCGCTCCGGGCGAAGCTTCCGTACCAGAAAGATGTGAAAGCAGAGTGGGTCCACAAGGTGGTCTCTTCAGACACAGTCGTCGCCGAGTACACCGGGCTCGTGCACTCGGCCCCCGGGCACGGACCGGAGGATTTCGAGCTCGGTCAGAAACTCGGCCTCCCGGCATTCTCTCCCGTCGACGCCCGAGGCCACTTCACGCCGGACGCTGGTGCGTATGCCGGCCAGAGCGTCCGGGAGGCGAACCCTCGGATCGTCGCGGACCTGCGCGCCGCCCACGCGTTGTTCGCCGAGGAGACGATCCTCCATGCTTATGGTCACTGTTGGCGCTGCACGACCCCGATCTTGTTCCGTGCGACCGTCCAGTGGTTCCTCAATGTGACCGAATTCAAACCCAAGATGGTCGAAGAGGTCGCGCGGGTCAAATGGTTCCCGGACTGGGCCGGATCGGCGCGCCAGCTCGATTGGACGAGCAATCTCCGGGACTGGTGTATCTCGCGGCAGCGATTCTGGGGAATCCCGCTCCCGATTTGGCGGTGCGCGAAGTGCCAGTACTGGACCATCGTCGGTTCGGCCGACGTCCTCCGAAAGGCGAAGGGCTACACGGAAGGGATGGACCTCCATCGGCCCGGCATCGACCGCGTCGTCCTGCCGTGTGAGAAGTGCGACGGCGACATGCGGCGGGTTCCCGACACCGTCGACGTGTGGTTCGACAGCGGGGTCTCCAGCTGGGCGAGCCTGGGCTATCCGGCGCGCGAGGACGAGTTCCGGCGCTGGTGGCCCCAGGACTGGATCGTCGAAGGACCGGACCAGACCCGCGGCTGGTTCAGCTCCCAACTCGCGGCGGGCGTCGTGGCGTTCAACCGGGCTCCCTACGACCAAGTGCTCATGCACGGCTGGGTGAACGGCCCGGACGGTCGGCAGATGCACAAGTCCCTCGGGAACTCCATCGAGCCGGAGACGATCATCAGCAAGTTCGGGGTGGATTCGCTCCGATTCTACGTCATCGCGGTGAACGCGCCGTGGGACGACATCACGTTCCAGGAAGAAGGCGTCCGGAACGCGCATCGCACGTTGAACATCCTGTGGAACGTGCTCCGGTTCGCGACGACCTACATGGTCTTGGACCGGTTCGATCCGTTCGCGTCGGACCTCGCCTCGATCGAGGGCCACCTGCGGCCGGAGGACCGCTGGCTCCTTTCGAGGCTCGAGGGTCTCAAGAAGACCGTGGACCAGGAGATGACGACGTACAACCTCCACCGCGCGGCCCGTGCGGTCGAGTCGTTCATCCTCGACGACCTCTCCCGCTGGTACGTGAAATTGGTCCGCGGGCGGACCTGGACAGACACGGATGACTGGGACAAGTTGGCAGCGTATCATGTGCTCTTCGAGGCCCTGAGCACGCTGGCCGTCCTTCTTGCCCCGCTCACGCCGCATATCGCGGAGGCGATCTACCAACGTCTCGACGCACGAAAGCTCAGCGTCCACATGCTCGATTGGCCCGTCGTCCGCGACCAACGGCGCCGGCCGGAGCTCGAGCGGTCCATGGCGATCGTGCAGGAGCTCGTGGAGGTCGTCTCCAAGGAGCGACAGAAGGGAGGCCGCAAGCTCCGTTGGCCCTTGAAACGGATCGCGGTTCGGACCGCGACCCCCGAGGCGGCGGAGGCGCTCACGGCCCTCCAGGGTATCTTCTTGGACCAAGTGAACGCAAAAGATCTCGCGGTCCTGGGCTCGGCGGACGAGTTCCCCGGAACCGTCGTCGTCGCGAAAGCCGACCCGGCGGCGATCGGGCAGGCGTACAAGGGTCTCGCGCCCAAGATCGTGAAGCTCCTCGCGGCCCGCCCCGCGGATGAGATTCGGAAGGCACTCGAGCAAGGGCCCTATGCCCTCCAGGTGGACGGGCAGACGTTCCCGATCAAACCTTCGATGGTACGTCTCGAAAAACAGCTCCCCGCCGACGTCGTCCGGGTCGATACGCCTCACGGCGAGGTGTTTCTCGACCTGCGCGTGACGCCCGAGCTGCAGGCCGAGGCGTACGCGCGGGAACTGATCCGCCGGATCCAGCAGATGCGCAAAGACTTGGACCTCGACGTGGACGATTTCATCGCGACGGTCATCAAGACGGACAAGGAATTCGCGGCGAGCCTCGATTCCCAGAAGGCGTTCATCGCCCGCGAGACGCGTTCCCGCACGCTGACGTTCACGGACAAGCCCGTCGAATCCGAGCACGTCGTCGAATGGAAGGATGTCGATGGGCATGCCGTGACGATCGGAGTAACGCCCCTCCACCTCTCGGAGGCGATCCGCGAGTTCACGCGGATACCGGGCATCACGGTGCCGAAGGCGATGGCGCTCTTCGACGCCGGCTACAAGAGCCTCGCAACGCTGCGCGCGGCGACGAAGCAAGAGCTCGCGGCCGTGGACGGCCTTGTCGCGGGCGACATCGATCGGATCTTCGAGTACCTCGCGGCACCGGAGAAGGTCGGCGCGGTCTGTCGCATCTGTCAAGCCACGGTCCCGTCAGCGATGCGGCGTTGTCCTCGATGCGGCGAGGCGATGACGACCGAGGCCACGCCGTGCCCTCGATGCAATTCGTCGATCCCGCCCGGCGTGGACGCGTGCCCCGTGTGCGGTTTCGCGCTGTCGGTCCAGACGGCTCCCGGGACGCCATCCCGCGTGCCGTGCGTCGCGTGCGGGGAACTCATTCCCGTGGGCTCCTCCGAATGTCCGTCGTGCGGAGCGCCGCAGACGGTCCGCGCCGAATCGATCTCGAGTGCGGCCGCCGGAGAGGCGCCTCCGCCGCTGCTGAAGGACTCCTCCTCGTATCTCGTCCGGGAGAGGACGCCAGAGGAGGCGTACCGCCTGTTCCAGATCGCGCAGAAGGCGGGGAAGAAAGGCATGGTCATCACGCGTCTGTTCCCGCAGAAAGTTCGGGAACGCTTCGGCCTCTCCGACCTCCCGATCCTATGGCTCAGCAACGTGGGGAAGGAGGACACGATCCGACCGAAGGACCTCGAGAAGCTCTCCTTGGCCGCGGAACAGTTCCTCTCCCGCGAGAAGGGCGTGCTCCTCCTGGACGCCGTCGAATACCTGGTGACGAACAACAACTTCCTGACGGTCCTGCGCCTCGTGCAGTCGATCCGCGATCAGGTCGCCGTGAACAACGGGGTCCTGGTCCTGTCCGTCAATCCATCGACCCTCGACGCCCACCAGATGACGTTGCTCGAGCGGGAAGTGGACACGGTCATTGACGTCTCGACAGGACCCGCCGCCCCCAGCTCCGGGTGATGAACGGGTCACGCGGGCGGCCCGAGGACAGCGGAGACGACGTCCGTGAGGCGCGGGACGGTCTCGAAGCGATGCAACTCCTCTGGACGAATCCACCGATGCTCCACGTTCTCCCAGTCGAGGTGCACCCGTCGGCTCGGGGCCTCGAAGAGGAACGGGTGGACGATATACATCGTCGCCCCGTCTCGCGCGAGGACCGGTTCCCCGGCTGATCGGAACACGATTCCGCGGAGCCCGGTCTCTTCGCGGACTTCCACGACCGCCCGATGTTTCGGATCCTCGCGGCCTTCGATGTGTCCCGAGATCGCGGACCAGCGTCCCCGGAAGGAGCCCACCTTCTCGCTCCGACGGACGAGCAGGATGTGTCCTCGGTTCCGAAGGATCGCCGTGACAACCCGGTTCCCTTTGACATCGGGCAGCTCGATGGAGCCCCGGTTCGCGTCGACGACGATTCGATCTCCCGTGCGCAACCCGCCGACATCGACGCGGTCCACCATCGGGATCCCCGCAAGGGTTGCGCCGACCGCGACGACGGCGTCTGCGCGTTGGTTCACGATCGCCGCGGGTCCGTGGCCCCGCTTGCCGAGGCCGTATACCACGTACGAACCCACGGTGCTCCCTTTCCCGCCCGGGAAGGCGAAGATTCGGCCCTCCATGCGTTCGCCCGCCACGCCGGTCGCGTCATCAAGGATCGATCCCGTGGCCGGGTCCACACCGCCGACGAACGAGAACGGAGTCCGGGAAGCGATTGCCTGGCCGGACGCCCGGCCCGGAACAATTCCACGCGCGCGGATTCTCATGTGTATCGCTCCAGCAGAGTCTCGACGTCGTCGAAGATGACCTTCTGCTTGCAGAGGCTCGGAAGGTAGTACGCCCCTTTTCCCGAGGGCGTGGCGACCGTGCCGAACCGATGCTCGAGGAGGGTGACCTCCAGGCATGTGTCCGCGAGGACTCGACCCCCGTGTCGTTCGACGATCCCGACGGCGTCCGGATTCGCATCGCGCACAACGCGGCTCGTGAAGATCCAGACCGGAATCCGCGGCGGCGTTCGTTCGATGAGGTGCGCGATCCGCTGCAGCTCGTCGGCCGAAAGTTGCGGGGACCCGAAACCGATCAGGTCGGCCTCCGTCCCGTCGGTGTGCGCCCGTTTTGCGGCGATCAGGTCTTTCTCGGCAATCGTGATCGACTTGAGGCCCTTCACGCGCGCCTCGCGGGCTTCCGGTGTCACGCCCTCCAGATGGAACATGCCGCACGCACCGGAAGAGGCGAGCGCCGCTCCAAGCCACTTGAGTTCTCCCTCGGAGGCGCGAAAACCGCGGAAGAAAGGCAGGCCGTCGCCCACCCGTTCGCCGGCGACGAGCCCGATCAGGGAGTAGTCGATCCCACGTGGTCTCACGCGAACCTGCACAATCACCGTGGGTTCCCGCCCCTCGTCCGTGTGGAGCCCGTACTCCGGCGTCGCTCCGACGATCGCGGCGGCGAGAGCCGCGGGACCGCCCTCGCGGTTCGTTCGGGCCCCAAGGACCGAGTTCGCGAAGCAGACGGCACTCGACTCCGCCCAGGCGACGTGCTCCCCAAAGGCCGGTCGGACGCCGATCAGGTATGGCGTGCACGAGAAAGTGGGCCGGACGCCCATCGTCTCGTAGGCCCGCGCGATGCGTCCTTGCTTCTCCGCGAAGGTCGCCGGGACCCCGAGCTCCTCCCACTGCGCGAGATCCGTCCCCAGCGGATTCACGGTCGTGGGGACCGAGACGCGCGCGTGCCGCGCGAAGTCCTCGAGGAACTCGAGGCCGGGGTCACCGATCATCTTGTACGAGGCGCCGGACACGTGCGCCGAGGTGATCGGCACGAGGCGCGGTGCGTCGGCGAGGCGGCCCACCGTGAGGAGGATTTCCATCGCCTTGCGTTGTGCGTCCGTGCCTTCGTCAAGAAGATGACGCTGCGCCCGCGTGAGTCGCATTCACGGCGCCTCCGCGAGGATCGAGTGAGCGACCCTCCGGGCTTCCGCTGGTTTCGCGGGGTAGGCGATGAGTTTTAGCCGGACGTCGATCGGATCCGAATCCTTCGCGAGCTCCAGTCGTTGCTGGTAGGCGGCTTGCTTATCGAGTCGGAAGTGGAGGACCCCGTCCTGGTCCATGCGCGCCTCCACGTCGTGGGCGATCGCCGTAGGCACGCCCGCCGCGGACCAACGCTCCCAGACCGCCCGGATGCCCGGCCGCTTCTCCACGCGGCGGGTGAGCCGGACGAGTGAATTCCCGAAATGGCCTTCGAGCGGCTCACGAGACGTCTCGCCTTCGGGGACCGCGAACAGGAGGGCTGTGGCCACTCGTTCCTCCGCTTCCGTCGCGTGACAGTATGTGCGGGCCTCGATGCGGCGGATCGGCAGGTCAGCCATGGAGCCGCTCCAGGGCTGCGCGCGCCTGCCGCCGGAACTCGTCCAGGCTCGATTCGTTCACGAGCATGACGTCGGCCGTTGCGATGACATCACCGAGGCCCCAGCTCAGTTCCCGGAGGTCTCGCGCTCGCACGGCTTCGATGGTCACCGCGTCATCCGAGCGCTTGCGTCGCAACATGCGTTCATGCCGCGTCTTCGGGGACGCATGGACCGCGACGACCGCGAGCGCCTCGCCGAACGCCTTTCGGAACACCTCCAGCTCTGCTCGGCCGCGCAGCCCTTCGACGACAACGCGCTCTCCGTGAACCCGCGGCAGGGTGCGCTCCGCCCAGATTCCGAATCCATGCGCCTCTCGCTCGGCGTGGGCCATCCCTCCGACCGCGGCGTCGGTGATCGGAAGGCC
>Ga0209235_1001558_pt1 | contig 12502 bp, 9 predicted proteins | sample GraSoi013_1_20cm_4_FD_185817 | JGI IMG/M metagenome (GOLD analysis project Ga0209235, IMG submission 185817) | Grasslands soil microbial communities from the Angelo Coastal Reserve, California, USA - Sample 09_25_2013_1_20cm (SPAdes) (version 2) | ecosystem: Environmental > Terrestrial > Soil >...
GCGTCACGACGCCGTCTTTGACGGCCACGCCGATCTCGTTCGGCTGCACGCGTGGCTCCCACTTCAGCTCGTTCAGGACGTCTCGCTGGATGTCCTGGTCGGTTTGCGTTCCGATTCGTGTCACTGTGGCCATGCCCATGGTTCCTCCCCCTTCTGCGACAAGTGTCTTTTCGACGAACTCCACGCCACGATCACGCAGCGAGCGCCGGCTGCTCAACGCTGATCGGCACTGTCTGCGCTGTCAGTTCCTTTGCGAGCGGCAGGGAGAACGCCGAGCCGGCGTGAACATACTGCCACCTCCTGTTCCGATCTGAGCTCGTGGCCCGCGAACCGAACCGAAAGGCTCGAGACGCACGCCCCGAACCCTCGGTTCGGAATGCGAGTCAGGAGGTCCCTCCCCGCAACCGCCCCGCGGGGTCCTCCCATTATTGGGAGTAGCAAACACCCGGCAGTTGTCAAGGAACTGACCAGGCCCTGCCAGGGAACCAATCACATGTCGATACATGATTAATCCATGTGTGCACATCTAACCATGCACCCCAGCGGCTCCGAACAACGTCTCAAGGAACGTGAAGGAGTTCCAGGCTGAGGCCGTACGATGAAGACGCTCCAACTTCGCGCCTTCACCTGGTGATGGCGAGCCCCGACTGGAAGACCGAGGGGTAGGTCCTCACCCGGAACCAAGGGGAAATACATGGGTAAGCTTGAAGGAAAGATCGGCCTCATCACCGGTGGCAATAGCGGTATTGGCCTTGCGACGGCGAAGGAGTTTGTGAACGAAGGCGCCTACGTCTTCATCACGGGGCGCCGTGATCCGCAGTTGACTGCGGCGGTCAAGGAGATCGGGAGCACTGTCACCGCCGTACAAGGAGACGTGTCGAACCTTGGCGATCTCGATCGTCTCTTCGCACAAATCAAGCGGGAGAAGGGCAAGCTCGATATTGTCTTCGCGAATGCCGGGGCGGCGAAGTATGCTGCCCTCGGCCAGATAACTGAGGAGCATTATGACTCGATCTTCAACACCAATGTGAAAGGCCTCCTGTTCACGGTGCAGAAGGCCCTTCCGCTGATGCCGGATCATGCCTCGATCATCCTGAATGCGTCCATCGTCGCCAGTAAAGGGTTGACGGCGAATAGTGTCTATAGCGCCACCAAAGCCGCCGTGCGTTCGTTCGCGCGGACATGGACAACGGACTTAAAGGATCGCCGCATTCGCGTGAACGCAGTGAGCCCAGGCCCCATCGACACGCCCGGACTGAACGACCTGGTGGCTTCCACGGGGGCGGGCGAGCAACGCTTGAAGATGCTTTCCAACATTGTTCCGCTCGGCAGGCTCGGTACACCCAAAGAGATCGCCAAGGCCGTCGTGTTTCTCGCATCCGACGACAGTAGCTACATCACGGGAACGGAATTGTTCGTGGATGGCGGGATGGCTCAAGTGTAGGCCGTTCATGGCGGAGGGCAGACAACCCATGACAACGACCACCGACGCCGCAGATCGCACCGCCCTTTTGATCGTCGAGGGAGTCCCGCACCTGTCCTCCTAGCGTTGGGTCGCCGTAGAGGCGGTGGAGGTTTTTCGCTACGACCTCGCCGTCTCGGCCACGGAGATACTAGGGAATCGCGGCTAGGGTATACACTCTGATGTGTGAGCCCCGCGATCGAGCCTGCCCGAAGGCGGTACCGATCCATCTTCACCCCGGCGACCCGGCGAGAGAGGATCGCCAATTTTGAGACCTACTGGGCCTACTCTGTGAGCCACGACGGAGAGATCCTCCAGGGCCAGAAGGATCTCACCAAGAAGCGGCAGACGCTGACCGGTTTCCAGGCACATCCTGTTCGCTCGCGCCGGCCGCTGGCGGACCCCGCGCGTTTCTATCGCAACCACGTCATCATGCAGGACGATCCCCAAACGCTCGACCGCAAGACGCTACTGCTGACCTTCCTCTACAAGTTCGCCCGGCACGAATACGTCGGCATCTCCGCTGCCTGGAACACGACGGAGCGGATGACCGAGTCGACCTCGATGATCGCGAAGATCGGCCTCTATCACCTCTGCGAGGAATTCAGTCATATGCGTCTCTTTCAGGAGATCTTCCGCACGTTTCACCTCGACAAGGTGGAATGGGTCCCGCTTGGCAAATGGATGAGTCGCATGTACCGTCTCTTCCCCTTGTTCCCGGAGGCCGTGCTCGCCCCCCCCGCCTTCGTGAGCGAGCTGATGGGGCTGACCGTGTACCAGCATCTCGATGGTGTCCTGGACGACATCCTCGACGACGAGCCGGAGGCCCGCGAGCGCGTCCGCACGCTCCTGCGGGAAGTCATGACCGACGAGCTGGCCCACGTTGGCCAGCGCCGCAACTTCCTCGGTCCCCTCGGGCTGCGCGTGGCTCAGGTCATGGTCGCGTCGATGTATCGGGCCTTCTTCCGCGACATTCCCGAGACGAAACTGCTCTTCAACGTCGACCACATGGTGCAGGGCGGGAAGGCGTTCGACTACAGCACCATCGCGCCCGAGATGATCGAGAAGAGCTGGGTGCCCTCGTACTGCAAGGCGTAGTCGCGGGCTCAGCCAGACGTACCCTCTGACTACAGCAGCGTTGCGCTCAGGTGAATTTCCGTTCCGGCCAATGCCTTCGACACGGGACAGTTCTGTTTGGCGTCCAGCGCGTGTCGTTGAAATGTCGCACCGTCAATGCCAGGAATGTCGGCCTCGGTCTCCAGCTCGATTTTTGTGATGGAAAACCCGTCGCCGACCTTTTCCAGTTTCACTGTCGCGCCGGTGTGGATGCGCTTCGGCGTGATGCCTGCGCGCGAAAGTTGCGCGGTCAGCGCCATCGTGAAGCAGCCGGCGTGGGCCGCGCCGATCAACTCTTCAGGGTTGGTAGCCGATTGGCCCGCTTCAAATCGGGACTTGAACGAATATGGGCCGTCAAAGGCACCGCTCCCGACTTTCAGCCGCCCGCTGCCTTCGGCCAGATTACCTTTCCATTCTGCCTCTGCTTTCTGTGTTGGCATACGGCCTCCCTCGCTATGTCAAAGGCCTTCACTCATCGCGGGCGCCAGACCCGTCATCGGGTAACCGCGGTCACGCCAGGCCCGGAACCCGCCGGCGAGTGGCCGCACCCGCTGGATTCCGCGCCGTCTGAGGAGGAGCGCCACACGGGCGCTCGACGCCTCGTTGGGTCACGTGCAATAGAGGACGATCTCCCGCTCGCGCGGGATCTCGTGGTGCCGATCCTCCAGCTCCTCGAGCGTCAAGTGCAGCGCGCCCGGAATGATGGACGGCTCGGCCTCGAAGTCCAGCCGGTCGCGCACGTCCACCACCAACATGTCCACGCCCTCGTCGAGCCGCCTCTTGAGTTCCTCGGGCGAGATCCGCGCGATTCGGATCTGCCGCAGGAAGCGCTGGCGCCCGACATACTTCCAGGCGATGTAGCCGGCGAGCGCGGCCGCCAGCCCCGTGAGGCTCCAGCGCCCGAAGCGGAGGGCGTACTCCGCGGCCAACTCGAGCTGCTGGCTGAACACCCAGCCGACGGCGACGAACGCGCCGGCCCACAACACGCCGCCCAGACCGCTGGCCACGAGGAACTCGCGGAACGGCATCCGGGTGATGCCCGCCAGCGGCGGGGCGACCGTGCTGAAGCCGGGGATGAACTTGGCGACGAGCAGCGAGCGCGCGCCACGCGAGACAAAAATGCGCTGGGTCCGGCGCACACACGAGTCGGGCTCAAGCGAGATGCGGCACAACCAGCCGAGCACCCGCGCGCCTTGGGTGCGGCCGATCCAGTACCAGACCGTGTCGGCCAGCAGCGAGGCGATTCCCGCGCTGGCGAGCAGGACAACCGGATCGAGTCGACTGGCGCCGGCCAAGCCGCCGGCGGCGAGCAGGAACGGTACGGCAGGGATTGGCAGACCGATCTGCTCAGCGAGCACCGAACCGAAGACCACCACATAGCCGTATCGAACGAGAACGCCGATGGCGCCGTCCATGTCAGTCACCCGTTCCGTTGCGATCGTGGGCGGCCTGGCTCGTCAGGCGCTGTTCCGTCGGCCCAGCTTCCGATCCACTCCATGGCCTGCTGACTCATCACTGGCCTCATCTGGTCCTCGCTTCATCCTGACTTGTCCACTCGGCGTCCGTCAGGCTCCACCCACCACCGAGCGCCTTGTAGAGCTGCACGTAGGCGAGGAGACGGTTGCGGCGAATCTGCGCGAGCGTGTTCTGCGCCGGGTAGAGCTGCTGCTGGGCTTCGAGCACTTCGAAATAATTGGCCAGCCCCTGGCGATAGCGATCGGTCGCATGCTCTACGGCCTCCGCGAGCGCCTTCACCGCCGTGTCCTCTCCCGTCTCGGCCTCGTTCAGCTTGCCCAGCGCGGTGAGGGCATCCGAGACTTCGCGGAGCGCGCCGAGGACCGCCTGCTCGTACTGGAGCCGCGCCTGCTCCCATTGCGCGATGGACGCGCGATAGGTCCCCAGGGTGCGGCCCGCGTTGAAGAGCGGTCCGCTGAACATGCCCGCCACCGCCCAGATCGTCGCCGTCCCTCCCGTGAGGGCCGACACCTCGGGACTGGCCGTACCGAGCAGAGCGGTCAGGCTCAGCTTGGGGAAGAACTCCGCCTTGGCGACGCCGATCCGCGCATTGGCGCTCACGAGCTGTTGCTCGGCCTGGCGGAGGTCGGGGCGCCGCTGGAGGAGCGTCGAAGGCAATCCGGCCGGCACCGTTGGCACGATCGGCTGCTCGTACATCGGCTTGCCACGAGGAATCGGGCCGGGAACTGCGCCCAGCAAGACGCTGATCTGGTTTTCTTTGGCGACGATATCGCTCTCCAGCTGCGGGATGTTGGCCTGGGCGTCGCCGAGAGCGCCCTGGGCGCGCGACGTCTCGAGCTTCGAGGCGACACCCAGGTTGAAGCGATCGAGGAATAGATCGTAGGTACGCTGGTAGGCATCCGTGCTGTTCCGGGCGATCTGCAGCCGCACGTCGAGAGCCAAGAGCTCGAAGTACGCCTGCGCCAGATCGCTGACCAGCGTCAGCCACACGCCGCGCCGGGCGTCCTCGGTGGCGAAGAGCGTCGCCCGGGCCGCCTCGTTCGAGCGACGGATCCGGCCCCAGATGTCGAGCTCCCACGACGCCGACATCGCGGCGGAATAGAAGTTGCTCGCGCGCGCCGACGGTCCGCCGAGCGCCCCCACAACGCCCGGTGAGATCTTGGCCCTCGACACGCTGCCACTGTAGTCGAACGACGGATAGAGGTCCGATCGAGCAATGCTGAGGTTCGCACGGGCCTCCTGCACGCGGGCGGCGGCGATCGCCACGTCGTAGTTCCGGCTCAGGGCCTGCCGGATCAACGCCTGCAGGCTGGGATCCTGAAATGCCTCCCACCAGGGCGCGTCGGCGAACGACGCGGCTTCCACGGCCGCCTGGCCCCGAAACGTCGGCGGCTCGGCCACGGCCGGGCGCTTGTAGTTCGGTCCGATCGCGCAGCCGCCCAGAAGCGCGACCGCGACGATGCTCGAGACGATCCTCGCGGAGCGCGTCATGGGTGTTTGCCTTCCGTTGAATGCTCGCCGTTCGTCCCGCCGCTGATCGGAGCGGGCACCGCGTCCGGCAGCAACGCGTGTCCGGACTGTCGTCGGAAGCGCTCGCTCACGTAGAACGTGACCGGGATGATGAAGACGGCGATGAGCGTCGCGGCCAGCATCCCCCCGATGACGGTCGTGCCCAGAATCTGTCGCGAGTTGGCGCCGGCGCCTTTCGAGATCACGAGGGGAAAAACACCGAGGATGAAGGCGAAGGCGGTCATGAGGATCGGGCGTAGCCGGACGCGGGCGCCGGCGAGGGCCGCATCCACGAGCGAGGCGCCATGCTCGTATTCTTCCTTGGCGAACTCGACGATCAGGATGGCGTTCTTGGCGGCCAGGCCGATCACCATGACCAGTCCGATCTGGGAGAACACGTCCAGCTCGAGCCGGCCGAGCCAGAGCGCGCCGAGGGCGCCGAGGACGGCGATGGGCGTGCCCAGCAGGACGCCGAACGGCAGCGTCCAGCTCTCGTACTGGGCGGCCAGGAGCAGGAACACCACGAGCAGCGAGAAGCCGAAGACGGCGGTTGGCGGGATGCCTTCCTCGGCCACCTTCTCCTGGAACGACATCCCCGAGTAATCGAAGCCCATCTCGCGGGACATGGTTTGCGCGAAGACCGCCTCGAGCGCGCGCATGCCCTGTCGGGTGCTGAACCCGGGCGCGAGGATTCCGTTGATCTGCGCCGCCCGGTACTCGTTGAACCGCGTGGTGAACTCCGGGCCGTTGACCTGCCGCATGGTGACCAGCGTGGACAGCGGCACCGGCTGGCCGGCCGCGTTGCGCACGTAGAACTGACCGACGTTCTCGGCCCGGGTTCTGAATTCCCCCTCGGCCTGGACGTACACCTGCCAGACGCGTCCATACTGGTTGAAGTAGTTCACGAAGGCGCCGCCCAGGAACGCCTGCAGGGCCTGGTACACGGAGGCCAGCGTGATCCCTTGCTTGAGGACCTTGTCGCGATCGACCTCGGCGAAGAACTGCGGCGCGCTCGGCAGCAGGGTGGTGAAGAGCCGGGCGAACTCGGGTCGCTTCCGCGCGGCGGCGAGGAACTTCTCGGTGTTCTCGGCCAGGAACGCGGGGTCCCTGCCCGCGCGATCCTCCAGCATGAAGGTCACGCCACCGGATGTCCCGATGCCTGGGATGGCGGGCGGCGAGAACGCGAAGACCTGGGCCTCGGGCACACCGGCCAGCCGCTGGTTCAGCTGGCGGATGATCACGTCGGCGGTGAGCCCCTTCTTGTTGCGCGCATCCCAGTCGTCGAGCGTGATGAAGTAGAAGCTGTTGTAGGTGGTCGTCACCAGGCTCAGCAGGCTGAAGCCCGCCACCCCCGTGTAGTACTTGATGCCGGGCGTCGTCTTGAAGATGGCGTCGAGCTTGTCGTTGACGGCCGCGGTGCGATCCAGCGATGCGGCCAGCGGAAGCTGGGCGTTGACGAAGAAGTACCCCTGATCCTCGTCGGGGACGAAGCCGCCCGGCAATCGTGAGCCGATGAGGCCGGCGAATACGGCGACGACGAGGAGGAGGATCATCGACAAGGCCGACTTGCGGATCAGATGGCCGCAGGCGCCGACGTAGCCGTCGGTGGCGCGGGCGAACCAGCGGTTGAAGCCACGGAAGAACGCCCCCAGCGGGCCGCGCATCTCCCGCCGCGGCCGTAGGAGCAGCGCCGAGAGCGCCGGGCTCAGTGTGAGCGCGTTGAACGCGGAGATGAGGACCGACACGGCGATCGTCACCGCGAACTGCTGATACATCCGCCCCGTGATGCCGGGGATGAATGCCGTCGGCACGAACACGGCCGCCAGGATGAGCGCGATCGCGACCACCGGTCCCGAGACCTGCTCCATCGCCTTGAAGGCGGCGTCCCGGGGCGAGAGCCCCGCCTCGATGTGGTGCTCGACCGCCTCGACCACGACGATAGCGTCGTCCACCACGAGGCCGATGGCCAGCACGAGGCCGAAGAGCGACAGCGTGTTGATCGAGAAGCCCAGGAGCGGAAAGACCATGAAGGCGCCGACGAGCGCCACCGGCACCGCGAGCAGCGGGATGAGGGTCGCGCGGAAGCCCTGGAGGAAGACGAAGACGACGATGACGACCAAGATGAGGGCCTCGACCAGGGTCTTGACGATCTCCCGGATCCCGGCGCTCACGGCCAGGGTCGTGTCGAGCGACGTCACGTAGTCGAGGTCGGCAGGGAACCGCGCCTTGATCTCGTCCATCAACTTCGTCGCGCCCTTCATCGTGTCGATGGCGTTGGAGCCGGGAAGCTGGTAGACCGCGACGAGGGCGGCCGACTGGCCGTTCAGGCGGCCCCGTCGGATGTAGCTCTGCGCGCCGAGCTCGACACGGGCGACGTCCTTCACGCGAACCAGCGCGCCGTCCCGCCTCGCCCGCACCACGACGCTCTCGAAATCCGCCAGGCTCGCCAGGCGTCCCTGGGCCAGCACCGTGTACGTGAATTCCTGACCGGGCGGCACCGGGTCGCCGCCCAGCTGGCCGGCCGGGTTGACGGTGTTCTGGGCCTGCAAGGCGCTCGCGATCTCGTTGACCGTGATGTCGAGCTTCGCCAGCGTGTCGGGATTGACCCAGAGGCGGATGGCGTACTGGGCCGCGCCGAAGATCTGCACCTGGCCGATACCGGGCACGCGCGTCATCGGGTCGTTGATGTTGACGTACGCGTAGTTGGCGAGGAACAGCGGGTCGTACGTGCCCTTCGGCGAGTACAGCACGAAGAGCCCCAGCGGGCTCGTGACGGACTTCGTGACACTGACGCCCTGGTTCACCACGTCGGGCGGCAGCTGGGAGGCGGCCTGCGAGTATCGCAGGTTGGCGAGCACCTGGTCGACGCTCGGATCGGTGGTGACGTCGAAGTCCACGCGCAATTGCATCTGGCTGCCGGCGGCCTGGTTGAGCGAGTACATGTAGAGCATGTTGTCGACGCCGCTCATCTGCTGCTCGATCGGCGTGGCGACCGACTGCTCGAGCGTCACCGCGTCGGCGCCGGGGTAGCGCGCGGTCAGGAGGATCTCCGGCGGAGCGATGTTCGGATACAGCGCGATGGGAAGCTGCACCATCGCGACGAGGCCGATGATCACCATGAGGATGGAGATCACCATGGCGACGACGGGCCGGTTGATGAAGAACCTGGCCATGGTCCAGGCCTATTTCGGCGCGCTGGTCTCTGACGGCGCGCTCGACGCCAGCCGGACCTTCTGTCCGGCTCGCACCCGGTCGACTCCCTCGACGATCACCCGCTCGCCGGGCTTGAGTCCCTGCGCGATGATCCAGAGAGAGCCGATGCGCGCATCGACCTTCACCGTGCGCACGTCAACAGTCTCGTCCGCCCGGACCACCGCAACCTGGTTGACCCCTTGCACGTCCTGAACAGCCCGCTGGGGGATCATGAGGGCGTTCTTCTTCACCTCGACGACGGCCCGAACCTTCGCGTACTGGCCGGGGCGCAGCACGTTCCCGGGATTCGCGAAGACGCCACGCGCCAGCACCGTGCCGGTCGTCACGTCGACCTGCCGATCCAGGGCGGCGGCCCGCCCCCGTGTGGGATAGACGCTCCCGTCGGCCAGGATCAGCTCCAGCTCGATGTCCCGGGGCGCGCGCGGATCGGCATCCCATCGGCGGAACACGGCGAGGGCCCGCTGCTCGCTGATGGGGAACTCCGCGTAGATGGGATCCACCTGCGAGACGGTCGTCAGGGGCGCGGCGTCGCTCGGGCCGACGTAGTCCCCGATGTTCGCAACGCGAAAGCCGGCCACGCCCGCGACGGGCGACACGACCCTCGTGTAACCGAGGTTGAGGCGGGCGTCGGCGAGCGCGGCGCGCGCCGCGCCGATGTTGGCTTCTTGCGTCTTGACGTCGGCCTGCGACTTCTCGAGCGCGGCCCGCGCCTGCGACACGCTCGCCTGCGCGTTCAGCACCGCGGCGCGCGCGGCCGCCACCGCCGCCAGATTGGCGAGGTTGCTCTGGACCGCATTGTCGAGCTCTTGCTGGCTGACCGACCCGCGCTGGGCCAGCGGCGTGTAGCGGCCAACGTCGAGCTCCGTCTGACGCTGGGTGGCCTCCGCCCGCCTGACCTGGGCCTCGCTCTGGAAGACTGTGGCCATGGCCTGTTCGACCTGGGCCTCACTGGCGCCGACCTGGGCCCTGGCCTGGCTCAGCTGCGACTCCGCCAGGTGGAGCTTGGCGTCGGCCTGATCAGCCGCGGTCTGAAACGGCCGCGGATCGACCTGGAACAGGAGGTCGCCGCTCTTGACGGACGAGCCCTCCTTGTAGTTCTGGCTCACCAGGTGTCCAGCGACCCGTGCGCGGATCTGAGCGTTGATGAACCCGACCAATGTCCCCACATACTCGAAGGTGATCGGTACGTCCCGTTCGATCACGGGCGTGACCCTGACCACTGGTGGTGGCGGCGGTGCCGCTGCGCCGGACCTGTCGCCGCAGCCGGCGAACGCAGCTGCCAACGCGACGACCAGGAGGCCTGCCTGCGAAGTGTGTGCGATGCTCCGTCTCCGTCGGATCCGCATCTCTAGGCCTGCTCCCTGAGCATCCATTCACGAATGTAGGGTGAGCAATGAAGAAGTCTGACACCCTCTGACTCACAGAGGCTCAGGAAGCGCACCGTGTCCAGGTCCACCAGCGTCACATCTTCCAGGTCCAGGACGATCCCCGGTCTCTCGGTGCGAATCTGCGCCTCCAACTCTTCGAGGTGTTCCGACTGAATCCGGCCACTCAGGCGAAGAACTCTGCCGTCATCGTCGGAGCGCTTTTCGATTCTCAGCGTCATCGCCTTGCGTGCCTCGTACCTGGGCAACGGCAAGGCACGTGCCACTGCTAAGTCGCTGAATCATGGCGGTTCCAGTTCCGTGGGGTGTGCCGTGATTCGGCATTTGCTGATCTTCGGCAGGAGCCACGAGCGATCGAGACCCGCTCGGCGAACGAGGTGTCCAGAGGCGGCGAGCTATCCCACCTTGAACCGGTACTTGTTGATGCCCAGGCTCGCGATCTTCGACTCGAGCGTTTGCCGCGGAATTCCCAGCTTGGCGGCCGCGCCGTATGGGCCCGAAATCTGGCCTCGGCTCTCCGCCAGCGCCGCCTCGATCATTCCCCTCTCGCGTTCGGGAGCCAGGCGGCCCAGCTTGACTTCGTACACCCTCGCCCGAGACGACTCTGCGCGTGCCTCGTGCTTCAACCATGCCTCGTCCACAGACAACGTGTCGCCATCGCACAGAACGACGGCTCGCTCGACGACATTCTGCAACTCGCGGATGTTGCCAGGCCAGTCGTAGGTTTGGAGGAGCTCAATGGTCCTCGTGTCGATGACTCTCAGCTTCTTCCCGGCCTTCTCCGCGTAGCGCTCCATCAGGTATTCGACGAGGACAGGAATGTCGTCGGCGCGTTCCCGCAGCGACGGGCTTCGAATCGGAAACACGTTCAGCCGATAGAAGAGATCCTGGCGGAATGAGCCCGCGGCCACGGCAGCCTTCAGGTCGCCGTTCGTCGCGGCCAGGACTCGCACGTCCACGGAGATCGGCTGGCTGCTCCCGACCCGTTCAAACTCTCGCTCTTGGAGCACCCGCAGCAAGGCAACCTGAGTCTCCATGGGAATCTCACCGATCTCGTCCAGGAAAATCGTCCCGCCGTCAGCCGATTCAAAGCGTCCCACGCGCCGCTGCAATGCCCCGGTGAAGGCACCTTTCTCATGCCCAAACAGCTCGGCGGCGATCAGCGAAGACGGAATGGCCGCACAATTCACCCGGATGAATGCTCGAGTCGACCGGCTCGACCGTCTATGAATGGCGCGAGCGATCAGCTCCTTGCCGGTTCCGGTTTCTCCCGAGATCAGGACCGTAGACTCCGTCGGTGCAACCTTCGCGACCTGCGCCAGCACCCGTCGCAGCGCTTCGGAGGATCCGACAATCTCCTCGAACATCGAGGAGCGATCGATCTCTTCGCGCAATGCCAGATTCTCGTTTCGGACTCTCTCTTCGGCCTGCTTGCGGTCGTCGATGTCGGTCCCCGTCGCATACCAGCGAACGATATGTCCCTGTTCGTCACGCAGCGGCCTGTAGTGGACGAGAAACCAACGACACCGACCGTCTTTCCGGCGTGTCCGAAGCTCGAGCTGAAACGAGGCTCCGCGTTCAAGCCCTTTCTGGCGCTCGTGCCGCGCCGTCTCCACATCATCCGGAAAGAGCGCACGAAAGCCTCCGGTCTGGACCTCTTCCAGGCTCAGGCCGGTGTATTCGAGCAAAACTTCATTCGCGTAGAGCGGACGACCATCCGGTGCTAAGACGACGATCGCTTGCGGTATGGCGTCGACAATCTGACGAAGTTCTCGCTCGTCTCGTCGAAGTTGATCTTCTGCGCGCTTGTGATCCTCGATGTCGGTATTCGTTCCATACCATCTGACGACCCTGCCCTGTGGGTCGCGTACCGGCACCGCACGAAACAGAAACCACCGATGCTTCCCATCAAAGCGTCGGAGGCGAGCCTCCTCCTCCCCGGGCTCCTCCGAAGCGAGGACGCGTAGCCACGTGTCCATCAACGTGCCCAAATCATCGCGATGGATTGCGGCTTGCCACCCCCATCCGAGCGACTCCTCCATCGAGAGGCCGGTGTAGTCGAGCCATCGTTGGTTGAGAAATTCGGTCGTGCCGTCTGGCCGACACGACCATGCCAGCGCGGGAATCTTGTCGATCATCGCCCGAAAATCGTTCACCGCATCCGTCATCCCATCAGCCCGAAGGCACTGCGTCGTGCTCCCAGCTTTCGCATCTCTTTTGATGGCGTCGACCGCCGACGCGAAGGGCGTCGGCGGAGTTTTCAGCAAGAACACGCAAGCTTGGCCGACGGCTGCACGAGTTGTCATGCTGGGGGCTCCTCTGGCTGTCGGTGACCGGTCGT
>Ga0209235_1001562_pt1 | contig 12483 bp, 6 predicted proteins | sample GraSoi013_1_20cm_4_FD_185817 | JGI IMG/M metagenome (GOLD analysis project Ga0209235, IMG submission 185817) | Grasslands soil microbial communities from the Angelo Coastal Reserve, California, USA - Sample 09_25_2013_1_20cm (SPAdes) (version 2) | ecosystem: Environmental > Terrestrial > Soil >...
GCCGCCCGGCCAGGATGAACGAGATGGCAAACACGACCACTGCGTAGGTGAACACCATGGAGGTATCCGCCCGCTTCCAGCCAAACTCCTTTTCAAGCGGGGCTACGAACACGCTCCACGCATATAGGGAACCGAGTGCGAGATTCATCATAAGCCCGCCCGCCACCCGCCACCACCGGCTGATATAACCTGTGGGGGCTGGCATAGCAGTGGGTTCTGCATACCTACTTTGTTGGGGAGTAGCCATGGCTAATCCTCCTTCTTAGTTGGTGTGGTGACCGTAGTACAAGTCGGCCCTCCACGCGGCCCGTTGCATATAGATAAGTTTTCCTCTGCGGATCGTCCTCCGAGTGTCAAGATGCGCCAGCGGAGTCACCCCTGCGTAAGTGCTCCGCTGGCTATTCCCCACGTCTAGACCCCTCAGAACGTAAAGATCGTTCCAAACTCGGAACGAAGATCATGCGCCTCACGAGCCGAATTGCCTCGGAAGGTCCCCACCACGCCAGGAGGCGTGCGGCCCCGGTACAGCGACTGCTCGAAGCCGAGAGTGACCCAATTGTTCAGCTTGTACAGCAAGGTGGCCGCAGCCAGATCGCCCTTGTTGGTCCTAACAGCTGTGCGCCTGACGTCTCGTGTTTTGGCCTCGTCGAGCCCATAGTGCAAGTACAACTGCCACCCGGTGTTCCGCCCCTCGGGGCTGGCGTTAAAGATGCGCCCCAGCGGGAAACCCACATTGATAAAACCTCCCTGGGCCCGCACCGGCCGTTGTGGAGCTACGACCGCACTTGTGATTGCACAAGCAGGGTCGGTAAACCCGAAGGCCACTGACGAGGAACCGTCGACCGAGAGGCCGGTCGTTGTACCAGCCACACACGCGCCCGCTGCGTTGCGTGTGAACAGTCCTGCGGTGTCGTTGAAGGTGGAGGCAAAATTCCCGCCGAAATAGAACCGCAGATCCTCGCCATTGTAATACTTGGCGATGATCGTGGCGTACCGCGTCGGGATTTGGATCTCCCCCGTAAAGCCGTAGCGGCTGCTGCTAACGGTCGCACCCGTAGGGAATGCTGAAGTGAAGGCGGCAGGTACACCCACACCCGTCTGCGCACCAGTCTTGAGCACGATGGCCTCGCGCCGTCCCTGCATGCCGCTGACGATGATCTGCGCCGGAGCCACACCCGGGGCCTTATCGAGCTGGAACTGGAAGGCGACCCGGCCCTGAACTTCCGGCCTGGCGGAATCCACGCCCTGCCGTTCACCGAACGCCAGTTCGTTGTCCACTCCCGGCACGCCTGCGACGGCCCCGGGCGCGGCGGCCACGGTCAGCAGGCTACCCGGCACGTTGCCATAGGCCGGCAGCACGACGGCAACCTCAGGCTGGATCTTGAAGGTCCGCGACCCGCCGAAGTTGTGTGTGAACCCGGCGCGGAATTGCGGGGCTCGTTCATAGAGCGTGCCGTACCCGACGCCCAGGCCCGTGGTTTCGAACAAACTGGGCAACGTCGACGAAGCAAACGGAGTCCAGTCCTGTCCGAACACAGCGTGAATTGAGGTGTGGTCGGTTGCCGCATAGTCGATCCGGCCGTAGGCGAGGCGGATCTGCAGCGCGCTGGACCGGATGGTCGAGATGTTGCGGTTGGCCACCCGGCTGAAGTTCCCTTCGAAGTCCATCTCCACCCGGCCTGTAATCGTCAGGTTGGGGGAAGGATCGACCCATTCGAAGTTGCTGCCGATACGGAAGAACCGGGCTTTCACATGGAATTCGGGAGCCGCGTCCGGTCCGGTGTCCACACGTAACATCGGTAGCGGAAAATCATTCCCCTCAGGCGATGAGCTATCTCGTATGACGCTGGCCTTGAAGAATCCGTACGGCTTGAGTCTGACCGGTCCGACTTTCAGGTCGGGGATCAGGCCCTCGCGTTTCGGCGGGTCCACAGGGAAGACCCGAATCGGTGCTATGCCCGGGATTGCCGCCGGCGGCTTTGGCGCTTGCGGCACCGGAGCCGCTGCGGCGGTCGCGGCAGTGCCCGGAGAATTTATCGGGACGCGCATCACCGCCGGGACAATGCGAGCGCCGATCGCGCCATCCGCAGAGGCTTGTACGATGGCAGATCCCACCGTCTGGTCGTAATCGGCCTGAGTGATAATGCCCTTGGACAGCAGCAGGCGGGCCAGCCGCCCCTCAGCTTCGTCGGCTGTCGAGGCCTGACTGACCATAGCAGCTTCGTCGTCGGTCAGGATCCCCTTTGCCTGCAGTACACGAACCAGTAGATTCGACGCGGGCTTGCGGTCATTCTGCTGCTGCGCCAGAACCGTGCCAGCGAGCACAAAAGCCGCAAACACAGCGAGCATGATGTGCAGCACCTTCCTCAGAATCGCGTTCCTCATTTGCAAAACCTCCCTGCGGAATTGTGGGCGGTAGGCATTTGCTAATTCGATGGAAAGCCACACCCCGTACGACGGTGAACAACCCTTGATGGGCACGTAAATACTCGTCCCGAGAGCAATTGTCAAGCGACCATTTTTCCAACGGGCTGGCTCTGGAAAGGGCCAGACACGCCGCTGTTCCTAGGGGGAGGGCCGGCAAGATTCCTCAATTCACTGACGTTGCCAGTCTCGAAGGCTTCAAAGGTTTTCTGCTCCCTGGAAAATAATCGGGGAACGCATTGATTCATGGAGGCTTAGCTTTGGGGGTAGCTCAGACTAACCATTTTCATCGTTCGCTGTGGGCAGAATGCTCATGAACAACTGCCCCTGCACCTCCCACCGGGAATTAGAAAACCTCGTTGACAAATCGCCGTCCTGGGCATATATGACGCGCCCATAGGGGACGGTCCGTAAGCGTAAACGGCTCCCAGGCACGCGGGTTAGTACGCGCTTAGGGCAGGGCCGTGAGAGGGCAGGATTGCACGCGGCGAACTTGATCCGGTTTGAGGAAAGACGGAACATCCTGGGCCATCACTCTGGGTCATCCCTTCGGAAGCGGGCTCGATCTTTGGGGTCAGGCTCTAAAAGGAGTGAACTATGACTTGGACTCAGGTTTACGTCCTGTGGGGTAATTGGTGGCTGACCACACTGCTGGCGGCTCTACCGATTATCGTGCTGTTCACCTTGCTGGCCGGCTTGCGTGTCAAGCCCCACTGGTGCGCGATTGCCGGCGCCGCCACGGCCGTCGTGGTGGCCGTGCTTTTCTTCAAAATGCCGGCCGCGCTCGCGGGAATGACCTTTCTATATGGCGTCGCCTTCGGCATCCTGAAAATCGCCTGGATTGTGCTGGCCGCCGTCTATCTCTACGACATCTCGGTGCACACCGGTCAGTTCGAGATCATGAAGGAATCGGTCGCGGGGATCACCGCCGACCGCCGGTTGCAGCTACTACTGGTGGCCTTTTGCTTCGGCGCGTTCATTGAGGGTGCGGCTGGGTTCGGCGCTCCGGTGGCTATCGCCGGCGCCTTCATGATCGGCCTGGGCTTCAAACCGTTCCACGCCGCGGCGCTCAACCTGATCGCCAACACCGCGCCGGTGGCCTGGGGCGCCATCGGCACGCCAATCCACACTCTTGCGGCCGTCACTGCGCTGCCGGAGTCCGACCTGAATGCCATGGCCGGCCGCATCCTTCCGTTCACAGCGGTCATCGTTTCCTTCTGGCTCGTGCGCGCTATGGTGGGCTGGAAGGAAACCTTTGAGGTGCTGCCCGCCATCCTGGTCGTGGGGTTCTCCTTCGGACTGGTGCAGTTTTACTGGTCGAATTATGTAGACAGCAACCTCGTTGACATCATGGGCGGCGTGGCCTCGCTGGCCGCCACGGTGATCTTCCTGCGCTTCTGGCAACCCAAGACCATCTACCGGTTCGAGGACGAACGCGCCGAGTACCAGCGCACGGGGCACACCAAACACACTTACACCGCGGGGCAAGTGCTGAAGGCCTGGATGCCCTTTGCCATTCTCTCGATCTTCGTGCTGGTCTGGGGGCTGCCTAAGGTCAAGCTGGCGATGAACAAGGCCACCACGCCGGCATTCTCGGTCATCCTGCCGGACGGCAGGAAGCGACCCGGGCCGCCGGGTTGGGACGTCCCGTACCTGCACAACGCGGTGACCCGGGCAGCGCCTGTCGTGACCAAACCCACACCGGAAGCCGCGCGCTACGACTTCAACTGGCTCACGGCCACCGGCACCGGGTGCTTCTTGGCCGCGATCGTCTCCGGGCTGCTGCTCGGCCTCGGCCCGGGCAGGTTGATGAGCATCTTCTGGCACACGCTGACGCGCATGCGCATGGCCATGATTGCGATCTCGTTCATGTTAGGACTGGGCTTCGTCACACGCTACTCGGGCCTGGACGCGGTCTTGGGTCTTGCGTTCACGCGCACGGGCTGGCTCTTCCCCTTCTTCGGCACGTATCTCGGCTGGCTGGGGGTGGCGCTGACCGGCAGCGACACCTCCTCCAACGCACTGTTCGGCAGCTTGCAGAGGATTACCGCCGAGCAGCTCCACCTCGACCCGATCCTGATGTGCGCGGCAAACAGCACGGGCGGGGTAATGGGCAAGATGGTGGACGCGCAGTCCATCGTTGTAGCCACCTCGGCGACTAATCAGGTGGGCAATGAGGGCATGATCTTCCGGTTCGTCTTCTGGCACTCCGTCGCGCTGGCTGCGATCGTGGGAATCATCGTGATGCTGTACGCCTACGTGTTCCCGGGCGCGGTGCCGCACGGCCTCACGTTCGTGAAATGAAGCTTTCCGGCGGCGGGGAGCCTGGCAATTGGCGTGCTCCTCACCGTCGAGAGGGGTACAATACGTTCGGTCGCCCGTTCGCCCCGATGGGCGATGGGCGCCGGTAGGATCGCGCGGCCCTCCCGCGGCGCGACACGCCTGATACCAAGAGGAGGCGGCTTATGGACTCTCGCATCCTCGATCAGTTTCGCGCCATCGTGGGTAAAGATGGCCTGATCACTGAACCGGAGCAGCTTCGCACCTACGAGTGTGATGGCCTCACGAATTTCCGCGTGGTGCCCTCAGCGGTCGTACTCCCTACTTCCACCGAACAAGTTCAGGGGGTGGTGCGCACCTGTCACCGCGAACGCATTCCCTTTGTCGCGCGCGGCTCGGGAACCGGCCTCTCCGGCGGCGCGCTCCCCATCGAAAGCGGGATCGTTATCAGCCTGGCGCGGCTGAACCGCATCCTCGAGGTTGATCTGGCGAACGCGCGGGTGGTGGTGGAGCCAGGGGTGATCAACGCCAGCGTGACGCAGCAAGTGTCCCCCAACGGTTTTTTCTATGCACCCGACCCATCGTCGCAGCAGGTCTGCAGCATCGGCGGTAACGTAGCGGAAAACTCAGGCGGCGCGCACTGCCTGAAATACGGTTTCACCACCACGCACGTGCTCGGCCTCGAAGTGGTGCTTCCGGATGGCTCGTTGGTGCACCTGGGCGGCAAAACGCTTGATCGCCCTGGCTACGACCTTGCAGGCGTGTTCGTCGGCTCGGAAGGCACGCTAGGCATCGCCACGAAAATCATTCTGCGCATCGTGAAGCGGCCCGAAATCATCCAGACGCTGCTGGCTGCGTTCAATTCCACCAACGAGGCCGGCGCCGCGGTCAGCGGGATCATCGCCGCTGGCATGCTCCCCGCCGCCATCGAGATGATGGACAACCTCGCCATCCAAGCCGCGGAGGCGGCGGTCCACGCCGGCTACCCGAACTGCGGCGGGCTGCTGCTGGTTGAGCTGGATGGCCCCGCGGCCGAAGTCGAACTCCTGATGGCGCAAGTGAAGGAGATCTGCACCGAGTGCGGCGCATGGGAGATTCGCGTGGCGCAGTCGGAGGAGGAGCGCGCCGTCATCTGGAAGGGGCGCAAAGCCGCCTTCGCCGCCATGGGCCGCATCTCGCCCAATTACATCGTGCAGGATGGGGTGATTCCGCGCACGGCGCTGCCGCAAGTGCTGAGCGAGATCGAGCGGCTGAGCGCCGAGGCCGGACTACGCGTGGCCAATGTCTTTCACGCCGGCGACGGCAACCTCCACCCGTTGGTCCTCTACGACCGCCGTATCCCGGGACAGGAGCACCTCGCGGAGGAATTGGCGTTCAGCATTCTAGGACTGTGCGTGAAAGCCGGCGGCTCGATCACCGGCGAGCACGGCGTGGGGGAGGAGAAGAAAAAGTTCATGTCGGTAATGTTCGCCGAGCCCGACCTCGATACCATGCAGCGCGTTCGATGTGCCTTCGACCCGGAGCGACTGTCGAACCCCGATAAGGTTTTTCCTCGGCCACGTCTCTGCGCGGAGAAACCAGGGCCCTATCAACCGCACCCCCTGGAGGTCGCGGGTGTGGCGGAATTGTTCTAGTCTTCGGCTGTTCGGAATCCTCGCAAAACGGCGGCCAGCTAAGCTCCGGAAGGCCGCACTACAGGATCGCTTGCGAAATCAATGTCATGTCAGGGTCTCCTGAAGCAGCGATGAAAGCCCAAATGGCAGCGCCATGGGCCGAGCTTGCCGCAATCGTGGGAAGCGACCACTTGCGCGCGGCTACCCCCGCCGATGCTGTCGACGGCGTTCCGGCGCAGATGGTCATCAAGCCGGCGAGCGCTGACGAATTGGCTCGAGCGCTCCGGGTGGCCAATGCTGCGGGTCTCAGCGTGATTCCCCGAGGAGGTGGCACCAAGCTCGGCTGGGGCAACCCGCCGCGGCGGGCCGACCTCATCCTCTCAACCGCGCGCCTTGATCGCGTACTCGAACACGCCTGGGGAGACATGACCGCCACTGTCCAGGCGGGCTGCACCGTCGAGCATTTTCAGCGCATCCTTGCCGAACACAGGCAGCGCCTTGCCCTCGACGCTCTGTGGCCTGAGCGCGCCACCATTGGTGGCATGCTCGCTGCTAACGATAGCGGGGCGCTGCGCGTGCGCTTCGGCGCGCTTCGCGATTTAATCATCGGCATCACCCTGGCTCTCCCCGACGGCACGCTGGCCAAGAGCGGCGGCAAGGTCGTCAAGAATGTCGCGGGATATGATCTGCCGAAACTGGCCACGGGTTCGCTCGGGACCCTTGGCGTTATCACCGAGGCCGTGTTCCGGCTCTATCCGCTGCCGCGCGATGTTTGCAGCATGAGCTTGACGGCCGCCTCGACCGATACCTTGTGCCAGATCGTGCTTGCCGTGCAGGATTCGCGACTGGCCTTTACGGGCCTGCAATTGCGCGCGGAGTCCGAGGGCCCTCCTCAGCTCGACGTGCGCTTTGAAGGCACCACGGCCGGCATCCAGGCTCAAGTGAACCAGTTGCTGCAACTCGCTAAGCATGCGACCCAGGTGGATATCCCACCGAACGCCCCGGATATCTGGAAGGCGCGCGAGGCGCTGTGGACAGGGACAGAGCCGGCGCTTATAGCAAAATTCAGCGTGCTGCCCTCGCAACTAAGTTCTTTCTGCGGGCTGGTCGCGCGGGTCGCCCAGCCGCTGGGTGTTACCTGGAGGTTGGTGGGCCAGGGCTTCGGCGTTGGTTTTCTGCGCTTGGAAGCGCAGCGAGAGCAAAACGAGGCAGCGCTTGTTTCCGCAGTCGGAAGCTTGGCCAGCGAACTCGAGCAACTTGGCGGGACACTGGTCGTGGTGCACTGCCCACCTGCGATGAAAGTGGGCTTCGATGTGTGGGGCTCGTCCGGCGACGCGCAGCCATTGATGCTGCGCGTCAAAGAGCAGCTCGACCCGGCCGGGACGCTCAACCCCGGCCGGTTCATTGGGGGAATCTGATGCCAGATCCAGATGCGCCCGAGACAGTCCTTGCCAGCCCTGCGCCGAGTGTCTTCGACGACCACAATGCACCCGCGCAGAAGTTGATCGACGAATGTGTCCACTGCGGTTTTTGCCTTCCCACCTGCCCCACCTACGCCCTGTGGCACGAAGAGATGGACTCTCCCCGCGGCCGCATCTATCTCATGAAACTCGGCAGCGAGGGCAAAGTCAGCATGACGAGCACCTTCGTCAGCCACTTCGATCACTGCCTAGGATGCATGGCCTGCGTTACCGCGTGCCCGTCGGGAGTGCAATACGACAAGCTCATTGAGGCCACGCGCGCGCAGATCGAGCGCCACTATCCGCGTTCTTTCGGCGCACGACTTCAGCGGCGCATGATCTTCGCAATCTTCCCGCATCCCGGCCGGCTCCGGCTGTTGCTGGGGCCAATCTGGTTATACCAGCGACTTGGGTTGCAGTGGCTTGTGCGGCGTTCGGGCCTCTTGAATCTTCTGCCACCGACGTTGCGGGGGATGGAAGCGCTGCTGCCCAGTGTTTCCCTGCGCGCGCTGCGGGCGCGGATGCCCTCCCATATGGTTGCGCAGGGTGGGACGCGCCGGCGTGTCGGGCTGCTGCAGGGCTGCGTGCAGCGAGTGATGTTCCCTGGCGTCAATGGGGCGACCGCGCGCGTGCTGGCGGCGGAGGGTTGCGAAGTGTTCATTCCGCGCGGGCAAGGCTGTTGCGGCGCGCTGATGATCCACGCCGGGCTGGAAGAGCAAGCCCTGGCGCTGGCCCGGCGGCTGATTGACGCCTTCGAGCGCGCCGAGGTCGATACCATTGTGATCAACGCTGCCGGCTGTGGCTCGAACGTAAAGGATTATGGCTACCTGCTGCGTGATGACGCGGCCTACGCCGAGCGTGCCAAAGCCTTCTCAGCCAAGTGCAAAGACATCTCCGAGGTTTTAGCGGAACTCGAGCCACGCGCGCCGCGCCACCCGTTGCCCCTGCGCGTCGCCTATCACGATGCTTGTCACCTGCAGCACGCGCAGCGCGTCCAGGCCCAGCCGCGGAAGGTCCTGAAGACCATTCCGCAACTCCAAGTGTTGGAAATCCCCGACTCGGCGATCTGCTGCGGCTCCGCAGGCATCTACAACCTGATCGAACCCGGCCCGGCGCAGGAATTGGGCGATCGCAAGGTGCTGAATTGCCTTGCCACCGGCGCAGATCTGGTCGTCTCCAGCAACCCGGGCTGCCTGCTACAGATTACCGCCGGCCTTAAGCGCGCCGCTCGCACGCTGCCCGTCTTGCACATGGTCGAGCTACTCGACGCCTCCATCCGTGGCACCCCCGCCTCTTCCCTGCTGCAGAACGGCGCTGCAAGACACTGAGTCACTGCAACTACCGCAGCAGGTCGGGGAATCGGAGACGCGTTGCCAGCTTAACCCCGCCGCTCATCCTTACCGTCATTTCTTTTTAAAGTTTACCTTTTCAATATCTTATGGCCACAGACCTGAGCGGATCGGAAGCGCAATTCGGTTAAATGTTCAGTAGATACTTCATACTTTAAAAATTCGCTGATTACAGTAATTATACGAGTGTTAATTAAAGGATGAATGCCGATTGTCTTCTTGCTTGCTCTGCCTTATGTGTGCGACGCGTGGGTTCAGCACCATTCGTGAACAAGCGGCCCTAAATCTTTCGTCATACACGTCGCAAGCCCCCAACTCGCAAACTCGCTCGGACCCCAAGAAACATGCTCTGACTTTCAGGATACACCTTGTTACCTTCGCATGGTAATTTCAGAGGTTAGCTGTGCAGATGACCACAACCAGTCCTGGGCATCTGTGTCCGGCCTTCAGGGAGCCGACTTGTAAGCTCCTCAACCAACACGCTGGCGATCCCCGGGCGGCGTATCTTTCCAATGCCCTCCTGGGGCTGTGCAGTCGAACGGAGCCGTGCGAAATGAATCGCGCCCGAGAGTTGACGCATGGCGAAGCTCGGCCAAGGAGCGGCACCGATGCTTACATTACAAGGCAAGGTAACTGAGTTCAACGGCTAGTGGCGACCCATTCGGAACGCAATCTAGCCTTCGGCCATTCGGTCAATCCTCAAATCCAAGCCTGAATACACTCTGAGGGCTTCGTACAACACGACAAAATCTTTTGGGTTAAACCTCAAAAGGCTTGTTATCTCCGAGCTGCCCAGCCAGCAGGCTATAGTCTCAATAGTAGCGCTCTATATAATTTCTTTACTTTAAAGTACTTAGCGAGGACTCGGCACTCGTTTCGAGGGGCCCTTTTGGAATCCCAATTGCTCTTGCACGGCGCTGGCGGTCGTGAAGGAGGTTTGGAATGGCTAGACGGCAAGAACTCGGTACGCAACCGGCCACGATCGAAGGTGACAGCAGGGACCTCAAATCGCACGGTTCGCTGGATGCCGACATCATCATCGCCAACGCCCCGGACCCCGTGTTCGTCTCCGACCTCGAAGGCAAGATCCTGCAGGCGAACGATGCGGTTTCCCAGCTGCTCGGGTTTCGCCAAGATGAGGTGCTCGAGCAGTCGCTCTCGCGCTTCATCACCCCCGATGAAACGCGGGAGTTCACGGCGGCACTGCGCGAAGTGGTCGAACGGGGTGTCATGCGGAACGTCGTCCTAAACCCTCGCAGTGCGAGCGGCGAGGTCATCCCCACGAGCCTGAACGCCTCTGCCCTGCGCGATCCTGACGGGCGGGCGATCGGGGTGATCGGCATCCTGCGGGACATGCGGGAGCTGGACAAGGCGCGAGCCTACGCCGAGAGCTTGATCAAGAACGCGCCGGACCCGGTGTTCGTTTCCGACCTCGAGGGGAAGATCCTGCAGGCCAACGACGCGGTCTTCGCGCTCCTCGGCTTCCGTCCGGACGAGCTGATCGAGCAGTCGCTCTCGCGCATCATCTCGCCCGCTGAAACGCGGGAGTTCCTGGCCGCCCTCCGGGAGGTCGTGGAGCGGGGCGTCACCCGCAACGCCCGGCTCAACCCGCGGAGCGCGAGCGGGGAGGTCATCCCCACGACGCTCAACGCCTCGGCGCTGCGTGACCCGGACGGCAAGGTGATCGGCGCCATCGGCATCCTGCGGGACATGCGGGAGCTGGACAAGGCGCGAGCCTACGCCGAGAGCTTGATCAAGAACGCGCCGGACCCGGTGTTCGTTTCCGACCTCGAGGGGAAGATCCTGCAGGCCAATGACGCGGTTTCCGCACTCCTCGGCTTCCGTCCGGACGAGCTGATCGAGCAGTCGCTGTCGCGCTTCATCAGCCCCGAGGAGACACGGGAGTTCACGGCGGCGCTGCGGGAGGTCGTGGAGCGAGGCGTCACCCGCAACGCCCGGCTCAACCCGCGGAGCGCGAGCGGGGAAGTCATTCCCACGGCTCTCAACGCCTCGGCCCTGCGTCACCCGGACGGCAAGGTGATCGGAGCCATCGGCATCCTGCGTGATATGCGCGAGTACGAGCAGGTGGTTCGCGACCTAGAGAAGTCCAAGAACGAGCTGCAGGAGAAGATTTTAGATCTCGAGAAATTCGAGGAAGTGGTGGTTGGCCGCGAGCTGAAGATGATCGCCCTCGAGAAGGAGCTGGAGAGCCTACGGAGGAAGCCGAAAGGCTGAGGGTGGGAGGAGCTGATCGCGATGCCGGAGACCGCGATAGAGGACTATCGGCCGGGGTTTGGGGGGCCCGGAGCGGCTACGACGGCAGAGAGTCGACTTCGCGCGCTAGTGGAGACGCTAGAACGCCGCCTCCGGAAGGGCGACGAGCAGCGCCGCGCGATGCTCCACATCGTGGGCGACCTGAACGAATCCAACAAGCGCCTCGCCAACCAGCGGAAGGCCATGCTTCACATCCTGGCCGATTACGAGGAGGACCGCCGGCGACTCTCCCGCCAGACCGAGCGGCTCGACAATTCGAGGCGGGCCTTGCTGCATCTCTTGCAGGGCTCGCACAAGGACAAGCTGCGTCTCGAGGTCAGCCGCAAGGCTATGATTCACATCATGGGGGACCTCCGGGAAACCACGGCCGAAATGCAGCGACGTGAACAGGAGTTGCGTGACAAGCAGGAGCAGCTCGTCCAAGCGGGAAAGCTCGCCACGCTCGGCGAGCTCACCACGGGCGTAGCCCATGAGCTTAATAACCCCCTGAATAACATCGGGTTGTTCGTGGGCAACGCTATCGACTTCTTGGAACTCGGCGTGAGGAACAAGGAGCAGATCGTCGGCGAGCTGCGCCACGCCATGCAGCAGGTGCAGAAGGCCACGGAGATGATCTCGCATCTGCGCACGTTCGGACGGGCGGCCCCCGTCAGCCGCGAGCCGATCTCCCTGAGGCAAGTCATCGATCGGGCGCTTTCCCTTGTGCAGCAGCAGCTCCGGCTACGCGAGATCGAGGTCACGGTCGACCTGGACCCGGAGGAGCCCGTGGTCGTCGGGAATCCGATTCAGCTGGAGCAGGTCTTCATCAACCTGTTGACGAACGCGCGCGACGCTATGGCCGACTCGCCACGCAAGGCGATTCGCATTTCGGGCTCGGTCGACTACGCTGCGGTGGAGGTCGCATTCGCCGATACGGGGCACGGGATTCGGCCCGGGCTCGAGCGGCGGATCTTCGATCCATTTTTCACCACCAAGGAGGTCGGGAAAGGCACGGGCCTGGGCCTGTCCATCACCTATGGGATCGTCAAGGAGCACGGCGGCACGATCTCGGTCGTGTCCCAGCCCGGCGAAGGCGCCACGTTC
>Ga0209235_1001571_pt1 | contig 12466 bp, 11 predicted proteins | sample GraSoi013_1_20cm_4_FD_185817 | JGI IMG/M metagenome (GOLD analysis project Ga0209235, IMG submission 185817) | Grasslands soil microbial communities from the Angelo Coastal Reserve, California, USA - Sample 09_25_2013_1_20cm (SPAdes) (version 2) | ecosystem: Environmental > Terrestrial > Soil >...
GACGGCGCGGTTACCCGATACGGACCCACGGCAACGCCGACATTGATGTTTGAAAAGGACAAGCCAGATATCAAAGAATTCATCAACAATCTTGACCCTGTGCTTCTCGATACCATCATCTCAAAGAAAGCAATCAGAAACATCATGCTCAAGAACATCGCATACTCACTACCAGCTTTTGGACGCCGTCTCTTCTGGAAATACGAGGCGAGAAAGATCGTGCCCTCGATTCCGTACGCGGACTTGAAACCTGCACCTGAATTTGGAGGGGTACGCACCGTCGGTATCAACAAAAGAACACGAGAATTGAAGCTCGGCGAGTTTACTCTCCCAGAGGTTCCTAAAGACGGAGTAAATATCTGCGCAAACATGGCCCCGTCTCCGGGTGCCTCCGGATCCCTTGGCATCGCCTACAAGAACGTAGCGAAAATTACAAGGGCATTAGGCTTGGACTTTGACGACGAAAAGTTTACGAAGGTTTTCGGGACATTGCCAGTAGTCTAACGGCCAATGCACAAAGATCTGGTGTCGCTGGGCCCAAGTGTTCGATAGCTCTTCTTATGTTATGGAGCTGGGGACCGTGGGTCGAAAATGAACAAGGATCCAACTCCTGCGAAGATTGTATCGGGACAACGATCGGGAAAGCCCGAATCAAGAACGTCGCTGGCGCGCACGCTTGGGCGTAGCACAGCTACGCTAATGACAGCCGCGATGATTATTGGCACTGGCATTTTTGGAGCGGTAGGGTCAGCGACAGCAAAGGCTGGTAGTGGTATCCTCGTTGCAATGGTTCTGGGAGGTCTTATTGCGCTGGCAACAGGAATCAGTGCCGCACAACTAGGGGTGAACTATCCGAAGGAAGGAGGAGCTTTTACCTGGGCACGTGAGTTCAACCATAAGACTGTCGGATTCATTGCCGGTTGTGCGTACCTCGGGAAGGGAATCTTCTCACTCAGCGTCATTTCGCTCGCATTTGCGGCTTATTCGGTCCAGATAATACCAAGTCTACCTCTCCAACTGTTCGCTGGCGTTGTGATCCTTGCCGTTGTGGTCCTCAACCTCTTCCATGTGCAGCTAACAACCAAAGTGTTGATCACTCTCATGGTTGTGAACGTATCTCTATTGGGACTCTTTGTCGCATTTTCCGCACCCGCCGTAAACCCCGGTCATTTCTCGAATCTGTTAGGAGATACCGGGCCTTTCGGCGTACTTGCTGGAGCAGCGATATTCTTCTGGACTTGGGACGGCTTCATGCGAACGGCCATCATGGCTGGGGAAATCAAGAATCCAAGACGGACCATTCCAATCGCAATTGTAGGTGGTATTGCAGTTGCAGCGGTGGTTTTCCTCGCTGTTGCAGCAACCACCCTCGGAGTATTGGGTTCTGAGTCGATGGGGAGAGATGATGTGCCGCTATTCAGAGCCGCAACACAGGCAGTAGGAACATGGGGAGGACTAGTAATTCTGGCAGCTGCTTGGACTGCATCTCTAAGCGAGTTAATTGGAGATCTTCTAACCGCATCGCGAGTCGCATACACGATGGGCGAGGCAAATGAACTTCCGCACTGGCTTGGCTCAGTCCACCCGAAATTTCGCATTCCTCGAAATGCTGTTCTGACCATAGGCTTGATAGTTCTAGTCTTAGCCTTGAGCTTCGACCTTCGAAGATTGTTGGCCGTTGCCAGCATATTCACGCTTACATGGTACATTATCACTCATTTTTCTGCCCTACAGTTGCGCAAAGAACAGCGACTGACGACCCCCTTGTTCTCGTGGCTCGGCCTGCTCGGTTGTCTATTGTTGGTCGCCTCTTTGCCCATCTGGGCGACACTCACCGGTGGTGCAGTGCTGGCTACACTTGGCGGGTTTCGTCTGCTATGGTCTCGCTACCGAACTCTCAATGTAGTGTAAAGTGCTGGACGTGTTGCTTTCATTCGATTACAGTTTGGAATTGCTCACTCGGCGAGACTAGTCCTCTAGCACGAGTGACCTTTACCGCCAAAAGGAGCGATGCGACCATCAATAGCGCGGAGAGCAGGAACGGTGCGCCTGGCAGATTGACGGGAGCCTGGCTACCAATGAAGAATGCGAATATTAGTGTGAAGAGCGTGGGTCCAATTACTCCGGTGAGGCCCATAAGGCTGCCGTTGATGCCCTGCAGCGCTCCTTGTTCAGAGGGACCGACACGCCGAGTCATTAGGCCTTGCAACGCGGGTTGGACGAATCCGATGGGCGCGTAGAAGATTATTGCAATGAGGAATAGGAGGCTGTTGGATGCCAGGCCCCAGATCACGAATCCTACTGTTCCCGAGATTATTCCGATGAGCAGGGCTACGCGTTCGCCGAACCTACCGACGACTCGTCGGACGAGCAGTCCTTGAACTATGATGTTGCAGGCGCCGACTAGGGCGAGTGCTGTTCCGACCGTTGCGTATCCCCAGCCGTACCGATAAGCAGCGTAGAGGACATAGACGCTCGGGAGGACTTGGAACGCGAGAAAGTTGAGGAAATTCACCGTGACGAAGCCGGCGAGTCCTCTTCGCGCTCGAATCATGGACAGGGAGCCGATGGGGTTTGCCTTTCGAAGAGAGACCGGGCTTCTGTGCTCAAGAGGAAGCGACTCAGGCAGGACAACCAGTCCGTACGCGGCGCTTGCGAGCGAGAGTGCGGCTGCGCCCCAGAATGGGAAGCGTGGGCCAATTCCTGCCAATAGTCCTCCGACGAGGGGTCCGATGATGAATCCTACGCCCCAGATCGAGCCTATCATACCGTATGCACCGGCTCGCTTCTGGCCTGGGGTGGTATCGGCCACGTATGCGAAACTCACGGTGAAGCTGGCGCTGGTGATGCCGCTGACCACTCGTCCGATGAAGAGCCATGTTAGGTTGGGTGCGAGGGCCATGATCATGTAGTCGATTCCGAGGCCGAATGCCGAGAGGATGAGGACGGGTCGTCGACCGTAGCGATCGGATAGTGCGCCTAGCAACGGGGCGAATATGAATTGCATCAGCGCCCAGGTTGTGCCGAATAGCCCGAAGATCTCTGCGCCTCTCGCTGGGTCTCCCCCAACGAAGCTGACAACCAGACCAGGAAGCACGGGAATTATGATTCCGAATCCGAGGGTGTCAAAGAGGACTGTGGCGAATATGAACGCTAGGGCGGCTCTGCTAGCTCCAGTTCTGGTTAGCGTTTCTACTCTTGGAGGTTCTTGGGTTAGTTCGGTCAAGTTGTGGGCACTGTTTTGGACGCTTGAAGTTCGATTAGGTTCGAGCTACTCTTAGTCGTCGCGCACGTAACGCCACTACTTCAAGCTAATGAGGTCTCAGAAACTGAATCTTCGATCATACTGTTCGGACTATTCGATCACTGCAAAAAGAGGGGGAAGGAGGATTGACCTCCTATAGTCCGATTCCTGCTCCGAGAGTGTAGATTGCGTTCAGGGTCTGACTGTCTGTCGATCCGTCGGATAGTATGGCGGTGATGGTCACTTGGTAGATTCCTCCAACCGTTAGGACTAGTCCCAACGGAGTGTTCGTCGTTGTGGTTGATGTAGTCTGTCCCGACTGGAGTGGCATGGCCGGGTTCCAGGATAGTGTTAGCGGTTGCCCGGAGAGCTGGATTGAAAGGGATGCGATCTCCCCGTCTCCAATGTTCGAAATCTGAATGTTGAGGCTGGGCGTCTGGCTTAGTTGTTCAAAGTTTATGCTCGCTCTGACATGGTGTTTTGTGGTAAGGAGAGTTGAGCCGCCTGTTTGGACGGCGATGTCCGTGTGGGAGCAGTCTACATTGTTGCTGAGAGCTTGGGTGCAGACCCCGCTGCCGCTGGTTCGGGTGGTGGCTGGCTCGAGCGCTGTGTTCAGGTATTGGTCGTTGGTGTAGATGATGGCGGCCAATCCGGTTGTCGGGCTGGCCGCTATTCCGAAGTCGTCTAGAAGGTCCCTGTTGCCCGTGCATGCGACGCCTGACTCGCATACGCCACCGTAATGGATTATTCCTGAGGCTGTGTTCTGGGTGAATTTGCTGCCAGGGGTCGTTGCGGCTAGGTTCTGGGCGAAGTATACCTGCCAGGAAGCCGTCATTGGATAGCTGTCCGGCGTGTTGACGCCATCGTAGTAGCTGGTGCCGTACCAGACCACGTCTAGGGCTCCATTGCCGAGAGCACTACTCCACGGAAAGATAGCAGTGTTAGACGGTGTCTTATTGATCTGGTATGGCCCAGACCAAGTCTGGCCGAAAGTGGTGCTGAAACTGTAGAACATGTTATGGTCATCCGTATAGATGAGGTAGACGTTGCCGGCCTGGTCAACGCTGACGTTGACGAACTGGTGTCCGTATCCGACTGCGGTGTTGGGATTGATGTATACTGGATAGTCAGTGAAGCTGAGGCCACCGTCGATCGAGACTGCTATCCAGACAGCGTGGGTGCTACAGCCGAGGCAGGAGACTTCGCCAGCGTTGGCGATGCTGCTGAACGATTGGTAGATCAGATGATTGCTAGGATCGATCGCTAGGTTTCCGATCTCGTTCTGGTATAGCGCATGCCATGGATGGTTAGCATCGAACGCGTTCGCAACTTGGGCGAATGTTGTGCCGCCGTCGTAGCTGCATGTTACAAAGAGGTTGTTAGTGGTGGCATATGCATGGTAGGAGACGCAGATCTTGTTGGCGCCGTCCGCTGCGATCCATTCCCTATCGTCTACTGGAATGGTTGCTCCGGTGGGGTTGAGGATGAACGAGGCGCCTCCGTCGTGGCTGGTGCTGACGTATACGTTTGCGAGCGGTGGGGTCGTGGCAAGGCTGGCCACATAGATGTTGTACTGGCCGTTGGTGTTCAGCGCGGGTGCCACTGCAATGTCAGTGTCTCCTCCTGCTGGTGAGAAGCCAACGCTTCCGGTTGAGACGCTGTCAGGCAATGGTAAGGTTGTGAAGTGGTTGCCGCTGTCTGTGGATTTCCAGGCGAAGGTTCCGCCGCAGAGGCCGCCTATGACGCAGAAGACGTTCTCCGAAGATCCATAGAAGTTGCCAGCTGGGTCGGCTCTTATTGCCGGCTCGCCTTCAGTGTTCTGGCATGTGCCTGCGCCGTTTGGACAGGTGACTCCGACGCTAAAGCCATGTCTGAATGGGTTGCCTGCGAGCTCATAGTTGGTGAATGTTGGAGTGCTAGGGCTGGCGGCATTGGCAGGATGGAAGGCTGTACCGACTATTGCCGCGGTGCTGGTTAGCATTAGGATTGAGAGCAGGATTGTCGTCGCTTTTCTTGATGGTTCGAGAATAGGTTTCATCGAAATCTCATCGACGTCGATGGAAAGATAATCATTGTTCCGCATGGCGATAATTTCGAAACTCGAAATTATCGAAACGCGATATATCAAAACGATATCGTTTGATACACGCTAACCAAATCACAAAAAAATGGAGTTGTCTCGACGTGCCTGAAACTGAGCCTACGTCTTGGCCAGGTGTTCGTCGAGACGTTGGTAGGATTCCCTCATTCCTCCCTCAGCGCCTGAAGCGACGTAGCCGTCGCGTTGCTCGCGGCTCTTGAAGAGGACTCGAATCGTCACCTTTGTTGTTGCGCCGTCCTCCTCTAGCGTCATTGTCTCTAGCGATTCCGCGCCTGGGATATTCTCGTAGCTATTTGTCCGTACAGTACGTTCTGGCGGTCGGAACTCGCGGATTACTCCGCTGAAGACGTGGTCTGTGCCGTGAGGGGCGCGGTGGACGAAGCGCCATGCGCCGCCTTCGCGTAAGTCCGCTTCAGCGATCGTCACTCTCATGACTCGTGGGCCCAGCCATTGTTTGAGGTGTCGGGGTTCGGTCATGGCTTCGAAGACGAGTTTACGCGGTGCGTGGAGGGTGCGGGTGATGAGGACTTCTCTGTCGGAAGGGAGTGTTATGGTCATGTCGTCTTTGTGTTGGATCTTCTCTTTCTGCATCATTTCACCTCCTTCCTCTTCATCCGTTCGAGGTGGGCGTCGAGTCTGCTGAAGCTCTCTTGCATGTTCTGCTTGTATGATCCCAGCCATGTTTCTAGCTCCCGGAAGGGTTCTGGTCGCAGTGAGTAGAAGCGTTTGGGTCCGTCGGGATGGACTTGTACGAAGCCTGCTTTTTGCAGGATGTGTAGGTGGCGGGAGACGCCCGATTGGTCGATGCCGACTTCTTCAACGATATCGTTCACCGCGTGTTCGCCGCTCCAGAGCACCTCGACGATACGCCGTCGCGTAGGGTCGGCCAGTATCTCGAACACGGCAGTATGCATGATAGTGCATATGTACAATGGTGCATATAAATCCTACGTTTGCTCGCCTTCCTCAATACGTTGCAAGTAAACTGGGCGCAGATTAATCATGTTCTATAGGAAGCGACTTGAGTGCACAAGCGTGATCTCGTCACACGGGATTTGGAGATGATCCATCAACTCAGGATCTACGAAATTTTCGAGCGCAACAAGGCCGCGTTTCACGATCGATTCCGCGACCACGCGACGAGGATTATGAAGTCCTACGGCTTCGACATCATCGCAACGTGGGAATCAAAAACGAATGACCGCACAGAGTTCGTATACCTATTGGCGTGGCCCGACGAGCAGACGATGCTTCGAGCCTGGGGACAGTTTAGGGCCGATGAAGAATGGAAGAAGATCAAGAAGCTTACGAACACTCAGCACGGTGACCTAGTCGGGATCATCGAGGAACGGACGCTAGTCCCTACAAACTATAGTCCAACTATTCGTCGAACGAAACTCAACAGCAAGTAATTCAGACCGACAAACTTCATTCCGCTTCGATGATATCAGATGCACCGGGGTGATTACTTCTGCCAAGGCGGCTTTACGTCCTTGATGCGGGAGGCAAGTGCCAAGCCCAGCAAGCTCAACAGCACTGCAGCAAAAAGGGCGTAGCGGAACCCAGTCACTACGCCTTCCAAAGCCGCATAGGACCCGACGCCAGCAGCGGCAGGAGGATCAAAAGCTCCGGCGATCGTCAAGAGTACAGCCAAGCCGAGGGGAAAGCCTATGCGGAAAGATGTGCTGACTACTCCGGAAGCGAGGCCCTCTTCACCCGGCTTCGTTCCGGCAACTGCTGCGAGGTTGACAGCGGGGAACCCAATGCTCGCGCCGAGGGTCCAGACTATCATGCCGGGTAGTACCAGAAAATAGCTCCCTTGTGGTGATATCACGGTAAGAAGGGCAATCCCCACCGTCGCAAGACTTGTTGACATGAGAAGGGTACGTCTAGCACCGAGTCGATTCATGATTCGGGAGGCACCCCAGCCGCCTACAAGGAAGAAGATTACTGCGCTAGGAAGGGTTCCGAGACCCGCGTAGAGGGGTGAGTAGCCAAGGATGTTCTGGAGGTAGATCGTGATTATGAACGAGACTCCTCCTACAGTCGAAGTGAGGACGAGGGCAAGGGTGTTCGCCGTGAGTACGGACCCGCGCTTGAGGAATGCTGGAGGTATCAACGGCGATTTAGATCGTGATTCAATGGCAAGAAATGATGTGAGCACGAGCACCGATAGGCCCAGCGGGACGATTGTATCTAATGAGTCGAAGCCCGAGGTCGCCGCGTTGGTCAGTCCGAATACTAGGAGGATCGTTCCAAGGGTCACGGTTATGGCGCCGGGCACATCGAGACGTTGATTCTTGAGCGAGCCGTCGGTTTTTGGGAGAAATCTCTGGCTAAGAAGAGCCGCCGCGATCCCAATTGGAACATTGACGAACATTACTGAACGCCATCCAAAAGCAACTGTCAGCGCTCCTCCCGCAACGGCCCCGGCTGCGAATCCGGCCGAGAGCACGGCTACTAGAACCCCGAGCGCCTTGTTTCTCTGGGGGCCTTCGGGAAATATTCGAATGAAAATCGCGAAGGCCGTAACCGTTGACATTGCGGCTCCGATTCCTTGCAATGCCCTGAAAATGATCAGAACTAGGAGCGATGGGGCAAGACCGCCGGCCATCGAAGCGATGGTGAATAGGACAATACCCGCAATGAAGATCTTCTTCTGGCCATACACATCGCCGGCTCTTCCCATGAGCATGAGAAAGCCGGCTAGGGTCAGCCCGTAGGCACCGATTACCCATTGAAGGTCAGCGTATGTAGCCAGGAATTGGGTCCGAATAGTAGGGAGAGCCACTTGAACGATGGAGAAGTCGATGATGTCGAGAAACGACGCCATGATGATTAGTGCGAAGATGAGACGGACATGCTCGGTGCCCTGTGCAGCGCTTTCGTTAGTCTGTTCCAAGGTCTCCAAACTCCTTGCACGAAAACGCCGTATTTGCTGACCGAGTTTTATCTATTTCAGTCATACTGATCGCTCGCTCTTTCGGTTGTCTTCCTCGACTTGACGATGCGAAAAGTTGAGATGAATAATGTCAGAGAGCTAGCTAGCACTAATCCTCTCGCGTTAGATTCCACCGCCGCTCAACAAACCCAGAGGAACTAGCATAATTTCGGAGAGTGCGATTGGAATCTAGCCTGATCCTCGCTTTGACTGAGAAGTTCTTAAAGTCAGACTATTTGCTAGGCGAGCTCGCGCCCTTGCCGAAGAAGCTCTTCGGCTTCGGTCTAGTAAGATAGACTGGGATGATTATTCCAGCGATGGTTCTGATGATGCCGCCGATGAGACCCACGTTGCCGCCGTAACGGATCTCAGCTATTCCGAGCCCTATCGAGATGATGTAGATTATGATGCCCGCCATCCAAGCCCATCTCGCCCCTGTGTAGAATCCAGCACCCAGTGCGAGGCCTAGGACTCCGAAGATGATGACTATGTATGCGAGCTCGACCGGTCCCGTGCCCATTCCTGCAAGACGTGAGGCACCTCCAAAGAGGGAGAGCAAGCCTCCTGCGGCAGCAACAATTGCTATTATCGTGACACTGACAGGTCTCTGCGGCTTCGACTGGACTGTTGTCATGTACTTTGATCTTCCGTTGGGCTGATAAAACTAAAGGTTTCTCGGGAATTCGAACTTAACGCCCCATAACTCGATCCTATTTCCATGAAGCGAACCCTTTCTAAGAACAAGCTCGAAAAATCAATCGTAGCTCTTGTCTCTAACCCTAGACGATGTCCAGAGGATAATCTCAGCTGCAGCGACATCGGCCGAGAAAGAAAGTTTTCGCGACACGTTGCTCCTGAAACTTATGGCCGGGTACGGCCTGAGCATAGGAGAAATCGTGGGAACTGCACCGCGTAGATGGGAGAAGCAAACGGAGCAATGGATAGCAGCCGAGCCCAATTTGAAAGGTCTACAAATTCGAGACCTCAGCAAAGATGGAGTCTTAGTCCGTCGAAAGATGGGCGGGCCTACGGAACTTATACCGCTCAAGCCTGACCACATAGCCGAAATACGAAAACTCATCGGAAGACGAACTCAAGGTAGAATCTTTGAGATGTCCGTTTCTCGAGCCGAACAGATCGCACGAAAGTACGCAGAAAAGGCAGGCGTCCTCGGTGGAAATGTGCGTCCACAAATGTTTCGAGACTACTTCCGAAGTAATCAAGGGAGGCCGCTTCTGAGCGCCACCGTACCTCTTACCGAGGGCGGCCGTCACGTCGGGCGAAAAATCGATTATCCTGGACTCACCTACGCCCCCATAAATGAGGGAGGGGTAATCCTCCTTTTCGCGACCATGAACTCAAACGATGAACTTGGATTTTCCGTTGAGTCTATCGCAGATGCATTCCCTGACGCGCTCGTAGTTGACTACAGAGCTAACCGCGACCGCGGAGTGAAAAAATATATCGAGTTCGAATTTGTTAGCTCGAATTTCACCAAACACGGTCATGACCCAGCAAAGTGCGACATCATCGTTTGTTGGGAGCATGACTGGTGAGATTGCCCTCCCAATCTTGAAGTCATAGAGCTAAAGTCAATGATCAAGAAACTCAAAGACGTTTAGCGTCAGACCATGTATCGTTCAATTGTTGCGGTGGCTGAGCCGCTCAGAGTACTAGTGTGCCGTCTTTCTTTGTATGTCCACATGGACTGTGCTTTCCCGGTTCGGGTAGATACTTTCGTCCGCAGATTGGGCAGATTCGTCTAGGTGGTCCGGCGGGTTCATTATCGTACGGCTTTCTTGGGGCTGGTTGGTCAGGGAAGAGGAAGTGCCCCATTATTGCTCACTCAGTTCCCGTTGATTGTCGGCTGTTTGTCGCAGATGTGTGGGCGAGTGATTACTGCTTTCCCGCATGCCCAGCACCATAGTTGGCCGTGGATCATGACTCCAGGCGGGTCCCCTGGCCTCGGAGAGTTCGCGCCGGGGATCAGGAGTCGGCGGTCTATGTTTGGCATGAGGCTGTTCGGGTTTCTGCCTATGGCGGCGACAGGGTGGTAGGTCGGGGTTTCGAATCTTGACGCGTAGACCGCGAGGGCGAATGCCCATAGTCGATCGTCATGCGTCCCGGCAGGGTGTGAGAATTGTAGCTGGCCTGTCTTTGATAGTTGGAATCGTTCTGCGCTCATCTCGTTCGTCAGTTCAGGGTCGCGTCGGAAGTGCAGATGACCGTCTTGCATCAGCCGTTTGAAAGAGTCCATTATCTCCTGCTTCTTCGGTAGGGAGAGAAAGACTCCGTGCGCGTTCTTCAGTCCTGACTTGATAGCGTCTTGGACAAAGAATCCACCGAGACCTGTCTCATCAATGTAGATTCGCGAGACGGTCTGCAGCCTCTGGTTCACGAGATTCAGGTATCCCGTTACCGCGGAGAAGACAGTGCTTGGCGGGAAGGCCGTGTCGTTTACCAAGTACAGGTCCTGCCCAATCTTTTCGACAACGGCAACAGCGGAGCGATCAATCTTCAGACCTAGGTCAGCACCTACGAAGAACTTCCCGGTCCTCGACAGTCGGCCGCTGATCACGTCGTCCTTGGTGAAGGTCTCTGGACCCTCGGTTACACAGCTCTCGATGAGATCGAGAGACAAGTATGCATCCTCATCGTCCGCGAAATCTGCCTCCATCTCACGCTTCCAACGCCCTGGGTCTGTCTGATACTGTCTACGAATCTTTTCTAGAAACTCTGGATCGATAGGTCCATTCGGCTTCAGCGCGTCTTTGTAGCTGACGTGGTGGCGTGAAAAGTCTGCGAACTTTTCATCGTTTGTCGCTATGTCGTAGAAGAGAGTGTCCCTGGACCCCGGAGTGCTGGTCCCGTAGAAGCTTCCATTGGTCGTGCTCAATGCGAAGATGATCGCATCATACAACTCTTTATCGTGCTCGATGTACGCGAACTCGTCCAACACAACGACGTTCAGGGTCTCGCCCCGGATCGTATCTGGATTGTTAGGCAGAGCCTCTATCACAGACCCGTTCCGAAACGCGAGCCTCCCTTTTCGAGGCGGACCCTCAAGTACCTCCCGTCCGAGCCTCGACAAGAGTCTGGAGATCTTGTCGACCATCTTGATGCTCTGTCGCTTGCTCGGAGCAACAATCGCCGCTCTGAACCCTTTACGCGTCAGAGCGTTGAAGAGGACCGCGACCGCCATTGCAAGGCTTTTGCCGCTCTGCCTCGACCAACGAGCAAGGATGAACTGGCTTTTGTCCCGCAGAAGCTTCTCTTGATAGACTGTGGCTTGGAAGCCTAGACGCTTGAAGAATTCGACCACGTCTGTCTCTTCGACCAAGGGTCTGCTGCTTGCTTCGTCGCGTTCTCTCTCATTCTGAAAGTTATCGTAGTATCGGTTGATCTTTCTCCCGGGCGATGTTATCGTCTGTGCCTCAACCTCTACGGGCTCACTCTTCGATCACTAGCGCCACTCGATGCATCTGCGGGCCCAGCGGTCTTTCGTGGAATCCGCCCTGCGGCTTCCAGCTCCTTGAGCCGCCTCTCCCATTCTTGGTACTGTTTGTCCCGCAAGACTGTGTTCAATACTTGGGCCGTGTTCGTATGGAGCTGGGTCCATTTTTCTCGCGTTTTTGGCTCAAGCTTCTGATTCATCATCATCTCGTGCGACATTGCAAGGCTCTGTTCAAGCCGTTCGATTATGTGGGACCGAAGTTCGTTCTCGTCCCTTTCGGTTCCTTTCACTACGCTTGGTCACCCTTGTCGGCTGTTTGCTTGGAGAGTCCTTCTTCTGCTTCCTGTGCCTCTCTTCTGAGACCTCGTCGGGGTCTGGGATTCAGCGCTTCTTGCCAGAGCCCGAGAGATTTCATGGCTATGCTCCCCAGCAGCCTGATCTGTGCCTGGTCTAGAGTTCTTTCCTTGGACCCCTCTTCCAGTCGATCCAGGACGATACGGCTTAGCCGTCGAATGTTAGCCAGCAACTCATCGCACTGGCCGATTTCCCTAATCTCTTCAACCAATCTCTAACACTATTTCCTTTTTTTTTGTGGCAAGGAAACGTTCTCGCTCCACGCGTCCCGTCCCGTGGTCCAAGAGTTTTCCAGAACACCCGTGATAACGGGCGATCGCGTCTCGCGGCTACAGGCTGGCGCAGGTTGCGTGGGATCGTTTCTTGTTGCCG
>Ga0209235_1001572_pt1 | contig 12460 bp, 12 predicted proteins | sample GraSoi013_1_20cm_4_FD_185817 | JGI IMG/M metagenome (GOLD analysis project Ga0209235, IMG submission 185817) | Grasslands soil microbial communities from the Angelo Coastal Reserve, California, USA - Sample 09_25_2013_1_20cm (SPAdes) (version 2) | ecosystem: Environmental > Terrestrial > Soil >...
CGACGAGCCGCGATCCGATCTTCTTGTCGGCCATCAGCACGATGCCGTTCTTGAACTTCAGGCCCACGGTGGTGTTGCCCCGCGTGACCGCCACGCGAGCGTATTCCACCTGGAACAGGCGGCCGTCGGGGCTGAAGACCGTAATCGCGCGGTCGTACGCCATCTGGCCCGGCTGCATATGATAAACCTCGGGCCGCTAATCAAGCGGTCACTTATAAGGGTTCTTTTTGTGTTCTCGGCGAGTGCTGTCCGCGCGGTCCAAGTATTTGCGAGTCGCCGCGCGAATCGTTCCCGATGTGCCGACCGTCGTCACGCGGACCGTTTCTCCGCCGATGGCACCGATGTCGTTCAGCGCATGAATCGCGGCGTCTTTCTCGAGATGGGTGGTCCGGACGAGGCCCAACGTCCCCGCGAAGTCGACGAGCCAGAGTCGCGGCGTCGTCGTCCGCAGGGCCTCCAGCACCTCTTCGCGTCGGAACGGCCGTGACCCGTCAACCCGGAACGCGATGTATCGATATCGCGGGCGGTGCGTGCTCACGCTCGGCGATGGGGGAGAAATGGAAAAAGGTTCGGGTAAAAAGAGGAGGAGGTCAGTGTACTTCGTCCACTTCGGCGGACGTCTTGACGAGGCCCGTGTACACGTCCTTGCCGAGGAGCGACTTCGACTTGACGCCCGTGATCACCAGGAGCACGCGAACCGTGTTCTGCAGGTCGTCCTCGACGGAACAACCCCAGATGATCCGCGCCTGCGGGTTGATCTTCTGGCCCACAATCTCCGCGGCCTTCTCCGCCTCGGACACGGTCAAGTCGGGTCCGCCGACGACGCGCACGAGGGCGCCGCGGGCGTGGGTCAGGTCGACCTCGCCGAGCAACGGGGATTCCAGGGCCTCGTTGATCGCGTAGTCGATCCGGTCCCGCTCTTCCTCGCTCTCGCCGATCCCGATCATCGCGACCCCGCCGCCCTTCATGATCGTCATGAGGTCCGCGTAGTCGAGGTTCACGAGGCCGGGCTTCGTGATGATCTCCGTCATGCCTTTGATCGACTGCATCAGGATTTCGTCCGCGACCTTGAACGCGGCGTTGATCGGCAGTCGGGGTACGAGCTCGAGGAGCTTGTCGTTGTAGATGACGATCGTCGTGTCGCTGAACTTGCGGAGCTTGTCCAGGCCGGCCTCCGCGTTCTCCATCCGGATGCGGCCTTCGGACTTGAAGGGCATCGTGACGACGCCCATCGTGAGGGCGCCTTCCTCCTTCGCGACGCGGGCGACGTACTGTGCGGAGCCGGTCCCGGTCCCGCCGCCCATGCCCGCGGTGATGAACACGACGTGAGAGCCGCGGAGGAAGTCTCGAATCTCTTCCTCGTTCTCGTGGGCGGCCTGTTCGCCGACCTCCGGGAGGGCTCCGGCACCGAGGCCTTTCGTGAGGCGCTTGCCGATGAGGATCTTCTTCGGCGCGTGGACGGAGAGCAGGTGCTTGGCGTCCGTGTTCACGGCGGCCAGCTGCGCGCCCGTGATCCCGGCCTCGCTGCATCGGTTGATCGTGTTCGATCCGCCCCCGCCGCAGCCGACGATCTTGATCGAGACATTGATCGACTCGACGATCTTTTCGATCTCTTCGTCGTCGCCGTTCTTCTTCTTTTCCACGGCCTTGGCTTTCTCGGACTCGCGCTCTTCCTTCGCCTCGGCTTCCTGGTGCCGGGCCAGGGCTTCGTTGAGAAGTGATTTCATTGTGCCATCCCATCCCGATGGAGACTGACGGGCGGACGAATCCATCTTGCCCTATTTAAAAGTAGTCATACATCTGTCTGACAAACGCCGCGTTGACATCCGCCGAAGGGCTGCCACGGAAAAGGGGCTTCAGTGGGCCGTCGCGGCCATCGGGGCCATGTTGATCACGATCCCGGCGTTCGTGATCTCGAACGGATACACGGACTCGTCGTGGGACGAGCCTTTGTACTTCTCGACGGACAGGAAGCGCTTGATGCCCGTCTCGTCCCGGAGTTTGTGGAGGCGGAGCTCCCCGCGCGCCAGGAACGCCTCCGGAGGGACTTCGCCTTCCTCCGGGAGCTCGAGGGTGAGCAGCGAAGTGACCTTCGACTCCGCGAGGTATCGCATGAACGACTGCGTCGTGACGGTCTCCTCGAACTCGCGCATGCAGAAATATTTGAGGGCCGTCATCGAATCGATCACGACGCGCTCGTAGTTTCTCTTCAGGAACAGGTTCTTCAGCAGTTGCTGCAACGAGTGGACCGTGACTTCTTTGCTCTCGAAGTCCGGGGTTTTCCGGATCCGCTCCCCGATCGCTCGCATCTTCGCGGGCTCTTCCTCCGTGGAGATCTCGAGGATCGGCGTGGGCTCGAACCGTCGGATATCGGAGTTCGCGTCGAGGACGTCGAGGTCGTCCAGGTTCCAGCGGAATCCGCGCATGTTGATCTTCAGCTCGTTCGGGGGCTCTTCGAGGGCCACGAACAGGCATCGCTCCCCGCCTTCCAGGCCCTCCCGCAGGAACTGCATCGCGAGGATCGTCTTGCCGGCGCCCGGAGGACCCGAGACGATGTACGGCCGTCCCGGGACGTAGCCGCCGTGCAGCATCTTGTCGAGACCCGGGATGCCGGTCCGGATCTTGGCCGCGGCGGTCAGCGGATCACCTGGGGCGGTCGCGGCAGCTGCGAGGTCGGCGGCGGAGGCGGAGCCTGCGCGAGGCGCTCTCGGACCTCCGCGTCGCACGCGAGGGCGAGCTTCATCGCCTTCTGATAGTTCCGGCGTTGGAAGGCGAGCATTGCTCGAGACAACGACACCTCGATGTCCCGGATCGGGACCTGGCGTCGATGGGCGTCTTCGATGTGACGCATGATCGACTCAATCACGTTCGAGACCTCGTCGATGAGCCGGGTCTCGAGGAGCGATTCACCCGGCTTCGGAGCGGGGCTCGACACCCGCGTCTGCGCGGGGGCGTCCAGGTAGACGACCATTCCGTTGTCCCCGATCGAGATTGGATGCATCCGATCGTCGAACGAGGAACCACGGAACTTGTCGATCGAAATCGCGCGGCGGATCACACTTCCGTCGATCCACTTGTGGAGCCGTACCTCGCCGCGTGCGAGGAAGAACTCCGTCTCGAGGATCTTCTTGTTGAGGCGTTCCGAGACGATGAGGGTCGTCGCCTCCAGTTCCGCGAGGAACCGGACGAACGATTGGATCAGGATCCGACTGTCCTGGCCTTGCATCGCGAACATCTTCAGCGCGGTCATCGAATCGATGACGACGCGCTTGTACCGCTGCTTCGTCCGCTCGAGGTGATGCAAGAATTCCTGTTTGATCATCTTCTGCACGCTGTGCACGGTGACCTCGAGGGCGCGGATCTGGGAGGACTGGCGGATCTCCGTGACGTCCTCCATGTCCCGCACGTCGAGGGACGTGCCGACGTCGATCACGGACCGCTGGCGTTTGTGCGCGCGGATGTCCGGGGTCGCATCGAGGATCTTGAGACGGTCCAGGTTCCACCCGAACGTGGCCATGTTCGCCTTGACCTCGATCGGCGGCTCGTCCAGCGTGACGAGGAGGCACGGTTCCTGCTGTCGGAGGCCCTCGAGGAGGAAGTGGAGGGCCAGAATCGTCTTGCCGCTCCCGGTCGGGCCCGAGACGACGTACGGTCGCGCAGGCAGCAGGCCGCCGGTCAGCATCGTGTCGAGACCCACGACGCCCGTCTTGACGCGATCCATTGAAAGCCTGCCGAGCGCCGGACCACCCGGCCCATAATGCATAAAAGCTCCGTCGTGAGAATCAGGCCACAAGATGAGTCACAGGAGAGAGCCGAAAGTTAACCTTAAACGAGGTTAACTTTCTCGGACTTTGCGAAATCGACACGATGGCCACAACGAAGAGACCGCCGCCGACGTCGGAACTCGATAGCGGGGGATGGACTTTCCGGGCCTGAGGCCGTTCCTCACCGCCCTTTTGAACCATCGATCTCCGGGTGTCTCACCGGGGACCTGGGAGTCCCGGGGTATGAGCCCGACGGGATATCCTGGCTACCCCACCCCGCTACCTCAGCACATCGAGCCACGGCGCGCCGGCGGTCGTCCGTCCGCATTGGAACGTGTCGGATAAACCTATCGCGGGCGCCAGCTCAGAAAAACTTCCGGAAGCGCGCGAGGTCCTCGAGAGTTCCCTTCAGTTTGATCTTGCCGGTGGCGTACGCCTTGAACGGACCGATCTCCCGGAGGATGAGTCCGCGCAGCGTATCCGCATCGGTGGAAATCGTGATGTCTGCAGGATCGACGCCACCGTCGATCAGACCGGCCACCTTCCGATCCGCGAGGGTGAAGTGATACTTCGTGCCGTCCTTCAGTTCGATCAGGACGGTCTTCCGGAGGCCGACGAGCTCCGCCCCGAGCGCGGGATCGGACGCGACCTTCGCGTTGAACTTGCGAATCAGGTCCTCGAGCATCTCCCTCATCGCTACCGACCGCCGAATTCATCGAGCTTTCGGTTCCGCGACTCCGCGAGCAACCGCCGGGCGGTGTCCCACGAGGTCCGCGTGTGCGGCGGCAGAGTCCCGTTTTTCTTAATCCACTTTTCCAGGAACGTGATCGTGTCCGGATCGGACGAATAACCCGAGCCGATCGTATCGCCGATTTCGGCCTCGATCGCACGCATCTCTCGGTCTCGGCGGACTTTCGCCAAGATCGACGCCGCGCTCACGACCGGGAAGAGCTCGTCCGCGTTGTGCTGGGAGACGACCTCGACGGCGAAACGCAGTTCCCGCTGCACACAGCGCTTGAATTCGATCTCGTCCACGTCCGCGGCGTCGACGTAGGCAGTCTCCGGATGCAGCCGCTCGATGAGCTGAGCGAAGAGCTTCGCCTCGAACTCGTTCAGGGACATCTCGGCGCGCATCATATCGATCTCCTCGGCGGGAATCACGAGGAGCTCCCAGGTCGCGACCTTCTCGATCTCGGGCGCCAGCGCCTCCCGCTTCTCCGGCGAGAGTTTCTTCGAATCTCGGACGTTCATGTGGCGCAACGCGACGTCGGACTCGACCGCGACGCCGGCCACGACGAGCGGACCGAGGACGGGACCTCTCCCCGCCTCGTCGACGCCGACGATCACGGCTCACGCCTCGAACAGCTCGCGGGCCGTCTCTTGCGCTCGAGCGATGACGTCCGCCTCGTCGACGGTTCGCACGACGCCCCCCGACATTAGAATCTGGCCATCGACGATCGTCGCTTGCACATCGCTCCCCCGGCCGCTGTAGACCAGGTGCCGGATGACGGTTTCCGGATAAAAAGGAGTTGTGTGGGCGCCTTTCAGAGAGACGACCGCGAGATCCGCACGCTTCCCGAGCTCGATCGAACCGATTTCCTGTTCGACGTGTAACGCGCGGGCTGCCTGGATCGTCGCGAGGTCGAGGACGCTCTGCGCCGACATCACCCGCGCGTCCCACCGGGTCGCTTTGTGCAGGAGCGCGGCGACCTTCATGTCCGCAAAGACGTCCATCCCGTTGTTCGAGATCGGCGAGTCGGTCCCGAGGCCGACGACGACGCCTTCTTCGATCATTTCGGGCACCGGCGCGACGCCGCCACTCGCGAGCTTCATGTTGGAAACCGGGCAATGAGCGACGCTCGTGCCGCAACGGGCGAGGGCGCGGACTTCGTTCATCGTGACCCAAACGCAATGCGCCGCGGTGACCCGCTCCCCGAGGAACCCGATCTTCTCGAGCCACTCGACCGGTCGAAGGCCGGTCTTCTCGCGATGGGCTTCCACCTCCCCGCGCGTCTCGGAGAGGTGCGTGTGGAGTCGGACATCGCGTCGCTCGCCGATTTCTTTCGCCTTCGTGTAGGTTTCCTCCGAGGCCGAGTAGACGCCCTGCACGCCGACGGAGGGCGTGACGAGAGGATCGCCCTTCTGCTTCGCGACGAATGCGTCGGCGTTCTTCACCGGGCTGCCGTGCTGCGTCGTGAAGGCCTCATCGAGCGTGACCCACGACAGAAACCCACGCATCCCCGATTCGCGCACGGCCCGCGCGATCTCGTCTTCCCAGTAAAACAGGTCGTGAAAGCTCGTCGTCCCCGAACGGATCATCTCGACGCATCCGAGGAGCGCACCGATTTGCACGTCGCGCCGCGTGAGCTTCGCGTCGATCGCGGAGGCTTTTGGAAGCATCTCTTCGAGCGGCATGTCGTCCGCAACGCCGCGGAGGAGCGTGTTCGCGACGTGGTGGTGGAGGTTGATGAAACCGGGAAGGACGGCGCACCCGGAGCAATCGATGACCTCGTCCGCGGTGCGATCCACCTCGCCCACCGCGACAATTCGCCCGTCTTCCACGAGAAGGTCACCGGACACGAGCCGACGCTTTTCGTCCTGGGTGATGATGAGGCCACCGCGAAGCAGGAGGGACATCGGTGGCCCGTCGATGGGACGAGCCGTAGAAAGGGTTTTCGCGGCTTCCCGCGCAATCGGAGAGACGGGAATGGTTGCCGTTGCGAATCCTGGAAATGGCAAGAGTATTGCGGACGCAAGTCCCTGTGCGCGCGTGGACGTCGATTTCTCGAAGGCTCTTCAAGAATGCCTCGATCAAGTCGGACCCGGCCGCGTGGCGACGTGCGGAGCCATCGCGCGGGCGTTGGGCGACATTCGGGCGGCCCGATCGGTGGCCACATGGTTGAACACTCATCCGGACACGGCGGGGAGCCACCGCGTCGTCCGCGCGGATGGCCGTCCGGTTCTCGTATCCGCATCATCGGAACTCGAGCGAGAGGGTTTCCAGCTAGTGCGTGGGCGTGTCTCATCGGAACTCATCCTTGACGTGTTGCAACCCGTCGGCCTTCTCACCACGCTCCGAGACGAGCAACGGAAGCTCAGCGACCGCGTCATCGAACTGGACACGGGCCGACAATTCGAACGCATCGCCGGCGTCGACGCAGGCTATGACGGAGATGCGATGTATGTCGTGGCCGCATCCGTCGACCTAAAGGATCTCAATCCAATCGACATTACCGCGGTAAGGCATCACGTCGATTTTCCGTACATCCCGACATACCTGGCTTATCGCGAGTTTTCGGGAATCGAGGCAGCCGTTCGTCGCCTCAATCAGCGACCGGACGTCCTCCTCGTTGACGGTCACGGCCGTCTGCATCCCGCTCTCTTCGGAATCGCGTGCTACGTGGGAGTACGACTCGACCTTCCGACGATCGGCGTGGCGAAGCACCCGCTGGTTGGTCGTGTGACGAAGAGAGGCCATTCGCCCTCAGGTGTGACGGCGATCGAATTCCGAGGTCAGGTCCGCGGATACGCGTGGACTCCGCAGGGCCGCGAGCGGCCGAACTTTATCTCAGTCGGCCACCGCATCTCTCTGGATCGCGCGCTTGAAGTGGTTCGCGCGTCAACCCTCCGCGGATATCCCGAACCGCTGAAGATCGCAAATCGAATTGGCCGGGAGATGAAAAGGAATAAGAGGAATGAAAAACGGGAAAAGGGTGCGACGCGATGAGTCGCCGAGCGACAAATCATCGCGAGGGCTGGCCGGGCAAGCGCCTATCTCTTCTTTTTCTTGCCCTTCTTTTTCTTGGCCACTTGTTTCCTCCCTATTTTCTGTATAGTCAAAAGGGGTCTTAAAAGTAGCGAAGCGACAAAAATTCGTCCATTCTACGATTTATATAAAAAGGAGAAGATGCGAAGCACGCAGCGAAACCGTTTTGGAGTGCATCCGCATCACACGCGCCGTGGAAATCTTGGTGTTCGGTGCGGGCGCGATGGGAAGCTTCTTCGGAGGCCTTCTTTCTCAACGGCACAATGTGACTCTCATCGGGAGGGCGGAGCACATTTCGGCGATCAAATCCCACGGCCTTCGAGTTCGTGGAAAGACGGCGATTATTGCGAAACCGAGCGCCGCAACCCGCGTGCCGCAGAACGCGAAACCGGACTTCGTGTTCATCACGACGAAGTCGTACGATACCGCGAACGCGATGATTGCGTTGCGTCCCTTCGCCGACCGCGCGATCTTCGTGACGCTTCAAAATGGTCTCGGGAACGCCGAGACAATCGAGAAGGCGGCACGGCGCGTCGTCGCGGGCACAACGGCGCACGGCGTCACGTTCGTCGGCCCGGGCGAGATCCGGCATGCCGGCGTCGGCGAAACTGTACTTGGCGCGTGGACTCGCGTCGACGAATCGGACCTCGTCCGCTTGCGGGATCTCCTCGCGGACGTTGGAATCGTCGCGAGCGTGACGAGTGACATTCAAACAGAACTGTGGTCCAAGCTCGTCGTGAACGCATCAATCAATCCGATTGCCGCTCTTGCGGAGGTCCCGAACGGGCGGCTCGTACGGGACAAGCGCCTTCTGGGCCTCATCGAGAATGTGTGCCGCGAGGCGACCGCGGTCGCGAAGGCCGAAGGCGCGCACGTCGATGAAGAGGAGTTGCGACATCGCACGCTCCTCGTCGCGAAGCGGACCGCCGCGAACCGGGCGAGCATGCTCCAAGACTTGGACCGGCACCATCGAACAGAAATCGACGCGATCACCGGATCAATCGTACGGGCCGCAGGACGCCATCGGATCCCCGTTCCCCTGAACGCGGGGCTGTACGCGCTCGTGCGGGGCAAGGAGGCGGCCTTCCGCGCGGTCTCGGGGGCGAACGTTCGCGACCAAACCTTATAAACTACTCTTTGACTCCCCTCTAGTACTCAACCCCGTTGCGGCTCTCGAGGCCACAGCGAGAGGTGGTGTAACTTTGGCCAAAATCAAGATTGAGAACGTCGTCGCCTCGACGTCCCTGGGAGAGGAACTCGACCTCCAGGCGATCGCCCTCGCCCTCGGAGGGGCGGAGTACGAGCCGGAACAGTTCCCGGGACTCATCTACCGATTGAAGGAACCCAAGACGGCGACGCTCCTGTTCCGCAGCGGGAAAGTCGTCTGCACGGGCGCAAAGAGCCTCGAGCACGTCAAGACCGCAATCGACATGGTCGCGAAACAGATCGAGGCGGCCGGCATCCCGATCAAGAAGAACCCGGTGATCGAGGTCCAGAACATCGTCGCCTCGTCGGACCTCGGGACTGAAATCAACCTGAACGCGATCGCGATCTCTCTCGGCCTCGAGAAGGTCGAGTACGAGCCGGAGCAGTTCCCCGGCCTCGTGTACCGGATCGACGTGCCAAAGGTGGTCGTCCTCCTGTTCGGGAGCGGCAAGCTCGTGTGCACGGGCGCCCGGAAGCCCTCGGATGTCGAGGAGGCCGTTGAGAAGATTACGCAGGAGCTGAAGGCCGCCGGGCTGCTCCGCTAGCGCGATGTTAGAACTTCGAACCGAGGTTGAGATCGACGCGACGGTCGAACGCGTGTGGGAAGTCCTGACCGATTTCGAGAGGTTCCCGGAGTGGAACCCGTTCATCCGGCGGATCCATGGCAAGATGCAGGTCGGCTCGCGACTCGACGTGCTCATCGGGGCGACGGGGACCCGGCCGATGCGATTTCGACCCACCGTCAAGGCGGTCATCCCGAACCGCGAGCTGCGATGGCTGGGCCGCCTCGGCCTTCCTCGACTCTTCGACGGCGAACACATTTTTCAAATCGAACCCCTCGGATCGATGCGCACTCGGTTCATTCAGCGGGAGCAATTCCGCGGTCTGCTCGTCCCCCTCCTGGCTCGGAGCCTCAATCGTGACGCCCGCCGAGGATTCGAGGAGATGAACCGCGCGCTCCAAGCACGCATCAACGTCCCTCCCGCGACTCGGCCCGGAACCGGGAAAGCCTAAGAGACCGCCCTCGTTTGGCGAGGCGTGGCCATCTTCGACAACCACATCCATCTGCGTGCGAGCTTCAAAGGCGTCGAGGCCGCGAAGACATTCGAGAAGTCGGGCGGCACCGCGATCCTGCTGACTCACAGCCCGTACGCGGAGGTGCCAATCGCCCGCGCGGACGACTACGAAAAAGCATACGGGTTGACGCTCGCAATGGCAGACGCCGTCCGCGCCGCCACTCACCTCCAGGTATTCGTCGCGCTTGGGCCGTATCCGGTCGAATTCATGCACTTGCGGGAGACGCTGGGCCACGAGGCTGCGATGGTTGCGATGAAGCGTGCGGTCGACCTCGCCGCGAACCACATTCGGCAGAGGCGGGCGGTCGCTTTCGGCGAAATAGGGAGACCGCATTTTCCCGTCGACGCGGACATCATCCGAGCGTGCAACGACCTCGTCGCATATGCGATGGCTCAAGCGAAGGGCATCGAATGCGCGGTCGTCCTCCATACCGAGGACCCGACCCCCGCGACGTTCTCGGAGTTCGCAGCCATGGCCGCGCAAGTAGGGCTCGACCCGAAGTACGTCGTGAAGCATCACTCGACGCCTTTCACGCGACCTGAGGACACCTCCGGACTCGTGCCATCGATCCTTGCGAAGGAAGAGCTCGCGGCGGAGGCCCTGAAAGGGGGGTCCCGATTCCTCCTTGAAACGGACTACATCGACGATCCGAATCGGCCCGGGGCGGTGCTCGGACCTGCGACGGTACCGAAAAAGACGAGAGCGTGGCTTGAGAAAGGTTTCCTGACACAGGAGCAGGCTTGGTCCATCCATCACGACCTGCCCGAACGGACGTATCGCATCCAAATCGACTGAATCACACAGCACGGCGCAACTTGGGATCCGACCCGGCGACGACGCGGCGAGGAGGGCCCGTGGTGACGGTGATTTTCCGCTCACCGTTCTAACGATGGATGTGAAAACCGCGGAATTCTTCCTTTGGCTCGGACCATGACACCTCGACCGATTCGACTCGTGCATAGGGTTGGGACGTCTTGTTCCACTCAATGCAGGCTTCGATCGTGGACCGGTCGCCTTCGAAGACCGCCTCCACGCTCCCATCCCATCGGTTCTGGACGTACCCGGCGAGGCCCAACGACTCGGCCTTCTCCGCACAGTGTGCTCGGAAGTAGACCCCCTGGACGCGTCCCAGAAATACGACGACCGCGCGGGCCTTCACTGCGAAGCGAATCGATGCGATGCGAAAGTACTTTATCCTGACGACCGGCGATTCGTGCACACGATGCCGGGAGGCGCCGAGGACGACGATCCTGCACACGTCGATCGCCTGCGGCCGTACGTCGAACGCGCGCGAACATTCACTGGATGGAACATCGACCGGGTTGCGCCGAGACGAATTGGGTCCGGACTGCCTTGGGACTACGAGCAACGCGCAGAGGATCTCATGGCCCACTCCTCGTATGCGCTCGACCTCGGGACAGGGGGTGGGGAACTCTTCGCGGAACTCTGTAAAGGACACCATGCCCGAGCCGTCGCGTCGGAGCCGTGGGACGTGAATGCTCCGATCGCCAAGCGGCGGTTGTCCCCCCTGGGCGTCGAGGTGCTTCGCGCGCAGAGTCTCCACCTCCCGTTTCGAGACGGCGTGTTTGACCTCGTGCTCGATCGGCACGAAGAGATGGATCCGAAAGAAGTCCACCGGGTCCTCGAACCCGGAGGGAGCGTGCTCACCCAACAGGTGGGCCGGAACGAGTGGAACGAATTGCGACATCACTTCCCCCGGATGCAAGACTTCGGCCCGCTCTTCGATCAGTATGCGCGGGGATTCCGCCAGGCCGGGATGACGATCGCCCGGGCCGAAACACGCGACATTCGCGTGGCGTACCGCGGGCTCGGCGAGCTCGTGTATCTGCTCTGTGTGTCGCCTTGGACGATCCCCGACTTTGACCCCTTAGAGCGGGACCTCGCTCCGCTCCTGCGCGCCGAGGATCGGCTCACGACTCCCGACGGCCTCGTGCTCACCGAGAGCCGCTTCATCATCGAGGCCCACAAGCCGACCTAGCCTCGGTGGTCGATTGTGGTCCGCCCGGCCCTCTATCCGGCCGTCGGACCATCGCCGGTTTCGGGAAGGGGCGCCGCACTTTTCTTATACGCCAGCCCGCTATCGCTCTCTCCCCGGGGGGGTTCTCCCATGAAGCGGAACAAGGTTCAGGACCTCCCTGTATCTGACTTCATGTCCACGAATCTCGTGACCGCCACCCCGGACGAGACGCTCGGGGATGTCCTCGGGAAGATGAAGTCGCACGACATCCACGAACTCCCGGTGATCGATCGCAAGAAGCTCGTCGGCGTCGTCACGATGCGGGAGCTGATGCGGCGTCGAAATCTCCCGCCGGCCACGAAAGTGTCGACGGTCCTCGAAGTCCCGCCGGAAGTCACGCCGGAAACCCCGCTTCCCGAAGCCGCGGAGAAGATGATCTCGGCCGGATTCCGCGCGATCCCCGTCGTGAAGGGGAAGGCCCTCGTCGGAATCATCTCCCGGTCGGACATCGTCCGAGCCCTCGTCGAGACGCGGGCCCTGGCGGGCGTCCTCGTGCGGGACTTCATGACGCCGAACCCCCAGGCCGTGGCGGAGGACGACACGGTCGAGCACGCGGTGCAGATCATACGGTCCCTCGGCGAACGCTCCGTGCCGGTCGTCGACAAGCAC
>Ga0209235_1001575_pt1 | contig 12451 bp, 16 predicted proteins | sample GraSoi013_1_20cm_4_FD_185817 | JGI IMG/M metagenome (GOLD analysis project Ga0209235, IMG submission 185817) | Grasslands soil microbial communities from the Angelo Coastal Reserve, California, USA - Sample 09_25_2013_1_20cm (SPAdes) (version 2) | ecosystem: Environmental > Terrestrial > Soil >...
CTCCGCGGGACGCGCCAAGATTGCTCCACCCCTGACAAAGAACACAAGTTGATCGAGTTTGCTCGACGACGCGCCGAAGCGCCGGTGGAACCAACCGCGGCCATTGCACAGGGCAGGCAGGCTTGAAATCCATGGAACCCGGTGCTTAAAGCGTGCCCGCAGTACCCACTCGGGGGTCCACCAATGAGACGAACCTATCTGGCATACGCTGGATCTGTCGCGATTGCAGTCGTCGCGTTCCTCATCTCAACGCGGCTCGTTGCGGAGCAGCAGAAGGCGCACGCGGCGCTTCGCATCCAGAACCCAGACGATCTGAAGTGGTCGCCCGTGGGGTCGCTTCCCTACGGGGCCGAGGCCGCTGGCCTCGACGGCGACATGACCAAGAAGACCGAGTTTACCGTCCGGCTGCGCTTGCCTCCGAACTACAAGGTGCCGCCCCACTTCCATCCCGCAGACGAGCACGTCACCGTCATCGACGGCAGCTTCTACATGGGCATGGGCGATACCTTCGACGAGGCGGCCGCCAAAGAGATGAAGACGGGTGGCTTCCACTCCATCCCCAAGGGCACGCGCCACTACGCCTTCACCAAGGGAGCGGCGATCATCCAGCTCCATGGCAACGGGCCCTGGGGCATTACCTACGTCAACCCCGCTGACGATCCGCGGAAGACCGCGAAAAAGTAGAGCCGGTACAGAGGAAATCGCCCGTAGCAGTGTACGCGCAGAAACGCGAGCGAACGCTACCGCGTGGCACGGTGTTGAAGCTGGTTGGTCTGCGGCCGGATCGCAATTCGCGGCTGTCGCTTGCAAACCGAGCCCGCAATCAGGCCAGTGGAGGGCTTGACGGCACTATTCAAGTAGTCTATAGAGCACTTGACCATGCCCAAGGACCCCTCGCATCGCCTCTTCAAGGACCGCTTGTACGGGCAGTTCGCCCGCATCGGGAAGGCGCTCGCCAGCCCGCATCGCCTCGAGCTCCTCGAATTGCTCGCCCAGGGCGAGCGCACCGTCGAGTCGCTCGCCAACGAGATCGGCCTCTCCCTGGCCAACGCCTCGCAGCACTTGCAGGCGCTACGCGAAGGCGGCCTCGTCGAGAACCGCAAGGAGGGCCTTTACGTCCACTATCGCCTTGCCGACCCGTCGGTCTTCGCGTTGTGCAAGGCCCTGCGCAGCGTCGCCGAGCGAAGGTTCGCGGAGCTCGAGCGCCTGGTGCGCGATCATTTCGGCGATCGCTCCAATCCGGAGCCGGTGAGGATGGACGAGCTTGTCGATCGCGCCCGCAAGCGCGACGTCATTATCCTCGACGCGCGCCCGGCGCACGAGTTCGCCGCCGGGCACATTGCGGGCGCGGTCTCGGTGCCGGTGGACGAGCTCCAAGAGCGGCTGCGCCGGCTGCCCAAGGCCAAGGAATACGTCGCCTATTGCCGTGGCCCCTACTGCGTCTACGCCGATCGCGCGGTCGAGTCGCTGCGCGCCAGCGGCCGGCGCGCACGGCGCCTTTTGGACGGCTTCCCCGAGTGGAAGGCCGCCGGCCTTCCCATCGAGATGGAAGAGGAGGGAGGAGCTGAATCATGACACGCTGTCCTTGGTACCTGGCCGGACCGTTGTTCGGACTGATCATCGTCGGCCTCCGCGCGACGCTGAACAAGCCGCTGACTGGATTGGGGTGCTACATCGATCTCGCCGAGCACGTCGCGACGCCGCAGCGCCTCGGCTATCGCGCATTCATGCTCTTCGGATTCGTCATCGGCGGCGCGCTATTCGCCGCCACCCTCGGAAGCTTCCACTTCTCGCTCGCGTATGGGACCGCGGGAGAGGTCCTGCCTGCCGCTTTGGGCGCGCAAGTTCCCCTGCTGCTGCTCGGCGGCGCCCTGATGGGCTTCGGGGCGCGCACCGCGGGTGGGTGCACCGGCGGGCACGGCATGTCCGGGACGTCTTTGGGCTCGCTATGCGGTCTCGAATCAGGACGCCAAGGGGGTCCGCTTCGGCGCCCGAACCGTCAAGGGTCCGGACATGGTCCGCGACATCAAGGCGGTCGTGGAGAAGAAAATCCCGCTCTACGCGGTGGCGGATGATCTCGCCGAGCGCGGAATCTCGATCTCCCAGTTGATCCCGGGTGTCGAGCAGATCCAACGACGCGGGATTGCCAAGCTCATCGACGGCCACGACCACATCCTGACCTGGTAACGGGTGTTTCGTCGGCAAGTGCAGGCGGCCCGGGCGCTTGTACGGGAAGGCCTGTGATCGGCGACGGCTGAAACATCAGGACCGATGCCGGCTTGCGGAGATGGACCTTCGAACTAGACTGACTGATCGGTCAGTTCAGGCATTTAGGGACCAGCAGCGCACGCGCGAGCGCTGTAGTGCCTGCCCCACGCGCGTTGAAGCGCCGCGTCGGCTGCGGGATCGTGAGTCGCGAACGCAGATCGACCGTTGTGCTCTCGAATGCATTACCTACGTCAACCCGGCTGACGATCGGAAGACTGCGACAGACCGAGGAGATCGTTGCAGCGGTGTACGCGCAGAAGCGCACTGAAAGAGCGGAGGCAGCGGGCTCACTCGCCCATACGCCTTGAATTCCCCCTGCGGCGGCCGGTGTCGCACAGTCGCGGTTGTTCTGCTAGGCTCGGTCCAGTGCAGGAAGGAAGCGTCGAGTTGGCAGAACGCCCCTTCGGTCCTGGTTCAAAATCGACATCCAGCATGAAGTGGAAAGGAGGAGACCATGCGTTCGGGTCAGATCGGACCTCATCTTCTCAGAAATGCAGCTGTACTCGCTGTCGCGATGTCTCTCGTATCCGTGTCAGAGGCCTGGGCAGCGAAAACGGAAACGTTCGTACCCACAACCATCCAGTACCCCGGCTCGACGTCGACCGGGGCGAGAGGCATCAACAATAAGGGCGATATTGTCGGCACCTATGTTTGCGCCGTCGCATGCGTCAATCCCGTGACCGGAGAAACGAGTACGCCTGGGACTCACGGGTTCCTGCTGCGAGACGGCGTCTATACGCGCATTGATGTGCCCGGAGGCACGGGGACGGTCGCGCGGGGCATCGGCGAGCAAGGAACCATCGTCGGACATTACAACGTTGCTGCCGTGACGCATGGATTCGCTTACTTCGAAGGCTTCTACCTCAATCCCATCGACGTACCGGCGGAAGACTTCGATCATCCAGCTTCGCCACTCCGCGACACCCTCCCGGTGCGTATCTCGCCTAAAGGCGACATCGTGGGATGCTTTCACGAAGACAACCAGACCATGACGACCATGCATGGTTTCCTCCTGCATCACGGCAAATTCACTGTCCTTGCAACTCCGCACAAGGCCGATGATAGAAGCAGCCATGACCCTGACACCATGAGTAATGGCGTCGCGTCGACCGGCGAGATTGCCGGGTTTTATCTGTCCTCGGGTGTGAGCTACACAGCCAAGAGAAACGTCATCGCGACCACATTCACGTTTGAAGGAAACCTCTTCACGTTGGCCTGGGACGTCAACGCCAGGGGCGATATCGTCGGTGTGCACGGTGACAATCAGGCCAACACAGTCGGAGCTCCCGTAAATCCGCACGGCTTTCTTCGAACCAAAGACGCTGAATACCGTAGTCTTGATGTGCAGGGCGCGATCAGCACGCAGGTATTCGGCATCAATGTCGTCCGCGACATCGTGGGCGCTTACACGGACGCGACGGGGACGCATGGATTTGTGTACAGGCTGAGGCTTGACGATCGGCGTGATGATGAGGATGAGCGAGACGACCGAGATCAATAGGTTTCGTTCGCAGCTCGCCCTAAGTCGTACCGAAGAACGGAGAGGTCGGATAAGTCTCGTTCTGTTGCCCCGAGCTCTCCTCGCCACATCACGACCAGCGTAGCAGAGCGCGACGGGGGGTGCGGGGGGTCTGCCACACCGCGGGTGCGGTGCTGGCCACCATCGACGCCAAGGATCCCAACCTGTTCAGCTTCCACCCGCGCATCGTCGCCGGCAACGTCGACAAGCCTTGAGGTCCTCGATCTCCACGGAGGGTCGCTCTTCGACCCTTCGTGCGGGCTGCTAAGATTGGCTTTATCAAGCTCAGGCTACGGAGCGTGAGGGTGCAGGATTGGCCGGGAGCTCATCCCGGCGGTGGAAGCTGAAACCTGCAGCGCGGCCCGGAGGCACGGCTGAGTCGCGCGTCGAGTGTCGCGAGCGGCGCATCGAGGGCCTCTGCCAATGCGACGTACCAGCCATCGTAGCAGGTGACGTTGCCCCGCAGCTCCCACACGCGCGACGAGAACGGAGCGTACGGAAACAGCTCGATTCGTAGCGCCAGCAGATCTGCATGCGCCATGGAGGCCGCGTCTGCCGTCAGCTCGCCACTCGCAACCGCGCGGCGGAGGATGTTCGCCACCTCGACAGGCATCAGGTGCGGTGCAGCCAACGCTTCGCCGCCGAGCAGGCCGTCCGCCCACGTGCCTTCTCTCCCGCCGTCCACCAGGGCGGCCACGACGAAGGCGGCGTCGATCACCAACATCAGCGACGGTCTTCACGGCGGTGAGCGAGGATTTTCTCCGCAGAGAGCCGCGTGCCTGTTCGCTGCTTGCGCTCGCGGATTCTCGCCAGGACCGTTTCGACGTCGGGCCGATTGGCCAGCTCGATGAGCTGCGCGCGAAGGTACTCTTGTAACGACCGTCCCGACAGCGCCGCGCGCGCGGCCAGCTCATCACGCGCCCTGTCGGGGACGTTACGGATGGTGATGGAGGTAGCCATGCTGCTATTTTGCTGCCATCGCCTGCACAATGCAAGTCAACCTTCGCGACGTGGCCGGCACGAGGCCAGTTGTCGCGGCGGTCGTCGAGAGCCGCGGGGTCCACGCCATCGAGGTAGCGGACGTTGACTTTGTCGCTGCGGGGCTACGCCGCTCCCTTCACACGTCGATCACGCGTCCGCGATGCTCGCGAGGACACGCTTCATCACGGCGAGCTCGCTCGCCCAGTAGCCGCTGACCTTCGGGAGGTCGTCGGCGATGTCGCCCAGCCGGCGATGATAGAAGATGTGGAGGGCCGGCGGCGGCAGCGCCCCCTGATCCGGGAAGAGCTTCGACGGCACGAACGCGAGTTGGACGAACGGGGCAAGCCGCAAGAACTCGACGACGGGCGCGCTGCAGGACCGGCAGTGACCCCGCCTCGCCGCCGGTGGAGGCCGATAGCGCTTGAACTCGATCTGATGGCCGACTCGCAGCGTGATGCTTCCCGCCCAGAAGGCCGTCACGTCGGCGTACGGCTGCCGGTTGAATGCCTGGCAGATGGTGCAGTGACAGAGGAGACGCACGAGCGGCCTGCCCGACACCTCGAAGCGCGATGCGCCACAAGGACAGGCGCAGGCTTGCTGGATACGGTTTCTCACGGCGTCCCCTTCGCCATCTACGCAGGCCCATACCGCTGAAGCTCGCCCGCGAGTTCAGCACGAACACGGCTTCGGTTGCATCATGATGACGGGACGGACGGCTCTCTTGCGTGTCCGGGCTCCCGTCACCACTAGCAGACCTGAATGGCGCTCCGCCACCTCCCGCGGGTCCTATGCAGGAGTCCCATGCCTCGACCGGGGCACGGCGCGACCCTTGCCCGTTCATGCTCGTCGTGGGCGGCGGTCAGTTGCCCTGGGCGGTTGTCGCGCCATCCGTAGGATTTTGCGCCAGCGACGTCGACGGCGTTTCGACGGTCTGCGGCTCGTATCCGTTTCCCGACCGCTCCTCGCCCCAATCCCTCGCGATCATCGACTGCACCGAAGGGCTGGTCGGCGCCGGTACCGTGTTGCCCGCCACGGCGCGGGCATCGTCCGTGCTGGTGACCTCCGCGTTCGCCTGCGGGTTGTGGTCGATGGACAGCTGGCTCGTGTATTGCCCGTTGAGCGCGCGGGCCTCGTCCGTGGTGGTCGGAATCGGGTTCGCCCGGGCAACGCCGCCCACGGCGGACAGCGCGAGCGCGACGGCGATGGACAGTGTCAGTTTCGAAGACATTTTCGTTCTCCTTTTCAGTGCCGCAATCTTCGGCGTTCGGTGATTTGATGGCGTGACGATCTGAGCCGGTTCGTTATTCCCGGCTCGATCCAGACCAGGGCCGGTCTGCTGCGGACGAGCGGCGCGAAAAGCGCGCTCGGAGCGGACGCATCAGCAGATCCGCAGCATCGCATTCGTTAAGCGAACGTTAACGGCCGTCATACTTTGGTATGCCTCGGGCTACCAGGCAGCTCAGGACCGGCGGCTGCGCCCGCCGGACGGGGACCGCTGTGGCGGAACGTTTGCTCGACCCCGGCCGATCAGGCCAGCGGCGGCTCGCCAATGGCCTCCGCCGGAGGCGGCTTCATGGCGCCGGTCATGATGGCGACCGCGTCGGACATGGAGTGGGCCTTGGGATCGATGATGGCGATGCGGCGCCCGAGGCGATGGATGTGGACGCGGTCGGCCACCTCGAAGACGTGGGGCATGTTGTGGCTAATGAGGACGATGGGCAGGCCGCGCCGCTTCACGTCGAGCATGAGCTCCAGCACCTTGCGCGACTCTTTGACTCCGAGCGCGGCGGTGGGCTCGTCCATGATCACCACCCGCGTGCCGAAGGCGGTGGCGCGCGCCACGGCGATGCCTTGCCGCTGGCCGCCGGAGAGGGTCTCGACCGGCTGGTCCACGCTCTGGACAGTGAGCAGCCCGAGGGTGGTGAGCCGCTCGCGCGCCTCGCGGCGCATGCCGGCCCGGTCCAGGTGGCGGAAGAACGCTCCCACCAGCCCGGGCCGGCGCCGCTCGCGGCCGAGGAACATGTTCTCGGCCACGGTCAGCGCCGGCGACAGCGCCAGGTTCTGGTAGACGGTCTCGATGCCGGCGGCCCGAGCGTCCAGCGGCGAGCGGAAGTGGACCGGCCTGCCGTCCATCAGGACCTCACCGGCGTCGGGCCGGAGGGCCCCCGCCAGGATCTTGATCATGGTGGACTTGCCGGCGCCGTTGTCGCCGATCACTCCCAGTATCTCGCCCGGCTTGAGGTCGAAGTCGGCGTGGTCGATGGCCACCACCTTGCCGAAGCGCTTGACGAGCCCCCGGGCCTGCAGGACAGGAGCGGATGGGGCGGCGCCGGGGGCGTTCACGTGGCGAGCCTCCGGATCCACTGGTCCAGAGCCACGGCCACGATGATGAGCAGGCCGACCGTCAGCTCCTGCCAGGTGTTCTGCAGGCCGGCCAGCGCCAGGCCGTTGCGGAACACGCCGACGATGAGGGCGCCGAAGAGCGTGCCGGTGATGCTGCCGCGCCCGCCGAAAAGGCTCGTGCCCCCGATGACCGCCGCGGTGATGCTGTCGAGGTTGGCGGTGGCACCGGCGTTGGGGCTGACGGCGCCGATGCGGCCGATGAGGATCCAGGCGGCCACGGAGCAGAGGAAGCCGGCCAGCGTATAGACCGCAACAAGCGTCCGGTCCACGTGGATGCCGACGAGCTGCGCCGATTCCGGGTCGTCTCCGGTCGCGTAGACGTGCCGGCCGAAGGCGGTGCGCCGCAGCACGTAGGCCGTCAGGAAGGCGAACGCGATCATCAGGAGCGAGCCGGTAGTGACGCCGGCGCCGCCGAGGAAGTCGAGCGGCAGGTAGTCGTGGATCTTGAACAGGCGGCCGGTGGCCTGCAGAAAGGGGGCGACCTCGGCGATCTCCTGGTACCTCAGCGTCTGGTTCTTGGAGTAGAGGAGGTTGACCGCGCCGAAGACGCTCCAGGTGCCGAGGGTGACGATGAAGGGCGGTAGCCTGAGCCGCGTGACCACCAGGCCGTTGGCGAAGCCACAGGCGGTCCCCGTCAGGATCCCGGCCGCGAAGGCGAGCGGCACCGGCACTCCGGAGAGGACCGCGAGCCGCCCCATCACCACCGAGGACAAGACCATCATCGCCCCGACCGAGAGGTCGATGCCGGCCGTGAGGATGACCAGCGTCTGGGCGATGCCCACCATGGCGATGATCGTCACCTGCTGCAGGATGAGGCTGAGGTTCAGGGGGTGGAAGAAGCGCCCGCCGGCAATGAAGGCGAAGCCGATCACCCCCAGGAGGAGCACCAGGAACGGGATGGTGGTGGGGTAGACGTGGAGGAACTGCTGGACGCGTCGTCCCGGCGAGCGGTGCTCCTCCGCGCGCGCGGGAGTGGCGTCGGCCGCCTCCGCCGTGGCCGCTGCCGGAACCAGCGGGGCCATCTCGGTCTCGTTCGTCATGGTCAGCCGCCGCCGGGGCGCGCCCTTCACGGCGCGCCCCGGGGCGCTCCGGCCTCGCCGAGGGCGATCAGCCCCAGCAGAGCTTCAGCCCCTCGGCGGTGTTGATCGACTTGAGGCCCTGCACTGGCTTGTCGGTGATGAGCTGCACGCCAGTGTCGAAGAACTTGAGGCCCGGGGTGGGCTTCGGCTTCTTGCCGGTCTTGGCGAACTCCACCACCGCCTCCACGCCCTTCGATGCCATGAGCAGCGGGTACTGCTGCGAGGTCGCGCCGATGACGCCGGCCTTGACATTCTTCACGCCCGGGCAGCCGCCGTCGACCGAGACCACGAGCACGCTGCCGTCGGCCTTGCCCGCCGCCTTAAGGGCCTCGTAGGCGCCGGCCGCCGTCGGCTCGTTGATCGTGTAGACCACGTTGATGCTCGGGTCCTTCTGCAGGAGGGTCTCCATGCCGGTGCGCCCGCCCTCGTCGGAGCCCTTGGCCCAGAAGTGGCCGACGATGCGCTTGTCGTCCTCGTCCAGGTAGCGGCTCGTGTCCTTGGGGTCGATGCCGAACCCCTTCATGAAGCCCTGGTCGCGGGCCACGTCCACCGTCGGCTGGTTCTCCAGCGCGTCCAGAAAGGCGACGTGGGCGGTCTTGGTCTTGGCGCCGAGCGTCTTGGCCGCCCACTCGCCGATGAGCAGGCCGGCCTTGAAATTGTCGGTAGCGAAGGTGGCGTCGGCCGCCTCGATGGGCTCGAGCGGCGTGTCGAGGGCGATGACCAGGATGCCGGCGTCGCGCGCCTTCTTCACGGTCGGCACGATGGCTTTGGTGTCGCTCGGGGTGATGAGGATGCCCTTGGCCCCGGCGGAGATGAGGTTCTCGATGGCCGCCACCTGCGTATCGTTGTCGCCGTCGAACTTGCCGGCGAAGCTCTGCACCCGGGCGCCGACCTTCTTGGCGGTGGCGTCGGCGCCTTCGCGCATCTTGACGAAGAAGGGATTGCTGTCGGTCTTGGTGATGAGGCCGATGAAGACGTCGGCTGCCCTTGCCGGGCCCGCCGTACCAGCCACGAGGACAGCCACGGCCGCCAGCAGCCAGATAGCGGACCTGGAATGGAGCGTCATGATTTCCTCCGGAAAGCCCCGAGCGCCGAACCCCCTGCCCGGCGTCGCGGCGTGTTCACTGCAGGCGGCAGCCCTTTTCGGGAAGCCCCCCTGTGGTGAGGCGATGCCGGCATTAGAAAGCGCCGCAGGGGCCGAGTCAACGCCGCCTCCGGTTGCGGCCTTCGTCTGTGGCGCTTGACGCGCATCTGGCGCCGCCCTAAGACGAGCGTCCCGCCACGCCCCGGAGGCGCCGAGCATGAAGACCCTGGACCGGAAGCTCTCACGGATCCGCTCCGGATCCTTTACCCCCGCCGACTTCGTCATGGCGGACGCGGGCGATAGCGACATGGCGCTCGGCGTCGCCGCGGCGGGGCCGGCCGAGCGCGGCGGGCTGAAGACGCGCACCGCCCACCTCGGCTCCATGGAGGAGATCGTCCGCGCTGGCGCAGTGGACGTCATGCTGGTTTCGGCGGCCAACGGCGAGGAGCTCGCCCGGCGCGGCCTTTTCGCCGAGGGCCCGGTGACCCTGGCCATCCGCGCCAACGACACCACCGACATCTGGCTGCCGCGGGGGGCCGCCTACTCGGCCGAGCCCTCGCGACCCTTCCGCACCGCTTCGCTGGAGCGGGTCCGGCCCTTTTGCGATCTGGGCCTGTACTCGATGACGTTCAACAACCGGCTTGACCGGGACCACGCCTCGCTGGAGGCCTACGCCCGCTTCCGCGAGGAGGCGCTGCGCGCGGGCTTCCGCCACTTCCTCGAGGTCTTCAATCCCAATGCGCCGGCAGGGCTGGCGCCGGAGGCGGTGCCCTCCTTCGTGAACGACAGCGTCGTGCGGGCGCTTGCAGGCGTCACCTCCGCGGAGCGGCCGCTCTTCCTCAAGATCGCCTACAACGGGGCTCGCGCCTTGGAGGAGTTGGTCGAGCACGACCCCTCGCTTATCGTCGGCATCCTCGGGGGGGCGGCCGGAACCACCCGCGACACCTTCGAGCTGCTCTCGCAGGCGATGCGCCACGGGGCACGGGTCGCCCTCTTCGGCCGCAAGATCAACCTGGCCGAGTCGCCGCTGGAGATGCTGGGCTTCATGTGGCGCGTTGTCCGCGGCGAGGTTGGCGCGGCCGAGGCGGTGCGCGGATACCACGCTGCGCTAGGCAAGAAGGGGCTGCGGCCGCGCCGCTCGCTGGAGGAGGACTCCCTCGTGACCGAGCCGGTCCTGCTCCCCCGCTGAGACGCCCCCGGCGAAGTACGCCATGCGGATCTCGGGCGCCGGCTGCTGCGTGTTGGACGTGCTCCATGAGGTGCCGCCCGGCGAGGGCCAGGCGCGGCTCGCACCCTACCTGTCCCGCGCCCCCGGCGACGGCGGGCTGGTCCGCGGCGCCGCGGTGCTGCGCAGCGCGCTCGAGGCGCGCGCCGGCCGCCCGGTGACCGAGATCGCGGCGGAGATCGCCGGCGCAGGATCCCGGACGACGCTCGGAGGCGTGGCGGCGGCGGCCCTGGTGGCGGCGGCGCAGATCGTCCGCGGCGAGGGGATCGAGGTCCGCCTGTACGCCAACCTCTCCGACGACAAGGACGGCGCGCTGGTCCGCCGGCTCCTCTCCCGCACCCCCCTCTCGACCGCGCGCCTCGGCACGCGCCGCGGGCGCTACCCCAAGACCCACATCCTCAACGAGCGGGGGGACGGGGGCGTCGCAGAGCGCAGCTTCATCGCCGAGGCCGGGGTGTCGGACGCGTTAGCGCTCGCCCCGGAGGACCTGGATCGCGACTTCTTCGAGAGCGAGGTGGCGCTCTTCTCCGCTATCTGGTGGGAGCCCAGGCTGTGCGCCCGTCTCACTGACCTCCTGGCCGCATGCCGCCGCGCCGGCGCCGTCACCGTAGTGGGGACGGCCTTCGACCCGGCGCGCGGCGGCGACCGGGGCCGGTGGCCAATCGGCGATTCGGATGAGGCGTACCGCCACATCGACCTGCTGGTCGTGAACCGGGCCGAAGCGCTCCTTCACTCGGGCGAGGCCGACCTCGACCGCGCCCTGGCCTTCTTCCGGCGCGCTGGAGCCGGGGCCGTCCTGGTGACGCAGGGCGTGGAGCCGGTCCTCTACTGGTCCGGGGGGCGCCCCTTCACCCCGGCCGAGGGGCGCGTTCCCGTCGTGGAGGCGATCCTCCGCGACCAGGCGTCGGGCGCCCTGCCCACGGGCGATAGCGTGGGGTGCGGCGACAACTTCGTAGGCGGGGTGGTGGCCTCCATCGCGATGCAGCGCAGGACCGGCCGGCCGCTCGACCTCCGCGAGGCAGCCATCCTCGGCAACCTCTCGGGCGGAATCGCCAGCGCCCACGCCGGGGGTGTGCTCGACGAGCGCCACCCTGGCGAGAAGCGGGACCTCGTCCTTCGTTACCGGCCCCTCTATGAGCGGCAGCTCGCCGCGGCTGGGGCTTGAGGGTCCGAGGCCGCGCAGATCATCTCGGTAGCCGAGAGGGGAGCAGCGAGACGATGCGCACGCAGCGACCATGGTCCAATTGCGCGAATATTTTGGCGGCGCAGAGCGTCCCACCGGCATGCGCCCGATCTACCTGTCGCTGCTGCTCGCCGCCGCCTGCGCCACCTCGAGGGCATCAGGCTCCGGCACCGTTGCCCTCAAGTCGTTCGGCTACCCTGCCGCGCGCCCGGAAACTTACTCGGTCGGCAAGGGGTTGATCTCGGGCTCGAACCTCGAGCTGCGGGTCGACGACGCCGGCTGCACGCGCGGGTTCTACCGCAGCGAGCCGATCAATCTCTGCCGGGACGCTGCCGACCCCAACCACTGGGTCGGTGCCAGCGGGGACCTGATCGTCGTACCGAGCCCGGACCGCAAGGCCGTCAACGTCCAGGGCTGGATGAACATCCGCGGCATCCAGCAGCTGGACGTCACCCAGGTCATCCCGCTGGGGAATGGGCCGACCTGGGACGAGCTGCGCAGGAACCCCGTCCTGCTGGCGATCGCCACCACGACCACCGATCTGGACGCCAGGCGTTCCCGCGCCTGAGCCTAGCCGCGTACTCTCATGATCCTACACATCGGCGGGTCGATGTCAGACCCGTCTGATCTGTACGAGGCATGAAACGAGCTACAGGTGTGCTACGGCTTCGGCCGTTGTCGGAGGAGTTTGTCGGGGCGCAGCTCGGCG
>Ga0209235_1001576_pt1 | contig 12447 bp, 9 predicted proteins | sample GraSoi013_1_20cm_4_FD_185817 | JGI IMG/M metagenome (GOLD analysis project Ga0209235, IMG submission 185817) | Grasslands soil microbial communities from the Angelo Coastal Reserve, California, USA - Sample 09_25_2013_1_20cm (SPAdes) (version 2) | ecosystem: Environmental > Terrestrial > Soil >...
GACCACCTGCGGGTTGACCTCCAGACCATTCGCGCGAATCTCGCCAACCCGGCGCTCACCCTGGACGACGTGGCGACGCTGCGCCGGCTTGTGTCCGACCTCGAACGTCTCGAAGCCGCATGGGCCGCCGTCGAGCACGCATGTACCGGCATGCCCTCGACTCTCGTGCACGGCGACCTGCAACGGAAGAACCTGTACATCCGCGATGGCGCGGGCGCGCCCGCGCTCTACGTCATCGACTGGGAGACGGCCGGGTGGGGCGTGCCGGCCGCCGATCTCACCAAGATCGACCTGACGACCTACTGGTCGGCGATCCGGCCGAGCTGGCCCGACGTGCGGCTCGAAGACGTGCGGCGGCTTGCCGTTGTGGGGCGGATCTTCCTCGAGCTCGTAGGGATCCGCTGGATGAGCCCGCAGCTCGCATACGACTCGGCAGCGTTTCTGAGTCGGCCTATGTCGTGGTTGCGGGTCATGCACGGCCGGATCGGCGACGCCATTCTGGACTTGGAAGGAATCGCGTGACTAGCCTGCGCGCGGCTTTGCTCTCGACCATCATCGACACCCCCGAGCCGGGCGCGGGCGAGTTGTGCCACGCCCTCGAGCAGGGGCTCCTCGACGCTGGCGCTGGCGCCGGCCCCGCCGAGGTCACGCGGCTGAAATCCCGCGTGTGGCGCTTGCGGGTCGGATCGGTCGGCCAGGCGCGCTCCGTGGTGCTGAAGCGCCTCGACCCGTGGCTCGGTCGACGCAACGAGCTCGTGGCGCGGCGCTGGCTTCCGGCCATCGGGTTGGGGGATCGCTGCCCCCACCTCCTCGCCACGGTGGCGGACCGGCGGGGACAGTGGGTGTGGCACGTGTACGAAGACTTGGGCGACGGGGCCCTGGAGCCCTCGTATCCGGATCACCGGCACGTGGCCGCAGTGGTGGATCTCATTGCCCAGCTCCACACCCGCGCCGCGCGCCACGCCCTGCTGCCGGAGTGTCGCCACTACTGCGGTGGCCTCGGCGCGCCGTTCTTCGCGGCGAACGTGCGCGACGCCATCGCCGTCCTCGAGGGGCTGGCGCCGCCCCGGGTCGAGCCGACGCCGGAACAGTGCGCGCTGCGCGATCGCCTGCTCGACCGGCTCTCCCGGCTCCAGGCCGAGCTGTCCCGTCGCGTGCAGATGCTCGAAGCACTCGGCGGCCCCGACACGCTGCTGCACGGGGACCTTTGGACCACGAACGCGCTCGTCGCTACCACGACCGACGGCTTCACGGCGCGGCTCATCGACTGGGATCACGCGGCGGTGGGCCCGGTGAGCTACGACGTCTCGACGTTCCTCTACCGGTTCCCGAGACCCCAGCGCCCGTGGATTCTGGAGGCCTACCGGAGCGCCGTGGGGCGCGCCGGCTGGCACCTGCCTCCGACGCACGACCTCAACGCGCTGTTCGAGACCGCGGAGTACGCGCGGTACGCCAATCGCGTCATCTGGCCCGGCGTGGCGCTGCTCGAGGAGCGCGCGACGTGGGGCTGGGAGCAGCTCGCCGAGGTCGAGCGCTGGTTCGACGCCCTGGAGACGGCACTCCCCAACTGATGGCCACCATCGTTCTGTCGCCTTACGACGTCGCGAACTTCCCGCAAGGGGGCGGGCACTTCTGGGTGTACATGCAGTACGCCCAAGGGCTGCGGCGGCTGGGGTGCGACGTCTACTGGCTCGAGCAGTTCCGCCACGGAAAAGACCCCGCTCGCGACGCGCGCGCCATTGCGACGTTCTTCCAGCGGATGGAGCAGTTCGGGTTGGGCGGGCGGGTTCTCCTGTACACGCTGGGCGACGGCGCGGACGCGCCGATCGAGTACGTCGGAGTGACTCAGGCCGTGGCGGACGCCGTACTGAGGCGTGCGGATCTGATGCTGAACTTTCACTACGCCATCGACCCACGAATGCTCGCCTGCGCGCACCGCACGGCCCTCGTGGACATCGACCCGGGGCTCACACAACTCTGGATCAGCACCGGACAACTCCGCGTCCCCTCCCATGATGTCTATTTCACGATCGGCGAAACCGTGGGGACACAGGCCGCACGGTTTCCTGACTGCGGCCTCCGGTGGGTGCACATCCGTCCACCTGTGTGCCTCGAGCTCTGGCCCTATGTCCACGACCCGCGCTGCAAGGCGTTCACCACCGTCGCCGGGTGGTGGTCGGGCAAGTGGGTCAAGGTGAACGAAGACCGGAAGGAAGTCTGCTACGACAACAACAAGCGCGTGGCCTTCCTCGAGTACGCGACACTCCCTGAGATGACGAGCCAGCCGCTCGAGCTCGCGCTGCTGCTGGCGGAGGGGGACGTCGAGGACCGGTGCCTCCTCGAGCGCCACGGCTGGCGGATCCGCGATGCCCGGGAGGTCGCCTGCACCGCGGAGCGGTACCAGGCCTACATCCAAGAGTCGCGGGGAGAGTGGAGCTGTGCGAAGCCATTCTTCGTCCGGCTCCAAAACGCCTGGGTCAGCGACCGGACGGTGTGCTACCTCGCGAGCGGGAAGCCCGTGATCGTCCAGCACACCGGACCGAGCGCCTATCTCCCCGACGGCGAGGGCATGTTCCGGTTCTCGTCGCTCGACGAAGCGGCCGCGGCATTCGACACTATCAATACCGATTACGAGCGGCACTGCAGCGCCGCCCGCGAGATCGCTGCGGCTTACTTCGACGCCGAGGAGATCATGGGTGGGATCCTGAGTGAGACGCTGTCATGAAGAGCCTGCGCATTGGATTCTTGCTTCCCCGCACTTCGCTCCACAGCAGGAGCTACACGTCCCTCGTCATGCGGGCCCTCGCTGGGGCGGGCGTGGACGTCGACCTCGTCTACCCCGTGGACCAGGCCGTGGACCTATCGCACGTCCGGGTGGAGCACGACCTGTACGTATTGCGGAAGACGAGCGGCCTCGCCTTCAGTCTGGCGGGAGCGTTACACGCACTGGGCGCGGTTGTTGTGAATCCGTATCCGGTGACTGCGGCGCTGCGCGACAAGATCATCTCCTTCCGAATTCTGCAGGCCGCGGGAATCCCTACACCCGCCACGCATGTCGCGTCGCACGCCGGGGAGTTGGGTCCGCTGCTCGACGCGGGACCGCTGATCCTCAAGCCGCATCAGGGAGGCGGAGGTTACGGCGTCCGGATCGTTCACAGCGCCGCCGAGCTCGCAGCGGTGCCGTACGACCGGCACGCGCCGTTGTTCGCCCAGCGCTACCACCCGCCCCAAGGGCGCGACCGCAAGATCTATGTGATCGGCGACCAGGTGTTCGGCGTCAAGAAGATCTTCCCGCGCCGCACCGAAGCGGAAAAAAACGGAGAGCCTTTCACGCCCGGCCCGGAACTGCGCGCTATCGCCCTGCGCTGCGGGCAAGCGTTCGGCATCGATCTCTATGGCGTCGACGTCGTCGAGAGCAAGGGGGAGCCGTACGTCGTGGACATGTGCAGCATCCCGGGGTTCAAGGGCGTCCCGGACGCGCCGCGACTCTTGGCGGAGTACTTCTGCAGAGCGGCGGAGTACGCCGCCCGCGGGGACCCGCCACCGTCCGCTGCCCCGCCTGCGCTGAGCGGGCGTTTCGGCGAGCGCCGCCCGCTCGTTGATGTAACTAGAGTTCAACAGGTAAGCAATGGCAATCGCTAAAAATCGCGACCTCGTACTTCTCCGACGGCTGCTCCGCCAGGCGCAGCCCTATTGGGCCCACATTGCCGGCTTCTTCCTGCTCAGCCTGCTCGCAACCCCCCTAGCGTTGCTGATGCCTTTGCCGCTCAAAATCGCGGTGGACAGTGGGATTGGCTCGCGTCCCCTGCCCAGGTTGCTCGGGGTGTTCATTCGGCAAGCCGGCACTCTCTCTCACGGCTCCGCTTTACTCCTCGCGGTCGGGTTGTTAGTGGCCATAGCGCTGCTTAGCCAGCTCCAGGCTATGGCGGTATCGCTTTTACGGACTTACGTAGGCGAGAAGCTTCTTTTGGAGTTTCGAGCCGAGCTCTTCCGGCACATCCAGCGATTGTCCCTTTTGTTCCACGACACCAAGGGCACCGTGGAGTCCATTTACCGCCTCCAATACGATGCGATGGCCATCCAGGCAATCGCCGTTGACCACGTCATCCCGTTCATCAGCTCGAGCTTTACGCTCGTCGGCATGCTCTACGTCACGGCGCGAATCGCCTGGCCGCTGGCGCTTGTTGCCCTGGTGATTTCGCCAATCGTTTTCGCGGTTGGAAAGCGCTTTCGGCGCGGACTTCGCAAGGGGTCCCGCGAGGTGAAAGTCCTGGAAAAATCTGCTTTAGCCGTGGTGCAGGAGGTACTGCAGGGCCTCCGCGTGGTGAAGGCCTTCGTAAGAGAAGAAAGCGAGCAAGACCGCTTTGTGCAACGCTCCGTCGAAGGCATGCGAGCGCGGCTTCGTCTGGCTCTCGTCGAAGGCGAGTATGGCTTGGTCATCGGACTGGCAACCGCTGTGGGGACGGGTGCGGTACTGCTTCTGGGGGTCCACCAGGTCCAATCAGGCGTCCTCACGCTCGGGGACCTTCTTCTGGTGATGGGTTATATGGCGCAATTTTATGAGCCCTTGAAAACCATGGCCAAAAAGTCAGCGACCTTGCAATCTCACCTGGCGAGCGTTGAGCGAACCTTTGCTCTGCTCGACGAGGCGCCGGAGGTGGTCGAGAAGCCCAATGCGCGGCCTCTCGTGCGCGCTTTGGGTGGCATCGTCTTCCGAGAGGTTTCGTTCGCCTACGGTCCGGACCGTCCGGTCCTGCACCAGGTCTCGTTCGATATCGACCCGGGAAGGCGCGTAGGCATTGCCGGGGAGACGGGCGCCGGCAAGACCACTCTGGTAAGCCTCTTGCTCCGCTTTTATGACCCCACTTCGGGCCTGATTCTTCTCGATGGCGTGGACCTCCGCGACTACAGGCTGGAGGACTTGCGAAACCAGTTCGCCTTTGTTCCCCAGGAGACTGTGCTGTTTTCTACCAGCATCGCCGAAAATATTGCTTACGCGCGGCCGGAGGCGGCCGACGCGGAGGTCATCGCGGCGGCCAAGGCCGCCAGCGCTCACGAGTTCATCACCCTGCTCCCCCAGGGATACGACACCCTGGTCGGGGAGCGCGGGATGTGCCTTTCCGGCGGTGAGCGCCAGCGTATTTCACTGGCCCGCGCATTCTTGAAGAACGCTCCCATCCTCATCCTCGACGAACCCACCAGTTCCGTTGATGTGGACACGGAGGCTGCAATCGTCGAGGCGATGGATCGCCTGATGCGGGGCCGCACGACGTTCCTGATCTCTCATCGCTTAAATGCCCTCAAGGGCTGCGACCCGGTGCTGGTGGTTGAGGACGGACGGCTGGTCGCCCAGACTTCGGACTTTTTTGCGGCGGTGAGGGAAGCAAGCACGTTGGGCGGAATTTACGCACACCTTCGCAAGGGGAAAGAATGATGCCTGAACAAGCAAAAGACGAGCCGCAGACGGGCGGGGATATCTCGAGGGGGGGAATAGAAGATGGCGACCCGACTGTCCGCCTGATCGTAAGTAGCCTCGAGGACGGGTTGAGGGGAGTGCCCTGAATGACGGTATTGCAGCGTGCAAGGCGACAAACTTCAAGCAGAGGAGAAAAGAATGCCAAGGCGAGCATTGATTACCGGCGGCGCAGGTTTTTTGGGGTCTCACCTGTGTGGGCGACTGCTGGCGGCGGGGTTTGAGGTCCTCTGTCTGGATAATTTCAAGACGTCGGTTGAAGATAATATCGCCCAACTGACGAGCGCACGCGGGTTCACCTTTATTCACCACGATATTACACAGCCTTTTTTTATCGAGGGGCCGGTAGACTACGTCCTGCATTTTGCCAGCCCTGCCAGCCCCCCGGACTACCTGCGCCTCCCCATCCACACCATGAAAGTGGGGGGTTTGGGAACTTACCACGCACTTGGGCTGGCCAAAGGCAAGCGCGCAACGTTCCTGCTCGCCTCAACGTCGGAAGTTTATGGCGATCCCCAAGTTAGTCCCCAACCGGAAAGCTATTGGGGGAACGTCAATCCTGTGGGGCCGCGCAGTGTGTACGACGAAGCGAAGCGCTACGCGGAAGCCATGGCTCTGGCCTACCACCGCGCCCACGGCCTCCGCGTAAGAATCCCGCGAATTTTCAACACCTACGGCACCCGCATGCGCTTGGAGGACGGAAGAGCCCTGCCCAATTTCATGACTCAGGCGCTCCGCGGTGAGCCGCTGACCGTTTATGGGGATGGCCGGCAAACGCGCAGCCTGTGCTATGTGAGCGACCTGGTGGAGGGGATCTTCCGACTGCTGCTGGCGGATTCGCCGGAGCCGCTGGTCGTCAACCTGGGAAATCCCGACGAGGTAACGGTCCTGCAGCTTGCCAGGGAGGTGTTGGAGGTTACGGGGAGCGGGAGCAAGATCGTCCATCGTCCACTCCCCCAGGACGACCCCCTGGTGCGCCGTCCGGACATCTGTAAGGCCCGGCAGATTCTGGGTTGGGCCCCAGTCGTCTCTCGCCGCGTAGGTCTCCGAAGGGTGCTGCCCTATTTCCAGAAGGCTGTGCGGGAACAGGCGCGCACTCGAGCCGAAGTTTTGGCGTAAGCGAGCCTCTGTGCCTCTGTCGAATGCGGCGCCGCCTTCAGGGCGGCAAATGCGGGGCTGAAGCGCTACGTCGGGCAAAGCGGCGCTCATCCTGCCTTCGGCACCCCTCTCCTGCCCGGGCGGCACAGGGGAAGGGCGGAGGGACGGTTTGCCAACCGGCGGCTCACGCCGCGGGCTAATTTCCGCCGCTGCTACGGAGCCGACTTATCCAACGCACTTCGGTGACATGACACCAGAGAAGACGCCCATGACATTTGCCGAACGGTGGGAACTGAGATGAGACCCAATTACGTATGCATGCTTGTGGTCTTTTCGCTCGCGATTTCTCTCGGGTCAAAAGCTGAAAACACGGCAAGCGTGAGGGGGGGCGTCGAGGACCCCAGCGGCACGGCGACGACAGGCGTGGAGGTTACGCTCACGCCTGCGGCCGGTGGTCAGCCGCTCGTCACGAGGACCGATGACGAAGGGGAGTTTGAGTTTTCAAACGTCCCTGCCGGCCAATACGTCCTGCAAGTAAAACTGCGAGGTTTCAAGCAAGCTGAAGTTCCGGTGACGGTCGGCCGAACGTCTTCTTCACCCCTCCGAGTGCGACTGGCAGTCGCCGGGGTCACGGAGAAGGTGACGGTGGCCGCAGGCGCTCAACCTGTTGCCCTGGCGGAGGAGAATAACAACGCCCTACACCTCAGCCAGGAATTATTGTCAAACTTACCAACGAAGAATGGAGATCCCCTGGACGTCCCTTCCCTCTTCCTCAATCCCGCGGTCCTGGGCGCAACCGGTCCGAAAATCATCCTGGACGGGGTCGAAACCGATTCGCTCGACATGCCCTCGGCGAGCGTTAAAAGCGTGCGTGTGGACGCCAGTCCCTATTCGGCGGAGTTCGGACGCCCCGGCAAGGGCCGCCTGGAAATCAAGACGCGGCGCGGACGCCACAACCGCTATAGGGGCGTTGTCCTGGCGATGCTTCGCAACTCGGCGCTCGACGCGCGTAACGCCTTCGCTGCCGTCCGGCCGCTTCAGCAGCGTGGGATTGGCGAGGCGGAACTGGACGGCCCTATTTCCAAGAACCTGACTTTCTTCGTGGCGGGTCGCTACTTTACCTTCAACAACACCTCCCTAATCAACGCGCTCACTCCTTCCGGACCGTTTGTGAGAGATTCCAAAACACCCGAGCGCGATGTGCGCCTGTTTGGACGATTGGACTACCACCTCAACCCCGTCCACAAAGTCATCGTGAGTTACAAATTCAAAAACAGGTCGTTTGACCAGGTAGGCATCAGCGGCTTCAGCCTGCCGGAGCGGGGAACTGACATCTTCAACCACGGAAACGAAGTCAAGATACTGGAGACAGCGATCCCTTCGCCAAATGTTTTGAATCACCTGCGCCTCTACTACAAGCAAGAGCGCGAAGATACCACCAGCATCACGAAGGCTCCGGCAATCATTGTCCTGGGCGCTTTCAGCAGCGGTGGGGCTCAGGTCTTGCGCCGGTTGAACGAACGAAGGGGGGACATCGAGGACGTCGCGACGGTGTTCTACGGCCGGCATATGTTTCGGTTTGGAGGAGGAATAAGGCCGGGATTCTTTTATGCCGAGGATGCCTCGAATTTCGACGGCACATTCACCTTTTCCAGCTTGTTGGGCTACGAGCAGGGGCTCCCTATCCTCTTCACAATCAACGTGGGCAGCCCGACCATCTTCTTCCAAAAACACGAGTACTTCAGTTTTGCTCAGGACGATGTTCACCTGCGCCCGAACCTATCTCTCATGCTCGGCTTGCGCCACGAGTTCCAGTCGAACGTGCCGTACTACCGAAGCCTCGGTCCGCGTCTGGCTTTCGCCTATTCGCCGGGAGGCGGAGCGACGGTCCTGCGCGGAGGTTTTGGTGTTTTCGACGACCGCGAGCCGGCGTTCATGGAGCAGCAAAGCCTCCTCTACAACGGGGTCGCCATCCACCAGATCGTAATTTCGAACCCCAGTTTTCCAAATCCCTTTGGTCCGGGAGAAACGGCTAACTTGGCCACGGCCAGCATGGTGCGCATCGCTCCCGGCATCCGCTTCCCCTACCTGATGCAGGGGAGCATGGCGGTTGACCGGAGGCTGGGGCGGGGGCAGAATTTCCTCAGCCTGGAGTTGACCGCCGTGCGCGGTGTCGAACTCTACCGCACGCGAAACATCAACGCTCCCCTTCCCGGGAGTAGGGTTCGGCCGGATCCCGATTTCATCAACATCAATCAGTACGAAGCCTCGGGCACCTCGCGTGGCGCGAGCGCTGCCGTAACCTATCGGGGCCATCTTCGCAAAGCCAATTTGATCGCCCAGTACACACTCGCGCGGACCCTCGACGACACGAGCAGCCCGAATTCTCTTCCCGCCAACAATTATGACCTGCGAAGCGAGTGGGGGCGCGCGGACTTCGACCAACGACATCGGTTCAATCTCGTGGGCATCTATGCCCTGCCTCGCGGCTTTCAATTGTCGGGTGTAGTCAACGTGTGGTCAGGTCCTCCTTACAACATCACCACCGGGTTTGACAACAACGGGGATACTGTCCCGAACGATCGGCCGCCCGGTCTCTGGCGCAATGCAGCGAGGGGCCCCGGCACTACGAACGTTGACGCGCGGCTCTCGAAGCGCTGGGGGCTGCAAAAGCGGGAACACGCGCCGACGATCGAGTGGGCCATCGATGCGTTCAATGTTTTGAATCAGGTGAATTTCAAGACCTACGTTGGCACCATGACGTCGCCATTCTTCGGTCGCGCCAACGCAGCTTTGGCGGCGCGCCAATTGCAACTTTCGCTGAGATTCAACTTCTGATCGTCCTGCCCGGTCTGATCCAAAACGGTGGGCAGGCTTGGAATGAGGGCTGACGAAGCTCGAGAGGTCTTGGATCGGTAATTAAAAGGAAGGGCAGAAAATGCACGTTATGATGATTGGCGCGGGCCGTGTAGGGCTGGTGTCGGCAGCGTGTCTGGCGGACTTCGGAATCAAAGTCCACTGTGTGGACAAGATGGCCGAGAGAATCGATTGTCTCCGCAAGGGAGGGGTGCCCTTTCAGGAGCCGGGGCTGGCCGAACTGGTGCATAAGAATGTTCAAGCAGGCCGCCTGTGTTTCTCGACGAATTTAGAAGAGGCGGTTGACCAGTCGCTCGTCCTCTTCATCGCCGTGGGCACGGAGGACGAAGTCCCCGGCAAGCCGAACCTCACTGACCTCTTCGGGGTCGGCCGGCAGGTCATCGGAATGATGAAGGAATACAAGGTTCTAGTGATCAAGAGCACGGTGCCGCCGGGGACGGCGCGCCGCCTTGCCGCGGAACTGAAAAGTGAAGCGGCGGTCGCCTTCGATGTGGTCTCCAACCCGGAATTCCTGCGTGAGGGCTCGGCTGTCGAGGATTTCATGCGGCCGGACCGCGTCGTCCTGGGAGGAAGCAGCCGGCACGCGCTGGCCATTCTGAAGGACATCTACCAACCGCTTTGTCTGCTCGAAACGCCCATCGTCACAACGGACAATGACACGGCCGAACTCGCCAAGTACGCGAGCAACGCTTTCCTTTCCGTCAAAATCAGCTTCATCAACGAGATGGCAAACCTGTGTGATGCGACCGGACTGAACGTCCATGACGTGATGAGGATCCTCGCCCTCGACCGCCGCATCGGCCCGAAATTCCTGCATGCGGGCCCGGGCTTCGGCGGGTCGTGTTTTCCCAAGGACACGCGCGCGCTGATCGCGACGGCCCGCGACCAGGGATGCCAATGTCCGGTGATCGAGGGGGCCTACCGGACGAACCAGGCGCTGCGTGCCTACTTGGTCGAGCAGTTGAGAAGCGTGGTGGGATCGCTCGAGGACCGCACCGTCGGCGTGCTCGGCCTCTCTTACAAGCCGAATACCGACGACGTGCGCGAGTCGCCTGCTATCGAGTTCGTTCGTCTGCTCCTCGAGGAAGGGGCGACCGTGCAGGCTTTCGATCCTTGGGCGAATCAATCAGCCGCCGCGGTCCTTAAACACGACCGCCTCTGCTTTGTCTCCGACGCTTACGAGGCCGCCGCCAACGCTGAAGCGGTGACGATCCTGACGGAATGGAATGAATTTCGGAATCTGGATCTCGATAGACTGAAGAAGGCGATGACCGGAGATGTCATCCAGGACACGCGCAACATCTTCGACCCGGAGACGATGGCAGCCCACGGCTTCGTTTATCTGAGCCGCGGCCGTGGCATCCGAGGGGCGAGGAAAGAGGCAGCGGCCAACATTGCAGCCTGATCGGGTTGAAATTGCGGAATCCTTCACGCCGGGGAAGCGATCGATCGCCTGGGGGTCATGCTTGCAGCGAAGGGCTTGCCCCTGAGCGGGACCTCGGAGCACTCCTGTCCTTTACCGAAACCGAATTTGCGCGTCGCCAAAATTCAATCAGCTCACAAAATCAATAACTTGTCCGCTCGCCCCCATTGTCCGCAAAAGGTGCGTGCAGCCCTGGGGTTAACGGTTAATGAGCCGCAAGTCGCGCCCCGGGCGGGTCTCCGGCCACTTTTTGACGACAGCTATTAACTCCCCTGAATTCAGTGCGAACGAAATTCTGGGGACATATAGCAGGTATACCAGATGCGCTGGATCTCACAGCGCCTGAGTAGCAGCCTTATTTCCTCTGTTCGCACAAGGAGTCGATTGGCAACATACACCGAATTATCGCACGCAAGGCACCCCACTGCGCCTGCACAAGGAAGTAGCAAACACCTGCTTATGCAACAGAACCGAGCGGTCGTCTGGGTTGTGATAAGGTGCAGAAAAGACCTTTCCTTCAAGGTGCAGGGTCTTGGTGGGCTTCCTGTCTTTTATGGAACCTGTTATCAGATCGAATTCGTCAAATTCAGCTACTTTCATTGCTGCAGGCCCCCCGTAGACACCGGAGCCAAGACACCGTTTTGAAGATGTGGCGCGTTTGTTTCTGGTGCTTGCGCAGTTCGCGCCAGACGGCGGATTGCTGGGCCTTAGCGGGATCACGGTTAAAGGTAGAGAGGGGCCTTCAGGGCCCTCCCGTTTTTTATCGGGAGCCCGCTTGGGCTGGGGGAAGCATCCGCGCCACAACCATGTATAATCCTAAGGGGAGGTTGTCTTTAATGACTCTCATTGCGCCCCGGATTACGGTGGACCCGCAAATCCGCTTCGGTAAACCTGTTATCGAAGGAACGCGAGTTCCAGTTAGCGTCGTAGTCGGTGCTGTAGCGGCAGGTGACTCCTGGAGGGAAATTGCTCAAGAATACGGGATCGCGGAGGAAGATATTCGAGCCGCTTTAGCTTACGCCGCAAACCGGCTTGAGGAAGAAACCGTCCGAGCGCCCATCTAATGCCGCGCTTCCTCATCGACGAGGACCTGCCTCACCTGCTTGCCAGCCTCTTGGTTGAAAAAGGACATGGGAGCGATCACGTCCGCGACCTCAGCCTGCGGGGTTCTCCGGATAGCCGCATATACGAGGTCGCCCAACAAAGACAAGCTGTCCTGGTCACGGGCGATACAGATTTCGGCAATCTGCTCCGATTTCCCCTCGGCGCTCATTTTGGCATCGTCGTTATTCAGTTTCCGTCGGTGATGCGAACCCGTGAACTGGCCGGGCAAATTGCCACAGCACTCTCGGCTTTGGACGAGGTCGTGTTCAAAGGCAACTTGATCATTCTCGAGCCGGGGAGAGTGCGAATCAGGCGACGGCCTGAGTGAGAGGGGATTACTAGCCCGGTCCGGTCGTCCGCGCTTCTCATTTGTGAATGCTAACTCCTGTCGTCTGACTCCTGACTCGCCTGCACACTGTTCCCTTTATCGTTGCTCCCGAGGCCACAGGACGTGAATGGTCCTGACCTATCT
>Ga0209235_1001581_pt1 | contig 12420 bp, 11 predicted proteins | sample GraSoi013_1_20cm_4_FD_185817 | JGI IMG/M metagenome (GOLD analysis project Ga0209235, IMG submission 185817) | Grasslands soil microbial communities from the Angelo Coastal Reserve, California, USA - Sample 09_25_2013_1_20cm (SPAdes) (version 2) | ecosystem: Environmental > Terrestrial > Soil >...
AGAGGGTCGCGAGGCCGTAGTGGAGGTCCTGTCGCTCCATCTCGTGGAGCATCGTCGTGATCAGCCGAGCGCCGCTCATGCCGAGCGGGTGGCCCAACGCAATCGCGCCGCCATTCACGTTCAGCTTTGCGTCCTCGAAGCCGATCGTCTCCCGGGTCGCAATCGGGACAGAGGCGAAGGCCTCGTTGACCTCCCAGATGTCGATGTCGTCCGCCTTGAGGTCGGCCCGTGCCAGGGCTTTCCGGATGGCGGGAATCGTGCCGTCGAGCATGATCGTGGGGTTTGTGCCCGCGACGCCGGTCGAGACGAATCGGGCGCGCGGTTCCAGCTTCAGTTCCCTCGCCTTGTCGGGCGTCGTCACGAGGATCCCGCACGCGCCGTCGTTGATGCCGCTCGAGTTCCCCGCCGTGATCCGGCCATCGGGCTTGAACGCGGCCGGGAGGGACGCGAGCTTCTCCAGGGACGTGGTCCGACGCGGGTGCTCGTCCGTGTCGAACATCCGCTTGTTGCCGCTCTCGTCGAACACGGGGACGGGTTCGATCTCCTTTCTGAAGCGGCCTTCATCGATCGCCCGAATCGCCTTGCGGTGGGACCAGAGCGAGAACTCGTCCATCTGCTCCCGGGTGATCTTGTACTTGTCCGCGACGAGGTCGGCGGAGATGCCCTGCTGCACGATCTCGTATTTCTCGAGGAGCTTCGGGCTGAGCGCTCCGGCGTCGGAGCCTAGGGGGACGCGGGACATCACCTCGACGCCGCCCGCAATGACGACGTCGTTCTGGCCCGTCATGACCTCCATCGCGGCGAAGTTAAACGCCTGCAGGCCGGACGCGCACATCCGGTTTACACTCGTCCCCGGCACCGACTCCGGAAATCCGGCGATCAGAGGCGCGAGGCGAGCGATGTTCAGGCCCTGTTCATCGACTTGGGTCACGCAGCCCAGCACGACATCTTCGACCATCTTGGGCTCGATGCCGGTCCGGTCCGCAAGCGCTCGAAGCACGAACGCAGCTAGGTCATCCGGCCGCCAGTCTTTGAGAGAACCGGCGCGCTTCCCAATTGGGGTCCGAACGGCTCCGACGATTACGGCTTCGGGCATTCGCCTTCCTAAGAATCCCATGGGCCGCGAGAGATAAGAAGGTTCGCCAGTTGAGGTGTCTCCGAGGATTATTGCCCTATCCGGAACATTACTCCGCGTGCGGCATATCTGCGCACGGTGTCTCGTCGACTTTCCGGCGCGCGAAGGAGGACGCCGGCTAATCTGGTGCCGCGTGGACAACTTCTACGTGTGCGATCGTTGCTGGCGGACCGAATGTGGAGGTGGCCACGGGAAGGCCTACGAGAAGTCGGTAGGCTGGGGCTCGGCTGCTCCCGCCGTCCTCTCCGTGATCACCGCCTTTCTCGTCGGACCAATCGTTATAGGGTTTGCGGCTGGGCGAAATTCGTTCCTCCCCCGAGTGTTCGCGATTGTCGCAAGCCTTTCAATCATGTTCTGGTGGTCATCATTCTTTGCAGCATACTTCCGGCGGCGACAGCTGCATTCGTCCGCAGTCCAGGGCAAGCCGCTGACAGAGATCGACACTACGAGCAATCTCGCCGATGAATCCATCGAGTGGCGACCCAATCTCATCCAGTCATTGGTTCCACGCTGGGGGCGACTTTTCATGGCCATCGGCTTCGGGCTCGGCGGGATGGTTTTCCTGCTGCTTGTTGCTTCGCCTTCAGATCCCGTTAGCTATCTTCCGGTCGTGCTATTTTTCGACATCCCCGTCCTCATCCCCCTCGCCGCTCTTACCTACTACAGACTTGTGCCTCCGATAACTCCGTCTCGGATCGCGATCACATCGGATGGCGCCCATTTCTGGTATGGCTCGCCGTATCTGCGCTATGTGAAGGAGCTTTTCGTCCCGTGGCAAGGTGTAACTGCTGTTCGCTTCGATGCTGACACGGACGAGTGGGTATTTGTCACGGCGGCTAGACTGAACGTGTCATTTGGTATCCTCACTCCAGCGAATCTTCAGGCCCTGCTCCGGAAATGGCACAGCGTGCGGTCGGGTGGGCAATCGGGCACCACCGAAGAGGGGGCCTAGCTCCCGCATCTTCAAGCCCGCGCGGCCTTTCTCCTCCCGATGCCTGGTGCTCTGGACGGAGTCACGGTTCTCGATTTCACGCGCCTGCTACCAGGGCCTTTCTGCACACAGCTCCTGTGCAACCTCGGAGCTGACGTGATAAAGGTGGAGGACCCGCAGCTCGGCGATTACATGCGATCGGTGCCGCCAATCGTCCATGATGTTTCCTATCCGTTCGCGATGGTGAACCGCGGAAAACGTTCCCTTGCCATCGATTTGAAAACATCCGCAGGCCAGGACATCCTCCGGAAGCTCGTCGGCCGAGCGGACGTCGTCGTGGAGCAATTCCGGCCCGGCGTCATGGCGCGCCTCGGCGCGGACTACGATGCCCTCGTGATGTGGAATCCGAAGCTGATCTACTGCTCGTTCTCCGGATACGGCCAAAACGGTCCGTACAAAGATCTCCCGGGGCACGACATCAACTTCGAGGCTCTGGCGGGCCTCTTGTCCGTCACCCGGAGCCTCGACGAACGACGACCCGCGATCCCGGGCGTGCCGATCGCCGACCTGGCGGGCGGCTTCAATGCGGCCCTAGCGATCCTCGCGTCGCTCCGGACTCGAGACCGCACGGGAAGGGGCGAATTCATCGACGTCTCCATCTACGACACCGCCGTGACCCTGCTGGTCCTCGGTCTCGCGCGATATCTTGCGACGGGCGAAGAACCGATGCCCGGTGAAACCCTCCTCACCGGATCGTTCCCTTTCTACAGTCTGTACGAGACGAAAGACGGCCAGTGGCTCTCCGTCGCCACGGTCGAACCGAAGTTCTGGGAGCGGATGTGCGAACTCATCGGGGCGCCGGAGCTGTCGGGGAAGCAATTCGCCGAACCGGCCGACCGGCCCGCCGTCGCGCGAACGCTCGCCGCCCGATTCCGAGAACGGACACTCGCAGAGTGGGAGCCGCTCTTCTTCGCGGAACGGCTCCCGATCGCCGGGGTGAAGCGGGTGCCCGAAGTCGTCCGAGACCCACAGGTGAGAGCCCGCGGCCTCCTCCCGACCGTCGACGTGCCGGGTGTCGGAAAGCTCCAGGTCATCTCCCACCCCGCGAAACACACGACGACGGAGACGAGGAACCCCGCGCGGGTCCCAACGAAAGGCCAAGACACGGAAGCGATCATGCGGTCCCTCGGATACACCGCGCGGCAGATCGAGGCGCTCGCGAAGAAGAACGTCGTCGCAAAGTGAGATCGGATTATGCGCAATTGCGCATAATGTGAGTTCACTCGCCTTTGAACTTCGGCTCTCGCTTTTCCATGAAGGCCTGGAGGCCCTCGTAGATATCCTCGGTCGACGAGATGAGCCCGAACGCCATCGCTTCCATCTCGAGAGCGGCATCGATCGGGATGTCGCTGCTCCGGTTCAGGAGGACTTTCGCGAGCCGAATCGCGATCGGCGCCTGCTTCGCGAGTTTCTCCGCAAATCCGCGGACCTCCGCCGCAAACGCCTCGTTCCCCACCGTTTTCGTAACGAGGCCGATCGTCGCCGCCTCATCCGCGGTGAGTCGCAACCCGAGCAACACGAGCTCCTTGGCCTTCGCTTGGCCGAGGACGCGGACGAGCCGCTGGCTTCCGCCGGCGCCGGGGACGAGGCCTAGATTGACCTCCGTCAAGCCGAGCTTCGCCCGACTCGCGGCAATCCGGAAATCGCAGGCGAGCGCGATCTCGAGGCCGCCACCGAAGCAGTGCCCGTTGATCGCGGCAATCGTCGGCTTCGGGAAATTCGCGAGGTGGCCGACGACCTCCTCGGACCGCCGAGACAAGCGCCACACCCTAAACGCCTTCGAGATGTCGCCGAATGACGTGAGGTCCGCTCCCGCGCTAAACGACCGGTCTCCCGCACCCGTGACGATGACGCAGCGCACGCCGTCGTCCTCCCCGAGGACGGAGAGCGCCTTGTCGAGCTCCTCGAAGACCTGCGGACTCAAGGTGTTGAGCCGATCGGGCCGGTTGATGGTCATGGTCGCCACATGGGTCGCCGCATCCCGGACGACGAGCAGGGTCTCGTACGTCATCGTGTCGCCTCCTGAACCGTGGTCGTAGAATCCTTTCCCCGATTTCACGCCGAGGTCCCCGCGAGCCACCATCTCCTCGAGGACTTTCGCGGGCTTCGCGTCTTTGACGGCTTTGAGGGCCGCGAGCACGACGTCGATACCGAGGTCGTCGGCCGTGGCGAGGGGCCCTTTCGGGAATGCGGTTCCCAGGCGCATCGCCACGTCGATCTCCGATGGGCTCGCGACGTCCATCGCGACGAGCTCGGCCGCCTCGTTGATCATCGGCGCGAGGATGCGGATCGGGTCAAATGCCTGACCCATCTCCGGCGTGAGCTTCGGGCGGCCCTCCTTGTATGCGTAAAAGCCCTCTCCCACTTTGTGGCCGAGTTTCTTCCGGTCCACGAGATCCTGCACGGACCGCGGCATCGGGCGGTGCGCATTCACGGTGAGATGATGAAGCACGTCGACGCCCACCTGATCGGCGAGTTCGAAGGGACCCATCGGGAATCCCGCGCGGAACCGCATCGCCGCGTCGATCGTCTCGATCGGGACGCCTTCCCGCTCGTGGATCCACGCGGCCTGCTCGAAGTACGGTCCGAGGACCCGCGTCGTGATGAATCCGGGGACGTCTTTCTTGACCACGACGACCGTCTTGCCGAACGACTTCGCCAGGTCGACCGCGGCCTGGAGCGTCGCGTCGCTCGTCGTGTCCGCGCGGATGACCTCGACGAGCGGCATCAGCATCGGCGGGTTGAAGAAATGCATCCCGACGACCTTCTTCGGTCGCTTCGTCGCAGAGGCCATGTCCGTGATCGGCAACGCGGACGTGTTCGACGCTAGGATCGTCTTCGACGGCGCGGCCTCATCGAGTTCGCGGAAGACCTTCCTCTTCAGCTCCGGATCCTCGAAGACCGCCTCGATCACGAAGTCCGCATCGCGGCAGGCTTCGCGCAACTCGAGGGTCGCATGAATCCGGCCCAAGGCTTCGTCCGCCTGTCCCTGCGTGATCTGCTTCTTCTCGACGAGCTTGCCGAGAGACCAGCGAATCCGTTCCATCCCTCGGTCGATGTACTCCGTCTTGATGTCCCGCAGTCGGACGTCGTGGCCGTGGAGGGCGGCCAGCTCCGCGACTCCGTGGCCCATCTCCCCCGCCCCGATGACCGCGATCCGCAATCTGCGCCGCTCCATCCCGTGGATGGGCCAGACGGCATTAAAGATGTGGTGCGCCACCTCCGCAGAAAGCGTTTATGCGCCGCCAGCGTGATGGAGAACTGGGACCGCCGTGGACCTCTGGCGCGAAGCGGCCATCGTCGCCGCGACGATCGTGGCGGTCATCGTCCCGTTCCTCATCGTCCCGGAACTCCTCGAACGATCCGGATACAATCCGCGAAGTGCGTTCGTCCGAGGAATCGTCTGGACTTCGTTCCTGATTATCGTCCTGGTCCCGGCCGCCGCCGTCGGGTACGTGTTCTCGATTACGAATCCGGTCGAATGGCTCCTCGGCCTCGGTTTCCTGACGATCGCGATCTTGTGGGACTACTACCGCCTCAATCCGGAGAAGGTCCCTTGGTTGCGGTCCCGGACCTGATTCGCCTCAGATGAGCTGCCAATCCCGCAGGACATCCTCGAGATTCGGGTGACCGATCTCGTCGAGCTCGTACCGCACGTGGACGACGGGTTTCTTCGTCTTGAGGACGCGGCTCAGATCGATCGGCGTGCCGCTGAGGACGAGGTCACACGGGGTCGCGTCGATCGTCTCCTCGAGCTCTTTGATCTGCTTCGGGCCGTAGCCCATCGCGGGCAAGATCTTGCGGGAGTTCGGATACTTCTTGTACGTCTCCTTGATCGAACCGACCGCGTGATTCACGGCGCTGACGATCTCCGCCGCGCCGAACCGCTGGGCCGCGATGTACGCCGCGCCGTACTCCATGCCGCCATGGGTCAGCGTCGGACCGTCCTCGATTGCGAGGACCTTCTTGCCGCGGATCTGCACGCTGTCGTCCGGTGTGATCGGTGAGGCCGCCTCGATGACGACGGCATCGGGATTCACGCTCCGGATGTTCTGCTTCACGATCTCGACGTTCTCCGGCGTCGCGGTGTCGACCTTGTTGATCACGATGACGTCGGCCATGCGGACGTTCGTCTCGCCCGGATAGTACGACAGCTCGTGGCCCGGACGCAACGGGTCCGCGACGACGATGTGAAGGTACGGCTTCAGGAACGGGGTGTCGTTATTCCCGCCGTCCCACAGCAGGATCTCGGCCTCCGCCTCGGCTTGCCGCACGATCTTCTCGTAGTCGACGCCCGCGTAAACGATGGTCCCCTTGTCGATATGGGGCTCGTACTCCTCCCGCTCCTCGATCGTCGTTTCGTACTTGTCCAAGTCCTCGTACGTGGCGAAGCGCTCGACCGCTTGCGACGCCAGATCGCCGTACGGCATCGGATGCCGGACTACGACGACCTTCTTGCCGTGGGCCCGCAAGATCCCCGCGACCCGGCGCGACGTCTGACTTTTCCCGCTTCCGGTCCGGACCGCGCACACCGCGATGACGGGCACTTTCGCCTTCAGCATGGTCTCTTCTGCGCCGAGGAGGAGGAACTCCGCTCCATGCGCGTTCGCGAGGGCGATTCGGTGTCCGATGTACGAGTAGTCGACATCGGAGTATGCGAAGACGCACGTCTGCGCACCGAACCTCTCGATGAGCCGCGGGAGCTCTTCTTCGGGAAAGATCGGGATTCCTTCGGGATACAGGTTGCCCGCGAGGGACGTTGGATACTTCCGAGTCTCGATCCCGGGAATCTGCGTGGCGGTGAACGCGACGACGCGGTACGCGGGATTGTCCCGGAAATAGACGTTGAAATTATGGAAGTCGCGGCCCGCGGCCCCGAGGATGATGACCCTGCGCGGCTCCGCCATGGGTTGGGGAGCCGCCGGGGATGTAAAGCCTTTTTGGACTTCCCGCCCGGTTCGAGCATGTTAACCTTAAATAAGGTTAATTCCCGGTGTCTTCGGGTGATCGGGCATGGTCTGCCGAACGGACCCTCTGCGCGGATTCGAAGACTCGATCCAACATCGATTGCGTGAGACGGCCGGTCTGCGTGTTCCGCTGGCTCGGATGGTAGGTTGCGATCAGCGTGACCGGCGGTAGGGGCCAGATCCCCTCATGTCGAAACTTCGGCACCGGCGAGGGAATGTCGTGACCCATTGCGCGCCACGTGCGCAGGAACGCCTGCATCGCCACGGCCCCGAGGACGACGACCACCCGGAGGCGCCGCAAGAGCACCACTTCGCGTTCCAGATACGGCTGGCATCGGGCGAACTCGATCCGCGTCGGCTTGTTCTGGGGCGGGGCGCAGCGCACCGCGGCGGCGATGTAGCAATCCCGGAGGACCAGGCCATCGTCTTTCGAAACGGACGTTGCTTGATTCGCAAAGCCAGCGCGGTACAGCGTCCGATACAGGAATTCTCCGCTCCGGTCTCCCGTGAATGTGCGCCCGGTGCGGTTGCCACCATGGGCCGCCGGCGCCAAGCCGACAATGAGGACTTCCGCGTCCGGATCCCCGAACCCCGGGACCGGGCGGCCCCAGTATTCCCAATCTCGAAACGCGGCGCGTTTCGTGCGGGCGACGCGCTCGCGGTATCGCACGAGGCGCGGACACCGGCGGCACGCGACGACCTCTGAGGCGACGCGTTCCAGGCTATCGGACGACACCGGGCATCCGGATTCCGTCTCGTCGCAAAAGCGTGCGCCCGAGGAAACCACTAAGTCCATCGGGTGCCCTCCGCCGCCGGAGGAGGGGATCATCGTCTCGAAATCTCGGACCGTCACATTCTCCCGCGTCGTCGACCTCTCCCAGGCCGTCGGGCCGGAGACCCAGATGTTCCCCGCTTATCCGCCGCCGAGTTTCACGCAATGGACCACGCGCGAGGTCCACGGGTTCTTCGCGGAATCCATGTTCCTGATCAGTCACACCGGCACGCACGTCGATGCGCCGTTCCATTTCAAGCCGAAGGGGCGCAAGCTCCATGAGCTGCCGGTCGATCGATTCGTCGCACCGGGCCATGTCCTCGACCTTCGCGGCATTCCGAAGAAAGGCCGGATCCTGCCCCAGCACCTGCGGGCCTCCATGCGTGCAACGCGCCGCGCCATCGGGAAGGGGGACGCAGTCCTGCTCCGCACCCGCTGGTGGGAGCGGCATCGGGGCACCCCCGCGTACCTGTTCGACAGTCCCGGACTGACGGAAGCCGGGGCGAACCTTCTCCTCGATTGGGGAGTCGGCCTCGTCGGCATCGATACGGCGAGCATCGACCATCCCGACGACGCGACGTATCCGGCGCATCATGCGCTCCTGGGGGCGAACGTGCCGGTGATCGAGAACGTCGCGAATCTCTCGGCCCTCCGGTCCTCCGCCTTCTGGCTCTTGGCATTGCCCCTCAACCTCCAGGGCACATCGGGCTCGCCGATTCGCCTCGTCGCGCTGGCCGAGTGAGCGAGAACACGGCAAGGCGCTTTAGGGGGCGGGGTGTTCCGGTTCCATGCACCCGCGGACCCGGTTGATGATCGCGGCGGTCGTCATCGCGGCCATCGCGACCGTGGCGAGCCTCGCCTACGTCTGGTACTGGGTCAATCGCCCGGGAGGGGGAACCCCGAACAGCCCCGCGGTGCAGCTCGCACTGGTCCAGACCGGCCTCGCCTGGCCGATCGCCCTTGCCTTCGCCTCGGACGGCCGGATCTTCTTCGCGGAGCGAAACACGGGGAACATCCGCATCATCGAGAGCGGCGCTCTTCTCCCGACGCCGTTCTACACGCTCACGAACACCGCAACGGCGGGGGAGCGTGGCCTTCTCGGCCTCGCCCTCGACCCAGGATTCCCTTCGACTCCCTATGTGTATGCGTACCAGACCTACAACGATGCGGCGAACGCCTCGATCTACAATCGCATCGTCCGCATCTCCGCGAACGGAAATGTGGGAACCTTCGACAGCGTCATCCTGGCGATGCCTCCATTGAGCGGCGCGACAAATCACAACGGCGGCGTCATTGCATTCGGCCCGGATGGCAAACTGTGGGCCGTCGTCGGCGAGAACGCGAACCCGTCGCTCGCGCAAAACCCGATGAGCCTTCTCGGCAAAGTCCTTCGGATGAATTCCGACGGAAGCGCCGCAGCGGACAACCCATTCTACAGTAACATGTCCTGGGAGAACCGCGTCTACACGTACGGCCATCGGAACATGTTCGGCATCGCTTGGCATCCGGTCACCGGTCGCGCCTACATCACGGAGAATGGGCCGACATGCAACGACGAGGTGAACCTCCTTGCCGCCGGGAGCAACTTCGGATGGGGACCGATGGCGACGTGCGGGAGCCCGCCCCTTCCTCCGACGAACACGAACCGAGACGGTGCGAACCCGGTCCTGCCGCTCGACTGGTGGACGCCGACGATCGCGCCGACGAATGCGGCCTTCTACACGGGTTCCCAGCTCCCGCAGTCGCGGAATCACCTGATGTTCGGCGCGTACAACGATGCACGACTCCGGGAATTGGCATTCTCCGCGGACGGGACGACCGTCGTCAACGAGACGATCCTCTTGACGGCGCCGTCCGGGATCCTGGATGTCGAAATGGGCCGGGATGGCTTCCTGTGGGTCACGACCGCCACGGCGATCTTCCGCCTCGCCCTGTTGCCGGCGGCCGCGCCTTCACCGGTTCCGCAATCCCTGCCTGCTTTGAGGACTCAGACTCAACCTTCGTACGATCGGTGGCTCGGTCGGCTGTTGTCGATGCGCGAACTATCCTTCGCCGGCTCGAAGATGGGCGAAGCCTATTATGTCCGGTAGGGCGATGCCGGGGCAGGGTTCCAGGAGGAATTCGGTTGGAGGGGTTCGAGTGAATCGACATCACTCAGGCGTGGGCATGATAGTAGCGATTGCGTTGGTAGGAGTCCTCGTCGTCTTCGGCGTGGCGGGGACGTTCGCTGCGGGAGCGAAGGCATCAACGGTGCGGCTTTGGTTCGTCGCAGACGGTCCGGTCTGCCAAGCCCTTCCGGACGAATGTCCAGCGATTGCCATGGCGGATAACGGAGACACGCTGACAATTCAGGCCGGCGGCGACCTGAATCCCGTGGCGAAGACTGCGAGCGGCTCGGGTACGTTCGTCCACAAGGACGCGGACGGTAACGTGCTTGCCACGGGGACGTTCACTGCGACGTCGCTGGTCTTCTTCAAGTCGTATGGGACAACCGTGATTGGCGGCAACACGCTCGAGGGCGGCCTCAGTCTCATCAACATCCACGGAGTCTCCGAGAGTGGCGTCGAGTTCGACGGAGTCTTGCGCGTCGATTGCGTCCTCGGTCATCCCCCAGCGGGTGCGGACGAAGGATTTCGTCTGGTCGTGCAGACGTTCGACCTGAATTTCAACAAGGAAGTCCACGGAGCTACGGTGTTCGTTCCCGTCACCGGGTGAGTCGTCCGCCAAATGAAGTCGATGGCGTCGTCGGGACGCCTCTCCCTCGGAAACCTTAGTAAGGCCACGGGGATTTCGGCAGACGATGCCGTCGTACCGGATCCCGAGCGACGATCGGATCCGGGATTCCCTTGTCCGCGTCCTGAGCACACGGCCGATGGTCGACAGCCAGCGCAGACTGAAACAGCTCGTCGAGAAAGACCTGAAAGGCGACGAAAAGTATCGCGTCGGTGAGCCGCGACTCCGGCACCTCGCAATCGAATCCGGCCTCGTCGACCTCGAGATCCGGTGTCGGGACACGGAGGAGATGCGGTCCCTCATCAAGTGTCCGGTCTGCGGCGCGCGCCTCAAGAAAGTGCGCAACATGACCGTCTACGGGGGGACCGTGACCCTCGGCTATCGCTGCGAGCGTTGTAAATACTGGACGGGCCTGAAGCGCCGCGTGCCGACCCGGTACATCTTCACGAGGCGAGCGTGATGCGCGTCCGATACGAAGGCGGCATCCTCGTCCAGGAAGCTCTGAAGGAAGTCATCCTCGACCCCGCGCGGAAGACGCCGGGCAGCATCGTGAGTCACGGGCACATGGATCATCTCACGTCCGGCGGGATCATGACGCCGCAGACCGTCGCGGTCCTCAAGGTGCGCCGCGGCGGAACCGGACAGCCGCTTCCCTATGGCAAGGAGGTCGAGCTGAACGGTTTCCGTGTCGTCTTGAAGGACGCCGGCCATGTGTTCGGCTCCGCGATGGTGCGCGTCGACGACCTGCTGTACACCGGCGACTTCAATCCGGAAGGCGGGGCCACCTGCGGTCGAGCGCAACCGGAGTTTGTCCGCGACCTGATCGTCGACGCGACGTACGGGCGTCCGGGATACAACTTCCCTCCGAAGCACGACGTGGAGTCGGACCTCCTCAATTGGCTCGAGATGGAACTCGCCAACGGCCCCGTGGCCCTCGGCGGGTACGAGTTCGGCAAAAGCCAGGAACTGATCGCGCTCGTGAACCGGCTCGGCGTGGAGGTCGCCGTCTCGGACAAAATCGCAGACCTCGCGGATCTGTACGCTCTCCACGGCATCCACCTCCAGTACCGCCGACTATCTCAACTCGAAGAGAGCGAACGGAAGGATCCCCGCGCGTACGTGTTGCCGCCGGGATGGCTGCGGCCGCCCCTCGACGACAGCGTGTCGTGGCTCGGATCGATCGGCCTCAAGACGGCATATGTGAGCGGTTGGTGCGCGTTCTTCGACTACACCGGCCGCTACGGACTCGACGCGCAGTTCCCGCTCAGCGACCACGGGGACTTCGAGGACGTCATGAGGTTCATCGAGGCATGCCGCCCGCGGAAGGTGTACACGGCGTTCAGCGGGGCGAAGGACCTCGCGAAGGCCGTCGAGCGACGACTGAAGATCCGGGCCGAGGCGCTCCTTACGCGGTGAGTCCATGGAGACAAAACAGGAAGGCAACAGCGTCGTCGTTAAACTGTCCGACGGGGACGACTTGGTCCCGAGCCTCGAGGCCGCCGCCCAGAAGCACCGCATCGATAGCGGATCGGTCGTCTGGGGGATCGGGATGCTCCAGGACTTCGAGATCGCGTACCTAGGACCGAAGGGCTATGAGAAGACCGCCTTCACGGATCGTCACGAGCTGCTCGCCCTCCATGGGAGCATCGCGATGCGGGCGGACCCGAAACTCCACCTTCACGTCACACTGGGCCGGCGGGATCATGCGGTGATCGGAGGCCATCTCTTCCGCGCGAAAGTCGCCGTGGTCAACGAGATCCAGCTCGCGCGGTTCGACACGATTCATTTCAATCGTCGACTCAACGAGAAGACGGGCCTGCGA